>Ga0335079_10002000_pt1 | contig 23453 bp, 22 predicted proteins | sample Lox_Sample_33_FD_206719 | JGI IMG/M metagenome (GOLD analysis project Ga0335079, IMG submission 206719) | Soil microbial communities from Loxahatchee National Wildlife Refuge, Florida, United States - Lox_Sample_3.3 | ecosystem: Environmental > Terrestrial > Soil > Wetlands | place: USA... | reverse complement strand
TTCGGCCAAATCGTTGTCGCCCTTTCGGTGGACTGATTCCGGCGCGAGCGATGATCGTCGCGCCCGGTCCGAACAGTGGCTCCACATGATCGGGGCATGGCCGCTAGTCGTGGGGGGCCGCGGGTGTCTTCGTTTCGTCGGGCGGGTTTAGCCTTCGCAGCAGGAATAACAGCGCCGCGATCCCCACCGACGCGGCGCACGCAAACCTGAGCAATCCGATGCCGCATAGCACCCCAATCGCCGCCACGAACCAGATCGTGGCGGCCGTCGTCAGGCCGTACACGTGCGTGCCGTGTCGCACGATGATCCCCGCGCCGAGGAACCCCACGCCGACCACGACATTGGCGATCAGCATGAGGAAACCGCTGTTTCGCGCCAGGACCTCGCTCAGGTTCGCGGTATCGAGGCTGATGATGTAGGGGAGCGAGAGGCCGGCCATGCTGAACACGGCCGCGCCGGCGGCCACCATGATCTCCGTGCGGATCCCCGCGTCCTTGCCGACGAACTCGCGCTCCGCGCCGACGACCGCGCCCAGGACGACGGCGACGGCCAGCCGTAGCAGCATGGTCTCGAATGTTGGCGCAGTGCCCGGCACCTGTCAGTTCTCCTCCAATGGCAATCAATATGTTGCTCGCTGCGCCGCTCGGTAATCCGGGCCCCGAATCAGCCGCCGGTTTCAACTCCCGACGAATTGGAACTAGAGATGGCCCGCGCGGTATAGCGAACTGTCTGCGGCGATCACGGGTGGCGCCGCCGATCGCTGCAGGTTTTTTTCCTCCCCGACCGGTTGGCCCCACTCCCGACGCAATGCCGCGATGGCGATGCACCGCTACCGGCTGGGTGCGTCCCATTCTGGAAATGCCGGTGCGTGTTTTGTCAGGAGGGAGGGTCTCATGGTAGGAATGAGCTTCGGAAGCTTCGCCGTGCTGCTCATCATCAGTGTCGTCGTTTCCGCCGTTCTCCACTACGGACTGGGCTTCTATGCAATGCCCGGAACGTCGTCGTTTCTCGGGAAGGTCGTGCTGGGGTGGATCGGTGGCTGGCTGGGCTCGCCCGTGTTCGGTCATTGGGGTGCCCCAATTGGGGCCGAGAGCGTCTACGTCATTCCCGCGATCCTCGGTTGCCTTGCCATGCTGGTGCTCGCCGTGGATTCCGTTCGCTCGTTGCACGGCTCCGAGCAGCTGGAGCCGCGCACTGCGCCCCACCGGCGTGAGGCGCCGATTGGTGCGGGCGCCGTTCCGGCGCGTTGAATGGCTTGGGGGCGGAACGGCTGTCGCCCGCCCCCGTTCCCAACTCGACTTCCTAGCTCGCAATTCGATCCGAGAATCGACCCTAAGGTCGTGTCGCGCTCCCTCGGGTCGCCGCAGGGTGTCCGTCCGGCACTCAACCACAGACGGGCAGCCCCCATGGCTGCCCGTTTTTCATTCCCCCGCCCTCGGCGTTTAGTGCAAGCGAATCAGATCGAGCTGGGGCGCGATCGCAGAAGAGATGCTCCCGCTCTGGCCGCTGAACAGCAGTGAGAAGCCCGGCCCTCCGGCCGGCTGCAGGGCGAGCGTGTACGCTCCCGACCCGGCGTAGAGATAACCGGCGAGCGAGAGCTGAGCTCCGCCCGCGCGCGCGGCGAACCCGGCCGCCGCTCCCGCCACGACGAATTGCGTGGGCGCGAGTGGATACGCGCTCGGAAAATCCTGCGGGTCCACGGCATTCAATGCCCCGTAGACCGACCGGAACGGCCAGGACGTGTATTGCAGAATCGCCGGCGCCGCGAAGCCCGGGAGGTCCGACGCCCAGTTGGCCATCGACCAGCGGCCCGACGACGTCGCGAACGGCACGCCCGTTTGCGTCGCCACGTTGGTGGTTCCGGTGAGCGTCGTTTGTTCGAGCTTCGCGGCCAGCGACGGGCCGTACTGATCCATCAAATAGCGGATGTACAACCACCCGGCACCGAAATCCTCGAGCACCGTGTCGCTCTCTTGCAGCAGAAAATGATGTTGAGGATCCTGGAGGTAGATGTACGCGTTGAACAGGTCTCCGATCGCATAGTTGAGAAACGTGTTCGAGTCAGGAAGAAAGCTCCTCCCCCCGACCTCCTCGGCGTACGATGACAGTCCCTCATCGAGCCAGACATCTTCTTCCGGACCTCCCCGGACCAGGACGTGTTGATTGAAGCCAATGACGTGCTGTAGCTCGTGGAGAAATGTCGTGGGCAAGACGTCCGTCAGGTCGCTCACCACATGCGCGCAGCTCAGGATCCCGCTCGGATCCGCAACGACCGTGTAGAAAATCTCGCCGTGGTTCGAATCGTTCCCGGTCGGCCCGTTGTCGGGCACGATGTCGTTGGGATCGAAGAAGCCGGCGACATACCCGCCCGACTCGCACTCTGCCGCCGACACGAGCTTGTTGACGACCCCCGTCATGAGGGCGAGCACCACCCCATTCGAATCGATATCGGAAATCCCGCCGAACGTCGTGGTATCGACCACGTACAGCCGATTGAAGATCTGGTTCAGCGAATCGACTTCAGCCTGGGTGAGCCCGTTGGTCGGGGCGGTCTGGTCCACGTATACGATGACGTGGGCCGTCACCGACTGAACCGTCGCGGTAACGCTCTGATATTGGTCGCAGAAGTAATCGGCGCAGACGTTGAACGTTCGCGTACTGCCCAGGGCCGGCGGCGCGACTCTTGGGAACCGGGTCGGAGCCGCGGGCAGCGCGCCGGTTCCCGCTCGAATCCGCTGGCTCGCCACCACTCTGCGCTCGTGCAGCCGCCGCGCGAAGCTGCTCGGGACCGGCCCGCGCTGGCGCAACCGGGCCCATATCGAGCGCGACTTGGCGAACCCGGTCGAAGCGGCGCCGAGCGCCGTGCGTGCGGCCAGTCCGCCGCTCTGGAGCGAGTATGGCGCGCTGTCGCCCGGCGTGCCTCCCGCCGATTGCGCGATGACGAGGTATTCCGCCGAATCGTTTGACGTGTTGGCGGTGACCTCGATGCAGCCGGAAGTAGTGAGCGGATTGATGAATTGGGGAGCGCCTACCGCAAGCGTGAGCGGCGGCGAGCTCGAGCTGCAGACCGGCGGCGCTTGGGGCGCCGTGTCGCTGCTGCAAGCCGCGACGCAGGCGGCGATGCCGCACAAAATCCACCGAGGGTGCACCAGAGGAATACGTGCGACCCCAGTGGCTTGTGACTTGGAAGCGAGCCGCTAGTGCAGTCGGACGATGTCGAGCTGCGGGATCAGGGCGGGGGAGAGCGCTCCGTTCTGCCCGTTGAACAGGATCGAGAACCCGCCCGAACCAGGGTGCTGTGTCGCCAAAGTGTACGTGCCCGACCCGGCGCGGAGATAGTCGGACAGCGCGAGCCCGGCGCGCTGGGCCCGCGCCGCGAATCCTGCCGCTACACCACCGGCGACAAACGGCGTCGGAACGAGCGGGAATGCCCGCGGAAAATCCGCCGGGTCGAACGCATTGAAATCCGCGTACACGTTGCGGAACGACCACGAGGTATAGCGAAGGACGGCGGGGGCGCTGAAGCCCGGGAGGTCCGACACCCAGTTGGCCATCGACCAGCGGCCCGACGTCGTGGCAAACGGCACGCCCGTTTGCGTTGCGACGTTGGTCGTTCCCGTGAGCGTGGTCTGGGTGAGCCTTGCTGCAAGCGACGGCCCGAACTGATCCATCAGGTACCGGATGTACAACCAGCCCGCACCGAAATCCTCGAGCACCGTATCGCTCTCCTGCAGCAGGAAATGGTCCTGGGGATTGAGCAGGTAGATATAGGAGTTGTACAGGTCGCCGATCACATAATTGAAAAAGGTGCTCGAGTCCGGCAGGAAGCTGCGGCCGCCGACTTCCTCGGCATACGACGCCAGCGCTTCATCGAGCCAGAGGTCTTCCTGCGGCCCGCCGCGCACCAGCACGTGCTGGTTGAAAATGATCACATGCTCGAGCTCGTGCAGGAACGTGGTGGGCAGGACATCGGCGAGATCGCTCACGGCGTGCGCGCAGCTCAGTGTCCCGCTTGGATCGGCCACGACCGTGTAAAAAATTTCACCTTTGTTGGTGTGCGCCGCGGTCGTGTCGAGATCGTCGGGCAGGAAGAACCCCGCGACGTAGCCGCCCGCCTGGCATTGGGCCGTGGACACGAGACTGTTCACCACGCCCGTCATGAGGGTCAGCACGACGCCATTGGTATCGATATCCGAAATGCCGCCGAACGTGGTGGTATCGATGGCATACAGGCCGTCGAACACGCCGCGCAGCGAGTCCACCTGCGTCGCGGTGAGGCCGTTCGCGGGCGCCGCGTTGTCGACGTACACCACCACGTGCGCGCCGACCGACTGCACGGTTGCCGTGACGCTCTTGAACGTCGCACAGAAATAATCGGCGCACACCGCAAACGTGCGCTGGCTACCCAGTGTTGGCTTCGTAACCATGGCGGGCGCGGCCGGCTGGATGCGCGGCGCGAGCCCCGCGCGGATTCGCTGGCTCACCGCCACGCGCCGCTCGTACAGTCCGCGGGCGAACGTGTTCGGCACCGTGCCGCGCTGCCGCAACCGCGCCCACATGGAGTGCGGGAGCGCGGCGGCCTGCGACAGACGGCCGGTCGCACCCTGGGCCACGAGCGCGGCGAGTCCGCCGGTTTGCAGGGAGAACGGTGCCGAGTCGCCGGGGTCGCCGCCAGCGGACTGGGCCACGATGAGGTAGCTCGCCGAGTCGCTCGAGTTGCTGGCCGCGATTTCCACACAGGAGGACTGGGTGAGCGGATCGATGAACAGCGGGGCTCCAACCGCGGGCGCGAGCGGGGCGACTGTCGATTGACACACTGCGGCTAAAGGAGCCGTCGAGTCGCTGCTGCACGCCGCCACCGCGGCGACCATCGCGACGAACACCCAGCGATCACGCGTCACAGGAATCACGTATTACACCGCCGCCCCGGAAATGGCAGTCAGGGAGAGCTCGGGCGCTGCCGCACGTCCACTCGTCCGTCCGGGTATCCCACGAGCACCCGCTCGGCGGTGCCCAGGAACAGTCCCGTATCCACCACGCCGGCGAGCCCGAGGATGTTGGCTTCGAGCGCGCGCGCGGCGCGCCCGTCGGCGAGCGGCTCCGCCGGCGCGCAGTCCAGAATGAGATTGCCGTTTTCGGTCACGAGATCGCGCGCGCCGTCCTTGCGGACCGTGGGCACGAGCGACAAAGCCTTGAGCTCGCGCGTCACCGGCCCGCGCGCCAGGGGGATGATCTCGACCGGAATGCGCCCGCGCTGGCCCAGGCCTCGCACCAGCTTGTCGGGCCCGACGAGAATCACCTGCCGCCGCGACGCGGCGGCCACGATGCGCTCGCGGACCAGCGCCGCGCCCCAGCCCTTCACCAGATCGAGATTCGGGGCGACTTCATCGGCGCCATCGACGGTAATGTCGAGCATCACGTCTTCCCCGAGCTCGATGAACGGCATGTCGAATTCGCGGGCCCGCTGGGCCGTGGCCTCGGACGTGGCGACCACGCTGACGCGCAGCCCGTCCCGCACCCGCGCGCCTAGCGCGCCCACGAACGCGAGCGCCGCGCGCCCCGAGCCCAGGCCCACCCGGTCGTGGTCCTCGATGAGCGCGGCAGCTTCACGGGCGACGGCTTCGACGGCCGGATCAACGGGAGCGGCTGGCACGGGCACGATAATAATCGGTCACTGCGCCTTGCGCAGCGCGCGCGCAACGAGGTCCTGCGCCTCGGCGAGAATGCGGGCCAGATGCTCGGGTCCGTCGAAGCTTTCGGCATACAGTTTATAGACGTCCTCCGTGCCCGAGGGTCGCGCCGCGAACCAGCCGCTACTCGTGATCACCTTTACCCCACCGATCGGCGCGTTATTGCCGGGCGCTCGCGTGAGAACCCGCGTGATCGGGGCTCCGGCGAGCTGCTTCGTGCTCACGTCCGTTTCCGAGAGACGCGCGAGCACGTCCTTCTCTCGCGGCGTCGCCGGTGCGTCGATGCGCTGATACACGGGCTCGCCCAGATCGCGAATCAACTCGTGATACAGCGCCCCCGGATCGCGTCCTGTGACCGCCGTCATCTCGGCCGCGAGTAGGCCGAGCACGATGCCGTCCTTGTCCGTCGTCCACACGCGTCCGTTGCGTCGCAGGTGTGAGGCCCCGGCGCTTTCTTCTCCCGCGAACCCGAGGGTGCTCGTCCCCAGCCCCTCGACGAACCACTTGAATCCCACGGGCGTCTCGAACAGCCGGCGCTCGAGCCGGGCGGCCACACGATCCAGCAGACTGCTGGTCACGACCGTCTTACCCACCGCCGCGTCGCGGGGCCATTGCTCGCGATGGGTGAACAGATAATCGATCGCGACCGCGAGATACTCGTTCGGGCTGAGCAGGCCGTCCTGGCGCGTGACGATGCCGTGCCGGTCGTGATCGGTGTCGCACGCCCACGCCACCTCGTATTGCTGCCGCACGGCGATGAGCCGCTGCATCGCGTACGGCGAAGAGCAATCCATCCGGATCTTGCCGTCCCAATCGAGCGTCATGAACCGGAAGGTCGGGTCGGTTTCGGTGCTGACGATCGCGAGCGCAATGCGCGCCCGCTCGGCCAGTGCCTCCCAGTAACGCACGCCGGCGCCGCCCAGCGGATCGACGCCGAACGTGAAGCGCGCACCGCGCACAGCATCCAGATCGATGACGTTGGTGAGATCGTCGACATAGCAGCCGACGTAATCATGCCCTCGCACGGTCGGAGCGCGGCGGGCGCGCGCCAAGGGCCAGCGGCGGACCTCGTCAATCTTTCCGAGCAGCTCGTTGGCGCGTGATTCGATCCACGCCGTGACGCCGGACGGCGCGGGTCCGCCGCTCGGCGGGTTGTACTTGAATCCGCCTTCGTCGGGCGGATTGTGCGACGGCGTGACCACGATGCCGTCCGCCAGTCCGCTGGTCTTCCCGGTGTTGTACGTGAGAATCGCGTGCGATATGGCGGGCGTGGGCGTGTAGTCGCCGCGCGCATCCACCAGCACGTTCACCTGATTGGCCGCGAGCACCTCGAGCGCGCTCGTGATCGCGGGTTCGGAGAGGGCGTGCGTATCAGCGCCGAGGAACAGCGGTCCGTCGATCCCGTGCGCGCGGCGATACAGGCAGATCGCCTGGGTGATCGCGAGGATGTGCGCCTCGTTGAACGAACCGGTCAACGACGATCCCCGGTGACCGGACGTGCCGAACCGCACGCGCTGCTCCGGAAGGGCCGGGTCCGGAGTCTCCGCGTAGTACGTCGTCACGAGGCGCGGAACGTTGACGAGGTCTGAAGGGCGCGCGGGCTGGCCCGCGCGCGGATCGATGTTCATCGCGTGCGTCGTTCCTCCGGCTTACCACTCAAGGTGGGATCGGACGGGAAAGCTAGCGCTACCACGACCATCCCGATGCAGGCTCCGACCTGCCGTGTAGAATTCATTGATCGCCCGTGACCGCCCACTCCCTCGCCACCATCCAATCGGCCGTCGTCTCGTGCCGTCGCTGTCCCCGCCTGCGCAGGCACTGTCGTACCGTTGCTGTCGTCAAGAAACGTGAATTTCAGGATTTCGAGTACTGGGGGAAACCGGTTCCGGGCTTTGGCGACCGGAATGCGCGGTTGTTGATCGTCGGCCTGGCTCCGGCGGCACACGGGGGCAATCGCACCGGCCGGGTGTTCACGGGAGATTCGAGCGGCCGCTGGTTATACAGTGCGTTGCACCACGCGGGATTCTCGAATCGCCCGGAATCGGTTGCGCCCGGCGACGGCCTCGTGCTCTCGGATTGTTACATTACCGCCGCGGCGCGGTGCGCGCCGCCGGGGAATCGCCCCGCGCCGCTCGAGCTGCTCCGCTGTCGACCCTATCTCGCCGCCGAAATCGCGCTGCTCGACCGGGTACGGGTGGTCGTCACCCTGGGCCGCATCGCCCATGAAGCGTGGCTCAAGGCGTCGGGTTGGTGGGAGCGGCAGACACCCGCCGAACGCCCGCCGTTCGGGCACGGTCTCGAGACCCGGTTGCCCGCCGGGCCGACGCTGGTCGCGTCCTATCACCCCAGCCGGCAGAACACCAATACCGGGAAGTTGACGCGGGAAATGTGGGTGGCGATTTGGAAACGGGCGAGGGAGTTGGTGGTGCAGGACGATCGGTAACCCGGCTATCTGTTCATCGCTCGTATTCTTGCGCGCTCGAGCGAGTCATTGATGGCGATCGCGTGCTTGGGATCCCATTTGTAGTACAGCATCAGGCAGTTGCTGGGATTGGCGTTCCCCTGCTTGCGGCACGCGGCCACCTCTTGCTGGTGCTTGCGGCCATCGAGATGCCACACCGAATCGAACGCCGTCGTCGCACGCCCGGGATCCCACGCATAGTTGTCGGTGAGGCAGCGCGAGACGTCGCCCGCGCGCGCCATGCAGCTCGCGAGATCGCGGCGGTGTTGGGCGCTTGTCAGCGTCCACAGCGAATCCCGCTGGTGCGCCGCGGCACTGTCCAGCTCGTGCTGCCGCGCCTTCGCGGCCGCGCCCGCGGCGTCCGGCTTCCACCGATACTGGGCCATGAGGCAGTTCGAAATGCCGGCGGCATCGAGGGTGATCGCGCTGCAGCTCTCGATTTCGGACCGTCGCTTCGCCTCCGATTTTCCGCAGGCCCACACGAGGGTCGCGACCATGGCGGCCATCGCTACGCGGGTGCGGTTCACGGATGCCGGTGCTCGAGCCGGTCGAGCGCGAACCGCAGCCGGAAAATCGCGGAGTCCAGATCGCGTTGCAGTTCTTCCTCGAGGCCCGCGCCGTCCGACACCTGACCGAGCAGCTCGAGCGCGTTACGAATATGGTCTTCGGGCGATACCGGTCGGCGCCGGTCCGGCACGACTCGGCGGTCCGACTTACGCCGGTCGGTCCCCCCGCGCCGGTCGACGGGAACGAGGGCTAGCCCGACCGGATTATCACTCCTCCGGTCGGCGCCGCTGCGGCGGTCTGAGCTGTCCCGCCGATCCTGCGGCGAACGGCGGGGATGGGAGGGCTGCATCGGCCTCCAATGTGCGTTCGGGGACGGGCTTTGCCAACGGCCTGGCGGTGTCGGCTTTCATTCGGGCGAACGGCGAGAAAACAAGGCGCCCCGGGCATGAGCCCGGGGCGCGCGCAACCACCCGTTCTCGGGGCGAGGTCTTACTTCCCGCCACCCTTCCGCATCGCTGTCTGCTGCGCGAGGAAGTTGATCAGCGCGTCAGCATCCGAGTCGCTCAGGCCGAGCTTCGGCATCTGGGAGTTGAACTGCTTCTTCAGCGCCATGGCCGTCGAATCTTCCTGGGTCATGGTCACCGGATCCTTGAGCCACTTGTGGATCCACTCCGCGCTCCGGCGGTCCGTGACACCGATGAGATCCGGGCCCGTCGCCTGTTGACGGCCCAGCTCATGGCAGCCAGCACACTGCTTGGAATTCCAGATCTTCTTGCCCCGGTCTGCAAGCTGGGCGTCGACCTTGACCTGAGCCTGTGCCGTGCGCGCCATCCCGAGCGCCGCCGCGATCACGAGAGCCGAGGTAATGAGCGAACCAGAACGCATTGAGCATGCCCCTTTCAGGTGGAGGTTCTTAGCTGCGGTTCGGCGACCTGCTTGTACAAGACTCCGGACTGCTCGCACCTGTCACAGCCCCGACGACCGGTATGCTGTGCGGGTGGAGCGCGAGCAGTGCCGGCATCCGACACCGTTCTGCCCGTCCATACCCGCACCAGAAAGCGGTGCGGAATTGCACGGTGAAAATGTAGGGGGAACGCGTCGTTCGCTAGGGTGTCTCGGACCGGTCTCCAAGGTGCCCGGGTCGCGGACGCGGTTCCTGAATAGAACGAAACCGGCCCTATCCTGAGGCTCTGGAGGAACACCTCGGCCGCCTCGCAGTACTAGCAGCCCGGAAGCGGCATCCAAAACGCCGCAGATCGCATATCTTTCAAGGCCGGTATTGTTATCCAGCGGTCGAGGAAGGTCGAGTGTACCATACGGAGGACCATTCGTGCAGACTCTAGATAAGTCGATCCGGATCGTCGGGATTGGCCTGACCTTCGCCCTGCTCGGGGCGTGTCATACGATGCGACCCATCGACAAGGAGCAGCTGAGCGCCACGCCGGATCTGGCCCAGCTCTGGGTCACGCGCCGCGATCGCTCGACCTTCATCATGGAAAAGCCCGAGGTCGTGGGCGACACGCTGAACGGGTTGGTGCAGGGGCGCGAGGAGAGCATTGGACTCGACGACGTGGCCAAGATGCAAACCCGGGTCTCCGATCCGACGCGCACCCGGAACCTGGCGATCGGCATCGCCGCCCTCGGCGCGATCGGCGTGGTGGCCTTGCTCAACAGCGACAACGGCAACAAGCCGCAACAGGGCCTGTGTTATGTCGCGGCCGACCAGCCCCCGATCAACTGCTGCCTCGTCGACGTCTCGAACGGAGAGAACCCGCCCAACTGCTGAGCGGGGTTCCCCTGGAAGTCACGACGACCGGCGCTCTCGCCGGTCGTCGTGTTTCTATTAACAACGGCGCGGGTGTCGCGTCCGTACTTCCGGGGTAAGCGTCAAGCACGGAGGAGAATGCATGAACACCCGGAAAAGCACCTTATGCTGTGCCACGTTGCTGCTGTGTCTCGCTACGCCGCTCGCCATCGAAGCCCAGGCACCTGACAATGGAGACCCCCCCGGACGCGCCGCCCGCCTGAGCGTTGTCGATGGCGCCGTGTCGTTCCAGGCGGCAGGAGATACGGTCTGGGGCGATGCGACCCTCAATTACACCGTCACGTCGGGTGACCGGCTCTATACCGACAAGGACGCGCGGGCCGAGCTCGAGGTAGGCTCCCTCGCAATTCGCCTCTCGGACAATACCGATCTCACCGTCACCAATCTGACTGATCATTTCGTGCAGCTCGGGTTGAGTGCCGGCACGGCGCGCCTCAGCGTGTACGAGCTGAGCAGCGCTGACACGCTCGAGGTCGACACCCCGAACGGCGCGCTGATGGTGATCGCACCGGGTGACTACCGGTTCGATGTATCGCCGGATGACAGCACAACCGTTGTCGCCGTCGATCGCGGACGCGTGAGTGTCGGGACCGCAACCGACAACGGCGCGCCCGAAGAAGTCACCATCGGCGAAGCGATGGAGATCCAGGGATCGGATCCGCTTCGCCTCACGTGGATCACGAAGCCGGCCGCCGACGCGTTCGATGCCTGGAGCACGGCACGCGACTCACGGGTCACGGAGTCGGCCTCGACCCGATACGTCGGGCGAGATATCCCCGGCTACGAGGACCTGGACGACGCGGGCCGGTGGGAAGTGACCGCGGCGTACGGCCCCGTGTGGTATCCCCGCGGCGTCGCCGTCGATTGGGTCCCGTACCGCTACGGACGGTGGAGGTGGGTCGAGCCCTGGGGATGGACGTGGGTGGAGGACGAGCCCTGGGGATTCGCGCCGTTTCACTATGGCCGCTGGGTGTTGGTCGGCTCCGCCTGGGGCTGGGTGCCGGGTCCGATCGTCCCGCGGCATTACTATGGACCCGCCTTCGTGGCCTTCGTGGACGGCGGGCAGGTCGCCGTCACGGTCGGCGGCCCGGTGGAAGGGTGGTTCCCGCTTGCTCCCGGCGAACCGTTCGTTCCCTGGTATCACTACAGTGACCGCTACCTGAATTACGTGAACGTGACCAACCTGCGAGGGCACTTCGACGTCTCGGTCGTGAGCCGCTACTCCAATCTCCGCTTCGTTAATCGCCGGGCGGCGACGGTGGTGTCAGCCGAGGTATTTCGCGGCGGCGAGCCGATCCGCGGACGCGTGCTGCCCGTGAACGAAACCGTGATCGAGCGGGTTCCCGTCGCGCCTCATCCCAGGGTGCTTCCCACCGAGACCGCCGTGTTCGGAATTCGTCGCTGGGCGCCGCCGGCCATGGTGGCCCGACGTCCCCCGATGATCACGCGCAGCGCACCGCCACGTGTCGTGGTCACGCGCACGCCGGCGACTCGCGTGCCGCCCCCCGCCCGCGTCGAAACGCGTTCGCTGCCGTCGCGGCCCATCATTACGCGACGGGCGCCCCCCGCGCAGAATGTGCCGTTCTCCCGCCGCGTGCCCGCCATGCAGCAGCATCCGGGGCGGCCGCTCGAACCGCAGCAACAGGAGAACCTCCGCCGCGGGAAGGCGGCGGGCCCGCCACGCGACCGCGAACGCGTGCCGGATCCCAAAGCGGAGCGGCACTAGCTGGACTTCGTGTCGCGTTTGCTGGACTCGAGGTGAAACCGCTCCAGTACGTGGTGCAGTACCGGCGCGAGCATCACCCCGGTGAACACCAAAAAGACGATCCCCGCGAACAACGCGTATAGCCCGGCAAGCCACTTGCCGGGCGTTGTTCGCAGGCGATCGACCGGTCCCATGCCTCCCAGCAGCATGGCCGAGTTGAGAAACGCATCCGGCCATGGCAGGCCTTCCACCCAATGGTAGATCGACATGCCCAGCATGAGGGTGCCGACGGTGAGCGGCAGCAGCACCACGCTGCGCGACACCATCCGGCCCGCAAGCCGCCAGTGGGGTATTCCGTATGCGCGATCGTTGTCCACGGGTTTAGCTCCTTCGCCTAGATCTTCTTCCCCTCAATCGGCCGATGCGCCACCCGCGAGGGGGACAGGAACGGGCAACGGCACTGGGACAGGGACGGTACAACGGGCAGCGGGACGTCTGCACCCGCCGGTGGGGGAGCGAATTCACCGGGCGCTACTTAAGGAACGTAGACCTCCACGACATCGGTCGCCGTGATGCCGGGCGCCGTCCCGCCGCCGATCACGTACGCTTTCTCGTCAAGCGCCGCGACCGCCATGCCGTGGCGGGGCGTTGGGAGCGGCGCCGCCTGGGTCCACAGATCCTTTTCGGGATCGTAGACTTCGTGGGACCCGAACACTTCGAACGCGGTCTCACCGCCGAAGGTGTGAATCTTTCCCCCCAGCACTGCGGAGCCCAGCGAGCTGCGCGCGGTCGGCATCGGCGCCTTTCGCAGCCAGCGGCCATTCAGATACTTCGTCGGGTCGTAGATCTCGACCACGTCGTAGTTGTGGGCCGGCGACATGGGCCGCCCGCCGATCACGTACACCAGGCCCATCACCGTCTCGGCGGTGAGATGATCGCGCGGTGTGGGCATCGGCCAGACCTCGAGCCAGGAATTGAACCCCGGGTCGTAGATCACCGGGTCAGCGAGGAGGCCGCCATCCTTGAACCTCGAGTACCCACCCAGCACCACGAGCTTGCCGCCCACGGCAACCGCAACTGACGCGCCGCGCGGCCCCGGCATTCCGGCGCGTGAATCCCACTCGTCCTTGTCGGGACGGTACGCCCACAACGTGTGCTCGGCCTTGAAGCTCGATCCCGAGAGCCCGCCCGCCGCGTACAGCGTGTCGCGCACCACCACGAGCGGCATGTTGTGCCGCGGCGCCGGGAGATCCTTGAGCTGAGTCCACGCATCCGCACCGGGATCGTAGCGATACACGTGCGCCGTGGGCTGTCCGTGGGCGTCGAGTCCTCCCGCCACATAGATGCGCCCGTTGAGCACCGCCGCGTGCGAATCGAGCAGCGGCTCGGGCAGCGGCCTGGCGGTGCGCCAGTAACCGGAATCGGACGGGGCCGCTGGGGACGCTGGGGGGGCGGGGGCTTGCTGGAGGCCCATGCCGAGCGAGAGTACGAGGGCGGGCGTAATCATCGTGCAATGATAACACTTCGTAGATTCCCGCCATGATCAACGTCAAGAATCTGACGCGCCGCTTCGATGCCTTCGTCGCGGTCAACGAAATTTCGTTCGACGTGCGCGCGGGAGAAATCTTCGCGTTTCTCGGCCCCAATGGCGCCGGGAAAACCACGACCATCAAGATGCTCACGACCCTGCTCAGGCCCACGAGCGGCACGATCGAGCTGGACGGCCTCAATCCCATCGCCCAGCCCAACGAAGCCCGGCGTCGCTTCGGGATCGTGTTCCAGGATCCGAGCCTCGACGACGAACTGACGGCGGCCGAGAACCTCGAGCTGCACTGCGCCCTGTACCGGGTGCCGCGCTCGGTGCGCCAGGAGCGCATCAAATATCTGCTCGGCTTGTTCGAGCTCTGGGAGCGGCGCGACGATCGCGTGAAAACATTTTCCGGCGGCATGCGGCGGCGGCTCGAGATCGCGCGCGGCCTGCTGCACACACCCAAGATCCTGTTTCTGGACGAGCCCACGATCGGGCTCGACCCCCAGACGCGCAATCAGCTGTGGACGCAAGTGGGCGTCCTGAATCAGGAGCAGCGCGTGACCGTGTTTCTCACCACGCACTACATGGAAGAAGCCGATCGCGTCGCCCACCGGATCGCGGTGATCGATCACGGTCGGATCGTGGCGCAGGGATCGCCGGCGGAGCTCAAAGCGCAGACAGGCAGCGACACGCTCGAGGCCGCGTTTCTCGCGCTCACAGGCTCCGCCATCCGCGAAGAAGAGGCCGGGTCGATCGACCAGATGCGCAACATGGCGCGGATGTGGCGGAGGCAGCGCTAGCCATGGACATCGTGTACATGCTCTGGCTACGCCAGCTCAAACGCTACGCCCGCTCGCGCGCGCGCATCATCGGCTCGCTCGGGCAGCCGCTCCTGTTTCTCGTGGCGCTCGGGTTCGGCTTCGGCCCGATTTTCCGCCGCGCGGGGCAGGGCGACTACATCCAGTTTCTCGCGCCCGGCGTGATCAGCATGACCGTGTTGTTCAGCGCCATCTTCTCAGGGATCGAATTGATCTGGGATCGCCAGTTCGGCTTCCTGAAGGAAACGCTCGTCGCTCCGGTGCCGCGACTCCTGATCATGATCGGCCGCACTGCCGGCGGCGCCACGGTGGCGGTGCTGCAGGGATTGATCGTGCTCGCGATCTGTCTCGTCGCCGGGTTTCGGATTCAGAGTGTCGCCGCATTGCCGGCGGTGTTTCTCTACATGGCGTTGATCGCTCTGATGTTTACCGCGCTCGGCACGGCCATCGCCTCCGTGCTCGCCGACTTCCAGGGATTCCAGCTCGTCATGAATTTTCTCGTCATGCCGATCTTCTTTCTGTCGGGAGCCTTGTTTCCCATCGGCGATGCCCCACCGGTGCTGCGCGTAATCGCCACATTCGATCCACTGTCCTACGGCGTGGACGGCCTGCGCGCCGCCGCGCACGGGGCGGGGCACTTCGGGGCGGCAACGGACCTCGCCGTGCTCGTGGCGCTGAGCGCGCTCCTGCTCCTCGTGGGAAGCGTGCTGTTTGCGCGGATAGAGCTGTAGCTCCGGCTCCAGGATTCCCGTCGTTTTGACCGTGCCCTGAAGGGGTCGCGGCGCGTCCTTGACGTCTGGCCAGCCTCAACGTGACGTCCGTCCCAGTGCTGCCCGCACGGTGACCATAGTTTTGGGCCAAATCCTTCCCTCCTAGAGGACCCGATGCATACGAGCAGCCGAGCGGCGCCGGCGGTAGCCGCGCTTTCTCTTTCCGCGCTTTTCCTCCTGGGATGCAACGTCGGTCCCTCCGCCCAGGCCAAAGCCGCGAGCGACAGTCTTGCGCAAGTCACGATGGACAACGCGCGGCTCATGCAGGCCGTCGCCGAGAACAGCAGGCTCATGACCGACATCAGCCGCGACCTGGCCCGCGTGCACGTGCCGGCGCGCCACATCAAGGTGACCGCGGAATCCCCGATGCAGGCGTCGCGCGACAGCTTGCTGCAGCGGATTCACTACGTCACGAGCCGGCTCTCGGAGCTCGAGCCCAAGGTCAAGGAAAACGAGCAGCGGATCCTGGCGCTCACGGCGCTCTCCGACAGCCTGCGCACCCAGCTCGCACAGACCACGCAGAGCATGCAGGGCGTGATCGACAATCAGAAAGAAACGATCACGAGTTTGACGGACCAGGTGCAGCAGCTGACGGCGGAGAACGCCGCGCTCAAGGACACCATCACGAACATGGCGACGGTGTCGAACACGGTGTACTACGTGGTCGGCACGCGTGACGAGCTCAAGCAGAAGGGCATCGTGCGCGAGGAGGGAGGCGCGCGGTTCTTGTTCGTGCTGTGGAAGAGCGGCAAGACATTGGTCCCGGCGCGCGAGCTCGACCCCAAGCAGTTCAACACGGCGGATGGCCGCGTGCTGGAAACGCTCGAGCTGCCCGCGAGCGGGCACGAATATCGTATCGTGTCGCGCCAGGATGTCTCTGCCCTGGCGACCCCACCGGCCGACAACGGCACGGTGTCCGGTCAGCTCAAGATCGCGGACTCGCGGAAGTTTTGGGCGAACTCGAAGTTCTTGATTATCGTCGAGAGCTGAGCCTCACGCGCTGACCCCCTCTCCGCGGTGCGGAGAGGGGGAGGGGCGGGGGCGGGGGCGGGCTATCGGGGTGCTTGGCAGGTTACGAGCAGAACGTCGGTGCAGTTCGTCGGTCCCACCTTCAAATGATATCCATCCCCGGGCAGCATCGGGTCCACCGGTGGGTTGTACGGCCCACCGTGGCTGCCGCACGCGCCGAGCGCACAGCTCGCGACCACAAGAAATAGTGTAGCGCGAAGCATGTGATCCTCCCTTCTCAGCAGTTGATCGTGGTCGTGCCGGCGCAGCACGGGACGACGGTCCCGTCGCGCGCAGTGTAGCAGGTCGCGCCGTCGCCCACGTAGCTCCGATTCGCCATGTAAACCATTCCGGCGAGCAGTGCCGCACCACTCACGGCACCCAGCACCGCGGTGCGCGTGGCATCGGGGCGTTTCGCCTCGAGCCGCGACGCGTCCGACAGCATCATTTCGCGGTACTGACCGTGTTCCAGAAAACCCGCCAGCGTGTCGCCGGTGACGCGCGGCGCATACAGCGCGAATTTCGTGTGGTCGGCGCCCGTCACCCAGATCCGATCGATATTCGTCGAGCTGAGCTGGCTCGCCTCGATCGGCCGCAGCGAGTGGCACGCGGCAGCCAATCCGAATGCCATCATTCCGACAGCGGCTCGGGTCCCCAGACGGTATAGAGTCATATCCCCAAAATCATCTGGACCCGGGAGAACGACAAGACCTTTCCAGCCGCCTGATCTACTCCCGTGCGGCCGCCACCCTCTCGATGCCTTGCTCCAGCTCACGCTCGTTCCCGGCCTGAGCTCCGCTCTTGCCCGGCACGATGGTGAAACGCGTCAGCGTGCCGGTGAACGGGAACGGCATCTGGTTGACATAGTCCTCGACCACAGGCGTGCCTGTGTCCTCACCAAAGTCCATCGTTTCGTCCAGCGAAAACCGCGCCCGAATGGTGTGATCGATCCGTCCCTGCGCCACCCGCTTGCCATCCACGGTCAGCGTGCCCGTGCCACCTTTGCCGAGACCGCCGCCGTCATACGCAAAGTCGAAAACGATCTTGTGCTTGCCCGGACTGAGCGCTTCGGAGGAGATGATCTTGTACTTGTGTTGCGGCTGGTTCGAGTACGCGTACACGAACTCCGGCTTGCCGCCCACCACGATGAGCCCCCAGCCGCCAAACCGTCCGCCCATCGTTCCCAGTACTCCGTTCGCCGCGCTGTCCGGGACGTCCACCTCGGCTGTCAGCGTGAACGACCGGTTCTTGAGATCAGGTGAGCTTCCCTCGGGAATCCGAATCATCCCCTGGTAATACGTGAATTCGGTCCGTCCCCGCGTGAGGCTCGGGCGCGTGGCGGGATCGGCCCGCTCCGCGAACGATGCATCGAGCGGATACACGTTGTACTTCCACGCCTCGCGATCGAAGACCTGTTTCAACTGCCGCAACTTGGCCGTATCACGGGCGGCGAGGTTGTTCGCCTCCGAGAAGTCCACCGCCACGTTGTACAGCTCCCACTTGAAGTCGTCGGGGCTCGGGCTCGCGCCGAACGTGATCCACGGCAGCCGCAGCGGCGTCGTCGCCGCCACCCAGCCATGATCGTAGATCGCGCGATTCGCCATCATCTCGAAGTACTGCGTGGGGTGATGCGTCGGCGCCTTGGCGCTGTCGAACGAGTACACCAGGCTCGTACCCTCGAGCGGCTTCTGCTTGAACCCGTTGAGCACCGTCGGAAACTTAACGCCGGTTAGCTGGAGAATTGTGGGCGTGATGTCCGTGACGTGGCAGAATTGGCTGCGGAGCCCACCCACGTGCTTGATGCGCTTCGGATACGAGATGACCATCCCGTTTCGGGTGCCGCCAAAATGCGACGCGACCTGCTTGGTCCACTGGAACGGCGTGTCCATCGCGTGGGCCCAGCCGACGGGATAATGGTTGTATGTGGTGGGGCCGCCCAACTCGTCCATCATCGAGACCAGATACTCGGTCGTTTCCTCGACCCCATTCGCCGCCTCACCGACCTCGTTGGTCGTTCCCTGCAGCGTGCCCTCGGCGCTCGCGCCGTTGTCGCCCATGATGTAGATGATGAGCGTGTTGTCGAGCTCGCCGAGATCGGCTACCGCGTCGATCACACGGCCGATCTCATGATCGGCATGCGACAGGGCGCCCGCGTACACTTCCATCATCCGCGCGTACACTTTCTTCTGATCCGCCGAAAGGGAATCCCAGGCAGGTATTTCCTTGGGACGCGGCGTGAGCCGCGTGTTCGCCGGCACGACGCCGAGCTTGATCTGACGCGCCAGCGTCTCCTCGCGCACCTTGTCCCACCCCTGATCGAACTGCCCGCGGAATTTGGCGATCCAGTCCTTCGGGGCGTGGTGCGGTGCGTGTGCCGTGCCCGTGGCGTAGTACACGAAGAACGGCTTCTGCGGTGCCAGGGAATGCTGCAGCCGGATCCATCCGATCGCCTTGTCGGCCATGATCTCGTCGAAATGCTTGGGATTGGGACCCAACTGCTCCGGGGCTTCGTACGGCAGCGTGTTCTCGAACAGCGCCGAATGCCACTCATCCGTGTCGCCGCCGATAAAGCCGAAGAAATAGTCGAAGCCCAGCCCCGTCGGCCACAGATCGAACGGCCCGGCCTGACTCGAATGCCAGTCGGGCACGTTGTGATTCTTCCCGAACCACGCCGTGGTGTAGCCGTTGTACTTGAGCATCTCGCCCACCGTGCCGACACTGCGCGACATCAGCGAGTTGTAGCCCGGGTAGCCGCTCGCGAACTCCATGATGTTGCCGGTGGCGGCCGAGTGATGGTTGCGTCCCGTGATCAGCGCCGCGCGGGTGGGCGAGCACAACGCCGTCGTGTGGAACTCGTTGTAGCGCAGCCCGTTCGTGGCCAGCCGGTCGAGCGTCGGCGTGGGAATAGGGCCGCCAAACGTGCTCGACGCGCCGTAGCCGACATCATCGGTCAGAATGAGGAGAACGTTGGGCGCGCCCGCCGGCGCCTGGACTTCCTTGGGGAAATCCGGCTTCGAGGTCTTGAGCGTGCGTCCGATCTTGCCGTTGAACCCCGGCTCAGCGTGCGGCAGGACCTCGGCTGGTTTTTTCGCCGCTTGAGGTGCTTGAGCGTGCGCTGGTTGCCAGACAAACGACAGGCCGGCGGCGAGTAGGGCGATCGGGGGGACGATTGTGAATCGCGAAGGCATAGGCGGACTCCTCCTGGGTGTGCGCGTGACGGCAGGCTGTTTCCCGATGGCTCTCATGACGCTCCTTCCAGTCTCTACGGCTGCTCCACCAGCACGTCGACGCTGCCGGTCGCAGCGAGGAACTGGAACTGAATGGTCCAGTTCCCCGGCGCTCCCTTGGCCGAGAGGGAATCGGCTTCGTACACGAACGGGCTCGTCGCCACCAGCACCCCGTGCGCGTCGAACACATTGACGTGCCCACTGCCGTGCACCACGAGACTGTTATGCTCGATCTTCGCCTGGCTGTCGAGCGACACCCAGGTGAAGCTCGTGTCGTCGATCACGTTGTCCAGCCAGTGGATCGTGATGTGGAAGTGGCCGGGCTGATTGCTCACCGTGATCCCCTGCTCAGCGGCGTTCAGCACGGCAGGGGGATCCTCACACGCGGCGGCGAGCCCGATCGCGAGCCACACGAGCAACGATCTCATGCTCCGGCGGGCGCGCATCGCTAGCGGGCGAGCCGCGGCATCGCCGCGCTCGCGAACAGGTTCAACATCGGGCTGGTCTGCGTGACTTCCGGATAGGCGTCATATGTGCTCTTGCGGTGATAGTTCTGGTAGCTCGCGCCCAGGCCGAACTTGGGCGTAATGAAGTAGCGAAACTCGCCCACGCCGCCGCCCTGGTAATGCGCCCCCGGCGTCCCGTTCATGGTGTGCAGCCAGCGTCCGCCCCACCCGAACCGCGCCAGCGCTCGGCCCGGCTTGATGAACGTGGCCACGAGTCTCGTCCCGAGGCCGATGCCGTAATCGTAGTTCCGCCCTTCGCCCGCGTAGTAGTGATCTGAGCGGGTTGCGCCAATGATGATGAATTGGCCGAGCAGCTCGGTCGTGGTGCGAATGCTCTTGTCGTTGGCGCGGTGGAATTCCGAGATCAGGCCGCCGTACACGCTCTGACCGCCGTACTCGTACGCGGGGTTGTTGTAGTACTCGTACACCAGCAGGGCGCCGAGCGTGTGCTTGGCCTTCGCCCCGTCCGAGAGCGTGATCCCGCCCAGAGTGCCCCGCGCGGTGAGCAGCGACAGCCGGCCACCCTCGCCGTTGGCCGCCTGGGTCGAGAGCTCGCCGTTGAACTCGAAATGCGAGAACGGGGACCGCGTGATGTCTTTCACGAGATCGCCGTAGCTCAGCCGGAAGCCGGCGATGCCCTGGTCGGCGGCCGTCGAACTGCCGAGCGATGTGCCTCCGGTAATGCGCCGGTAGCCCAGATCCACCACCCCTTGCACGCCGTTCGGAGGGCGCCAGTCGGGCGGGTTGGGGCCCACGCGCGACACTTCGCCATCCAGCAAGCGATTGAACTCTTGCACCGGGTTGATGAACGCGCCCGCGATCTCGCGCCACACTCGCTCGGAGCCCCTGGCCCGGTTATCGAGCACGAGATGGGAGAGGCGGTATAGCGATTCCCCCAGCGTGATGCCCCCCGTGCCCGTGTTGAACAGATCGTTGGCGGACGGCGCAAACTGCTCGCCGAACTCCTCCCACATGATGCTGCCGCCGTAGGCCCAGGGCACCGAGCCCCAGAAACTGTACCCGTTGGTCCGCGCGGTATTGAAATACAGGCTGCCGTGATACGGGTGTCCGAACTGATTCGCGATGAAGTGGTCGTTGTCCCACTGCCACGGATTCTCGAGATTCTCTTCCCACGTCTGGAAATTCACGTGGGCCCACTGCTTGTCGCGCACCACCGCGTTGATCGTCCACGGGATTAGTTGCACGATGAACAACTCGCCCACCGCTCGTATCGGGCGGTGGTAGGGATGGCAGCTGAAGCAGTGCGTCGTGTCCTTCTGGTCGCTCGCGGCGAACGTCGCAGCGGACGGGTCGAATGGCGTGAACGACAGCGGCGCGAGCTGTTGTGCGCTCGCGCTTCGCGCCATGCAGATGATCGCCACTACGGCAATGACGGGGACCCGCATGCCCGATGGTCGCGGAAACCGCCTTCCCGGACTATTGCACCAAGGGCGCATTGGCCCTAGGGGCAATAGTCGCGTTTGGTTTGGCGGCTACAACCCTCTCACCGCCATGCTCCGACCTGCCACGCTGCTCGGGCTCTGCGCCGGCCTTGCCGCCGTACTTGCTACTGCGGCTCCCGCGCTCGCCCAGAAAGTCGATGCGGTCGTGCTGCGGAACGGCGACCACATGACGGGCGAGATCAAGAAGCTCGATCGCGCGTCGCTCACCTATTCCACCGACGACATGGGCACCCTGGCGATCGAATGGGACAAGATCGTCCAGATCACGAGCCCGCGATATTTCGAGGTGGAAGACGTTGCCGGCGCACGCTACTACGGCACGCTGAGTCAGGGCAGCGACACGGGGCAGGTGGTCGTGGCCGTGGCCTCGTTCTCAGACACGCTGGCGCTCGCGAAGATCGTCCGCGTGTCGCCCATCGGCCGCAGCTTTCTCGACCGCCTGGACGGCTACATCAATATTGGCTTTACGCTGCAGCGCGCCAACGACCTGCGCCAGCTCTCCGTCGAGACGTCGGTACAGCACCGCTCGCGCCAGGCGCGCACCGAGCTGCAATCGAGCACCTATTTCCAGGATCAGTCCGGCATCGCCAGCACCACCCGGAATTCGCTCTCGCTCACCCAACAGCGACCGCTCAAGCAACGCTGGCTCGTGCTCGGCGCGGGGCAGCTGGAACAGAACGACGAGCTCGATCTCGACCTGCGCGGCCTGCTCACAGCGGGTGGCGGGCGCTACCTGGTGCAAAACAATCGCGCGCAGGTGCTGCTCGGCGGGGGACTGACCTACACCAACGAACGCTTCGTCGGGAGCAGCGCGACGTCGAATCTCGAAGCGTTAGTCACGTTCAGCGGCGAGTACTTCCGGCTCGATTCTCCCAAATCGGATTTGCAATCGACCTTGTCGCTGTATCCCAGCCTCACCGACCCGGGGCGCGTCCGCCTGGACTTCGATGCGCGGCTGTCGCACGAGGTCCTGAAGGATTTCACCCTCGGGCTCACAGTGTTCGACCGGTTCGACAGCCGGCCGCCCGTGACCGCGCCCAAGAACGACTTCGGCGTGACGTTCACGGCGGGGTGGACGTTCTAGCGAAACGATTATTTGGCAGCGGCTGGCGGATCGAGCGTTGCGTTGAGCAGCGCCGCCAGCCGGTATCCCGCGAGCGCACCCTGTCGCTCGGCGACGTCGAATGCGGTGTGATCGTACGCAGCGGGCGGCTTAGCCCCCCGCGTCAGTCCCGCGTACACCACTGTCTGGGCGAGCTCGAGACCTTCCCGCTGCCATTGCGCCACGTCTCCCGACGCCGCCACGCCACCCAACGCCGCCCGTGTGTAGCGCCGCTCAACTTCCCGCGCCGCGCGCGTGGCGTACGCGAACGAATCCTCGCTCGCGCCCGGCACGATCGCGCGGTCGATCATTTCATCCCAATACGCGTGCAGCCGTACGCTGTCCGACAGGTGGAACAGGTTCCCGCCCTGGTCCCCCCGTGGTAGCGGGTGTTCGGGCGTGACCCGGGAGCTGCAATGCAGCGGCTGGTGGATGTCGCCGACCAGATGCAGCAGCCAGGCGAGCGCGATCGCTTTGGTGGTGTCGGCCGCGCTCGGATCGACCAACGTGGCCCGGAACGCCGCGATGCGCTCCCCGGCGTTCACCGGGCCGGGGCCCGCGCCGGGCAGGTCGTGGGGGCGTCCGTCGACGACGTCCCAATAGAAATCCGCATAGTGCCACGTGGGCTCGTTGTACACGTGCCAGGGTTGCGCGCGATTGCGGACGAGATCGGCCCACGTAGCGACGTTCAGGAACAGCGCGCGATCGCGCTCCCCGTCACTTCCTCCCTCAGGGCCCGGCCGCAGGGAAGCGAGGTTCGCAACCGGCGGTCCGTGCAGGATCAACCCGACCGCCCGCGCGCGCGCCCGCGCCGTCATGTTGTCCCAGGCGATCTCGGCA
>Ga0335079_10001999_pt1 | contig 23457 bp, 21 predicted proteins | sample Lox_Sample_33_FD_206719 | JGI IMG/M metagenome (GOLD analysis project Ga0335079, IMG submission 206719) | Soil microbial communities from Loxahatchee National Wildlife Refuge, Florida, United States - Lox_Sample_3.3 | ecosystem: Environmental > Terrestrial > Soil > Wetlands | place: USA... | reverse complement strand
CTCGCTGGATGTCGGGAAAGAACATCAGACCGAAGCGGCAGGTCACGCGATCAAACTCCGCGTCAGAGAATGGCAGCTGTTCCGCATCGGCGACCCGGCATTCGACCTGGGGAAGATTTTCCGCGGCAGCATATTCGCGGATGGCCTCCAGCATCTGCGGCACCAGGTCGGTTGCGACGACGCGGCCGTGCGCGGCTACCACGCGCGCGATGCTGAGCGCGGGCTCGCCAGTGCCGCTCGCTAGGTCGAGCGCGTGCATGCCCGGTGCAACTCGCGCCTCCCGCACCAGCAACTCGGTCGCGGCCCGGGTTTGCGCCACTAGTTTGCCGCGCCATTTCTTCCACAGCGGAGCGGCGGCGGTCCATTCCTTGCGCTCGATTTCCTTGTAATCCGGAAGGTTGGGAACGTTCGTCATTGAGTCACCATCACAGAGATTCTAACCAACCCGGGTTGCGGCCCACGTCGCCAGCATCGCGAAACCGGAGAGCGAAGGGCTTGTCACCGACCGAAACATATGTAGAGTCTCCCGGCGCGGAAACAGTTGTCTTTTATTTCAGCTGGAACCGGTCCAGATCCGCCCATTTTACGAATACTCGGAGTGAGAATGCCTGAATCTGCTAACCATGCTCTCGCATCCATAGTCTAAGAGTTCTAGTATCTTCGCAAATGACTGGCACAGGCGAACCCGCGTCACTGCGCGCGTTCGCAGCCCTCAAACGAAATGGGACCAAAGAATGAAAGGACGGGATTATGAAGTTGGGGAAGTATGTGGCATTAGCAGTGGCAGCGGCCGCCCTTCTGGTAACCACGGCCATGGCTGCGGACAATCAGGGTAGCATTACCTTTGCATCTCCCACGCAAATCGGGTCGCAGCAGCTCAAAGCGGGCGATTACAAAGTGCAGTGGGACGGATCGGGTTCCTCGGTGCAGGTAAAGTTTTTGCAGCGGGGCAAAGTGGTCGCAACCTCCACCGCCAGCCTGGTGGAACAGAAGACGGCCGTGCCGACCGATCAGGCAGTGGTGAAGACCGAAGACAACGGGGCGCGCGCCCTGCAGGAAATTGATTTCGCCAAGCACAAGGTCTCGCTCATGTTTGGCGAGAATCAGACAGCCGGCGGCCAATAACCCTTCGCCTGTTGAAACCAAGGGGCGGCGACAAGCCGCCCCCTGAATTAGCTCAGTGCCGGATGCTGTTTCTCTCGCCTAATCCAGCACGAAAATATTCTTCTCTGCGCACATGTCCTTGAGGATCTTCGGCCACACCGTGACGCTGACTTCGCCGAGGTGTGCCTTGCGCAGCAGTTGCATCATAGTGCGGGATTGGCCGATGCCGCCTCCGATGGAGAGCGGAATCTGGTTGCGCAGGATCGCCTGGTGATAGGGCAGCTTGAGGAAATCGAGTTGCTTTGAGAATTCAAGCTGCTTCTTCAGCGTCTCCGCGGTGACGCGAACGCCCATCGAGGTCAACTCGTGGCGGCGCTTGGTCACGTGGTTCCAGACCAGGATGTCGCCATTCAGGCCATGCGTGTCCTTGCCGGTTTCTTTCTTGGTGTCGGTGACCCAGTCGTCGTAGTCGGCGGCGCGCATTTCATGCGGGTATCCATCTTTCAGCGGCCAGCCAATGCCAATGATGAATATGGCGGGATACTTTTGCAGGATCTGGGTTTCGCGCTGCTTGCGGGGCAGGTCGGGAAACATCTCCAGAATTTCTTCCGCGTGCAGGAAAGTGAGCTGCTCGGGAAGATTCGGGTAGCGTGGATCTCTCAGCTTGGGGAACATCTCCTGTGCGAACTTCTCGGCGCCGGTGATGACCTTCCAGATCTTGGTGACGATAGCCTTCAGGAAATCGAGATTGCGCTGTTCGGCGGTAATGGCGCGCTCCCAGTCCCACTGATCGACGTAGGCGGAGTGGTCGTGATCGAGGAAGTAGTCCTTGCGGACGGCGCGCATGTCGGTACAAATGCCCTCGCCGGTTTTGCACTCGAATTCGCGCAGGGCGACTCTCTTCCACTTGGTTGCGGCTTGTACCACCTGGGCATCGAGGGGATGCAGATCGCGGTCGTTCGAGATGTGGAACTGGATCGGGGTGCGGGACCCATCGCGATCCAGCATGTCGTTGACACCGCTTTCGGTATCGACGATCAGCGGAACCTCCACCATCATCAGGTTGAGTTCTTTGCAGAGATTGTCTTCGATGTAGCGCTTCACGTGAAAGAGCGCCTGCTGCGTCTCCTTGCGGGTCAGCAGGGAGTGATAATCGTGGGGAAGAATCTTTTCCAGTTCTTTGTAGTTGCCAATGCCCGGTCCGGCCAGGTCGGCTTTCTTGTCCATTACCAGCGTGCTCATGAATTCGCTCCTTTGCGGGCGGGGGTTGCCCGCCGGCACATGTTGCCCAACCGTCTATTGGAAACGGGGATGTGGCACGGGTCTGTGAGGCGGATCACAGGTGGAGGTGAGGCAGCTAGCAGCGCGTAGAGCGTTGAGCCGGAACACTTGGGAGGCTGTCCCCGCCGCGAGAGTTCCTGGACAGGTATGCCGGACGGCCAAGTATGCCCCGCCGTCTGCCCGTGGTAAATTTACTTGCAGCCTATGAAAGACCTCGCCCTGCAAGCTCTGAACGTAGCCGCGCTGCGTGGGGCCTCCTACAGCGATGCCCGGATTGTTGACGACCGGTCTCGAGCTTTAGCTACCAAGAACGGAAAAATCAGCCATGCGGCGGATTCGGAATCGCGTGGCTTCGGCGTGCGCGTGATCGCGGACGGGGCGTGGGGATTTGCGGCTTCCGATGATCTCAGCCGAAAATCTGTCGAGGATACGGCAGCCCGCGCGGTGGCCATCGCCAAGGCCTCGGCCAAAGTCAAGCAGCGCGATGTGCGCCTGGTTCCGGAAAAGCCTGCCACTGCGGACTGGACCACTCCTTTTCAGATCGATCCCTTCAGTATTTCGGTGGAGCAGAATCTGGAATTGCTTCTTAAGATCGACGCCGACCTGGGCTCGGTTAAAGGCGTCACGCTGGCCGAAACCAACATGAATTTCCGCCGCGAGGAGCAGTGGTTTCTATCCTCCGAAGGCGCGGAGATTCGTCAGACCAAGTACACGACCGGAGCCGGTTACGCGGCCTACGCATTTGCGGGCAGCGACATCCAGAAGCGGTCATATCCCAATTCTTATGGCGGGCAGTGGCAGAATAAGGGATATGAACTCATCCATGAGCTGAAGTTGCTTGAGAACGCCCGGCGAACCGGCGAGGAAGCCGTGGCACTGCACAAAGCGGAGCAGTGTCCGGAGGGCGTGTTCGCCATTATTCTGGACGGATCTCAGCTCGGGCTGCAGATCCACGAGTCCGTGGGGCACCCAATTGAGCTTGACCGTGTGCTGGGCATGGAGGCGAACTTCGCTGGGACATCTTTTTTGACGCTCGACAAGCTTCGCACCTTGCGCTACGGCAGCGATCTGGTGAATGTCGTGGCCGACGCGCGGCAGGAGCACGGGCCCGGCCTGGGTACGTTTGGCTTCGACGATGAGGGCGTGGCGGCGCAGTGCACTCCGATCATTACAAACGGCCTTTTTACTGGATATCTTTCATCGCGGGAGACGGCGCCTGCGATTTCTATCGCTCGCTCGGGTGGCACGTTGCGGGCGGAAGGGTGGAACCGGCTGCCGCTGATCCGCATGACCAACATCAGCATTTTGCCGGGAGAAAAGCCGCTGACGCGCGAGCAGTTGATCGAATCCACCGACTATGGCATTTACATGGAGACGAACAAGTCCTGGTCGATCGACGACAAGCGCTACAACTTCCAGTTCGGATGCGAGATGGGATGGGAGATCAAGAACGGCAAGCGCGCGCGCATGCTGAAAAATCCATCGTATTCGGGGATTACGACCGAGTTCTGGAATTCGATGGACGCCATCTGCTCGCGGGATGAGTGGACGCTGTGGGGCACGCCACATTGCGGCAAAGGGCAGCCACAGCAGGTGATGGGCACGGGACACGGGGCGGCGCCGGCGCGCTTCCGGAATATAAAGGTGGGATCAGCGTACAAAGGCAGCTCTTAGGCGCTCAGGTTGGCTGGGATGGGGATGGATGGGCTGGTGGCGCAAGACGAAGAGCAGGTCTTTCGCTTCGCCCCAGGGACAGTTTCTTAATGACCACGATTGTTGCTTGAATGTGTCAGGGCCAAATGTTGAGTCCTAAGGAATGCTGACTCGCGACCAAGCTTCGGCGATCTTCGAGAAGTTGAGGAAGCACTCGTCCGGCGACGAGGTGGAGGCCTTGTTCTATGGTACCCGCTCGGCTCTGACCCGCTTTGCCAATAACACCATTCATCAGAATGTGGCCGAGGAGAACGTCAATGTGTCAGTGCGCACCGTCTTTGGCGGACGCACAGCGCGCGCCACTACCAACAAGCTGGATGAAGAGAGCTTGAAAAGAGTGGTGGCGGCTTCGGAAAGCTTGGCCAAGGTTCAGCAGCCAGATTCGGACCTGCTGCCCATGCCGACGCCGCCTGAAGCAGGGGGCAAGTTATCCGCTGCCACGCGGCCCGGTCGCTACTTTGAATCGACCGCGGCCGTCACCCCTGAGGATCGTGCGGCTGGCGTGGCGAAAATTGTCGGAGTTGCCAACCAGAACAAGCTCACCACGGCGGGCATTTTTTCTACGTCCGAGTCATTTGAGGGGATTTTTAATTCGCGCGGATTATCCGACTGGCATACTCAGACCTCTTCGGAGATTTCGGTCACCATGTTGGCTGAGGACTCCTCCGGCTGGCAAAAGGCGAACTTTCCCGACGTGCGCAACCTCGATCCGGTGGCACTGGCCGACACCTCCGCCCGCAAGGCCCGGGAGTCGACCGCGCCGCGGGAGATTCCGGCGGGAAAATACACGGTCATCCTGGAGCCGGCCGCCGTGCTCGACATGGTGGGCTTCATGTTCTTTGACTTCGGCGGACTGGCGGTGCTGGATCAGCGGTCGTTCCTGAACGACCGCGCCGGTAAGCCGCTGTTTGGGGAGAACATCGAGATCTGGGATGACGTTGGGCATGCCCTTCAATCCGGCGCCCCGTTTGACGGAGAAGGAATGCGCCGCCAGCGGGTGCAACTGGTCGAGAAGGGAATCGTCAAGCAACTGGTGCATGCGCGTTCCACGGCGGCCCGTCTGAAGAACTCGGAATTCAAAGATAAAGTCGGTCCTATCGAGCCTACCGGGCACGGGTTTCCGGTTCCCAACGAGATGGGCGAAGCCCCGATGAACATCGTCTTCGCGATACCCGGAGATCCGAAGACTGTGGATCAGATGATCTCCTCCACCGAGCGCGGAGTGCTGGTCACACGCCTGTGGTATATCCGCGAGGTTGATCCCTACGAGAAGATCCTCACTGGAATGACGCGCGACGGTACTTTCTACGTGGAAGACGGGAAAATTCGCCATGGCGTGCGCAATTTCCGCTTCAACGAGAGCCTGATCCATATGCTTTCGAACGTCGCACAGATGGGAACGCCGGTGCGCGCGAGCGGCGAGGAGTCGTTCGACATGGTTGCCCCGGCGATGAAGGTGAAGGAGTTTAATTTCACGGAAGTAACGAAGTTCTAGCCGTCAGCATTCAGCCCGTGGCGAGCGACGCTTTTGCACTCTTCTTCAGCTGGCCAAGCGGTCTGCTTCCCCCTTGCGCGCCAATCCTGACCGCATCCCGTTAACCTCGACAACTGACTCACTCAATTTCCTGTCGGCGGCGTCGTTAGCGGACCCGAGATCGAGTGACAACAGAAAGTGATAATCGAGTTCACTGGCTGATCCGCTCTTCCTCGTTACAGTGATAGCACTCACGTGTACCTGTTTTTCCCCGTAATCCCATGAACCATAAGCCCTTAACCCCTACTAGTTCAATGACTTCGGTAACTTTGCGGGCCCTATAGCGGGGTGTAAGCTGCCGAGTAATGTCGAACTACGAGCCATCGGAGGAGCGCGAGCTCCGGGCTGCCTCGGGGGATGGGAAGAGCGAGAGCGCGAGCGAAGCCTCGTCGAGCCAGACCGAAAAGCCGGCTGAGAAAAAGAGCCGACGGCGCTATCCCGACATGCAGAGCGCAGCGCGGTTTCCGTTGAAGCTTCCGGTTTCGGTGAAATCCAAGGCCGGCGCGCGGCAGGCGGAGACTACCAACATCTCCGCCAACGGAGTGCTTTTCCAGGTGGTCGACGCGGAGATGCCCGTAGGTTCGATGGTGGACTTCACCATCTCTCTTCCCGCCAACGTCGTGGGTGCAGATGCCGACGTGCAGGTGGATTGCAAAGGACGCGTAGTGCGCAGTTTTGAGGAAGGTGGGCGGCGCGGGGTGGGCGTGGTGATCGACGAGTATCGTTTTGAGCGCCGGTAAACGCAAAGGAACCAATGGCCAGCATTCCGGTTAACGTGGCAGACGGCGTAGAGAAGCCGCACGAAGGGGACGGTAACGGCCAGTATATTCGTGTGATCCTGGCCGACACCCAAGCCATCTTCCGCGCCGGATTGCGCAAGATATTCGCCCTGGAAGACGATATCCGCGTGGTTGGGCAGGCCGAAACCCTGCCGCAGACGATTTCCGCCGCCAAAAAGTTCTCGGCTGACATTCTGATCTTCGAGGCCACCCTCAGTTCTAATCCTCCGGAGAGCATCTCCGACCTGCTGCGCCAGTGTCCGACGCTGCGACTGGTGGTGGTGACCGCCGAACCCAACGAAGAACTCACCCTGGAATTGTTCCGCCGGGGCGCGCATGGAATCGTTTCGCGGGAAGTCGAGCCGGAAATGCTGGTGGACTGCCTGCGCAAGGTAGCGCATGGCGAGCCGTGGCTGGAGAGCAGGGCCGTCAACTGGGTGTTGGAGGCCTATCGTACCCAGAGCACGCGCCAGTCCTCGTCCCGCCCCAAGGTTCAGCTGACTCCGAAAGAGTCACTCATTGTTTCCTGCGTCACGCAGGGAATGAAAAACAAGGAAATTGCAGTCCGCGTCGGCACTACCGAACAGGTCGTAAAGAACTACCTGCGCAAGGTATACGACAAGCTGGGGGTGGCCGACCGCCTGGAGCTGGCGCTCTATTGCCTGCATCATCGGGTGCTGGACGGCAACAAGACGGCAGCGGCGCCTGCCGCCGGAGAGGTCCCGTCCACGAATGGCGCCGCACAAGCTGCGGCTGCCGGCGCGTCGCCGTCGCCCGCGGTGTCTTCTGTGCCCACGGATCCCTCGAAACTGTCCTAACTCCATATTCCAGCCGGATGCTATATTCTTGGGTGGAAATTCAGCAAGCAGCGTTCGGCTCTCGGCATTCACCCGCGGTCCAGGGCGCTCTTAACATTTGCCAATCAGCACTGGGCCCTTTCAGAGGCGTGCTGGACAGTGAACTTCAGTGGCGAAAATGCCAATCGCTGACTAGGGAGAGCCGAAGGCCGAAAGCCAATAGCTGAAAACTGAATTCAAGCGAGGCGCAAAGTGAAAGGTGACGCAAAGGTCATTGCGGTTCTGAACCAGGTTTTAAAGGCGGAATTGACGGCAATCAACCAATATTTCCTGCATGCCGAGATGTGCGAGAACTGGGGATACGAGAAGCTGGCGAAGCACACCCGCAAAGAATCGATCGAGGAGATGGTGCATGCGGAGAAGCTGATGGAGCGCATCCTGCTGCTCGACGGCACTCCCAATATGAGCGACTATTTCAAGATCAATATCGGCCCCAACGTGAAGGCGCAACTGCAGAACGATCTGCAAGTGGAGTACGACGCAGTCAAGCGGCTGAACCACGGGATCGAAACCTGCGTGGACGCAGGCGACAACGGCTCGCGCGAGCTGTTGGAAGGAATCCTTACTGACGAGGAAGAGCACATCGACTGGCTGGAAGGACAACTGCACGCCATCGACGAGATGGGCATCGAGAATTATCTGGCGCAGCAGTTACACGAAAAAGAGAGCTAGCTCCGACTTCAGGCCTGGACGGGAACGCACCTTGCGGTTCTCGTACCTGCCCCATAGAATCGAAGCAGGGGCTGGGACCGCCCTCGATTCCGTTGTAGTTTTTTCCGCACGAACCGCATCTCGAGCAAAGCCAGGGAGAGATGGCCGAGTGGCTGAAGGCGCACGCTTGGAAAGCGTGTTTACTCGAAAGGGTAACGTGGGTTCGAATCCCACTCTCTCCGCCAGTTTTTCATCCTAGCTCGTCCAATGGAATCCAGCACCACCAAAGAAGTGGTGCATTTTTACGCCTTTGCGATCTAAGTCGTGTGGCGACATCCCATTGCATCCGGTTTGAAACCTGGTAAGAATCGTGGTAAGAAATTCCAGGCATATGGAGTTACCACGATGGCCACAAATCTTCTCTCCGCTGTCGAATGCAAGAACGCTACCAGCGATGGAGCAGGCATCCGCAAGTTTCACGATGGGGATGGCCTTTACCTGTGGGTTTACCGCGATGGCCGGAAATACTGGCGGATGCGCTATTGGCAGGCTGGACGAGAAAAATCACTCTCCGTTGGGTTTTTCCCAGAGTCAGTTTGAGCGATGCGCGGAAAAAGGCGCTAAGAGCAGCGCAAGCAGTTGGAAGCCGATCTGGACCCATCCGCCTCATCTGGAGAAATGCTGGTGGAACATCAAGATCCAGTCGTTTCGTGACAAATGGCATTTTCTCCAAATCCCGCTTGGGTTTGCGCGTTAGTGGCGAGCGCGACCAGTGTGATCACAACAAGCAGGATTCGCATCAGGCCGCAAGAATGCCTCGGGCGGCTGTGAACGCGAAAGTCCGAAAATCGTCCAGCCCAATTAATCTTCTTCCAGGCCGCGAATGCGGCGTACCACGTCGGTCATGGGATGCTTGCCGCGGCGAACTGTTGCTTGAGCCATAGCCATTGCGCGCGAAGCAGGGAAGAATCAGGCGCTAGTGGTCGTCAACGGGCCGCAGCTCTGCGGGATAACCGACTTCCAGCTTGGGTAACCCATGCGCGCCATAGTCTTGCCGGCGTATTTTTCGATGAGCTCCAGTTGTGGTTCCGTGAGTTTCCCGCGCCAACCCATGACTGCGCCCTGGCGGACATAGCGGCCCTCTTCGCTTGTGCTGCGATGAATACGTTGTGTGTCATTTTCGCGGGCCCGCAGGCGGGCCACGGTGTTGGCAGCGATGGCTTGGGCAAGGGCCTCGGGCGAGACCTGGTAGCCGAGGAAATCCACCAGCCGTTCCAAGTTGGGCTGCGGGTTGCGACGCATCTCTTCGAACTGGACCACCAGCAGGTCACCCCGCTGAGCCAGAGGCGAATCCAGCCAGTTAGGAATGTGCTCGTGCCATGATCCGAAGTTGTTGATCGAGCCGTTGAGAAACCTTGGAATGTAGGCGTCGAGACCGCCCCACCAGACGAGACCCAATTCCTTCTCGCGCGCATACTGCGACAGGAGGGCATCGCGCACGTCGCGAATGAGATAAATCGCCCGTTTATAGCACGGGGTATATAACTCATGGGTCTTGATCAGGCGTCCGGTGCCCGGCAACAGCTTCGCGGCGTAGTGGTGGATCCCGATTTCGGGGATGAGGCTGTTGATGGTGTCGAAGGTCGCCGGCTTGCCGCTGAGAACCTGGGCCAGGAGAAAGCGCAGCCAGGTGTTTCCCGACTTCGGATAAGACGCTATGAACACATCGTTAGCATCGAGACCGCGATTCCGCAGCCAGACAATGGGGGCGCGCAAAATCGTGCGGGAAGCCTTGTGACGGATTTTTCGATAAGTGGAAGTCATGCTCCTATGCCCGAGACAGGGGACGGCTCTGGGAAGGCAAAATCATTCGGTGGGCAGCGTGGACAGGCGGCCGTGTCCTTCAAAACCGAGGGCAAAAAGCTGCGAGCCGAGTCCGGATGTCTATCCCCATACTGCTCCTTGTCAGGTGCTCGACTGTCGTGAATCACACCGCCTGGCACGCTGATGTTGTTCTCGCGCTCCGCCAGTAACTGGCGGGCCAGCATCATAGCACGACCTATGGCCTGATCCATCTCGATATATCGATACTCACACCAGCCGGCTGCTGATCAGGGTCCCGCGATGGCCTACCCCCGGGCAGACCAAAATGGGCCATGAGATGAAAATCTTTTCATATGTTGCGATTGAGGCGGGTAGGCGTATAATCCGCGTCACTTTGGCAGACCCGGAGTCCTGCTGGCACGCAAGTGCAGGGGCGCAAAGGTAAGTATTCCAGTCAAGAAGGAGATTCCAATTGGATTGTCTGTTTTGTTCTATACAAGACATACCGAACCCTTCTAACCCCGAGGACGAAATTATCGATGAGTCCGAGAATTTCTATGCCAAGCCGGCTTTGGGGCATTTTGTCTTTGGGTACACGCTGATTATCTCCAAAGAACACTTTCACAGCTTCGCCTACGTGCCAGAACAGCTATTCCCGGAACTTGAGGCCTTTAAACATCATGTCCTGAACAAACTGCACAGCCTGTGCCCGCACCCGATAAGCATGATGGAACACGGCGCCCTCAATCGTTGCCAGCGCGGTGGCTCATGCATCGATCACGCTCACTTGCACCTGATGCCTCTGGCGGCAGACTTATACCCGGCATTGAGCGAGAGATTCTCGTTTGGAGAATTGCAAGACGTCAGCGCGGTGCGACGCTTCAAAGACGCGCAGATCTCCTATCTCTTCTACCAGCGAGAAGGACTTCGAGGTCAGGCCGTGGAACTATCGCAGGAGGTGCCCAGTCAACTGCTGCGGCGGATTGCCTGTCAGGCTTTGGGCACGCCTGACTTGTGGGATTGGCGCGCAAGACCGCTGCGGGATCCTCTGCAACGGTTCACGAGTGAATATAAGCGTCTGGCAGTTGTACCGATCCAGAAGAAGCAGGTAGCGCGCGTGAGTATTCAGCAAATTTCGCGAGGCGCTTGAAACCTGCAGTTGAAACCGGCGATAGGCGGCTACTCTTCGAACGGATCGGCGGGAGCCGGTAAACATTCCCATGGTCAATTGCCCATTTTGTCGAGAACTGCAGGGTGGCAGGCTGCCCGATTTTTGTGATGCGGATATCGATTCACGCATCTTGCATGAAACGGACAGATTTGTCGTCATGCCGGATATCAGCCCGCTGGTACCCGGCCATGTGATGATCGTGCCCAGGGCCCACATTCTCTGCTATGGCGCGGTGGAAGCTGCAGCGCGAGACGAGCTCTCAGGCATTGTGAATGCCACGCGCACGATCTTGGGAGAGCACTATGGCCCATCGGTTCTTCTTGAACATGGCACGAGTTCGCTTGAGCCGGTCGCAGATCATGTTACTCACGCGCACTTGCACGTCGTGCCCGCCGCGATCAATATTCGCGGCGCCCTCCTGAACTTCAATACGAAGACGATTGCCAGTCTCTCTGATCTGTCATCCTGGGCCGCTCGCGATGAAGAATACATCTACTTCGAGAGTTGCGCTGGCGAACGCATGGTTGCCGATCGAATTGTCGGTATTAAACGGTTGTTCTTTCGGCGTGAAATAGCCAAGCAGATCGGACTTCCTGATCCGCTTTGGGATTGGCGTCATCACATACTGAGCGACAATTTTCGTTCAACATTGGCAACGCTGAAACATGCGAACTGGAAGAATTTATGCTAGCTGCCGAAGTTGACGCCGCTCTTCAACGCGTCTGGCGGGCGGTCCGCCACTATTGGGAGCCAAATGCAGTTCATGGCCATGGTCCCGATCACGCCGAGCGCGTATATGCGGTGGGGATCCAGTTGGCAGCGGCAGAAGGGGCGGACCCTCTCGTAGTGGGTGCCGGTTGTTACATTCATGACGCAGGAATGCGCCCTGATATCGGCAGAACAGGGCACATCGAGCGATCTCTGCAGATCGCCTTGGCATTATGCGAGGAGATCCCGGAACTGGCGGCTGTCCGAGAGCTTCTTTTAACTACGATTCGCTATCACGAGGCGGAGCTTGCGTTTCCAACTCCCCTGCCGATCGAGGTGGTGTGTGTCCGTGACAGTGATACCGTGGACCGGCTGGGTTTCCCGGGAATACGAATGACGCTTCAGTATGGAGTTTGGGTCGGAAGGGCACTTTGTCACCCAACCGATCCTCTATGCCGCGAACGCACACCCGACTTTGACAGCTTCAGTATGGATTACGTTCGCCATCTGGAATCGCTCCCTCAATATCTGGTCACTTCTCTGGCGCGCAGTATCTCCCAGGAGAAACAAAAACAGCATGAGCTCTACTGCAGTGAATTCCTGTCAGCGTTTCGACAGGGGCTTATGCGCACTCACGAGGACGCGTTACAACTGGCGATGGGCCACGTGCGGGAGGCTATACGCTGACGACTCATCGATTCGCTTCCTTATTGCCGATTTATGAGTAAGCTCGTTCCACCGTACGGCAGTGCGGAACTGAAACCGCTCTTGCTGGAGGGCCAAGCCAACCGCGAAGAGGCCACGAGAGCCCAGCGTTTGAAGAAGGTCCCCCTAACCAGCCGCGAAACCAGCGATCTGATCATGATGGGCATCGGCGCTTTCACACCGCTCGACGGCTTCATGGGCCGGGATGACTGGAAACGCTGCTGCGACGACTACCAACTGCCCAGCAAGAACGGTCTGTTCTGGCCTATCCCGATCACGCTCTCGGCGGACGAGGGCCTGGGGAAGTCCATCGGCCAAGGCGAAGAAGTGGCCCTATGGGACGTTGCGACTGACGCGCTCGCTGGCAGCATGAAAGTAAGCGAGAAGTACGCGATCGATAAGGAGCATGAGTGCAAGCAGGTGTTCCGCACGAGCGACCCCAACCATCCGGGCGTGCAGAAGGTCATGCGGCAAGGACCGGTCAATCTGGCTGGGCCGGTCAAAGTACTATCCGAATCATATTTCCCGGAAGAGTTCCAAGGGATTTATCAGCGGCCTGCGGAGGCCCGCAGACTTTTTGCCGATCGCGGCTGGAGCAGGGTGACGTGTTTGCAGCTCCGTAACCCGATGCACAACTCGCACGCTTATCTGGCGAGGCTCGCGATTGAGGTCTCCGACGGACTTTACGTGCATCAGTCTCTGGGCAAACTCAAGCCCGGCGACATTCCGGCCGAGGTTCGCGTGAAGGCAATCGACGCGCTCGTGAATAAGTATTTCCGCAAGGAACGCGTCATCCAGGGTGGACATCCGCTGGAGATGCGCTTCGCGGGCCCGCGCGAAGCCTTGCTCCATGCCACTTTCCGCCAGAACTACGGTTGTTCACACCTGATCGTAGGCCGCGACCACGCCGGCGTGGGCGATTATTATGGACCGTTTGACTCGCAGAGGATTTTCAACGAAATCCCGCAGGGGGCGCTGGCCGTCCAGCCGCTTTGCATGGACTGGACCTTCTACTGCTATGAGTGCGGGAGCATGGCTTCGATGAAAACCTGTCCCCACGAGAGCAGGGCCGTAATTGACGACAAGGGCAACTACAAGGGCGGCGCCAGGCTCCTGCTTTCCGGTACACTGCTTCGCAAGCTGATGAGCGAAGGCAAGCCAGTGCCCGCGGAGTTCTCCAAACCCGAGGTGATCGCGGTTTTAAAGCAGTACTATGACGCGCTGCAAGAAGAAGACAAAGTAGAAGTGAAGTTGCACGGCGCGGCCACGGGCGAGGTAAAGCCCCGTTGAAAGGCATGTCGAGGGCTCGGGTGCCTGGAAGCCGCAGAATGACCCCCATACAGCCGGCGCCGTTGAAATGGAGGAAGTATCTCGCGCTCGTAGATTATGGCTTCATCACCGAGGATCAACTGGAGACGGAAATCCAGCGCTATCGACGCGAAGAACTTCGCAGGTTGGTCAGCGATATCCGGTCCGAAATCCGACAGGAACGCCGGGAGGGTTGCCGCAGCATGTATGTGGTGAAGCTGGTGCCTGCTGATCTTCCAGGTCAACTTCCTAATTTCAGGCTGGAAGACAGTTCAGAGTTGAAACATCTGGCCGCATTTCTGGATGCCCACGGGGAAGGGAATTATCTCGAGGCATGGTATTGCCGGACTCGTGTTGGGTCGGACGTGTTCACGGTTGCGGGTCGCATCGTCTTTACTGCGGCTGACACTGGACGCACGCAAATACTGGAACAACTGTGGCGAGGCAGCCCCAGACTCCTGGAAGGTTATTCGGATGAGTTTGCGTTTCCCTATGTCAGAGCGTCGCGATATTCCTGGGGCTGGCCGTACTCAATTGAGCACATTCATGTTCCGAAAATGTCGCCCCTGAATGGGCCGGAGTTGCACTCGGAATTTGGCTACTCCATGCGCTGTATCGAGCAAGAAAGGGAGAAACTGGAGGCATTTTGCGCATTTCTGGATTCATTCTCCTTCAAGGCCTATAGCCTCGAATACAAGATAGTTGGGACTCAAATCAGAATCATCGACTGGGACACACCCAACGACAATCAGGTATTAGGGTCATTGGGTGTGCATGGAATGGCCGGCCGCAGCTCTTAGTGCGCCAGGGCACTGGAATCCCGGGGTCCGCAAGAAGCGATTATGGCGATTGTCGTAGCTTCACACGCCTTGTCGGTGGAGCGTCCTGACCGGGCGCAAGGTTCGGGCTAGGTCGAGTAGTCGGCATTGATTCTGACGTATTCGCTGCTTAAGTCGGAGGTCAGGAATCTCAGGCGGGCGCGGCCCCGTCCGAGCTGGACGCGAAGAAATCATACTCGGACTTGTTCGGAAAGAAGGGATCAGGTCATGCCCCACTTGCCGAGCTTGTTTCGTCTTTGGAATAGTGACATGCAGTTCTATTTGTTCCTAGTGCGTGCCATTAAGGTCGAAACCGACGAATTCGGAATCCGTCGGTTAAGGGAAATCCAGAGACACGGTCAAAAAATCACTAGGTAAGAGGATGACGGCTTCTCAAGAGAACACTGTGTTGGAGTGCGCCTAGGTTTCGCTCGCAGTGCAGAATTAGAACTCTGCCTGCCAAATTGTTGTCGGGGTTTTCGGGGAGTGCTTTTGCCAACGAAAATAGCAAAGGTCGCTATTTTCGATTATCGTGGATTGTGAAAATAGTACGGAACGCTGTTTTCTACCCGAGGAAAGCAGCTGTGACCCACGCTACCAACATTCCCGGCCAGAAAGTACCGCAGGGCAGTTATTCAGCGTTTGTGCCTGCGCCCCTCCTCCTGAACTGAACTGGACGGCACAAACACTTGACCGCAGGTCTCCCAAGCCGTAGCGATCCATTAGGACAGCTCACCTGTGCCGCGGCAGAAAGGCACTTCCGCCGGATAACTGCACGTATCCTACAAAATCGTTCCAGGGCAGAAGCGTCTTCATCTTCGAGATCAGGCTCTTCGGCACATAGAGCATGTCACCGGGCTGAAGGTGCGGATCTTCTCCCGTATCGCCGGAATTCAACATGTGTTTCACGTCGACCTTTTGAGCCGAGACCCATTGGTCGGAAATCCGGCGAAACAGAAGCACCTGGGAGTGTTTGGCATCGCTGGTAAATCCGCCCGCAGTGGCGATCGCCTGGGCGACTGTCGTGTCTCCGTGCAAGTCATACTTCCCCGGTTTTCCGACCTCTCCATAGGCAACGAAATACGGGTTCACAAAGGTCTTCAGCAGCACGTTGACCACTGGGTCGTGAAGGGTTGAGGCGTAGTTGGCGGCAACTGACTGCTGGATTTCCTTTGTGGTTTTTCCCTCGACATGCATGTCCTTGAGACCACCCCGCAGGTTGATGTACCCGTCAGGCTGCACGGTGACAGTCTCGTTCATTTCCGGGGTGAACGGAAAATCCAATTCGAGCGTGTCGCCGTCTTGCACCTTGTAGCGCGGGTTTCTTTGGGAAAATCCTACCGGGCCCGTAGTTCGCGTAGCCGGTACGTTTGAGCTTGAAGAGTTTGTGGCAACTGTTTTGTTCTGTTCTGCTGCCGGGAAAGCAACAGCCAGCAGCAAGAACAACACCGTCGTCGAAACTCGAAATAAGAGACTCATTCTCGGACCTCCGGACTAAGCTGAGGGCTGTGCCGGCCGGAATGTCGTTTCGTCCGGCCGCAACTTTCCATTGCCCTTGCCGCGCGGCTGCAGGTCTTCCCTCAGATCTTTCATGTGCTTGACGATGTTGCCCAGCCGCCGGGCTATGAAGGTCATGGTTTGGGGATCGTCTTCTACTCTTTGCAGATCCCGAATGGATCGATTCAGCATTTCGAGCAACTGCGCGTCATTTCTGTCGAGTTGCATAGGTCAATTCCTCCGTGTTCTCTAGAATCCGGCCGTCTGGTAACGCAGCACCGACAATGCCAGGCGATATTCATAGCCGGCTTGCGCATTGTTGATTTCCGCCTGAGTTTGCTGAAGCTGTGCCTGACTCAGCTCGACGATTGAGCCCAATCCGAGGTTGTACCGAGTTTGAGAAAGATTCAGCGCCTGGTTCGCCTGGTCCAGTAGCTGGCGGCTTACACTCAAACGCTGATAACCGGTCCCCACCTCCAGCCATGCATTGCGAACGTCGCGCGAGATCCGGTTCCGAAGATCCAAAAGTCTTTCTTGGTTCGCCTGCGCCCGGAGATCCGCCTCGTGCATCCTTGCGGTGAACAGGAAGCCATTAAAAATCGGCACTTGCACATTCACGCCCACCGCGCCATACCAACTAGAGAGCCGATCGTCTCCGAATGGCGTGTCACCGATGGCTCCCAAAGCGCTAATCGTCGGGAACAACTGGTCGCGTGCGGCGTTGCGCAGCTTTTCCGCCGACTGCGATTGAAATTCAATCGCCAGAAGCTCCGGGCGCTTGCTGAACGCGTTGGCGATCAGTTGGGTGACGTCGTCCGGCGGAGGCGCGGGGGCCTGGGTATCGTCCAGGAGGTCGAAGTTCTGCAGATTGGGATTACCCAGAACCGCCGAGAGGCTTGCCAGAGCTGCTTGCGCGTTGTTCTCGGCATCCAATTGCAGTAGCTTTGCCTGCGCCAGGTTGACGTTGGCGAAGCTCAAGTCCAGATCCGATTTGAGTTTGCTCTTCGTCAGGGCTGAGACCTGATCGGTCAGCAGTTGCCGCGAGCTGACCGTCTGTTCGGCGACCCGCAACACAGCCTGCGCCTGCAAGGCGTCGTAGAAAGCCTGATCCACCGCCAGCAGGATCTGTTCCCTGGTGGCGACCGCATTCTGGTCGTCGGCTCTGGCCTGCAAACGCGCACTGGCAACCAGATTCGTAGTGTGGCCGAAATCGGTGATCAGTTGGCTGACCGTGGAACCGGCGGCAGCACGCTCGTAAATGACGGGATTGTTTAGTCCCCCAGCGCTGATGCGGCTATCGTCGTGAGCATCCACGCCGGTGAGGTTGGCCACCGCGGTCGGCCAGAGGTTCGATCGGACTTCGCGCGTGATCTGCTGCGAGGCCAGTGCCTCTAGCCGTGCTACAGAGATTGCTGGATTATTCTTAAGCGCGATACTCTCTGCGTTTTTCAGCGACAGGGGATTGCTGGGGGACGTCGCTTGCCCGGCCATGCCCTGCGAACGCGATGGCATGGGCATGGTCTGCGTGCTGGCGGACGCCCACGGATTCTTGTTTACGGGATTGTCCGATGGATTCTGCTGGGCAGAGCCCGACAACGGAAGCGAGACAATGCAAAGTATCAGCCACGCCTTCGCTCTCATGCCGGCAACTCCTGAACTTCCTCTTTACGATGGGCCCAGAGATAGGCCGCAGGCACGAGATAGACGGTCACCACCACCGAGACCAATAGCCCGCCAATGATCGCCCGCGCCAGCGGCGCATAAGCCTCGGCGCCAGTCCCCAGTTTCAACGCCATCGGAATCAGCCCAATCACTGTGGCCAGAGAAGTCATCAGCACCGGCCGCAATCGAATCCGGCTGGCCAGCGCCACCGCTTCTTTCAACGGCTTGCCTTCCTGCCACAAACTTCGTGAAAAGTCGACGATCAGAATGCTGTTTGAGACCACGATACCCACCATCATCACCAACCCCATCAGCGACATGATGTTTAGAGTTGTCCCGGTGAGCAGCAGGATTAGCAGCACTCCCATGAGTCCCGGCGGAATGGCAAATAGGATGATGAACGGGTCCAGGAACGATTTGAACTGCGCCACCAGAATCAGGTACACCAGCGCCACCGATAGCAGCAGGCCAATGCCAAAACTTTTGAACGACGACCGCATCCCTTGTACTGAGCCTCTGAGGTTCACACGAACTCCCACCGGCAGCTTAGTCTTGGCGACGATGTCCTCGATCGACGTAGTCAACTTGCCCAAATCCTCGTTTTGCGGCGAGATGTACAAATCGATGACTCGCCGTAGCTGGTAGTGATCCACTTCGGTGGGCGATTCGATAGGCGCGATGTCCGCCACTGAATCCAGTTGGGTGGTGCGCTCGCTGCTGGAGGCCCGAATGGGAATCTGCTTCAGATCGTTGAGTGAATGGATCTCGGTTTCGGGATATTGCACGGTTAGCAGATAGTCGTTGCCGGTCCTGGGATCAACCCAATAGCTGGGGGCGATCATCTGGTTCGAAGTCAGGGCAGTAATGACGTTGTCCACAACTTCTTTCTGGCTCAGTCCCACCAGGCTTGCGCGCTCGCGGTCGATGTTGATGCGCAGGGCGGGATAATCCACATCCTGGGGAATCAGGACATCGCTTACTCCCTTTGCCTGACGAACCCGGTTAGCGATTCGACTCGCGGTGCGATGCGTCTTATCCAGGTCCATGCCACTGACCTGCACATCAATGGGCGCGGGCAGTCCGAGGTTGAGAACCGAATCGACCAGTCCACCGGATTGGAAGTATGTGCTGAGTTCGGGAAGGTCATTGTGCAGCGCGAGCCTGACCCGGTTCATGTATTCGTAGCTGCCGACCTTGTGGTCATCGCTCAGGCTGACTTGAACGAACGCAGTGTGCTCTGCGGAATTTGGTGTATAGATGGCCGAGAAGCCGGGCGACACGCCGATGTTGGAGACAATCATCCCCAATTCGTTCGCCGGTACGATCTGGCGGATTTCGTCCTCCACCTGCTTCACGTCCTGCTCGGTCAACTCGAGCCGGGTTCCAGAGGGAGCCTTCAGGTTGATCACGAACTGGCCGGGATCGGTACGCGGAAAATAGGCGACCCCGAGCAAGGGATAAAGCGAGAAACTTACGAACGCAATGCCCACCAGGCCCACCGTCGTCGCCACCGGACGCAGGAGAGCTTTGGCAACGATGTGGTCATAGCGATGAAGTAGTTTTTCAAAATAGCGGTTGAATCCCGCAATAACATGGCCGAAGCGCGAGTCCGAAACCTCGTGCTCCTCGACCAGATGAGGTGACCTGATGAGCTTGGCGCAAAACAATGGAACCACTGTCATGGCTACGAAAAACGACGCCAACATCGAGAGCACCACCGCGGTAGCCAATGCGATGAAGAGGAAGCGGCTCACTCCGTAAAGAAAAATGACCGGGAAGAAGACCACCACCGTGGTCAGAGTCGCGGCCAGCACCGGCAGCGCCACCTCCTGGCCGCCCTTTTCTGCCGCGACCTCGGGAGTCTCGCCCATTTCCATGTGCCGGAAGATGTTCTCCAGCACGACCACCGAGTTATCAATCAGTCGTGAGAAGGCCAGGGCCAGCCCACCCAAGACCATGGTGTTCACTGTTCCGCCCAGAGCGCTGATCGCCAGAAATGCCGCCAGCGCCGAGAGCGGGATCGAAAGAAACACCGCTGCCGTGGCTCGCATGCTTCCAAGGAACAACAGGATCATCAGCCCGGTCAGAACCAGCCCGATTCCGCCTTCGTGCAACAGGTTCTCGATGGCTTTCTTCACGAATACCGACTGGTCGAATACGACTTTGGCCACGAGTTGCTTCGGAACGTCTGTGAGGTCGCTGACGGCCTGCTTGATGCCATTTACCACGGAGATCGTATTGGTATCGCCACCCTGCTTCAGGATCGGGAGATAGACGGATGGCTGCCCATCGACCCGCACCACGTTGGTCTGGATTTCATGTGCATCGAGCGCCTTGCCAACATCCTCCACCAGCACGGACGCGTTGCCCACGGTCTTGAGCGGAAGATGATCGATCTCCGAGGTGGTCGGCAACTGACTGTTGGTGTAAAGGTTGTAATCGATGGGACCGATTTTCACATCGCCGGCGGGAAGAATCAGGTTGCTGTCGTTAACCGTGCGCACTACATCCATCACGCTGAGTTCGTGCGCCTGCAGCTTCAGCGGATCGACGTAAACCATGATCTGGCGGTAGCGTCCTCCGAACGGTTGCGGCACTGAGGCGCCGGGCACGTTCGCCACCTGGTTGCGCACGTCGTATTGGCCAAGGTCGCGCAGTCGCGTCTCATTCAGCCCTTGTCCCTTCAGCGTAATCAGGCACACTGGAAGACTGGAGGCGTCGAATTTCAGAACCACGGGCGGCAACGTGCCCGGGGGAAGCTTTCTCAGGTCCGCCATCGCCAGGTTGGAAATTTCGCTCAGATCGGCATCGGGATCGGTTCCCGGCTGAAAATAGATCTTGATCAGGCTCACGCCCGGCAAAGAGCGCGATTCGATGTGCTCGATGTTGCTGCCCAGCGTAAAGAAGCGCTCGAATCGGCCGGTGATGTCAGTCTCGATCTGCTCCGGCGGCATACCGGAATAAAACGTGGCTACGACGACTACTGGAATATTGATAGGAGGAAACAAGTCGACCGGCATTCGTGCCAGAACGGTTGTGCCGACAATGGCGACGACCAGGCAGCAAACGATGATGAAATACGGATTTCTGATGGCAAACCGGGACATTACGCGCCTGCCTCCGTTTTGCCGCTCTCAACAATCGGCTTGGGTTGAACCCTCTCACCCATGCGGAACTCACTGCGATTTCCAATCACAACCTCATCCTTATCCGACAGGCCTGACAGAATTTCGATGTTGTTGTTACCTTCGTCTCCCAACGTCACCTGGCGCTCCTGAATACGGCCGTCCTTGTCGACAATCAGCACGCTGGCGGCGGAGCCATTCCGCTGTACCGCCTGAATCGGCACCGTCAGGGCCCCGTCTTTTTCGTTCAGAATCAGGTTGGTTTCCGCATACATGCCGTCTACCAGTTTTCCATTCCGGTTCTCGACATCGATCTCGGTTTCCATGGTGCGGGTTTGCTGATCGAGCGCGTCCGCAAAGCGGGCGACTCGGCCCTCAAACGAACGATTGAGTGCCGGCACCCTGACTTGCACAACGGAGCCCAGGTGAATCTGAGGAGCCGCCGACTCCGGAACCGGCAACACCAGCCGCAGCTTCGACCACTCCGCCAACCGGACCACCGGCATGGCTTGCGTATTGGAAGCGGTTCCCGCCTGGATGAGCGCCCCGGTATCGGCATAGCGCTTGGTGATGACGCCGGCAAAAGGAGCAGTGATGTGCGTGTACGCCTCCATGGCAGCCAGTTGCTTGCTGCTGGCTTCCGAGACGGACAACTGGCTCTGGGCCTCGGCCAAAGCCGCTTTCGCGCTGTCCACCTGGGCCTCAGCTTCCTCGTCCTTCGCCAGTGCGTCATCCAATTCCTGCTCCGCGATTAGGCCGGGACGGGCTTCGGAAGCTTGCTTCAGACGCGTGTATGCGAAGTGGGTGGCCGAGTGCGCGGACTCGCTGCGAGTCACCTCGCTTTGGGCGCGTCGTATGGAATCCTCACTGCGGTGGATCGTGGCTTCGGCTCCCAGGATCTGGGCGCTCAGTTCCGGCACTTCCAAAATCGCCAGCACCTGCCCTTCTTTCACCTGATCGCCGACATCCACGAAGATCTGGCGTATGTAGCCGGCCACTTTGGCGTGGACGTCGACTTCTTGGTACGGACGGAATGCTCCGGAGAGGGTCAGCGAGTTCACGATCGGGCCTCGCTTGACCAGCGCTACAGCCACCGGCCGAGAGGAGTCAGGCTCCCGCTGTTGGGCACTCGCATTTCGTCCCGAGAGCCTCAGGAATGCCAGCAAAGACAAAATGATGACTAGGATAGCCCCGCCGGAAACTGCCAAGCGTTTCAGATTCTGTTTCATGGTCGTCTTTCCACCGATCAATCGGCAACCAATTGTTAGGCCTCGCCCCCGTGAGGTACTGATCACGGGGGCGAGGGTTCGCACACGCTACGGCAAGTAGTAGCGGAACGAAGTCAGGAACATGTTCTCGGTGCCCTGCGGCTCACCGGATATGAAGGGCGTGCCGGGCAGGCTGCCGATACCAGACCACGTGTGGCGGACGATATAGGAATACTGCGGGCCAAATTGCAGCGTTCCTTTCTCACCCTTGTAGAGGCGGTACCAGATACCGAAGGTCCCTTCGATGATGTTGCGAGTATCTCCCGTGCAGTTCGCCAGAGAACCGGGAGTGAATCCCTTGGCATCGCCGGGAATGATTTCCGTGGTGCATCCAGCGTTGTTGAACAGGGGCGATCCGTATCCCACCCCTTTGCCCGCGGAGTTGATGAACGCTGTCCGGCCCGCGTACTCACCACCTGCGTTCATGTACACGTCCCACATCTTCGAGTGCAGTTCCAGGGTACCGAGCGACTGATAGCTACGAACCAGCGCCAGAGTTCCGTCCGGCCGCACCGTCACATCGGGCAGACCGCTGGTTCCGTAGCGGCCAATACCTTCTCCACCCAGAAAATGAAGCCCGAAGTCGATGTGCTTGTTCATCACCGACCAGCGGGCATTGGCGCCAACACCGCCGCCGGTGCGTGAGTCATTAAAAGCACCCACGGCGGAAGGCGTGCCCGCGGTCGCATTGGGGAACACACGGTCGCGGAATTGACTGAGAATGCCGAACACTTCGTAGTGGCCGATTCCCGGTTCAAACGCGGCCTTGAACACCAGGTCCGGAGCCGAGTTGAACGAGTAGTTGGCGTTCAGGTTGTACAGCCCTCCTCCGGCGCCAGCCGCACCCACGAGGAAATTCGTTGCGTTGCCGTGCGATGTAAGTGTGGTCTGCGGATTCTCTACCGAGAAACCCAGCCACATCTTGTCGTGGAAATCCTTCACCACGCGGAAGCCATACTGTCGCGCCCAGCTGAATCCCACGTGGTACTGCGGATCGATGGTCATTGGCAAGGCCTCGGTGCGGTTATCTAACCCCTTCTTGGTCTCGGTCACCAGGCTCCACATCTGCCCGCCGGTAAAACTCCATCCGCGGAGTGCCGCTTGGCCCCACAACTGTCTCTGCCGCATGGTGTAGCTGTTGCTCTCGTTGTTATTAGAGGTAACTCCTGCAGAAAGCCAGTCCGCTTCAACGTAACCGGTAAGCTTGGCTTCTTTCAGCTTGCCCTCTGCCAGCAACGAAACCCGCGACTGGCGGCCGGTGGCGAAGAATTCCGACATGCTGTTTTGCGAGCTGCCGGAAAACGGAATGGTGTTGAACGGTGTGTTGATGTCAGACGCCAGCGCGTGCTGCCGCCATACCGTTTCTGCCGCCAGAAACCCGCCCGGCGTGATCGTGATGCCCTTGACATGAATTGCTAATGGACTCTCCAGTCCATTGATGCGCTTCTGAGT
>Ga0335079_10001998_pt1 | contig 23459 bp, 17 predicted proteins | sample Lox_Sample_33_FD_206719 | JGI IMG/M metagenome (GOLD analysis project Ga0335079, IMG submission 206719) | Soil microbial communities from Loxahatchee National Wildlife Refuge, Florida, United States - Lox_Sample_3.3 | ecosystem: Environmental > Terrestrial > Soil > Wetlands | place: USA... | reverse complement strand
AGCTCACCTGCACGCTGTTGGTCACATCAAAATCGCTGCGCCGCTCGTTGGTCATTCTTGCTGGAACTTCGGCCTGGCTCGCGGGCCCTCCCTCGCAGGCCCAGCCATGAACTTAACAATTAGTGTAAACACGATGGCGTCTTTTGCGCCACGACGCGGCGCACATTTTGCGCCGCCACGGCTCCGGACTCAGTAAATGCGCAGGCCGCCGTACTTGCGGCGGATGTGACGGTCGAGCACCAGCACGCCGAGCGCAAAGCCGACGCCGAGTCCGAGCAGCGCCGCAGCGAGCGTCCACGGCCACCGGTGGTACGCGTTCTCCTCGCCGCCCGAGGCGAACATCGGCGCGACGCCGCCGGGATCATCCGCGGCGCTGCTCGCAGTTGCAGTTGGCGGCGCGGCGGTCGCCGTGCTCGCGGTGGTTGCGGTGGTTGCGGCGGCCGGGGCGCCGCCGCTCGTGGAACTGCCGGGTGGCGCGGCGCTGTGCGCCGCAGCGAGCTGCGCCTGCAGGCGGCTGACGTCCTGCTCGAGCTGCGCCAGCTGTTGGTCGCGTTGTGCGAGTCGTGCGCGCAGCGGCTCATCGGCCGACAGATAGCTGGCGCGGATCCAGCCGTCCTTGCCGTCCCCGAGACGTACGTGCACCTGATCGCGTACGCGCTCGAGCTCCTCGACGCGCTCGCCGCTTTTCACCGTGGCGATGCGCTCGCCGCTCGCATCCGGCGCGCTGTTGACGTTGACCACGACCTGCTCGATGACGTAAAGGGCGTCGCCGTGCGCGGCGGCCGCCGCCAGCGCCATGGCCAGGGTCGCGGCCGGCAGCGCCACCGCGGCGAGCGGCGTTCGCCGCGCGCTGCTCACGTCGCCCCGCGCGCCGCGGCGATGCCGTGCTGCTTCAGCAGCGGTCCCACCTCGGGCCGGCGGCCGCGGAACTCGATGAACGCCTCGAGGGCATCACGGCCGCCGCCGCGGCTGAGGATGGCATCGAGAAAGCGCTGCGCGGTCGAGGGGTCGAACACGCCGCTCTCCTCGAAGGCGGCGAACGCGTCCGCCGCCAGGACCTCGGCCCACTTGTAGCTGTAGTAGCCGGCGGCATAGCCCCCGGCGAAGATGTGCCCGAAGCTGTTGGCGAAGCGATTCCATTCGGGTACCGGCACCACCGCGACCTCATTGCGCACCTCGCGCAGGATCTGCTCGATGCGCCCGCCGTGCGCCGGGGAGTATTCGGTGTGGATGCGAAAGTCGAACAGCGCGAACTCTAGCTGCCGCATCATCGAGAGACCAGCGTGAAAGCTGCGCGTCGCGATCAGGCGCTGCTGCTGCTCGAGCGGCAGCGGCACGCCGCTCTCGAAGTGTCCGGAGATGCGCTGCAGCACCTCCGGGTGCCAGGCGTAGTTCTCGAGGAACTGGCTCGGCAGCTCCACCGCGTCCCAGGCGACGCCGTTGATCCCGGCGATGCTCGGGTAGTCGACCCGGGTGAGAAGGTGATGCAGGCCGTGGCCGAACTCGTGGAACAGCGTCACCACGTCGTCGTGCGTCAAGAGCGCCGGCCGCCGCTCGCCGGGAGGGAGGAAATTACATACCAGGTAGGCGACCGGGAGCGCCGCGCCCGAGGCGAGGCGCTTGCGGCCGATGCACTCGTCCATCCAGGCGCCGCTGCGCTTGTTGGGGCGAGCATAGGCGTCAAGGTAGAAGCTGCCGATCGGCTCGCCGCGGGCGTTCTCGATGTCGAAGAAGCGCACGTCCTCGTGCCACACCGCGACGCCCGCGCGCTCGCGGATGCGTACCGCGAACAGCCGCTCGGCGACCCCGAACAGCCCGCTGAGCACCCGCGGCAGCGGAAAGTACGGCCGCAGCTCCTCCTGGGAGACGCTGAAGCGCTCGCGCTGCAGCCGTTCGGCGTAGAAGGCGACGTCCCACGCAGCGAGCGGCTGACCGGCGAAGCTTTCGAGCTCGGCGAACTCCGCCTGGGCTGCACCGCGGGCGGCCGCGGCGAGCTCGTGCAGGAAGCTCAACACCTCAGGTACGCTGTGCGCCATGCGCGTCGCGAGCGCGTACTGCGCATAGTTCGGGAAATCGAGCAGCTGGGCCGCCGCATGCCGGCGCTGCAGGATCTCCTCCATCACCGTGGCGTTGTTCCAGCGGCCGGCGTTGGGCCCGCGGTCCGAGGCACGCGTAGTCCATGCCTCGTAGAACGCGCGGCGCAGCTGCGGCGATTCCGCATCCGTCACCACCGCCACGTAGGTCGGCTGGTCGAGCGCCAGCAGCCAGCCCGGCAGCCGCTCGTCCGCGGCGCGCCGGCGCGCCTGCTCGATCAGCATCTCGTTGAGGCCACGTAGCTCGGCGGCGTCGGTGACATGACGGGTCCAGCTGTTGGTGGCGTCGAGCACGTTCTCCTCGAACTTGGCCTGCAGTTGCGCCAGCTCGAGCATCGCGGTCTTGAAGCGCTCCTTGCGCTCGGCCGGCAAGCCGACGCCCGCGAGGCGGAAGTCGCGCACCGCGTGCTCGATGAGATGGCGCTGCACGGGAGCGAGCGTCGCGCCCTGCTGCTCGAGGATGGCGTGATAGGCCCGGTACAGCGGCTCGCTCTGTGCAAGATCGGTGTGGTACGCCGACAGCAGCGGCAGACAGGCGTTGTAGCTCTCGCGCAGCGCGTCGGAGTTCAGCACCGCGTTCAGGTGGCTGACCGGCGACCAGGTGCGCGAGATGCGGTGATGCAGCTCCTCGAGCGGCTCGATGAGGGTGGCGAAGGTCGGGCGCTCGAGCGTCGCGAGCTCGCCGATGCGCGTGCGGTTGGCGTCCAGCACCTCACGCAGCGCACCTTCCACGTGCTCGGGACGTATCCGCATGAAGGCGGGCAGCGGCTCCGGGGCAAGTAAGGGATTGTCCATGCGGTCTCGTCCGGTGGAACGCTCGCCATTGTAGCGGCCCGCGCGCGCTGGCGGGTGCGCGGCTGCCCGGGGGCAGTGGCGCGCCCTCACATAACATGAGCCCTCGCGTAACATGATGTAAGTACGCGCGGTTCCGCGGGGGTGTCATGAGCGAAAAGTACGACCTGGTGGTGATCGGTGGCGGCAGCGGCGGGCTCGCCGCGGCCCAGCGCGCCGCCGAGTACGGTGCGCGCGTGGCGCTCGCCGAGCCCGGGCCTCTCGGCGGCACCTGCGTCAACGTCGGCTGCGTGCCGAAGAAGATCATGTGGAACGCGGCGGAGCTCGGCAGCGCACTGCACGATGCGGTCGATTACGGCTTCAGCGTCACGGCGGGCGGCGTCGACTGGCGCTCACTCAAGCACAAGCGCGACGCCTACGTCGAACGGCTGAACGCGCTCTACGCCGCGAACCTGGCAAAGCGCAACGTCGAGGTGGTACGCGGCCACGCGGCTTTCGCCGCTGCCCACAGCGTGCGGGTCGGCGACCGCACCCTGAGCGCCGCTCACATCATCGTCGCCACCGGCGGCCGCCCGCGCCTGCCGCAGATCCCGGGGGCGGATAACGGCATCACTTCCGACGGCTTCTTCGAGCTCACGGAGCGACCGGCGCGTGTCGCGGTCGTCGGCAGCAGCTACATCGGCATCGAGCTGGCGGGGATCTTCGCCGGTCTCGGCTCGCAGACGACGCTGGTGCTGCGCGGCGAGAGCGCGCTGCGGACGTTCGACCCCATGCTCGGGGAGACCATCCTCAGGATCCTGAGCGAGGAGGGTGTGGTGGTCGCGACCGGCGTCGCGCTCGCGGCGCTGGTGCGCGGCGCCCACGGTGCGCTCGAGCTCCACGCCGGCGACGGCCGCCGCCTCGGGCCCTTCGACTGCGTGCTCTGGGCGATCGGTCGCGAGGCGCGGGTCGCGGAGCTCGCGCTCGACAAGGCCGACGTGCAGCTCGATGCCGAGCGCTACATCGCCACCGATCTCTACCAGGCGACCAGCACCCCCGGGGTCTACGCCGTCGGCGACGTGACCGGCCGCGCGCAGCTCACGCCGGTGGCGATCGCTGCCGGTCGGCGCCTCTCGGACCGGCTGTTCGGCGGACACAGCGGGCGACACCTCGATTACGAGAACATTCCCACCGTGATCTTCGGCCGCCCCCCGATCGGCACCGTGGGGCTCACCGAAGCGGCGGCGCGCGAGCGCTACGGCGCGGGCAACGTCACCGTGTTCCGCTCGGGCTTCGTGGCGCTCTATCACGCCATGACCCGCGCCAAGCCGCGATCGGAGATGAAGCTGGTGACCGCCGGACCCGAGCAGCGCGTCGTCGGGCTGCATGTCGTGGGGCAGGGCGCGGACGAGATGCTGCAGGGGTTCGCGGTCGCGGTGCGCATGGGGGCCACCAAGAAAGACTTCGACGACACAGTCGCGATCCATCCGACCTCCGCCGAAGAGCTGGTGACCATGCGCTGAGGGGCGGCGCTCGGTCGTTGCGACCGGTGCCCGGTCGTGCCGACGCCGCGAGGGCGGCAGCTGGCCTTCTCAGGTGCTGCCGGTGCGCACCCTGAGGAGCGACAACACGTGCGCGGTGTCGGGCCGCACGCCGCGCCACAGGTAGAACGACTCGGCGGCCTGTTCGACCAGCATGCCCAGTCCCTGGAATGCCCGTGCACAGCCGGCATCCTCGGCCCACCTGACGAATCCGGTGGCGGATCGGCCGTAGGCCAGGTCGTAACACACCGTGTCCGGACCGAGCGCGCTCGGCGGAATCGGCGGTATGTCTCCGGTGAGGCTCGCGGAGGTCGCATTGATGATGAGATCGAACGGCGCCTCGCCGACGTCGGTGAAGCCGACGCCACGGGTGACACCGAGATCGGTGAACGCTGCCGCGAGCGCCTCGGCGCGCTCAGCCGTGCGGTTGGCGATCACCAGCGCCGCGGGCTCGAGGGCGAGCAACGGCGCAAGGATCCCGCGGGTGGCGCCGCCGGCGCCGAGGACGAGGAGCTGGCGGTTGGTGATCACGATGCCGAGGTTGTCGCACAAGTCGCGTACCAGTCCCGCCCCGTCGGTGTTGTCGCCGAGGATGCCTTCCTCACGCAGCGTGAGCGTATTGACCGCCGCGGCGTGAGCGGCGCGCTCGGTGAGCTCGTGGGCGACCTCCACGGCGGCGATCTTGTGCGGCAGGGTGATGTTCAGCCCGCGACCGTCCCGCTCGAAGAACTCGCGCACCCGCGCGACGAACTCCTCCGACACGACGTCGTAGGCGCGGTAGCTCATCTCCTGGCCGGTCTCGCGGGCGAACATGCCGTGGATGAACGGCGAGAGGCTATGCCCGACCGGGTGGCCGAAGACGCCGTACTGGTCCGCCCCGGGACTCATGCGGCGGATTGTGACAGCATCTGCGCGCGGCTGCCCGCGCCGCTGCCCACCGCGAGACAGGTCTCGAGCTCGGGCAGCCAGACCTGCATGCGCTCCAGGGTGCGCCACGGCGGGTTGACGATGAGCAGCCCCGAGCCGTTCAGCGCCACCCGCGAGTCACGCGGATACAACCACAGCTCGCTCGAGAGCACCGCCGCGTGCAGCGCCCCGGCACACGCGGCGCGCCACGCACTGCTGTCGCGCTCATCCTTTATCGGGTACCAGGCGACGAACACGCCGGTCGGGAAGCGCCTCAAGCCTTCCGCGAGCGCGCTCGCGACCTGCGTGTGGTCGTCCCGCGTCTCCTCGTAAGGAGGGTCGAGGAAGGTGAGGCCGCGCCGCTCTGGCGGCGGCAGGGAGGCGCGCAGCGCCGCAAAGCCATCGCCGCGCTCGATGCGCACGCGCGGGCCCTCCTCGTGCGTCGCCGCGACTACCCTCAGCGCGTTCTCGAGGTGATGCGCTTCCGCGCCCTGCAGCTCGATGAGCACCGCACGATCCTGCGCTCGCAGCTCGCTCACCGCGAGCAGCGGCGAGCCCGGGTAGAGGTGGGGCCGGGCAGCCGCGGAGCGCAGCTGCGCGAGTCGGGCGGCGTACGCACGGAGCTCCTCGGACTCATGCCGTGCCTGCGTGAGGCGTCCGACGCCCGAGGCGGCCTCCGCCGAGGCAGCCGAGAGCTCGTAGCTGCCGCGGCCGGCGTGGGTATCGAGGTAAAGGAACCCCTTGTCCTTGCGCTTCAGTGCCGTGAGCAGGGCGAGCAGCGCCACGTGCTTGTGCACGTCGGCAAAGTTGCCGGCGTGAAAGCCGTGGCGATACTTCATCGGCGTGGTCGCGCGCGCCGCTCCAGGCGCTTGCCGGGTCGCGGCGGTGGCTGGGCACGCGCGCACAGCGCGCGAAAGCCGGCCGCGACGTAGGGGATCAGCCGCTGGTGCACGCTATCGAGGTCCGTCGACCGGCACAGCCCCCCGGACAGCTTGTCGATGCGACCGGTCTCGGCGAACGTCAGCGTGAGTGCCCCGGTGAGGAACTGGTAGCCCCAGTAGATTTCCCGGGGCGGGCAGACGGGCAGCGCCTCGCGCAGCACGGCGATGAATCGATCCACCAGCGGATCGAAGTGGCGCGTCATCATTACCGGCCCGAACTCCGGTGAGTTATTGACATAAGCGACCAGCGCGAAATAACTCTTCCACCCGGCCCCGCCGCGCGCCGAGCGTTGCAGCAGCGGCTCGGTGAAGGCATTGACGATCGCCTCGATCGTCGGCGAGCCGGGCCGGGCCGCGTGGCACACCTCATCGAGCCGCTCCAGGCGCTCGCGGTTGAGCACCTCCGCGCGCCGCTCGAACACGGCCGTGAACAGCTCGCGCTTGCCGCCGAAGTGGTAGCTGACGAGGGCCACGTCGACGCCGGCGGCCCGGGTGATGTCGCGTAGCGATACGCCGTGGTAGCCGCGCTGCGCGAACAGCTGCTCCGCGGCATCGAGAATGCGCTCGTCGCCCGGACGGGTCGGGTTCTTCTTCTTCATCTTCATCCTACTGCAGTGCAAAAGGTTACCGACCCCGACAGTGTCCGGTGAACCGCCCCTGTTGCGCAATTCGGCCCGTCTTGACTTTTCCCCTCAACGTTCGTTGAATGTTACTCAACAAATGTTGAATGCGGCTCGCGAGGGGGGCATATGCAGAACGACATTCGGGTCCGCGGCGCTGCGCGGATGCTCTCTCTTGGGATTGTGCTCTCGGGCGCACTGGCACCGGCTGCAGTGCTCGGACAGACGGCTCCAGCCGAGGCCGCCGCGGCCGGCGCCACCGAGGCTGCCGGGCTGCAGGAGGTGGTGGTCACCGCGCGGCGGCGCACCGAGAACCTCCAGGACGTGCCGCTTACCGTGACGGCGGTCGGCGCCGACACCCTCGAAACGCAGGATGTCACCACGCTCGCCGACCTCAACAGCTTCGTGCCCAACATGAAGATCTCCCAGGACCGGGCTACCAGCAGCACGATCAACATCTATATCCGCGGCGTCGGGCAAAGCGATCCGTTGTGGGGATTCGATCCGGGCGTCGGTGTGTACGTCGATGACGTCTACATGGCGCGTCCGCAGGCGGCGCTGCTCGACGTGCTCGACGTCGACCGCATCGAGGTGCTGAGCGGCCCGCAGGGGACGTTGTACGGTAAGAACACTATCGCCGGTGCACTCAAGTACGTGACGCGCGACATCGCAGGTCCCGCGACACTGACGGCCTCGGCGACTGCAGGCAATTACGACGAGCGCGACTACCGCCTCTCGGGATCGCTGCCGCTGATCGCCGATCACGTCTACTTCGGCGTCGCGCTCGGCTATTTCAGCCATGGCGGCTACGGCGAGGTGGTCGAGCAGCCGGGCACGGCGCCCAGCCCCACCACGCAGATCGGCGGGCAGGTGTCGAACAAAGACATCCTCGTCGGACGCGCTAACCTGACTTTCACCTGGGGCGACAGCTCGAAGCTCAAGTTGATCGCCGACGACATCCTCGACGACTCGAATGCCTCCGGCGGCCAGCGGCTCAACAACTACCTGGTGCCGCAGCTCAGCGACCCGTTCGACATGTACAACGACCTGCCGGTCGACCGGGACTTCTTCCACCGCATGGGCTACTCGGCGACCTACACGCAGAGCCTCACGAGCGCGCTCGACCTGAAGATCGTCGGCGCCTACTACCAGGGCCACGGGCAGCAGTTCATCAGCTTCGATCACATCGATGAGAACCTCTTCGAGGTGCCGGGGGAATACAACGACCACCAGACCTCGGGCGAGGCGCAGCTCAGCTTCCACAACGACCTCGTCAAGGCGGTCGGCGGACTCTTCTACATGGACAGCCGCGCCGGCGGCACCTACAACGCCTCGATCGGCACGCTCACGCTGCTCGGCATCCCGGCCGATGACATCTACATCACCGAGCTGGTCACCGGCTCCGTACTCACCCAGAGCTACGCCGCCTACGGCGACAGCTCCTGGAAGCTGACCGACCGGCTGAACCTCGACGTCGGCCTGCGCTGGAACGAGGACAAGAAGACCGCGGAGGTCTACCAGGCGGACTACGCGAGCATCGCGCCGGTGCAGCTCGAGCCGGGCACGACGTTCTTCAATCCCAACGAGGTGCCGGCGGGGTTCTTCCCGTTCCCGGGCGTGGTGACCGACTACACCAACACACGCGCGTTCGTCAATTTCACCCCGAGGCTCGGCTTCGACTATCACTGGACCGAGCAGCTGATGGGTTACTTCTCCTACAGCCGCGGCTTCAAGAGCGGGGGCTTCGACATGCGCGGCAACGCAGCGGTATATCCGGCCACCGAGAACGGCTACAACTCGGAGACGGCCAACAATTACGAAGTGGGCATCAAGTCCACCTGGCTCGATAACACACTGCTGCTCAACCTCACGGCGTTCTACGACCCCTACAGCGATGCGCAGATCGGCGTGCAGCAGTTCGTCGAATACGCCGGCGCGCCGACCAACCTCACCGCGGTGCTCAATGCCGGCAAGCAGATCAACGAAGGTGCCGAGCTGCAGGCGGCGTGGCGGCCTACTCGGGCGCTGACGCTGGCCCTCAACGGCGGCTATCTCGATTCTTACTACGAGAACTACCTGATCCCGTGCAACGTGTTCACACTCGCGCCCGGTTGTGCACCTGGAGTCGCCAGCGTCAACGCCGCGAGCGAGAACAGCCCGATCAATGCGCCGCGCTGGACAGCCTCGGGCAACGCCGCCTACACCTGGGAGCTGCAGCCGGGCTCGCTGCTGGCGCGCGTCGGCTACGACTGGCGCAGCTTCACCAAGGTCGCCAACACGACACCCAGCGTGACCGATCAGCCGGCCTACGGACTGCTCAACGCCGGGCTCGCCTTCACGAGTCGCAGCGGCGCCTGGCGCATCTCTTTCGACGGCAAGAATCTCACCAACAAGTACTACCGCGTCGCCGGCTACGACTTCGGGCCGCCGCCGATCGCGCCGCAGAACTCCTTCATCGGCGGCATCAGCCAGATCGGCTTCTACGGGCCGCCACGCATCTGGTCGGTCACCGCGCAGTACCACTTCTGACGGCACTACGAGCCGATGAGCTGGTTCGTCGCCCCGCGGCCGCTGCTGCCGGATCTGATCACGAGCCACGGCAAGTGGCGGGCAGCGCGCACCGCCCTCATCGAGGGGCGGCGGCGACTCAGCTGGGCGCAGTTCGCGCACGACACCGCGCAGATCGCCAACGGTCTCGCCGCGTGCGGGCTGCGGCGCGGCGAGCGCATCGCGGTGCTCATGGACAACAGTCTCGAGCTGGCGCTGTTGCTGTTCGGCATCCTGCGCTCGGGGTACGTCGCCGTACCGCTCAACGTGTCGATCTCGGATGCGGCGGTCGCCGGCATGATCGAGGACGCGGCCGCCTCCGCGGTATTCGCCTCGGGGGCGCACTGCGCCCGCATCGATGCGCTCGCCGCCGGTCATTTGCGGGTACGCGAGGCGCTGCGCATTGCGCACAGCAGCCCGGGGGCACCGTGGCAGGAATTCAACCGCTGGCGCGCCGCGCAGTCAGCGGCTGCGCCGCAGGCCGAGATCGGCCCGGACGATCTCTGCAACATCATCTACAGCTCCGGCACCACGGGCGTGCCGAAGGGCATCGTCCACAGCCATCAGTGCCGTCTCACCTGGGCGGTGGAGCTCGCTCTCGTGCTGCGCTACCGCAGCGACTGCGTGACGCTCTGCTCCCTCGGCCTCTTTTCCAACATCAGCTGGGTGGCGATGCTGTGCACCGTGCTGGTCGGCGGCACGATCCTCGTCATGCCGCACTTCGATGCGCCGGCCGCCCTCGGTCTGATCGAGTCCGAGGGCGTCACACACGGCACCTTCGTGCCGCTGCAGCTCGAGCGGCTGCTCGCCGTGCCCGACCTCGGGCGCTTCCGCCTCGACAGCCTCGATACGGTCATGTGTTGCGGGTCGCCGCTGCGGCTCGAGCTGAAGCGCGAGTTCCCGCGGCGCACCGGCTGCAAGCTCATCGAGCTCTACGGTCTCACCGAGGGCTTCTGTACCATCCTCGCGCCGGAGGACTTCGCGGCGAAGACGAGCTCCGTCGGCAAGCCGTTCCTCAGCACTGACCTGCGCATCCTCGCCGCCGACGACCGTGAGCTGCCCGCCGGTGAGACCGGCGAAATCGTCGGCTTCGGACCGCTGCTGATGCAGGGCTACTACGGACGCGACGACGCGAGCCGCGAGGCGACCTGGACCGACGGTCGAGGACGGCGCTGGCTGCGCACCGGCGATCTCGGACAGCTCGATGAGGACGGCTTCCTCTACGTCGTCGACCGCAAGAAGGACATGATTCTCTCGGGTGCCCAGAATGTGTACCCGGCGGACATCGAGCAGGTGATGTGCGAGCATCCCGACATCGCCGAAGTGGCGGTGGTCGGGGCGCGCAGCCGCAGGTGGGGCGAGACGCCGATCGCGGTTGTGGTGCCGAGGAGCGGCCGCAGCCTCGACAAGGACGCACTCATGCGTTGGGCCAACGCGCGCCTCGGCAAGCAGCAGCGCATCGCCGATGTGCTGTTGCGCACGGCGCTGCCGCGCAACGCGAATGGCAAGGTCCTCAAGCGCGAGCTGCGGGCCGAGCTTGGCGGACGCGAGTACTGAATCGCCCTGAGGAGCCGCAGATGGGAGCGGGGGAATACTGGTTCGACAGTCAGGATGGACTCAGGCTCTTCAGCCGCGTATACGCCGCGCCGAGCGCGGGCGCGCCGGTGGTTCTGTGCCTGCATGGGCTGATGCGCAATGGCCGCGATTTCGCCGACCTCGCGACGCACCTCGCCGGAGGTCATCGCCTCATCGTGCCGGACGTGCGCGGGCGCGGGCTCTCGGCGCGCGATCCCAACCCCAACAACTATCAGATCCCGGTGTATCTCAAGGACGTGCAGACGCTGCTCGCGGGGCTTGGTGCAGTGCGGGTGCGGATCATCGGTACCTCGATGGGCGGGCTCATGGCGATGTTGCTCGCCGCCACGCAGCCGGGTCTCGTCGCCGGCATCGTCCTGAACGACGTCGGCCCCGAGGTCGATCCGGCGGGCCTCGAGCGGATCCGTGGCTATGCCGGCAAGGGGGCTCCGGTGCGCAACTGGGCGGAGGCGATCTCGCAGGCACGCGCGACCTACGGCAGCGCCTGGCCGGGCATCAGCGATGAACGCTGGGAGAAGATCGTGCGCCTGAGCTACCGCGAGAACGCGCAGGGAGCGCCGGAAGTCGATGCCGACCCCCGCATCTCGGAGCTGCTGCGCGACGCCAAGGCTGCGGCGCCGGAGCTCTGGCCGCTCTGGGGCGCATTGGCGCGCACACCGATTCTCGCGATCCGCGGCGCACACTCCGACATCCTGAGCGCGGCAACGCTTGGGCGCATGCAACGCGAGAAGCCCGACCTCAGGGCGCTGAGCGTCGCAAACCGCGGCCACGCCCCGCTCCTCGATGAGCCGGAGTGCGTGGCGGCGATCGATGAGTTCCTCGCGGCGCTGCCGGCGTAGCGGGCCAGAGCCATCACGACACAGCCGCAGTCGTCAGTGCCCCTCCGCGGGCGGGCGGATGCCTGATCGACGCCTGCTGACTTACTTGATTCCGCGTACGCGGCCAGGTGCCGCAGCGGAGGCTTTCGCCCGCCCCTTGCCGCCGCGACCCGGGCGAGCCGCTGCCTTGGCGCCACGGCGCGGCTTGTGGCCCGCGCGAGTCGCCGGCTTGCGCCTCGCGTGCGCCGGCGGCGGTGACGGCGCAGCCTCACCGGCGCTCGCCGTGCGGGCGCGGCCGCGCGGCGCGGCGGCCTTCGCGGCAGGGGCCGGCGCGGCGCCGGCACCTGCAGCTTTCCTCGCGACGCGTCCCTTGCCGGGGCTTGCCGACGGTGGCGATGCATTCTGCGCGCCATCGCCACTCGCAGCCGCCGCCGCGGCGGCAGGCGCCGTCGCGCGCTTGCCGCGTCCCCAGCGGCCGAAGCGCCCGCCGCGCTCGGGGGCCGCCGCGAGCAACGCGCGGCACTCCTCGAGCGTGAGCGCTTTCGGATCGCGGTCCTTGGGTATCTTGGCGTTCTTCTTCCGGTCGGTGATGTACGGACCGTAGCGGCCGTTGAGCACCTGGATGCCTTCGGCGGCGAAGTCCTGGATGATGCGGTTCGCGTCGGCCTCCTTCTTCAGGCGGATGACCTCGCGCGCGCGCTCGAGGGTAACGGTGTAGGGGTCATCCTCCTTGAGCGAGGCGTACTTGCTGCCGTACTTGACGTACGGGCCGAAGCGCCCGACGTTCGCGACGATGGTCTCCCCTTCGAGCGTCTCCCCGAGGGTGCGGGGCAGCTTGAAGAGCTCCATGGCGTCGGCGAGCGTGATCGCATCCATCTTCTGCCCGGGACGCAGCCCCGCGAAGCGCGGCTTCTCCTCGTCGTCCTTGGTGCCGATCTGCACGAACGGACCGTAGCGTCCCATGCGCACGGTGATGGGTTTGCCGGTGGCGGGATCCTTGCCGAGCTCACGCGCCTGCGCAACTTGCTCGCGCGTCACCGTGCGCTCGATCTTGTCCACCTGGTGGATGAAGGGCTTCCAGAACTTCTCGAGCGGCGTCGTCCACTCTTCCTCGCCACGCGACACGGCGTCCAGCTCGTCCTCCATTGCGGCGGTGAAGCCGTACTCGACGTAGCGGTGGAAGTGATGCGTCAGGAAGCGGTTGACGATCTTGCCGATGTCGGTCGGCACGAAGCGGCGATTGTCCATCTCGACGTACTCGCGGTCCTGGAGCGTCGAGATGATGGTGGCGTAGGTCGATGGCCGCCCGATGCCGTGCTCCTCGAGCGCCTTCACCAGCGATGCCTCGCTGTAGCGCGGTGGCGGCTCGGTGAAATGCTGCGAGGCGGCGAGTGCCGTGAGGCCGACACTGTCGCCCTCCTTCATCGGCGGCAACACATGGTCGGCGTCGTCCACCTTGGCGTCATCGCTCCCCTCCTGGTAGACGGCGATGTAGCCGGGCTTGACGAGCGTCGAGCCGGTGGCGCGTAGCAGATGCCGCTCTGGCCCGTCGGGTCCCGCCAGCGTGTCGACGGCGACGGTGTCGAACAGCGCGTGGCTCATCTGCGAGGCGACCGCCCGCTTCCAGATGAGCGTGTAGAGCCGGTAGAGGTCATCCTCGATCTTGCCCTCCACGTCGGCCGGCGTGATCGCCGCCGAGGTCGGGCGGATGGCCTCGTGCGCTTCCTGCGCGTTCTTCGACTTGGTGCGGTAGACCCGGGGCTCGTCGGCGACCTCGTGCCGGCCGTAGAGCCGTGCGGCCACCTCGCGGATCTCGTGTACCGCCTCCGCGGCGAGCGACACCGAGTCGGTGCGCATGTAGGTGATAAGCCCGACGCTGCCTTCGCCGATGTCGAGCCCCTCGTAGAGCTGTTGGGCGAGACGCATGGTGCGGCGGGCGTTGAAGCCGAGCTTGCGCGCGGCCTCCTGCTGCAGCGTCGAGGTGGTGAAGGGCGGAGCCGGGTTGCGCCGCCGCTGCTTGCGCTCGATGGCGAGCACCGTGAGCGTCCCCGGTGCGCCGGCGGTGGCGCCGGCCGCCGCCTGCAGCGTGCGCTCCACCTCGCGCGCCTCGCGTTCGCTGGTGAAGCTGAACTGCTCGACCTTTGCGCCGCGATACTCGAGAAGCTTCAGCGGAAAGGTCTGGCCGCTGTGGGATCCCTCGCCCTCGAGGGTCCAGTATTCGCGCGCGATGAAGGCGCCGATCTCCTCCTCGCGCTCGCAGATCATGCGCAATGCCGGACTCTGCACGCGCCCCGCGGACAATCCGCGGCGTACTTTCTTCCACAGCAGCGGGGACAGGTTGAATCCGACCAGGTAGTCGAGCGCGCGGCGCGCCTGCTGTGCGTTGACCAGCTCGAGCGACAGGCGGCGCGGCTGCGCCATGGCGTCGCGAATGGCGTTGCGGGTGATCTCGTAGAACACCACGCGGTGCACATCCTTGCCATCGAGCTCGCCGCGTGACGCCAGGATCTCCTTCAGGTGCCAGGCGATGGCCTCGCCCTCGCGATCCGGGTCGGTGGCGAGGAACAGCGCCCGTGACTTGCCGAGCGCACGGGCGATGGCCGTGACATGGCGCTCGTTCTTCTCGAGCACCTGGTACTTCATCGCGTAGCCGTTGTCCGGATCGACCGCGCCCTCCTTGGGCACGAGATCGCGCACGTGCCCATAGGAGGCGAGCACGTCGAAGTCCCGGCCGAGATACTTCTTGATGGTCTTGGCCTTGGCGGGCGACTCGACGATGACCAGGTTGGCTGCCATAAACAAAAAACCGCGGACCAGCCGCGGACCTAACTCCACCAGCGCATGCCGCGCGACTCAGTGCGGCTCATCGGCCTGTGCTTCCACCAATCCGCCGAGCCGCGCGACCGCCTGCTCGTGCCCCGGCTGACTCGAGAGCACCATGAGCACCACCCACTTGAGCTGCTCGGTATCGGGCTCGGTCTCATCGAGCGCCAGCATGCGCTCGATCACGATCTCGCGCTGCGTCGCCGTCAGCACGCGCGCACGCTCGAGCGTAATGAGCAGCCCGCGACACTCCGTGGACAGACGCGAGAGCTCGCCGTCGCTGTAGACGCGCACGCTGCCGGCGTAGGCGTCGGCGTACGCCGGCTGACCGGATTTCTGGCCGAACGCCAGGTCGGTGAGCCAGTCGAGCGCCCGCTCGACCTTTGCCGGTGAGAAGCCGGCGCGCCGCAGGTCGCGCGCCAACTGCTCGCGCTCGGGCACTTCCGGTGCCTCATCGAGCATGTACCGGTCGAAGACGTAGATCAGGATGTCGAGAACGCTGCCAGTCGTCATGTCTTACGGTATTCGGCCATAGCGGCCGCCCGGGAGAGCCGCCACACGTCCCTCGAGCTCGAGTATCAGCAGCATCGAGGCAACTGACGCGCTCGGCAGGTGCGTGCGGGCGACGAGACTATCAATGGTCGCGGGTGCAAAACCGAGCGCATCTAACAGCATTTCATACTCGTTGTCCAATGCCACCGCCCGGGCCGGCTCCGTGCGCGGCGTCCTAAGTTGTTCTTTCGGAACCGAAATCCTCAGCTCCGAAATCACGTCGCTGGCCTCATCGACGAGCTTGGCGCCCTGCTTGATGAGTTGGTGGCAGCCGCGCGAGACCGCACTGTGAATCGATCCGGGGATCGCAAACACCTCGCGCCCGGCCTCACCCGCAAGCCGCGCGGTGATCAGCGAGCCGCTGTGGCGGGCCGCTTCCACCACGAGCGTGCCGAGCGACAGTCCGCTGATGATGCGGTTACGCCGTGGAAAGTGCCGCCGCAGCGGTGCGGTGCGCGGCGGGAACTCCGACACCAGCGCCCCGTGCGCGCGGATCCGCGCGGCGAGCGCGGCGTGCTCAGCCGGATACACACGATCGAGGCCGGTGGCGCAAACCGCCACCGTCGCGCCGCCGCCCTCGAGTGCGCCTGTGTGGCTCGCGGCGTCGATGCCGGTGGCGAGGCCACTGGTCACGATGAGTCCTGCACGCGCGAACCACGCGGCGAACTCGTGAGCGGTCGAGCGCCCCGCGGGCGTCGGATTGCGCGAGCCGACCATGGCGAGCTGCGGCGCCGCGAGCGCCTCTACCGAGCCGAGCACGTAGAGCGCCGGCGGCGCTGCGGCGATCTCTCTCAGGAGCGGCGGATACTGCGGGTCGGTGCTCAGCAGGATCGCGGCGCCGCTCGTATCGAGCCAGGCGAGATCCGTATCGACGGCGATCTCATCGGGCGCGGTGAGAAATCCGCGCGCCGCGTTCGGCAGATCGGCGTGGCGCAACACCGGCGCCGCCAGCGAGCCCTCGAGCTCCCCGCCCGCTGCGGCGAGGAGCGCCTGCAGATTCTCGGCGCTGAGTGCGGGGGTGCGAGCGATGAGCGCGCGTACGCGGCGTGCGTCCATGAGCGGCGAGCATAAGGGAAGCGCGCCCCGCCAGGCGGCCGGCAAATGTCGGCTAAGCGCTCATGGTGCTGAAGTTGACGCAGCCAACCGCCACCGGCCGCAGTCGGCCAGGGCGGGGGCGGGCAAGGCGGCCGCGGCCGCAGTCGCTACAGGCTCGGGCTGGTCACCAGGTCGCCGACATACATGATGTCGGAGGCCCCGACGACGAGCGCATAGCTCACTCGGTCGAAGACCTTGAACACGAGCACGGTACCGGAGTGCTCGTCGGGAAGCCTCACGCGCGGGGCGAGCGGCGCGTTGTTGCCGATCTGGTGCCCGTTGCGGAAGATGTCCTGCACCGTATCGCCCTCCTGCTCGACCTGCAGGACGTTGCCGGGCTCGATCCCGTGGCGTTTGCCGCGGTTGATGACCACCACGTCGTACGTGCCGACGACCGCGGTCCCGGCGATTACGTCGAGGATGTGGCCGCGGATGTTGTTGGCGGGCGCGTGCGGCGTGAAGTTGGCGGGCGTCTCGCTGGGATCCGAGGCGAGCAGCCGGTCGCCGCGCAGCGTCTCGCGTGCCGGATCGATGAGGAGCGCCTTGGCGGGGTCGCCCGGCCGTCGCACCAGCGCGGTGGCGGCATAGACTCCCTCGTAGCCGACCACCTTACCGTCGTCCGGATCACGCAGCGGACCGGCGATGTGGATCACCGCGAAGCGGGCGTTCTCGTTCGCCCCTGCGGCGAGGTTGCGGATGTAGATCTCGTTCCCGGAGCCGCCGGTCTCGTGCATGTCGCGGAACGCGAGCACGTACGGGGCGCCGCGGATCTCTTCCGAGGTCATGACCGTCGGGCGCGAGAGGAACGCCGCGATGGCGGCGTACGGAATGGTCGGAATCGAGCCGTCGAGCGGTGTGCTGCGCAGGCGCGGATCGAGCCGTACGGAGCCGGCGCGCTCGAGCGTCACCTGGGGTTGTCCGCCTGGGCCGTACGCGAGTGCCAGCGTGTCGCCCGGATAAATCAGGTGCGGGTTCGCCACCTGTGGATTGATCACCCACACCTCGGGCCACAGCCAGGGATCCTTCAGGTACATCGACGCGATGCCCCAGAGCGTGTCGCCGGGCTTCACGGTGTAGTGCATCGGCGCATTCGGTTGCACCTGAGCGCTCGTGACCTGTGCCGGGGCCGCCGCGCTCGTGCCGGCGGCGCTGATCGCCGCCTCGGTCGCGGTCATTTCCGGGGACGCGGGCGCTGCCGCTGCCGTGGCTGCGCTCGGCGCGCCCGCAGAAGCCGCGGCAGGTGCGGCCTCGGAGCTGCTGCGCGTGTGGGTGCAGCCGAAAAGTACAGATACGATGAGCACGCCCGCCGCGAGGCGAGCGCCAAGTACTTGATTCGAGACCATCCTCCACTCCTCTTTCGGCGAGGTTGGACCAGCCCTGCGCCGCAGATTCTAGGCGTTATACTGGCACGGCGCCCGGCCGGCACACGAATTAATGTCAACTTTGTGCGCTGGATCACGGCGACCCGAGCCCCCATATCGAGCCCATGGCCTTACGAACGATTCTGGAGTTTCCCGACCCCCGGCTGCGCACGCGGGCCAGGCCCGTCACGGCCTTCGACGAAGCGCTCGGTAGCCTCATCGACGACATGCTCGAGAGCATGTACGCCGCCCCCGGCATCGGCCTGGCGGCGACCCAGGTCGACGTGCACCAGCGGGTGATCGTCATCGACATCTCGAAGGAGCACAACGAGCCGCTGGTGCTCGTCAATCCCGAGATCCTGACCCGCGAAGGCGAGGCGAGCACCGAGGAGGGCTGCCTCTCGGTGCCCGGGATCTTCGACGAGGTCAAGCGGGCCGCGAAGATCCGGCTGCGCGCGCAGGACCGCAGCGGCACCTCCTTCGAACGGGATTTCGACGACATCCTCGCCGTGTGCATCCAGCACGAGATGGATCATCTCGAGGGCAAACTCTTCGTCGATTACCTCTCCGACCTCAAGCGCGAGCGCATTCGCAAGAAGCTCGACAAGGAGCGCAAGGAGCGCAGAGAGCGCGCGGCGGCGCCCGCGGGCAGCGCGCGGCGCGCGTACTGACGTTGCGCGTCGCTTTCGCGGGGACACCCGAGTTCGCGCTGCCGGCACTCGCAGTGCTCTGCGCCCGGCACCAGGTGATCGGGGTCCTGACACCGCCAGATCGCCCGAGCGGTCGCGGCCGCAGGCTCACGGCGAGCCCCGTCAAGATGGCGGCCACCACGCATCATCTGCCGCTCTTCCAGCCGCGGACGCTGCGCAGCGAGAGTGCGCAGGCGCAGCTGCGTGCCTGGCAGGCCGACGTGCTGGTGGTCGTCGCCTATGGGCTGCTGCTGCCGCCCGAGGTGCTGTCATTGCCGCGCTTCGGCTGCCTCAACATCCACGCCTCGCTCCTGCCGCGCTGGCGCGGCGCGGCGCCCATTCAGCGCGCGATCCTCGCGGGCGACACGGAGACCGGCATCTCCATCATGCAGATGGACGCCGGGCTCGATACCGGCCCCGTGTTGCTCGAGCGTCGCATCACGCTGCGCCGCGATCACACCGCAGGAACGTTGCAGTCCGAGCTCGCCGAGCTCGGTGCCAGCGCACTCCTGGAGGCACTCGCCGGGGTCGCGGCAGGGACGCTGCCGGCGACGGCGCAATCGGTCCACGGCGTGACCCACGCGCCGCGGATCGTGAAGGCGGAAGCGCGCATCGACTGGACGCTCGATGCGGGGCAGATAGAGCGTCAGGTCCGTGCGTTCAACCCCGCACCCATCGCCGAGACCGTGCTCGCGGGGGAGCAGCTCAGGATCCTCGCCGCGAGCGCCCTGTCCGCGTCTGAGGTGTGCGGAATGGATGATAACTCCGCCGAAAGTGATCCTAAAAATCGCGATCCTGGCATTATCATCGGCCTTCAGGGCGATTCTATGCTGGTCCGTTGCGGCGCGGGGCTTCTGGCCGTCACCGAGGTGCAACGGCCAGGTCGCCGCCCCGTAAGTGCGCGTAACCTCTCCCATAGCTTGCCCCTTGCGGGGCGCCGTCTTGGCTAGGACACCTTGGGCGCCGGGTGCGCCCGCCCTCGCGGCGGCGGCGCGCGTCGTGGATGCAGTCGCGGGGTGTGGCCAGTCGGCGGACGCTGCACTGTCCGGGGCAGCGCACCGTGGCGGCGCCGACGGGGCGGCCGTACGGGCCATCGCGCTCGGAACGGTGCGTTGGTACCTGCGTCTCACACCTGCCGTCGAGGGGCTGCTGACGCGTCCGGCGGAGGTTCCCGGTCCGATCCGGGCGCTTCTGGTCGTCGCGGCTCACCAGGTCGAATACTCACGCAACGCCCCGGAGGCGACCGCCCACGCGGCAGTGGACGCCGCACGGCTTCTCGAGCTCTCACGACTGACCGGCCTGGTGAATGCGGTGCTGCGGCGGTTCGTCGCCGAGCGGGCAGCGCTCCTGGCGCCGGTCGATGTCACGGAGGCGGGCCGCACGGCTCATCCCGAGTGGCTCGCAGCGCGCACCTGTGCTGCGTGGCCTGCGCAGGGCGTGCAGGTGCTCGAGGCGAACAATGCTCATCCGCCCATGACGCTGCGCGTCGATCTGACGCGAGTCACCGCTGCTGATTACATAACGCAGCTTGCTGCCAGCTCTATTGAGTCATATACGACTCATTGGATGCCATCCGCAGTTACATTACATCTCCCGAGAGACGTTAAGGGCCTGCCGGGCTTTGCCCGGGGCATCGTGTCGGTGCAGGACGCCGGCGCACAGCTCGCCGCGCGACTGCTCGACGTGCGTCAGGGGATGCGCGTGCTCGATGCGTGCGCGGCGCCGGGCGGCAAGACCGGCCACCTGCTCGAGCTCCTAGATGGGACGGGCGGGGTGACCGCCGTCGACATCGACGCGGGTCGCCTCGAGCGGGTGTCGGAGAACCTCAGGCGCCTCGGGCGCTCTGCGCAGCTGTGCCTGGGAGATGCCCGTGACCCGCGCACCTTCTGGGACGGCCGCCCCTACGAGCGCGTTCTCGTCGATGCCCCGTGCTCATCGACCGGGGTCATCCGGCGCCATCCGGACATCAAGCTGCTGCGCAGAGCCGCCGATCTGCGCGGATTCAGGGCCACGCAACTCGCGGTGCTGCGCGCGGTCGTAGCGCTGCTCGCGCCCGGCGGCCGCCTCTTGTACTCGACGTGCTCGATACTGCCCGAGGAGAATGAGGAGGTGGTCACCGAGCTCCTGGCAGGGGAGCCGGGTCTGGCGGTGCGCGCACTCGCGACCGATCTGGCGCCCGGGGCCATCGGGCGAGCCGTAGGTGTGCAACTCCTGCCCGGGGCAGAGGCAGGCACGGACGGCTTCTATTATGCTTGTCTCGAAAAGACAACTACCGGAGCCTGAGCGACCAGCGGCTCACGCAAGAGGCTGAGCGCCACGAGCTTTGACGTTGCATCGATGCTACGCGGCGATCCGACAAGGGATGGTTTGGGCTTACGGCTGCTCGGTGCGCTGGTCTGCGTGCTTGCCCTCGTCAGCTCGAGTGCGGCGATGGCCGCGGCACTCGACGGAGTTCTCGAGGTGCGCTCGGCCTACGTGAACATCGACCGCGGCGTGTTCCTGCTGCATTCGCGCGTCGAGTATCCGGTCGGCCCCTCGATCCGCACCGCGCTTCAGGACGGTGTCACGCTCACGTTTGACCTCGAGGCGCGCGTCGATCGGTACCGACGGCTGTGGTTCGACGCCACCATCGTCGACCTGACGCTGCGCCGCGAGCTTACATATAACGCCGTGAGCGACCGCTATGTCGTACGCGACACGCGCAGCGGCGACCAGCAGAGTTTCCCCACTCTCGATGAGGCGCTCGACTACCTCGGCAAGGTGGACGCCTGGCCCATCCTGGTCGAGCCGCAGCTCGATGGGGGCAACTATACGTTCAGCGTGCGCGCGGGCGTGCGACGCGGCCACTTACCCGCGTCACTCCGCGTTATCCTCTTCTGGACTGACGACTGGGCACGCGTGAGCGAGTGGTACACATGGTCACTCCCGGAGTGAGCGGGCAACCTCCGCGGCGACTGCGCTGGGTCGCAGTGGGCCAGGCGCTGCTGTGGGGCGCCATCGGGCTCGCCGCGTTCCTGCTGCTCGCCAAGAGCGTGCAGAACTCACCGCAGTTCGAGCGGCTGCAGCCGGGGATCCTGCTGTTCGATGCCTCGGCGGTGATCGCGCTCACCGTGCTGCTGACACGCAAGCTGTGGCGCTTGGTGCGCGACTATCGTGCGCACGTGCCCGGCTCGCGCCTCACGGCGCGTACCGTGGGCATCTTCGGCGCGCTGGTGATCGCCCCGCTCCTCATCGTGTACCTCTCCTCGCTCGAGTTCCTGAATCGCGGTATCGACAGCTGGTTCAGGGTCGAGGTGAAACAGGGGCTGAGCGATGCGCTCGGACTGTCACGTGCGGCGCTCGATCTGCGCATGCGCGAGTACTCGGCGAAGACTCAGGCACTCGCGCAGGCGCTCGCCCGCACAGCCCCCGCCGACGTGCAAGCGCAGCTCGACGCCGAACGGCGCGCCACCCAGGCGCAGGAAATCGTACTGTTCGCGGACCATGAACAGATCCTCGCCGCGAGCCTCGAGAACCCGCTCGAGTACCTGCCATCGCCGCCACCCCCCGATCTCGTGCGCCAGGTCCAGGAGCACCTGCCGTACGTGAGTCTCGAGCCGCAGTCCCGAGGGCGCTACCTCATCCGCACCGCGGCGGCGCTCGCCGACTCGGGCGGACGCGGCAACCTGCGCTTCCTGGTCGCCACCTATCCGGTTCCGGCACAGCTCGCGGCGCTCTCCGAGGCGGTGCAGAACTCCTACTCGCAGTACGGCAATCTCGCGGCGATGCGCGAGCCGCTCAAGATGAGCTTCCGTCTCACGCTCACCCTGGTGCTGCTGCTCGCCATGCTGGCGGCGATCTACGGCGCGATCTACTCGGCGCAGCGCCTGGTGCGCCCGGTGCAGGATCTCATCGAGGGCACGCGCGCGGTCGGCAAGGGCGACTTCGGCACGCGCCTGCCGCTGCCCTCGCGCGACGAGATGGGATTCCTCGTGCACTCCTTCAACGACATGACCAAGCGGCTGCGGCGCGCGCGTGCCGAAGCCACGCAGAGCCAGCTAGTGGTGGAGCGCGAGCGCCAGCACCTCGCCATCATCCTCGCGCGGCTCTCGACCGGCGTGCTCGCCATCGACCGCAACATGACGGTGCGCAACGCCAACGCTGCCGCCGGCGCGATTCTCGGCACGGACCTGTCGGCAGCCATCGGCCATCCGCTCCCCGAGCTCGCCGCGGGCAACGAGCGGCTCGGACAGTTCGTCGCCGCGCTCGCGGTACGCTTCGCCGCCGGACGCGAGGAGTGGCGCGAGCAGCTCGATCTCGACAGCGCCGCGGGACGGCGCACCCTGATGTGCGCCTGCACGCCGCTGCCGGGCGAGGACACCGACATGGGCTTCGTCATCGTCTTCGACGACATCACGACGTTGCTGCAGGCGCAGCGCGACGCCGCCTGGGGTGAGGTCGCGCGCCGCCTGGCGCACGAGATCAAGAACCCGCTCACCCCGATCCAGCTCTCGGCCGAGCGGCTGCGCCGCCGCCTGCTCTCCGGGATGAGCGAGCGCGATGCGGATATCCTCGAGCGCGGTACCCGCACCATCGTGCAGCAGGTCGAGACCATGCAGCAGATGGTCAACGCCTTCAGCGAGTACGCCCGGGCGCCGGAGATGCAGATCACGCGCTTCAGCCTCAACCAGCTGGTCACCGAAGTCGCGGATCTCTACCGCTCGCAGGCGCCGCGCACGCGCATCCGGCTGGATCTCGACCAGCGTATCGAGGGGATCGAGGCCGACCGCGGCCGCGTGCGCCAGATCCTCAACAATCTCGTCACCAACGCGCTGGAAGCGCTTGAAGGGGTTGACAGCCCACTCCTCGAGCTCACCACCCGCCTGGAAACGACCGGAGACGGTGAGTACGCCGCGGTGACCGTGTGTGACAATGGCCCCGGGTTTCAGCGGGAGCTGCTGGGCCGGGTGTTCGACCCGTACGTCACCACGAAGCCGAAGGGGACGGGACTTGGGCTCGCGATCGTGAAGAAGATCATCGAAGAGCACGGTGGGCGAATTGATGCGGACAATCGGCCCGAAGGTGGAGCACGCGTGCGCGTCGTGCTGCCGGTGAAGGACAGCACCC
>Ga0335079_10001995_pt1 | contig 23465 bp, 23 predicted proteins | sample Lox_Sample_33_FD_206719 | JGI IMG/M metagenome (GOLD analysis project Ga0335079, IMG submission 206719) | Soil microbial communities from Loxahatchee National Wildlife Refuge, Florida, United States - Lox_Sample_3.3 | ecosystem: Environmental > Terrestrial > Soil > Wetlands | place: USA... | reverse complement strand
GACGCCCTGACGCCGTGACGCCGTGACGCCGTGACGCCGGTCGTGGCACCTCGGGTGGCCGATCAACGCTCAGCGCAGCGGTCCGGCAACGAAATTCATGATCACGGGACCTTGCCCCGCTTATTCGACTGGTAACACGATCATGTAAGGCTGCCAATCGAGGAGTCGGCGCCCTGGCTCATCCCGGCCGAAATTAACCCTGATCATGTGGCGGGCGGGCCTCGTCGATCACGCTGCGGGGCGGGCCTCGTCGGGCACCAGGCCCGGCGGTGCGGTGGACAGCGTGGTCAAGATCGCCTCGGCAAGCGCGAGGGCGGAGCCTGCCGTCAGTTCCACCGCGACTCGCGCGGAAGGTCCCTCGCCAGGGTTGAGGAAGTCGACGTTGAGCGTGTGATCGGCCGGGGCATGCACCGGGTGGTCGAAGTAGACGGTCGCGTCGCTCAGCCGGAACCAGCCCCGCGGCCCCTTGCCGCTTCCGTGGATCTCAATCTTCTCGGTGTGGTAAGTGCACATCGGCGTTCTCCGTGATCCGTTCTTTCGTGGCCCGTGCTTTCCTGATCCGTGCTTTCCTGAAGCGTGCTTTCCTGAAGCGTGCTTTCCTGAAGCGTGCTTTCCTGAAGCGTGCTTTCCTGAAGCGTGCTTTCTGCCCGGCTTTGCTGACCCGGCTAGGCCGACTCGTGTTTGCTGACACTGCTTTTACTGGCCGGTGGTTTTGCTGGCCGGTGGTTTGCTATCCCGTGTTTTTCCTTGCGCTGGCGGGCCTGCCTGCCGTTGCTACGCCGCTACGCCGTCAGGTAGCGGCCGAACCAGTCCCAGATCCGCCGCCAGCCGTCGACCGCCGCTTCAGGCCGGTACGCGGGCCGGTTCACCGCAAAGAACGCGTGGCCGGCTCCTTCGTAAGTGTGGAACTCGTGTACCTTGCCCTCCGCGGCGAGTACCTTCTCCAATTCGGCCACCTCGTCCGGTGACGGATGAGAGTCGTCGGCGCCGAACAGGCCGAGCAATGGGCAGGACAGTTTCGGCCCAAGCCCGATGATCGGTCCCACCTTCAGCGGGTGTTCTTTAGGGGGGCTGGCGACGACGAAGGCGCCGTAGCAGTCGACGGCCGCGTCAAGCTGCAGGCTGCATGCGGCCAGGAACGCCTGGCGCCCGCCGGAACAGTAGCCGATCACGCCCACCTTGCCATTGGCTGTGGTGAGCGACCTCAGGTACCTCGTAGCACCGTCGACGTCACCGACCAGGCGCTCGTCTGGCACGCCTCCGGCTGCGCGCGCGGCTGCCGCGGCGTCGTCCGGGCTAGCGCCTGATGCCTCGCGCGAGTAGAGATTCGGGCAGATGGCGTTGTAGCCGTGGTAAGCGAATGTCCTCGTAATCTCCTTGGTCATGTCGTCGTAACCCGGCATGTGGTGGATCACCACCACTCCGCCGCGGCGACCCTGGCTCAAGGGCCTGGCCAGGTAGGCCTCGATCTGGTCGCCAGCCCATCCGGGCAGTGCTACGGTCTCGGCCATCATTGCGTCGTATCCAGTCATGACGGCAATCTTTGCACTCTGGCCCAAGAACACACGGCGGGGGTTCTGGTGCCGCCGGTGGTGGTGAGGCACAATGTCGCCTGGACGGTAGGGTGATTTGGCGGTTTGGCACCGCGCGCGCACCTGGTCGGAAGACGTCGGCGCCAGACCCGTCGCCTGACTGTCTGCCGGTAGTCGAATATGGTCAGCGCACGGATTTCTTTAAAGCGGAGCCGAGGTCGTCGGGGAAGGCGCATCTCGTCCGCTGCCAGGAGGTCCGGTGTCTGCACGTGGCGTTGTATACGTCCATTCGTCGCCCCCGGCGCTATGCCCGCATGTCGAGTGGGCTGTGGCCGGGGTGGTTGGTGTGCCCGCAACCTTGCCGTGGGTCAGCCAGCCAGCCGCTCCCGGCATGATGCGTGCCGAGCTCTCCTGGCAGGCACGCGAGGGCACGTCGGGGGCGATCACATCGGCCCTGGCGGGCTGGAGCCGGCTGCGCTTCGAGGTGACCGAGGAAGCCAGCCCCGGATGTGATGCCGTGCGCTACAGCTATACGCCGAGCCTGGGCACGTTTACCGCCGTGACGGGAGGCAATGGGGACATCCTGGTGCCAGAAAGCCGCCTGCGCGCGGCAATGGCGGTCGCGGCTGACGCGGGAACCTCACTCGAGAATGAACTGAGCCGCCTGCTCGGCCAGCCATGGGACGCCGAGCTCGAGCCGTTCCGCTACGCGGGCGAAGGAGCGCCAGTTCGCTGGTTGCACGCAGCCGGCTGACCTCAGCGGGGCGTCTTCGCCCGGGCTGGCGCCCAGTGCTGCGCGCTGCGCCAGCCGTGAACGACCCCGCCATCGAAGTGATGACGCTGCTCACGGTCAGTCGTCCGCCGGACATTCGGCGTGTCGAAACGGGCTCAAGCGGTCGATCAGGAAGGCGAGGATCTCGTTCCTGGCCCTCAGCGTGGGATGTCCGTCCTCGTCGACGAGGTGGGCGGTGACAACGCTGTGGGGGCACCCGACCACGTCGCGGAAGAACGGGGGCGGGTTGGTGTTGGCGGAACTGTCCGGAAGGACGCGGCCGTCGAAGGCGTCGCCGAGGAGGGCTTGGTAGGCGGCGAAGCGCTGGCCGGTGCACCAGCGGTCGTGGTCGAAGCGGTAGGCGAGAACCTTCAGTCCATCGCGCGCGATCCGGTCTCGGACCGCGCGCGCGTCCCCGTCACCGATCTCGAGTCCGGCGGGGTCGTCCAGTGGCAGTGACGGGTGGTTGACCACTGGCGCGATGACGGCTGGCTCAATCGCCATGGTGAGTGCGAAGTTGCCGGTGAAGCACAGACCGATCGCGCCGACTCCCGGACCGCCGCATTCGGCGTGGGCTTGGCGCGCGAGCCCGCGTAGCCACACGGTGACGGGGCTGGTGCCGCCCCCGGCGAACGCACGGAACTCGGCACTGACGCACGCGCGACGGACAACCTCCTCACCACCGTCGACCGTCGGATAGGCGCCGTCGATCCCGAAGAGTGAGGGGACGTAGACGGTGAAGCCCGCATCCCGCACCCACCGCGCTAGCCGGAGGACGTCAGGACTGATGCCGGGCATCTCCGGCATCAACACCACGGCTGGTCCGGAACCCGCGACGTACACCGTCTTCACCACCCCATCCACGTCCACGAGTCGGCGGGAGAAGTCCGTGATCGCGTCGTCAAGGCGTCCGTTGGCAACTCTCATACCGACAGCGTGGACTGATGTGCCCGCACAAGGTGATAGGCCAGATCGCCATGTATGGGGGTAATCTCGCCATTGGCGTGGTGGTGAGGAGGCGAGCGTGAGCGCGCTGCGGGTTGGTGTTCTGGCCTATCCAGGCTGCTTCGCGTCCGAGGTGTTCGGCGTACCCGATCTATTGACGATGGCCACGCACGTTGCTGGCCCGGACCGCGCCGGATACGAGGTGTCGGTAGTTTCGCTTCGTCGTCGCCTCGCCGCATCGGGTGGTGCGGCGCTGGCCGTCTGTCCGCTGCGCGAGGTCGACGTCCTTGTCGTGCCAGGGTTCGAGCTCCTGCCGGGCCTGGACGTAGACGCGAAGCTCGCGCCCCTCGCTGCCGAAATTGCGGCGATCCGATCACACGCTGCTGCGGGCAACGTCGTCGTCTCGATCTGTGTCGGTGCGTTCCTGCTCGCCCAGGCAGGACTTCTCAAAGGACGCCGGGCTACGACGGCATGGCTCTTCGCGGACGAATTGGCTCGACGCTGCCCGGACGCTGATGTCCGACCCGAATGTCTAGTCGTCACCGACAAGGGGGTGACGACGACGGCGGCCTTCAGCGCCATGTACGACTTCGCGCTGGAACTGATCCACCAACACAGCGGTGCCAGCGTGGCACGGACGACCGCGCGTTTGGCGCTCGTCGACGATGCGCGATCATCCCAGACACCGTACGTTGACGCGCGACTTCTTCCGCAGCCCGGAAACGAGTTCTCCCGCAGGGTCATGCGACGGCTCGACCAGAACCTTGCCGCCCGATACGACCTCGGTGCGTTGGCTGACACACTCAATGTCAGCACTCGAACGTTGCTGCGGCGCTTCGCAGACGAGGCAGGCCAGAGTCCGCTCGATTACCTGCAGTCGTCGCGCGTCCGTCGCGCCCGCCACCTGCTTGAGACGACGGACCGAACGGTCACCAGCATCTCCGCCGCGCTCGGTTACCGGGACTCCGGCACCTTCGCTGCTCTCTTCGCCAAGCACGCGGGACGACGCCCAAAGGACTACCGCGCAGCCTTCCGGCGCGGTGCCAGCTGATGGCGACCTTGCTGATGGCGACCTTGCTGACGGCGACCTGGCAACGGCCAGTACCCGATCCGGCGATCTCCGGTGCCGTGCCCGTGCCGTCGCACATCGCGCGCCGTGCAGGCACCCGGGCCTTCCCTGAAACAGCCCCCGACCACGCGCGCAAATGCCTGGCGCGCCCGGCGGGGCCGGTCCGCACGGCATGATCGGTGCCCGTGTCAAGTTGCCTGCGCTGATGGGCAAGCCGCTTGATGGGGCAAACCGGCTGGTGGGCGCGGGCTCAGAGTGGGATGTTGCCGTGCGCCCCACGGGTGGGAAGCGCGTCTGCGATCGCCTTCGCGAGCGCCTGCCTGGTCTGGGCAGGCTCCACGACCTCGTCGACCACGCCTAGGTCGCGGGCACGCTGCAGGCCGCCGGCCACCTTCTCGTGTTGCGCGGCGAGTTCCGCCTCCACCTCGTGCCTGTGCTCGTCAGGCACCTCGGCGAGCCGGCGCCGGTGCAGAATCCGCACCGCGGCGAGCGCGCCCATCACGGCCACCTCCGCAGTCGGCCACGCGAACACACGTGTCGCACCGAGTGCACGTGAGTTCATCGCGATGTACGCGCCGCCGTAAGCCTTCCTGGTCACAAGGGTCACTCTGGGCACCGACGCTTCCGCGAAGGCGTGCAGCAGTTTCGCACCACGGCGGACCACGCCGTCCCACTCCTGGCCGACGCCGGGCAGATAGCCGGGCACGTCCACGAGCACCGCGAGCGGGACCCCGAAGCTGTCACACATCCGCACGAAACGCGCGGCCTTTTCCGCCGACGTGGCATCGAGGCAGCCGCCGAGCCGCAGCGGATTGTTGGCGATCACACCCACGGTGCGCCCGGCCAGCCGGCCGAGCGAGGTCACCACGTTCGGCGCCCATTTCGAGTGCAGCTCAAGGGGAGGCTCGTCAAGCAGGCCGCTTACCAGCGTGTGCACGTCGTATGCCTGCCGCGGCGAATCAGGCAGCAGCGCGCTGAGGTCGCTGCCACCCGCGTGCCCGGCGTCCACCTGTCCCTGGTTGCCGAGGAGCGCGGCAAGCCGCCGGGCTTGTGCCAGCGCCTCCGCGTCGGTCTCGGTGACCACGTGGACGACGCCGGACCGCCGGCTGTGCGGCTCCGGGCCACCTAGCCGTGCCATGTCCACGTCCTCACCGGTGACGCTGCGCACCACGTCAGGCCCGGTTACGAAGATCCGGCCCTGCCCGGAAAGGATCACCACGTCGGTGAGTGCCGGGCCGTAGGCGGCGCCGCCCGCCGCCGCGCCGAGCACCACGGAAATTTGCGGCACGACACCAGACGCTCTCGTCATCGCGGCGAACACGGTGCCGACGGCGTGCAGGCTCTCCACGCCCTCAGCCAGCCGCGCGCCGCCGGAGTGCCACAGGCCGATCACCGGCACTCCCCGCTCGACCGCCGTCTCATAGGCATGCACAATCGCGGCGCAGCCCGCGCTGCCCATGGCACCGCCCTGCACCCGAGGGTCGCTGGCGAAAGCCACCGCCCTGGCGCCGTCAATGCGTCCCATGCCAGCCAGCACACCGCTGTCGTCGCGCGGCGTGATCTCCCTCATGTTGCCCTCGTCGAACAGGGCGGCGAGGCGTACCCGAGGGTCGCGCGTCAGGCGGGGAGCGTCCGCATCGACGCCGGGGTTGGCTGGCCCGGGACGGACGGCCACCGCGCGCGCGGGATTATCGAGGACGGTCACGGGTGTCTCCTCTGGCTAGTGCCGGTCTGGCGTGGGCCACCTGAGGTGCGTCGGGAGCGTTGGCGGGGTTGCGCGGCTGCTCCCCGGGCGACATGCCCTAAACCACGGTGAAGACGAGCGCGACGTTGTGGCCGCCGAAGCCGAACGAGTTGTTCAGCGCGGCTGCCGGTCCCGGCCCGCTGTGGGGCAGCGGGCGTAGCTCGGTGGCGATGTCAACGCCGGCGGCGGCGATCTCATCGTCGAGATCGTCCACATTGATGGTCGGCGGAGCGACCCGGTCGCGCAGCGCGCAGATGGCCGCCACTGACTCGAGCGCGCCCGCGCCCCCGATCAGATGACCGGTCATCGACTTGGTGGCTGAGACGACGGCGTCGCCGATCTCACGCTTGATGGCGAGCGCTTCTGGAACGTCACCAGCGGGCGTCGACGTCGCGTGCGCGTTCACGTGCACGACCTGCTCGGGCGCCACACCGGCATCGGCGAGGGCATGGCGCATGGCCATGGCGGCGCCAAAGCCATCAGGCTCGGGCTGGGCGATGTGGTGGGCATCCGCCGAGTAGCCCGCACCGGCCGCGGTCGCGATGACATGGGCGCCGCGGCGCGCGGCGTGCCCGGCCGATTCGAGCACGACCGCGGCGGCTCCCTCGCCGAGGACGAAGCCGTCCCTGCCCTTGTCGAACGGCCGGGACGCCCGCTGTGGCTCGTCATTGCGAATGGACAGGGCGCGCATCGCGGCGAAGGACGCGACGTGCAGCGCGTGGATCGGCGCCTCGGTCCCGCCCGCCACCACCACGTCCGCACGGCCGGACCGGATCATGTCCATGCCGTATCCGATGGCCTCGGCGCCCGACGAGCACGCGCTCGCCGGGGCGTGCGCACCGGCGCGGGCACGCAGTTCCAGGCTGATCAAGCCCGCGGAGCCGTTCGGCATCAGCATCGGCACGCTGAACGGCGAGACTCGCTGCCAGCCCTTCTCCTTGAGCGTGTCGTAGGTGTTCAACGTGGAGATCAGGCCGCCAACGCCGCTGGAGAACACCACGCCGAGCCGCTCAGGCTCGACGTGCAGGTCGCCGGCGTCGCGCCACGCCTGCCGTGCCGCGACGACGGCGAACTGCTCACAGCGGTCCATCCGGCGGGCCGCCACCCGGCCGAGCACCGCCGCTGGGTCGACAGCGGCCTCGGCTGCGATCTTGACCGGGAGGTCAGCGAGCCAGTCGTGGCTGAGCCGCCGCACCCCGGATCTGCCCGCGAGCATCGCGGACCAGGTCGACGCGATGTCCCCGCCGAGCGGGGTGGTCGCGCCGAGCCCGGTTACCACGACGGTGACCTGGTGTCTTGCCACTTACTGATCGCTCCCTGCTGTAGTCCTGGCGTAAGTCGCCATGCGGCTCGCGCCGCACCGCGGTCAGGCCGACACCGCCGACCGCTGCACGTAGCTGATGACGTCCTGAACGGTCCTGAGGTTCTTGAGCTCGTCGTCGGGGATTTCCACGCCAAACTTGTCCTGCGCGGCGACCGCGATCTCGACCATGGAGAGCGAATCGATGTCGAGGTCATCGACGAAGTTCTTGCTCGGGGTCACTTCGTCGGCGGGCACCCCCGCGATCTCGTCGATGATCTCGCCGAGGCCCGCAAGGATTTCCTTTTCGGTCATCGCCATGTTGCGTGTTCTCCTTCTCGTGATTAGTCATGAAACGGCTTCTTTACCCACCACCCGCCCACCAATCCGGCCGTGCCGACCGCAGCGGCGTCAGGGCATGATGATCACCTGGGCAGCGTAGGTTAGCCCTGCACCAAATCCGAGTACAAGCACCGGCGCGCCCGCGCCGAGGTGCCCCTTCTCTGTCATCCTGGCCAGCGCCAGCGGGATCGAGGCGGACGAGGTGTTGCCTGCCTCGACGATGTCGTCGGCCACCCTGACATGAGGCACCCGAAGCTGGCGCGCGATCGCCTCCACGATGCGCAGGTTCGCCTGGTGCGGCACGAAGGCGGCGAGATCGGAAGGCTCGATTCCGGCCCGCTGGCAGGCGGCCCTGGCGACCGGCGCGAGCGCCGTGGTGGCCCAGCGGAAGACCGACTGGCCTTCCTGGAAGATGAAAGACTCGCGGCCGGAGACAAAAATCTTGTCCGCATGCTCGCCAGCGCTGCCCCAGACCACTGGCCCGATCCCGGCCTCGTCAGGTGAGTCGGCCGCTGTCACCACCGCGGCGCCCGCGCCATCGGCGAAGATGATGCAGGTGGACCGGTCGGTCCAGTCGACCCACGAGGAGAGCTTCTCCGTGCCGATGACGAGCGCGGCCTGTGCCGACCCGGCGCGCACCGCGTCGCTGGCGCTCGCGAGCGCGTAGCAGAATCCGGCGCACGCGGCGTTCAGGTCGTAGGCGCCAGGTCCGCTGATGCCAAGCCGATGCGCCACCGTGGCCGAGGTGTTGGGTATCTGCGCTTCCTGCGTGCACGTAGCGACGATGACCAGGTCGATATCGGCGGTCGGCAAGCCGCTGGCGGCGAGTGCCTTGCCACCGGCCGCGACCGCCATGTCCGCGACGCTCTCGTCGGGCCCGGCGATCCGCCTGCTCGCGATGCCGACCCGGCTTCGGATCCACTCGTCGCTCGTGTCGACGCTGGCGGCGAGGTCGTCGTTGGTGACGACGTTGGCGGGCTGGTAACCGCCGAACGCCAATATCCGAGCGCCGGGTGCGCCAGCGGGCAGGTGCATGTGAGTCCCTCTCATTCCGCTGTCTTCGGCTGGAGCCTGACGAGTGGCTGGCCCGCGCTGACCGGGTCCTCGTCGTCGGCCAGCCACTCCAGCACATGGCCCGCGCACGGCGCGAGCACCGGATGCTTGCTGCCGCGCGCGTCGACGTGACCAATTTCCGCGCCGGCCCGCACCCGTGCCACCCGTGCGTCCCCCTCACTGTCTAGCGCCGCATGATTGCCGATCATTCCTGGTTCGGCGCGGAACGTGCCGCCGAGTGGCGCCACGAGCAGCCGCCACTCCGGCGTGTCCGACGCGGTGTGCACGGCATGCGCGGCGACGAGGCTGCGAGCCGCGTCAAGTTCGGCCGGAGACTTCAGGGCGAGCAGCGCGGCGCCGGGCAGCGCGCGGCGGGCCAGGGCGGTGAGGGTGCCGGCCGGCGGCAGCTCGATGATGGCGCTGGCCCCGAGGCCGGCCAGCGTCCGCATGCACGCATCCCAGCGAACCGGCTCGCTGACCTGCGTGACAATCCGCTCCAGCCATTCGGCGCCGGTGCGCACGGCGGTGCCGTCGAGATTGGAAAGCAGCGTCGTGCGAGGGTCGCTGGCCGTGATGCCTGCGGCCGCTTGGCGCAGTGCGGCTGAGGCGGGGGCCATGTGGTGGGTGTGGAACGCGCCCGCGACCTGCAGCGGGCGCAGCCTCGTGCCCGCCGGCGGGTCAGCGGCGAGCGCGTCAAGCTGCTTCTCGGTCCCTGCCGCGACGATCTGGCCTGCGCTGTTCACGTTGGCCGGGGTCAGGCCGTTCGCCCTCATCGCGGCGAGCACGGCCTGTTCTTCGCCGCCGAGTATCGCTGTCATGCCGGTCTGCTCGATGGCCGCGGCGCGGGCCATCGCCTCGCCGCGCACCCGGACCAGCCGCATTGCGTCGTCAGGACTGACGACGCCAGCGATGGCGCCCGCGGCGAGTTCCCCGACGCTGTGCCCGGCGACGGCGCCTGACAGCCGCCACGCCTCCTCGATGTGGCCGAAGAGCGCACCAGCCGCGGCCATCGCGGCCGCGACTAGCAGCGGCTGCGCTGTCGCGGTATCGCGGATCTCGTCGGCATCGGCGGTGCTGCCGAGGCGCGCGAGATCGCGCCCCGCGAGTTCGGACCACGCGGCGAGTTCCGTCGGCACGCCGGGTAGCTCGAGCCACGCGGATAGGAAGCCGGGAACCTGGGCACCCTGGCCCGGAGCGACGATGACGAGCATGCTTCCACCCTGCCCTGTAGGACTCCGATATAAGGATGCAGGGAAGTACGAAGTTGGCGGCTCAGGGCTTGTAGATATCCTACAAATATTGTGTGCTTGTGATCGGTGTAGACGACGAAATGACCCCCGCAGGCGGCTCAGCCGCGTCCACAATCGCTTCCCTGAAGGGCTCCCTGGCCGCCAGCCGGCCGATCGTCACGGCGATCTGCAGCGCGAAGGTGCCGCGCCCGTCGCCGGGCAGGTGACCGGTCAGCTCGGCGATCCGCCGCAGCCGGTAGCGGACGGTGTTGGGGTGGACGAACAGCAGCCGGGCGGTGGCCTCGAGCGACAGGCCCTGCTCCAGGTACGCGGCGAGCGTGTCGAGCAGCGGCGAGCCGCCGCGCAGCAGCGGTTCGTAGACCTCGTCGATGAGCTTGCGGCGCGCCTCCTGATCGCCGTCGAGCGCGCGCTCAGGCAGCAGGTCGTCGGCATATACCGGGCGCGGGGCGTCCGGCCAGCCGGGCGCGGCGCGCAGCCCGGCCAGGGCGGCACGGGCCGAATGGGAGGCCGACTGCAGGTCGGGCACGGCCGGGCCGACGACCACGGCGCCGCTGCCGAACCTGCCCGCCAGCTGCACGGCCGCCTTGAGCGGATCGGACGCGCCGCCGACCAGCACGATCAGCCGGTGTCCCTGCACGCCGGCGAGCAGGTCAAGCCGGGCGCGGCGGGCAAGCACCCGCAGCTCGTCGATGACCGCCTCAGGTTCCGCCTCGTCCGCGTGTCCGGCGATGGCCACCACGGGTGACGACGACCACCGCAGCGCTGACGTCCACGAGTGCATGCTGTCGTGCACCTCGCCGTGCAGGAGTTCATCCACCACGAGCGCCTCGAGGCGCGCGTCCCAGGCACCGCGAGCCTCAGCGGCCCTCGCGTATACCTGCGCGGCGCCGAAGGCGACCTCCCTGGTGTAGCGCAACACCGCCTCCCGCAGTTCGACGTCGCCGCCTGGCGCGGCGAGTTCCTCGACCTGGGCTTCTACCACGTCGATGACGACGCGCACCATTTCCACGGTCTGCTGCAGCGAGACGGCCCTGGTCAGCTCACGCGGCGCGGTGCCGAACACCTCACCGGTGACGGCTGGCCGATCCTTTTCCGGGTGCTTTATCCAGTCGACGAACGCGGCCACGCCGGCCTGGGCGACCAGCCCGACCCAGGACCTGTTCTCCGCGGACATGGCGCGGAACCATGGCAGCCGCTGCTCCATCGACGCCACGGCCGCGGTGCCGAGGCTGCCCATAGCGCGCTCGAGCCGTCGCACGGTCGCGGCGCGTACCCGGCCGCCCGATCCTCGAGGCGGGTTGGCTCTCATCAGCACCACCCTGCCACTTCGCCAGACCACTTCGTGGCGGGGCCATGCGGCACGAGCCGGCCGGTAGAGTCCATTCCTGGCGTACCGTAGCCGGTTACCGCCGGGCGCGGGTGCCAAGGCCTTCAGATCCGGATTGAGGGGCTCTCGCGGCGATATGAATGCTCCCGCACGGGCGGCGGACGAGCACCGCGACGCCCCGGGCGGCGCGCCGAGGCGGCTGGCCGGGGCGGGTGAGCCGCCCGGGACGGGCAGGCCCCGCTGGGCCGCCATCGTGACCGCGCTGGTCGTCGCCGCCACCGTGGCGGTCAGGCTGTGGCCGCTGATCAGCCGTCACATGCTGGGCGGGCTGCTCGAATACGACGACGGCGTCTACTACAACGCTTCGGCGCACCTCATCGGGGGCGCACTGCCATACCGCGATTTCGTCTTCGTCCAGCCGCCAGGCGTCCTCCTGCTGCTCGCGCCATTCGGTGCGCTTGCCAGGGTGGCGGGCGATCAGGCGGCCATGACGGCAGCCAGGGTGGCGATGATCATTGTCGCGGCCGGCAACGCATGGCTGCTCATGCGCCTCACCCGGCGCTGGTCGGGCGGGGTAGCGGCGGCGGCGGCGGGAGCGACCTACGCGGTATGGGGAGGCGCCGCGGCGGCGGAGCGCACGGTGCTGCTCGAGCCACTGCTCGGGCTTGGCCTGCTCGGGGCGATGACACTGCTCGACGCGCGCGAACCAACCGGCGCACCGCCACGGCGCACAAACGCGGCGGCACGGCTGGTGGCGGCCGGGGTGATCCTCGGGTTTGCGCTGACGGTGAAGACCTGGGCCGTCGCGGACATCGCCGTGCTCGCCGGATGGCTGCTATGGCGGTCGGGCTGGCGCCCGGGCTGGCTTGCGGGATGGCGCGCGCGAAGGCGCCGAGGATGGCGCGCCGCGCTGACGCTGGCCGGCCCCGCGTTCGCCGCGGCAGCCCTGGTGTGCCTGCCGTTCTTCGCCGCCGCGCCAGGGGCCATGGTTCACCAGGTGATCCTTGATCAGCTGGGGCGCACGGAGCGGCTTACCCCCGATCCGGTGGTGTTCCTGCACGAGGTGGCCGGTTTCGGGCAGGTGTACGGCCGCGCGGGCGCGGCGCCCGGGGTCGCCATCGCCGTGCTCGCGCTGCTGGCCGCGGCGGTCCTTTGCACGCTGTGGCGCGGCCCCCGCATCTGGGCCGTGCTCGCGATCGCGCAGCTAGCGCTGGTGCTGCCGCAGCGCAGTTACACCTACCACTACATAGACTTCGCCGCCCCCGCCCTCGCGGCCTGCGCCGGTGTCGCCGCCGCGGCGGTGCTACGCGCCGTGCGGCCCGGCAGGTTCCGCGGGCCCGCTCCTTCGGCCGCAGTCGGTGCCATGATGGTCGCCCTGGCCGCGTTCGGCTGGCAGTCGGTGACCCAGGACGTGGTCGGGTCGCGGGTGCCGCCTGCGCTCGGCTCGTTCTTCGCCGCGCACCCGTGCGCGTTCTCCGACTATCCGTCGCTGCTCGCTGCCACCGGCGCCGAGACCAGGCAGGTCCGGCTGCACTGCGGCAACCTCGTCGATTACACGGGAGCCGCGCTTTCCGCGGGCGATGGCCGGATGCTCGTCCCACTCGGCCATAGCACCCGCGGCCGGCTCTACTGCCCCGCGTCCTGGCAGGCGCAGGTCCGCGGCGTGCTTGCGGCGAGCGACGCGGCGGTGCTCTCGTGGCGCCCGCAGCGCTGGACGCCGGATACGTGGCAGTTCTTCCACCAGCGTTTCCGCATGTCCAGCCGGGTGGGGTACTTCACCCTGTGGACCTTGCGCTGATCCCGGCTAGGGTCGTCGGATGGAACCCGTCGAGGCGCTACAGAAGATCGCATTTCTGCTCGAACGTGCGAACGAGCCCACCTACCGGGTGCGCGCGTTCCGCCGCGCCGCTGACGTGGCCGCCAAACTGCCCGCGGCGGAGCTTGCCGACCGGGCCGGCAGCGGCACCCTGACTGACCTGCCGGGGATCGGCGACGTGACGGCGGCCGTCATCGCCGAGGCGCTCGCTGGCGAGGTCCCCGTCTACCTGCGGCGGCTGGAGGCGACAGAGGGCACCGAGCCGGCTGGCGCGGCGGCCGAGCTGCGCGCCGCGCTCCGTGGTGACCTGCACACCCATTCCGACTGGTCCGACGGCGGCAGCCCGATCGAGGCGATGGCGGCGGCCGCGCAGGCGGTCGGCCATGATTACATCGCGCTGACCGACCATTCACCGCGGCTGACCGTCGCGAACGGTCTGGATCCCGAACGGCTGCGCAGGCAGCTTCAACTGGTCAGCGAACTCAACGACCGGCTGGCGCCCTTCCGGATCCTGACCGGGATCGAGGTCGACATTCTCGATGACGGCTCGCTCGACCAGGAACCTGACCTGCTTGACCAGCTTGACGTGGTGGTGGCGAGCGTCCACTCGAAACTGCGGATGGAATCTGCTGCCATGACACGGCGGATGGTCGCCGCAGCCGGCAACCCGCGGGTCGACGTGCTCGGGCACTGCACCGGCCGGATCGTCCGCGGCGGCGGCAGGCGGGCAGGCGGGCGCACCAGGCCGGAGTCGCAGTTCGATCCTGGCGCGGTGTTCGGCGCGTGCCTCGAGCACGGGGTCGCGGTCGAGATCAACAGCAGGCCGGACCGGCTCGACCCGCCGAAGCGGCTGCTCCGGCTGGCCTTCGAGGCGGGTTGCCTGTTCGCCATCGACTCGGACGCGCACGCGCCGGGACAGCTCGACTGGCAGCCGAACGGCTGCGAGCGCGCTGCCCTGTGCGGTGTCCCGGCCGACCGCGTGATCAATACAAAGAGCGTGGGCGATCTTGTCGCCTGGACCAGCCGCAGTCGCTGACGCGTTGTCCCCAGGGCCTTGTTAGCCGGTGGCGATGGCCTCGCTGACACCGACGTCCAGCTTGTACTTGGCGACGGCCTCGGCGAGCGCCTCGTGTTTGATCTCCCCACGCCTGGCCAGCTGGGTAAGCACCGTGAGGGTGACAGACTCCGCGTCGACGTGGAAGAACCTGCGCGCGGCGGCCCGCGTGTCCGAGAAACCGAACCCGTCGGTGCCGAGCGAGCAGTAGGGGCCGGGCACCCAGCGCGCGATCTGGTCGGGCACCGCGCGGATCCAGTCGCTGACGGCGACGAACGGCCCTGGCTCACCGTCGAGGGTCCGGGTCAGGTACGGCAGCCGCTGCTCGCCGTCCGGATGGAGTAGATTCCACTCCTCGCAGGCGATCGCGTCCCTGCGCAGCTCGGTCCACGAGGTCGCCGACCACACGTCCGCTGCCACGTTCCAGTCCTCGGCGAGCATCCGCTGCGCGTCCAGGGCAAAGCGCAATGCCACGCCGGAAGCCAGAATGTGCGCGCGCGGCCGCTGCGCTGCCTGATCGTCGGGCTGAGTGGGCGCGCTGGCCGATGGCGCATCCGCGCTGGACAGTGCTAGCCCGGTGGCACGACCCCCCGGCGAGCTCCCGCCGTTACCCATGCTCGCGGGGCTGTATTTGTACAGGCCCTTGACGATGCCCTCGCTGAGGGCGTCGCGGCCACCCGGGTAGTCCGCGGGCTGCGCCGGCTGGACGTACGGCTCGTTGTAGACGGTGAGGTAGTAGAAGATGTTCTCGCCGTCGGGGTAGCCCTCGGCGGGTGAGTACATCCGGCGAAGTGCGTCCTCGACGATGTAGCCGATCTCGAACGCCCAGGCGGGATCGTAGGCGACGCACGCCGGGCTGACCGAGGCGAGCAGTGGCGAGTGCCCGTCGTTGTGCTGCAGGCCCTCGCCGGTCAGGGTGGTGCGGCCGGCCGTCGCTCCGAGCAGGAAACCCCGGCCGAGCTGGTCGCCGAACGCCCACATCAGGTCGCCGGTGCGCTGCCAGCCGAACATCGAGTAGAAGACGTAGACGGGGATCATGTGCGTGCCGTGGGTCGCGTACGAGGTGCCCGCGGCAATCACCGACGCCATCGCCCCGGCCTCGCTGATGCCCTCGTGCAGTATCTGGCCGTCGGCGGCCTCCTTGTAGGACAGCAGCAGCTTGCGGTCGACCGCGTCGTAGGTCTGGCCGTTCGGAGAGTAGATCTTCGCGGTGGGGAACAACGAATCCATGCCGAAGGTGCGCGCCTCGTCGGGAATGATCGGCACGAACCTGGCGCCGATGTCCGGGTTCTTCATCAGGTCTTTGAGCAGCCGGACGAAGGCCATCGTGGTGGCGACGGGCTGCCTGCCCGAGCCCTTCGTGAGATCGGCGTACGGGCCCGCGGCTGGCTGCGCGGCCGGGAGTCGCAGCGGCTTGGCCCTGACCACCCGCCTCGGCAGGTAGCCGCCAAGGGCGGCGCGGCGCTCGCGCATGTACTCGATCTCGTCGGAGTCCTCGCCCGGGTGGTAGTACGGCGGCAGTTCCGCTTCCAGCGCGGCGTCGGGGATGGGCAGGTAGAGGCGGTCGCGGAACTCCTTCAGCTCGGGCTTGGTGAGCTTTTTCATCTGATGCGTCGCGTTGCGTGCCTCGAAGTCCTTGCCGAGCGTCCAGCCCTTGATGGTGTGGGTGAGGATCACGGTCGGCTGCCCGACGTGCTCGCGCGCGGCCCTGAACGCGGCATACACCTTGTGGTAGTCGTGGCCGCCACGGGACAGCTTGCGCAGGTCGTCGTCGGACAGATGCTCGACCATCTTGCGTAGCCTCGGGTCGTCGCCGAAGAAGTTCTCGCGGATGTACTCGCCGGTTTCCACGCCGTAGGTCTGGAACTGGCCGTCAGGCGTGGTGTTCATCTTGTTGACGAGCACGCCGTCGACGTCCTGCGCGAGCAGTGGATCCCAGTCGCGGCCCCAGATGACCTTGATGACATTCCAGCCCGCGCCGCGGAAGAAGGCCTCGAGCTCCTGAATGATCTTCCCGTTGCCACGCACGGGGCCGTCGAGACGCTGCAGGTTGCAGTTGATAACGAAGGTCAGGTTGTCGAGTTCCTCGCGGGCGGCCACGCCGATCGCGCCGAGCACTTCGGGTTCGTCGGTCTCGCCGTCGCCGAGGAAGGCCCATACGTGCGAGCGGCTCGTGTCCTTGAGGTGGCGCGCGAGCAGGTAGCGGTTGAACCGGGCCTGGTAGATCGCGTCGATCGCGCCGAGGCCCATCGAGACGGTGGGGAACTCCCAGAAGTCGGGCAGCAGGCGGGGATGCGGATACGACGGCAGGCCGCCACCCTGGTGGGAAAGCTCCTGGCGGAAACCGTCAAGCTGACGCTCGGTGAGCCTGCCTTCGAGCATGGCGCGGGCGTAGATGCCAGGCGCGGCGTGGCCCTGGATGAAGACCTGGTCGCCGGACTCGCCGTGGTCCTTGCCGTGGAAGAAGTGGTTGAAGCCCACCTCGTACAGGCTCGCCGCCGACGCATAGGTCGCGATGTGGCCGCCGACGCCAAGCCCGGGCCGGTTCGCCCGTGACACCATGACGGCCGCGTTCCACCTGATGTAGGCGCGGATCCGCCGCTCCATGTATTCATCACCGGGGAACCACGGCTCGCGCTCTGGCGGGATCGTGTTGAGGTAGTCGGTGCTGCGCAGGCCGGGCACGCCGACCTGCTGTTCGCGTGCGGCCTCGAGCAGGCGGAGCATAAGGTACCTGGCTCGCACCCGGCCGTGGGTCCGCACGACGGAGTCAAACGAGTCAAGCCACTCCCGCGTCTCGTCGGGGTCGACATCGGGCATTTGGGTGGGTAGCCCATCCGAGATGATCGAGAATCGCTGGCGTCCTGAAGCCACAGGTTCGCTCGCCTTTCCAAGATTGTTGGGGCCGGCACTCGCAGGTGGACTGTTGGTCCATACCAATCGTCGTACCAGGGGCGGAGAAACGCATCTCTACTTTTGGGTAACCGCAGTTCGAGCGACCGCTGGCCACCCCGGTCGCACCCACCACGGCGCACGCCGGTGGCGCATGCGCCGTGGCGCTTGTGGCGGGTTTGCCGCGGACGCACGTATGCAGTGCCTCCACGCTACCCGCGCGGCAGGTCTTTGCTGCGTATAGCGGGTTCGCCAGCGGCGGAAACCGGCATCGGCGGCGCTCGGACGCGCGGGCGGGAACTGGGCCTTTCGGCCCCTTTGCGGGCAGCTCGCGTCGTGCCACGCTGAGTACACGCTCAGGTACCCGGCAGGGTAGGACGGATAACCCGGGTATCGGACACTCGGGACGAGGGTAGAACGCCCGGCAGTACGGCTCATCGGAAGGGGGTCGGCATGCAAGCGAGTGTGGGAGACCGGCTGCACGTGCACGGCAACATCGTGGGTTCCCCGGATCGCTCCGGGGAGATCGTCGAAATCAAGGGATCAAGTGGTGGGCCGCCGTACCTGGTGCGGTTCGACGACGGGCACACCACGCTCGTCTTCCCCGGCCCCGACGCCGTGGTTGAGCCGGTTGGTAGCCATTGACGCTGGCAGGTGTGCGGGGTTCAGGCGGAGCGTGGTGGCGGCGCGCCGCCGCCCCCCGCTGCGGTGGGGGATGCGCGCGGGAGCCGTTCGGTATCCGGGTTGGCCTGCCCGGCGGTGCCGGGTGGGTTCGCCCGCTCGGGGGTGCCCGATCGGGGCGCCGGCGGGGTGACGGGCCCCCCGGTGAAGTTCGGCGGTGACATTCGATATGAAGTCGGTATGAAGACTGACGTGATCGACGTGCACACCGGCGGACGCGAGGCCGTACAGGACATCACGGGCGCATGCGAGGAGTTCGCCCGCGAAAAGTCTGGGGGAGGTGATGGGCTGCTGCACGTGTTCGTGCCGCATGCCACGGCGGGGGTGGCGCTGATGGAACTCGGCGCCGGAAGCGACCTGGATCTGCTCGCCGCACTCGGCGAACTGCTCCCGGCCGCAAACCGGTGGGTGCACGCTCATGGCTCACGCGGCCACGGGCGTTCGCACGTGCTGCCCGCCTTCGTCGCGCCTTACGCCACGCTGCCGGTCGTGGGGGGTCGGCTGGCGCTCGGAACGTGGCAGTCGGTAGCTCTCGTAGATCTAAATGTGGACAATCCGGAACGCCATGTGCGGCTCTCGTATCTCGGCTAGGTGCCGCATGTGGTATACGGCCGCCTTCTATGGAAGCGGATCCGCGGCGCAGTTCGCCTCGGTTTTCTATCGCGTCCGGTATTGCCACTTGCGCGTCGGGCCGACCCAGTGTGGACTGTCCGAGCAAGTAGTGCCGTCGCTATTGCCGCCGTCGCGGGTGACAGGAATCGCTGTCCGCGGCTGGGCGGTCGAGCGGGAAAGGTTGCGAGGAGGACGTAAGTGAGCGCGACCGCGGGCCAGACGCAGGGTCAACGCGGCCTGGCCGAGCAGCTCGGGATTAAGCCGGGCCAGGTGGTGCAGGAAGTCGGCTACGACGATGACTGCGACGAGAGGCTGCGCGACGCCGTATCGGGCGTCGAAGGAGTCGAGCTTGTCGACGAGGACTACGAGGATGTGGTCGACGTCGTCATGCTCTGGTGGCGGGATGGGGACGGTGATCTTGTCGACGCGCTCGTCGACGCGGTCCCGGCCCTGACCGACGGGGGTTATATCTGGCTGCTCACGCCGAAGGCGGGCCGGGATGGCCACGTCGAGCCCAGCGACATCGGCGAGGCAGCGCCCACCGCGGGCCTGTCCCAGACAAGTAACGTGAGCGCTGCGCGCGACTGGTCGGGCAGCCGCCTTGTCGCGCCCAAAGCGCGCCGCTGACCGGCCGGCGGGCGCGGGTAGCGGCACGGACGGTGGGCGCCAGCTGAGGCTGGTAACTGATCGCGCGTTCCGCGGTCGGGTAGTTCGCGGCGCACGCTGCGCTGATGTGCAGCCCGGGGCGGCTGTCGCGGCTGCCGAGGCCCGCGGACGTTCGCAGGCACGTGCGTGTCACTCGGCGTCGGCTGGCATCAGCCGGCGCCGAGGGCATAATCGCGTGCCAGCACGCTGGGAACGATGGAGTGCGCGGCACACCAGGCTGGTGGCAGACTTGACCGGTGGGAAACCGGTCGGCCGTGCCGGAGGGCAGCGGACGGACGCCGTTGCGGTGCCGGCACCCGGCAACCCGAGGACACGGGAAACGCGGGCGGCGCCGGCCCGTGGCTCTCGCGGCCCCCGCGGTGACCCTTAGACGCGCACCACAGACCTTTGTCGAAAGGATCCGCACATGGCGGTCGATGTCGGCCAGCAGGCCCCCGACTTCGAGCTGAAGGACCAGCACGGCAGCCCGGTTAAGCTGTCGGATTTCCGTGGCACGCGGAACGTCGTGCTCGTCTTCTACCCGTTCGCCTTCAGCAGCGTCTGCAGCAGCGAACTTTGCGCGCTGCGCGAGGAGTTTCCAGAAATCTCGCGTGACGACGCGCAGCTGCTGACGGTATCGGTCGATTCCAAATATGCCCACCGAACCTGGTCGGATCGGGAGAATTTTGGTTTTGCTCTGCTGTCTGATTTCTGGCCGCACGGGTCGGTGGCAAAATCGTACGGGGTGTTTGACGAGAACATCGGCGCCGCGACCCGCGGAACCTTCATCATCGACAAGGATGGCGTCGTGCGGTGGAAGGTCGTGAACCCGATCCCGCAAGCGCGCGACCTCGCCGAGTACCAGAAGGTGCTCGCGGGGCTTGGGTAAGCACAGCGGCCGCCAGTACCGGCGGTTGCGATCACTAATCGCGGAGGATCTCCGGCGATGCCCTGCTACCGCTGCGGATCGCGGCAAGTTGATCCGGACCGGGGGCCGAGCCCGTGGCAACGGGGCGTACGGCATGACCGGCAGGTGCTGGTCTGCCCGGACTGCCAGGTTGCCCACGACTGGACGGCGGAGCTCGACCGCTGCGGTTCGTGCGGCAGCGTCCGGCTGATCTCCCGCCTCGGCGAGGTGGAATGCAGGAATTGCAGATGGGTCAGGCCCGCCTCGCCCCCGGCCGTGGGCGACGAAACTCTCGTCAGCGATCTGGCCCTGAGCGCGACGACGGACCTGGCAGAAGAGGTAGCCCAGGCGCTCGGCCGGGTGCTCGGCAAGCCAGTCACCCAGCCGCGCTGGTGACGGCCAACCGGCAAGGATGACCACATTCCGCGGGGATCAGGACACCCTCGGGGCAACGGCGCCACCCGCCCGGTCGGCCGCAGGCATGCGTAACCAGATCGCGATCGACGGATCGTCGCTTACGTGCGCTCAGGTAACCGCCGTCGCGCGCGACGCGGCGCAGGTGCGGGTCGCTGATACGGCGGTCAATGCCGCACGGGCGGCCTGGCGCGTCGACGCCGAGGTGGCCGCGCACCGGCCCGTCTACGGCCGCAACACCGGGGTCGGCGCCAACCGGATCGTCTATCTCGGCGAGGCCGATGACCCGGGACACGGGCCGCGGCTGATCCGCAGCCATGCGGCGGGAGCCGGGCCGCTGCTCGCCCCCGAACTCGCTCGCGCCATGCTCGTCGTGCGCCTCAACCAGATCGGCGCCGGCGGCTCTGGCGTGGACCCCGCGCTGCTGCTGGTGCTCGCCGACGCCATCAACCGCGGCTTTACGCCGCCAGCGCCGCTGTACGGCGCGATCGGCACCGGCGACCTCACCGCCCTCGCGTCGACCGGCCTGTGCCTGCTCGGCGAGCGGTCGTGGCAACCGGGGACAAGGGCCTCCGCCGAGGTTTCCGCTGCGCTCCGCGGACGCCCCGGCGTTCATGAGCAGCAACGCGGCGACGCTTGGCGGATCGGCGCTTGCCTGCAGCGATCTCCACGGCCTGCTGCGGTCGACGGTGGTGATTGCGGCGCTGTCGTCGCTTGCCGCGCGCGGGTCGCTCGAGCCTTACGCAAAGCAGGTCCACCTGGCGTGCCCGCATCCGGGCCAGCAACTTGTCGCGGCGAGCGTGCGCGCCCTGATGACCGAGCTGGCGCCACCGCCGACCCGGGTACAGGACCCGTATGGATTCCGCGCTTTTCCGCAAGTCCATGGCCAGCCGGTGGACTTTGCCGGTTATGCGCAAGCCGTGGCGACCAGGGAATTGAATGCCGCGGGCGAGAACCTGCTCGTGGACGTCGCTGGCCGGACGGTATGGCACAACGGGAACTTCCATGCCGCCTACGTGGGCCTGACGCTCGCCTGGCGCTTGACGCCACGCGGGCGGCGCTGTTCCACACGGCCGCATTGTCAGCGGCCCGTCTCGGCATGCTGGTCGAGCCGGCGTTTACGGGCTTGAACGCGTTTCAGGCGGAAACGGAGACCAGTTCGGGAATCATGGTGCTCGAATACGTCGCGCAGTCGCCGGTCGCCGATATTCGCAGGTTCGCGACGCCTGCCGCGCTCGGCAATGCCGTGCTGTCCCGCGGCGTCGAGGAACACGCCGGATTCTCGACGCAGTCCGCCCACGCCACCATGGACGCGGTGGGGGCCTACCGGGTCGTGCTCGCCTGCGAGCTTGTCGCCGCGATGCGGGCATTGCGGATACAGGACAGGACTCCCGCCGACGGCCCGCTGCGCAGCGCTTACGATGCCGCCGACGTTGTCCTCGACCCGCGGATGGCCGACCGGCCGCTCGACGGGGACCTCGCGGCCGCGACGGGCATCCTGGGGGAGTGTGCGTCGCTCTGCCCGTGATCGTCAGGTCCGGCTGCCCCGACCGGCCCGGCCGCACCGGCCGGGCCGCTTGCCAGGTAGGCTTGCCCGGTTCAGGAATGACCGCATCTGGCGCGGCGCGCCGTATGCAGTCGGGTTCCTGATGACACACACTGATGACACACACTGATGACTTGGGCGCATAGCTCAGCGGTAGAGCACTCGCCTTACAAGCGAGGGGCCGGTGGTTCGAACCCGCCTGCGCCCACCAGGTCAGAGGACATGTTGATCTTGAAGAAGATAAACCGGGAACCAGCGGGAACCACCCGTGTATGCTAAAGGGCGTGGCGAAGGGCGCTCAGGGCCGCGGCACGATCATCTTCGATCACGAAGGTGCCCCGTGTACGGACAGCAGGTACCACCGGCACTGCAAGGGCCGCTGGCGCGGTGTCGAGCCACGCAGCACGCCCGTGTCGCGCCCCTTCCGGCCATGTGGCGCGCCGCAACGAGGTGACCGCGCCGGAGACCGTCCTTGCCGCGCCGGAACTCCTCGTCATCTCACCAGTCGTAGAGGTCAGCGCCCAAGAGTAGCGTCTTGAATGCCTCCTCGCCGTTGGTGCTCGCGGCTCCCCCCATGAGAACACCCCACGGCGCGTCCTACAGGTCGGCTTGTGCCGGGCAGTCTCTCCCGCGGTCCGTCGGAGGAGCACTGGGCGTTTCGCGCGCGACGGCCACGCTTGCGGGGGCGCGCAGCCCACTCCCGACGAGCACTTCGATGCGAAATGAGTGCGCCACCAGTCAAAGGGGCCAGGTAACGGCGTTCGCCCAGGTAAGCGGCCGACGTACGGCAACGATCGCCGCGTCTGAAACCGCCTGACCGAGCCTCGCCGCTCCCATTCTGCTCCCAAAATCGGACGCTGCCGGGTGAGCCGCCTTGACGCATGGCCCGCACGGCGCCGCGATCGCCAGGAACACCACCGCCTCCCTCACGTCGGCGTAGTAGGCGACCGCGCCGCTGCCCTGCTCGATGAGGGCAAGCAGCGTGGTCGTCAGCTGGTCGGGCGGCAGCTGCCACGGCGAGAGGCTGGCCTCATCCGGCCAGATCGCGCCGGGCACCCGCCGACCGCAGCACCCGGCGAACGCGGTCGGCCACCTGCCGAGCGCTTGCAGTCCAGCACGACCAGCAGCGGCCGGCGGCCAGGTTCGGCGGCGAACCGCTGCCACGCCACCGCGACAAACCCCGCCCACAGCCGCAGCAGCAAGGTTGTCTTACCGGTACTTGGTTTAACGCATATCTAGCGCGGAAGGAGGCAATGATCTAGCAGAACGATTGGCTGTTCATCAACCGCGCTCGCTCGCCAGTGCCTTGATGTGATGGGCAGGAGAGCAAGATCGGGATGCAGGATTCCAGGGTCAAGATCAGCAGAGCCGAGATCGCTAGCAGGAAGGAACGAAGCAGGCGCAGGCAGGATGACCAGGGCGTCGCCTTGTGCCACCACCCGGACTTCCGCAGATGATGGGCACACGATGAGACGAAATTGGTCTCTGACCTGGGGATACGGCATGAAGGCGTGTTCGGGTCGTGTTACTACAAGGCCTGGCCCGGGCTGGGCCTGTCAAGCTT
>Ga0335079_10001994_pt1 | contig 23465 bp, 16 predicted proteins | sample Lox_Sample_33_FD_206719 | JGI IMG/M metagenome (GOLD analysis project Ga0335079, IMG submission 206719) | Soil microbial communities from Loxahatchee National Wildlife Refuge, Florida, United States - Lox_Sample_3.3 | ecosystem: Environmental > Terrestrial > Soil > Wetlands | place: USA... | reverse complement strand
AAGGCGGCGACGGCGACAAAATCATCCACAAGGACGCGGCCACCCGAACCCAGCGCGAACAGGACATTCTGACGGACCATTTCGTCCGGAATTACCACTTTGCCGTTGGGGACCATAAGTATAAAGAACTGAAGTTCGATGAGCTGGACAAGAAGCTCCGGGAACTTTACGCTTCGTATCCGCAACTGACCCGGGCCATGACCGTGGCCGAGAGCCCGCAGCCCCATCCGACGAGACTTCGCGTGCGCGGAGATTACAAGAATCCGGGCATCGAAGTGCAACCGGGTGTACCCGAGATTCTGCCTCAAATCGACGCGGCTCATCCCACACGGCTCGATCTCGCCAGGTGGATGGTGTCGCGCGACAATCCCCTCACCGCACGCGTGGCCGTGAATCGCGTATGGCAAGAGTACTTCGGCCAAGGGCTAGTAAAGACGTCGGAAGATTTCGGGACGCAGGGGGATCGGCCAACGCATCCTGAATTGCTCGACTGGCTGGCCGCCGAATTTATGGACAGCGGCTGGAGCCTGAAACACATGCACCGGTTGATTGTGACCTCGGCAACTTACAAGCAGTCGTCAAACGTGCGGCCGGAACTGGAAAATCGCGATCCAGGCAACGCGCTCCTCGCCCGGCAATCCCGCCTGCGCTTGCCCGCAGAATTGATCCGTGATGAGGCCCTTTCCACCTCGGGCCTGCTCAGTCTGGACGTTGGCGGCTCCAGTGTCCGGCCGCCGCAGCCGAAAGGAGTGTCGGAAATCGGATACAGCGGGAGCCATTGGGAGGAGAGTACGGGCAAAGACCGTTATCGCCGCGGTTTGTATATTCACTTCCAGCGCACCACGCCGTACCCGCTGCTGGCTAATTTCGATGCGCCGAAAGGCACGGTGACGGCCTGCCGCCGGCTCCGGACCGACACGCCATTGCAGGCCCTGAATCTGCTGAATGATCCGGTATTTCTTGAAGCCGCCCAGGCGCTGGCGGAACAGGTTCAACCGGGCCAGGATTTTTCCCTTGCACTTACCGGCCTTTTTCTGCGCGTGCTGGACCGGGAGCCGGGCGACGGCGAAAGCCGGCGGCTTCGATCCTACTTCGATCAGGAACGCAAGCAGTTCGGGGAAAATGCCGCATGGACCAGCGTGGCGAGCGTCCTGCTGAACCTGGACGAGTTTATTGTGAGGGAGTAGCCATGGACGACCCGCAGACGCGACGCGACTTCTTCCGGCACGCATCGATCGGCCTGGGTACGGTGGCGCTGGCGCAATTGCTGCAGTCCGACGGCTACGCCGCAACCGATGCCCTGGAGCCGAGGCCACCCCACTTCAAGCCGCGCGCGAAGAACGTCATTTTCATGTTTATGGAAGGAGCGCCGAGCCAGATGGATCTGTTCGATCCCAAGCCGGCGCTCCAAAAATGGCATGGCCGGCAGCTGCCTCCGTCGGTCACGAAAGATTTGAAGCTAGCGTTCATTAAGCCCACCGCTTCGGTGCTCGGCAGCCCGCGAGTATTCCGTCCGGCGGGGCAGTGCGGCATGGAGTTGTCCGACGTGCTGCCGGGACTCGCTACCTGCGCCGACGATATTTGCCTGGTGCGCTCGATGTACACCGAGGCCTTCAATCATCATCCCGGCCAATTGTTGCTCTTCACGGGCCACACCCTGGTGGGGCGTCCCGCGATGGGCGCCTGGGTGGTTTACGGCCTGGGCAGCGAATCGCGAGATCTGCCCGGCTTCGTTGTGCTGGCCTCGGGAAATGGTACGAGCGGAGGTACCGATAATTTCGCCAGCGGCTTCCTGCCGTCGACCTATGCGGGCACCGTACTGCGCAGCACGGGCGATCCCATCCTGTATCTCTCGAATCCGCCCGATTATTCGCGCGAGCGCCAGCGATCACGCCTGGACGCGATTGGCGACCTCAATCGGATGCACTCGGCAAGCACCGGCGATGCGGAAATCGAGTCGCGCATTCACGCCTACGAACTCGCTTTTCGCATGCAGGCTTCGGCGCCTGACCTGCTGGATTTCTCGAAAGAATCGCCGGCCACGATGGCGGCGTACGGAATCCAGGACGACACAACACGTGTGTTCGGAACGAACTGTTTGCTGGCCCGGCGCATGGTCGAACGCGGCGTGCGTTTTGTCATGCTGACTCATGCCAGTTGGGATCACCATAGCGAGATCAACAAGAACATCGTCAAAATCTGTAAAGCCACCGACGGTCCCACCGCCGCGCTCCTGCACGATCTAAAACAACGTGGGCTGCTGGATTCCACCCTGGTCGTATGGGGCGGGGAGTTCGGGCGCACGCCCATGTCTGAAATCCGCCGGCCGGACGAAGCGGATAACGCGGGCCGCGACCATCATCCCAACGGTTTCAGCTTGTGGCTGGCCGGCGGCGGCATCAAGTGCGGACAGGTGATCGGCAAGACCGATGAGCTGGGGCTCAATATCGTTGAAGATCCCATTCACATCCACGATCTGCAGGCCACGATTCTGAACTGTCTGGGGCTCGATCACACTAAGCTCACCTACCGTTATTTAGGCCGGAATTTCAGGCTGACGGACGTGGGCGGCAAAGTTGTCCAGAAACTCATGGCGTAGGGCATGCGGGCCGCCCTGACGATCGCGTGTATCGCTTGTTGCGGACACGCGGCGACCCCGAATCCCTGCATGACGTGCCATCCCGCGCAGGTGCAGGGTTACGCGGCGACCGACATGGCGAACGCGCTGTCTCGTGCCGCAATCCAGCCGGCTGGCGAGTTTTCTCACACCCTGTCCGGGACCAAGTTTTCGATTCGTCAGTCGACCGGCGGAATGCACCAGCGGATCACGCGCGGCGGCGTTTCCGGGGAGTACAGGATCGCTTATGTCGTCGGCTCCGGGCACAGGGCATTCGGTTATCTGGTGCAAATCGGCGATTACCTGTTTCAGTCGCCAATTACTTATCAGACCCAGGAGAAAGCGTGGACCATGGCGCCGGGGTATGAGGACAACCCGGCTCCGGATTTCAACCGTCCCGTCAGCTCTGAGTGCCTTCTGTGCCATTCGGGGAAGGCGAAGCCTGTAAAGGGGACGCGCAACCGGTATGAGAATCCGGCGGTGGCCGAAGAAGGCATTTCGTGCGAGCGCTGTCATGGGCCCACGGCGCAGCACATCGCGAAACCGTCCCGGGCCAATATCGTCAATCCTGCGCGCCTCGAACCGCATGCCAGAGACAGCGTTTGCGAACAGTGTCATTTGCAGGGCGAGGCGCGCGTTCTCAATCCGGGTAAAGACTGGGACGATTTTACGCCCGGCGCTCCGCTGGAGACGACTTTCACGGTCTTCATCGGCGATTCGGGCGACAACAGCCCGTTGCGGGTCATCAGCCAGTCGCAACAGTTGAGGAGAAGCGTTTGCTGGCAAAAGACCGGCGGTCGGCTGTGGTGCGGCACCTGTCACGACCCGCACAGCGAACCGCGTGATAAGCCCGCGTACTATCGCGAAAAGTGCTTAGCCTGCCACGGGAAGACGTTAGCGCAGAATCACCGGTCTCCGTCGAATGACTGTGCGGGGTGTCACATGCCGTCGCGCGGCACTATCGACGGAGCCCACGCGGCCTTCACCGATCACCAGATCCGGCTGCGCCCTGTCAAAGAAGAACTGGCGCGGAAAGCGGTGGTGCTGGTTCCCTGGCGTCCGGCACCAGAAGCATACGCGAAGCGGAACCTGGGCCTGGCCTATCTGAGCGCTGGCGCGCAGCAGCAATCTTCCGAACTCCTGAACAAAGCCTTCCCTCTGATCGCAGAAGCGCGACAGACATTCCCACAGGATGGCGAATTGACGGCAGGTCTGGGCGTGTACGCCGACCTGAAAGGCATGTATCGCAAGGCTGCTGAAATTTTCGAACTGGCCATCCAGGTGCGGCCCAGCGATCTTACTTCATATCAAGCCGCGGCCTCCGCATGGATGGATGCAGGGTATCCGGACAAAGCCATTCGGAATTTGCAGGCGGCGATCCAAACCGACCCAGCAGATGAGACTTCCTACGTGATGCTGGCGGAAGTTTACGGCAAGCAGAACAATACCGATGAACAGAACCGGGTGCTGGACCTTTATCTCAAGTTCCGGCCCCAAAGTATTGATTTCCAGCAACGCCGGCCGAGACAAGCACCGCCCTAGCGCACCGTGTCCTGTAGTTCCTTCAGGATGGTTGCGCGCTCGCTGTACTCCGCGTCCAGCAACGATTTGAATCGGGCCAGGGCCTGTGCGGCCTTCTCCCTTTCCCCGCGTTTGTTGAGCAGGAGGCCGAGCTGATAATAGGCTTCGGCCAGGTCCGGCTGAAGCGAGACCGCTTTTTCCAGTTCAGCTTGAGCTGCCGGGTAATCACCCTTGCGCTCCAGGAGGCGTCCAAGGTGAAAATGCACCAGCGGGTAGGACGGCCGGATGGCGAGTGCCTGCCGGAATTCGGCTTGCGCATCGTCCAAATGGTCCTCTGCAGCCAGCAACATCCCGTAGAAACAAAGGTAGAACGGGTTTTGCGGCTGCAGACGAAGCGCCTCGGCCAGCGGCTTCTCCGCCTCCTCTAACCGCAGAGCCGCCAGGTGAATGCTTCCGAGTAGAAACAGTGCTCGGTCATAGTGAGGATCGAGTTTGAAGACGCGGTCCAGGAGCTTCAGTGCCGTAGGTTCGTCTTCCGCAACGATGTAACTCACGGCCATACTGTACAGAATCTCCGGCGACTTGGCATCCAGTTCGGCGGCCTTCTCGAGTTGGGCAACCGCCTTCTGCTGCTCGCCATACTTCTGGTAGAAGCGGCCGAGCAGGAGCAGCAGCCGCGGGTCGCGCGGCGCAAGCTGGATGGCGGAATTCATCTCAGCGAGAGCGGCTTCCTTCTCGCCGGCGAGAAAATGCGCTCGGGCCGCCAAGGAGTGGTACTCGGGAGAATCCTTCGCCTTATCTTTGATGCTGTCCAGGGCAGCTTGCGCGCTCGCGGCATCATGGTTTTCGAGACACGCTGTCGCAAGCGGGAGAACAATCGCGGGTTGCCGGGGCTCCAAGGTGTCGGCTGCGCGCAATGCTGAGCAAGCCGGGCCCGCTACGCCGCGGGCCAGAAAGAGCTTGCCTGTAATCACGTCGAATTCGACGGAACTGGAGAACTGCGGGCCGGCAATTTCGGCGATCGCCACAGCACGATCGGCATTCCCGGCTTCCAAATGGGCCCGCATCAGGTTGATGGCGAGTTCCGGGCTGATGGGCCCCGCCTTCCGGGCCTTCTCCAGCCAGCCGGCTGCTTCGCCGGGTTTTCCATCCTCCAGCAGCAGCACGCCCAGATTGTAGAGTGCGTTAACGGCCGCCGGATCCAGCTTCACGGATTGACGCAGCGCGGCTTCCGCGGCGTGCCGGTCCCCAGCATGCAGCGTACTTACGCCGAGAAAGAAGAAGGCTTCTGCAGAGCGCGGGTTGAGCTGCGTGGCGCGCCGGAAACAATCGCGCGCTTGCGCATATTTCTTTGCGCGCAGGAACTCCGTGCCTTGGCGGAACTGGGCTGCCCAGCCCTCTGCATCTGCGGCCCGGGCAGCGTCCGCGGCATCGCGCGGGCAGCCGATGCACAGGCCGAGCGCCACCAGCAGTGCGGCGAGTCTCATGGCGAGTTTCCAGGCGCGGGTCGAAGCGCAGGAGAAACCTGGCCGGCGGCCTTGAGCCGTTTGACCTCCTCCAGCGCCTTACGGCCTTCCTCGGTTTGGCCCAGTTGGATGAGGGTTCTGCCCAGCCAGTTGTAAGGTTCGACGCGTCCAGGCAGTAACTGCGCCGACCGGCGGAACAGCGGCACCGCTTCACCCGGGCGCTTCAGCTCGGTGTATGCTTTTCCCAGACCTAGCATCGCCTCGCCGTACGCCGGGTCAAGTTCCAGGGTCTTGGCAAAATACTGCGCTGCCTGTTCCGCATTACCCTGCCGGAACCGGACGTCACCCAGAAAAAAGTGGGCAGGCGCAAAACTCGGGTTGATGCGGATTTCTTCCTCGAGCGGAGAGACGGCTTCTTCAAAGCGCGTCCAGCGCCAGTAGAAGTAGCCGAGAAGGAAGTGAAGCTGCGGAGCGCGCGGAGACCCGGCGATCGCCGCTTTGAGTTCAGCTTCAGCTCCTTCCGGCTCGTTGACTTCGTCGTGTGCTTCCGCCAGCATCTCATGGAGCAGCGGAGAATCCGGATACAGCTTCAAGAACTGGGCGGTCACTTCGAGCGACTTCCTCGGCTCACCGGCGTTCCGGTACGCCCGCACAAGCAGGAACAGCAGTTCCGGCGTGCCGGTTTCTTTGGCTCGGGCTAGTTCCAGTTCGCTGATGGAGTGCCGCCATTCCTGCAACTGGAACCAGCAGGCCCCGAGCAGGAAATGAGCCTGGGCGGCGCGGGTGCCATTGACGGCGGCGGGTGTCAGGTAGTCGATCGCACGACGCACCTGATCCGTTTGAGACAACGCCAGCCCGAGATTGAAGTTGACTTCAGAGTTTCGGGAGTCCAGCTTGTGCGCATGCTCGAAAGCATCGATCGCCCGCGGCAATTTCTGCTGCTGGAAATAAAGAACGCCAAGATTGTTCCACGCCTGTTGATCAGCGGGGCGCAGTTTCAAACCGGCTTGGTACTCGGCCTCGGCTTGTGTTGGCTGGCTCTGTTGTACGAACCGGGCGGCGCGGGCGAAATGCTCGTCGGCGGCATCCGAAACGGCCGCCACTGAGACTCCAACCAGGGACGCAATGACCAAAATCGCCCCCAAGCGCCCCCTCATGGCCCGAGATTATCACGAAAAAAGCCGGCGCCGTTGAAAGCGCCGGCTTGAGGTGCCAGCGTCAAAAACTCAACCGCAGAGCAAACTCCAGGATGCGGGGGTTCAGGGCAGAAGTAACCTGCCCGAAAGTGCCCGAGCCGACATTGGTATCCACGTTGCCAAAGCTGGGGTGGTTGAAGATATTGAAAAACTCTCCGCGGAACTGGAGATTGGCTTTCTCTTTGATCGGAAATGTCTTGAAGAGAGCCCAGTTCCACACGTCCTCCGAAGGTCCGCGAATGGTACCGACTCCGGCGTTCCCGAAAAACCCGAATGCGGGTGCGGCAAAGGCGCTGGTATTGAACCACTCGCTGACCGTACCCGGATAGCTCAGCGACCCGACAACATTGGGCCGGCTCGCCAAGCCTGGACTTGAGATCGATAAGCCGGGAGAAAAGGCGAAGCCGCTTTCAATGACGGTGAGACCCGAGAATGACCACCCCCCGAACGCGGCACCTACAATCCCTTTTTGGTTTCGGAGGAATGGCAACTCGTAAATGTAGCTGGCGGTGAAAATGTGGGTCCGGTCCCAACCCACCGGACCGTAATCCGCTTGAAAATCGCGAGCGTTTTGCGCACCGGCACCCGTGTTGCCGCTCGATTGGAAACCCCTGCCTGCTACATCGGCGAGCGCTTTGCCGAACGTGTATGCGGTTGTGAAGGTGAGGTGATTGGAGGAGTACTTCCAGCCGACCTGCAGCGAATTGTAGTTGGAGTTGCCGTAGTAGTTCGCTGCTGCATCAGCGCCGCCGGTAGAAATGCCGCTCCAGCCTTTGTAAGGACGTGTATAGTCCGCCGACACAATGCCTGCATTCAAGCAAGGATCAAACTGGAAGCCGCCCGACGGAATGGTTTGTCCGGGTTGCAGGCAGCCCGGGTCGTTGACTGACGGCCCTGCCATCGGGAGCGGATAGTTGAAATCGTACGAGCCAGGCAGGTAGTGCGCAGCGCTGCCCACGTAGGCCACGCTCAGCACCCCTTGCTTAATCACTTCCCGTTCCAGCGTGAGGCTCCATGTATCCAGTTGTACGGGTTTGTAGAGGGCGTTGGGAGGTCCAATCATATTCAGGCTGGAGCCGGTGATTGGCGCTGCTTGTCCGCCTGCAATCGCCGGTTGAGACAAGGTCGTGTTGATCAGGTTGAGGCTTTGTATGAACGGTGGATTGTTCAATGAGGCGTAGTTAGCGAACGGTGTTCGGCTATAGCCGATTCCGAATCCGCCGCGGACGCTGGTCTTGCCGTCTCCGAATACGTCATAAGCGAAGCCGATGCGCGGGCCCAGGTTCCACAATCTGGTCTTGACAATCCCGCTAGGCGTTCCGTTCTGGCCCGCGAAGGCAAGGCCATTGGTCAGGTAGTTGGGAACTGCCTGGCCCGCGGCATTTACCGGCACACCGCTCGAATTGGTCAGAAAATTCCCGTTGGGCTGCACAACGGGAGCGTTAGCCGAACTGTATGTCGCCGGATCGAAATCGGTCCAGGGCTCGTTGGAGATCGTATCGGGCGAATACCAGACTTCCCGAAGGCCCAGGTTCAAGGTCAGCCGTTTGGTTACTTTCCAGTCGTCCTGAATGTATGCTTCCACTTGCTTGTAGTGGTAGTAGCCTTCGCGCTGGGCGCTGGCTTGATAGAATGTGGCATCCAGGCCCAGAAGGTAATCTGCCATCGGATCGTTGCTGTGGACGCCAGTAAAAGTGTAGGCTCCATGCGTGTTGCTGAAGAAGTTCTGGCGCTTGATGCCGAAGATGTACAACACCCCCGCCTGGAGCACATGGGAGCCCTTGACCTTGCTGAAATCATCCGAAAAGGTACCTTCTCCATCGCTCGCCGTTACCGGCAATGAGAATGCATCAATGCCCTGCCAGTTCCCGCTGATCGAGATGTTGGGAACGAGGGGGTTTTGGTCCTTAAATGGCAGTGCCAGGTTCACGTCGGAGGGAAGCGTGGCGTTGGTGACGCCCAGGCGGGGTTTGTCGTAGGTCTGGCCATAAGTAGTCTGGTTGATCGTGGTTGGATTGATATTGGCCGTAAAGCGGACCAAAGCGTTAAAACCGGTGGTCTTGATCTTCTGTCCCAGAGTCGGACCCACCAGTCCATTCCACGTCTCGGCTGCGGGAGTGTCCGTCGCGGTTTCGTAAGACACGCGACCCATCAACGTGAAGCGCTCGCTGAAATATTGGTCGATGCGATAGGTGTCGTCGCGCTGCGGGAATACTTCGGCGCCGTTATTGAGGTAGTTCAAGAAGCCGCCGCCCGGGTTGTTCGGCAGTGGCCAGAATTTGTTCATGAGGGCCACGGCGTTGGGGTCGAAACAGGCCGGATTCAGGTGGTTGGCATCTACGACGCATTGCACACCGGGGTGAAGCTGGTTTTCGATGGCCTGGGAGCTGGCATCCAGCTTCAGGCCGCCCGTGTTCAGCGTGGGGTCATTCGTGAAGTCCCCGTTGCGTATCGCCTGGTCGGGAAAAGCGCCGCGTAAAGTGGTGCCGACGCTCCGCCTGCGCCAATCCTCACCCACCAGGAAAAAGGTCTTGTTCTTCTTGATCGGTCCGCCCACTGTAGCGCCAAAGATGTTCTGCCTCAACGGTGCTTTTGTGCTTCCATCAAAAAAGTTGCGGGCATCGAACGCGTCGTTGCGCAGATACTCGTAACCAGCTCCGTGGAAGGCATTGGTGCCCGACTTGGTTTCGACCATGATATTGGCGCTGCCCGAGAGCGGATACTTGGCGCTGAAATTGTCTTTCACAATGCGGAATTCCCCGATCGTATCGATCGGTGACGTGATATTGACCCCGCACTGGCAACCCGTGTTCATGTTGAACACGCCATCCTGAAGAAAGTTCGTAAACTCCGTACCCACCCCGTTCACGGAAATCGTGTTGCCTTGGGTGAGTCCGCCTCCGCCCATTTCCTGAGCGCCATTGGTGTTGTTGACGCCGGGAACCAGCATGGCCAGCATCTGGAAGTTGCGCCCATTGAGTTGAAGATTCTCAATCTGCTTACCGGCGATGGTACCGCCGGATTCGGCCGAAGCCGTCTCGACCGCGAGCACCTCCCCGGACACCTGAATCTGGGTAGCCTCGGTTCCGACCGCGAGGCTGGCGTTCACTTGCACGCGCGCGCCCGCATCCACGGTGACGTTTTGGGCCGAGAACGCCTGGAACCCCACCTTCTTGACGGTGACGTCGTACTTGGCGGCCAGAAGGGACTCTATGGCGTAGAATCCCGACGCGTTGGTTTGCACGGAGCGGCTTTGCTGTGTCGCGTTATTGGTGGCCGTGACCTCCGCATCGGGTACGACAGCCCCAGTGGCGTCGGTCACCGTCCCCACGATGGCGCCGGCGGCGGCGACTTGAGCGCGAGCCGGCGGAGCAAAGACCACCACGCAGGTGAGCAACAACAGACCAGCGGCGAAGAAACGAGAACGCGGGCTAGGAACATGCTTCATGGCACACCCTCCAAGGCGTGAATGGCTTCCCGGGGACTACTCGGTTACTACTAGTCAAGCGAGTCAGTGGTGGATTTTACGCTGGAGGGAAAACGATGTCAAGAGCATTTATTTGACAAATCGATTCTAGGATGTTATTATTTTCGGAATTCTTGATACGTTTCAAGGAAAGGGATTTTCGAGACGTGCGTTGTGCTCGCTAGATCCGCTCTACTGAGCCTCTCGCTCACCCTCATAGCTTTCGCGCAGCGCCCGGCCGGGTGGTCCACTTTCAGCGGTGATCCGCAACGTACGGGTTGGGCGAAGTCCGAAACAGATCTTAATAAAGACAACGTCAAGCAACTGAAATTGCTGTGGAGCCTGAAACTTGAGAACGCGGCTAAGGAACTGAACGGGCTGACGGTACCTCTGGTAACTCGCAACTTAATTACGCCGAAAGGCTTTCGAGAACTCGTTCTGGTGGCGGGAGCCTCGGATAAAATCTTCGCCATCGATTCCGACACCGGCAAGCTTTTCTGGCAACGGGACCTCCCCATCGAAGGCACACCCAAGCAAAGCAAGTCGCACTGGCTGTGTCCCAATTCCTTAAACGCCACGCCGGTGATGGGACCGGCCCCCGGCAGCACGAACACGAATCCGTTCCGTGGGCCGCAGGCTGTCTACGTGATCAGCAGTGATGGAAAGCTGCACGCCTTCAACATCGTCAACGGCGAAGATCTTCTCCCGCCGACGCCGTTCGTTCCCTCCTTTGGCAAGACCTGGAGCCTGAATCTGGTGAACGGCGTGGTCTACACAACCACCTCGCAGGGCTGCAACGGCGTCAAGTCCGGCGTCTATGCCATGGACCTGATGGATCCGGCCCATAAGGTTTTCTATTTTCAGGCCGGCGCCGGCGGAGCCGGGATTTGGGGCCGCGCGGGTGCTGCCATCACGCCTTCAGGCAAAGTGCTGGTCGAGACCGGCGACGGACCGTATGACCTTGAGAAGGGCAATATGTCGGACTCTGTGATTGCTCTCTCCGAGAAGGACCTGAAATTGGCCGACTATTACACTCCCGCTAACCGCGCCTGGATCACACGCAAAGATCTCGACATGGGAAATATGACGCCGGTCGTCTTCCCCTTCAAAGACTGGGAACTTGTGGCCGCTGGAGGCAAAGAGGGAGTGCTCTATTTGCTGGACGCCAAGTCTCTCGGGGGCGCAGATCATCGCACGCCGTTGTTTCGCAGTCCGCTTTACACCAACGAAGAAGTCAACTTTGCCGCCCGCGGATTTTGGGGCGCGCTTTCGACCTGGCAGGATGCTTCCGGAACGCGCTGGCTGTACGCACCCGCTTGGGGCCCTCCGACGGCGGGGGCGAAATTCCCCCTTCAATATGGCGAGACGCCCAACGGCAGTGTTATGGCCTTCAAGGTGGAGGCACAGGATGCCAAGCCGGTTCTGGTCCCCGTCTGGAACTCGAGAGATATGGCTGTGCCGGAGCCGGTGGTGATCGCGAATGAATTGGTTTTTGCGCTCTCTGATGGCGATTATCCCCAGCAGGTGGATGCCAACGGCGTCATTCTCAGTTCGCAAGACCGCGCCGCGAAGGTGGCCAACGCGGTGTTGTACGTCCTGGACGCCTTCACCGGCGCAGAACTTTATTCGAGCGGCGACACGATCCATGGATTCACGCACTTCAGCGCGCCGGTGGTATCAGACGGCCGGGTGTATGTGGTCACGCATGACAGCACGGTCTATTCCTTCGGCTTGGGACAGTAACATGAGGAATCTGAATGAGCACAGCGCATGCATTTCCGGCGATTCACAACGCCATGTGGCCGGGACTGGTCGGCAAGGGCGGCGATGCCGAGCCTCCCATCGATCTGGACACCCTGCTCGATCTCACGGCCGCGGCTGAGGTTGATGGCGTCCGATTCGATGGCGTCGACTTGTTTCTCTGTGCCCCGCACGTGGACATCGGCTCCTCCGACGCCGACTTAGAGCGCTTGGCCGAGCGCATCGCCAGACGGCGGCTTCGCATCGGGTCCCTGGTGGCGCCAGTGTGGCCCCCCACCGGCGGCGGCTCCGCGATGGGCAACGACTCCGAACGCAGCCGCTTCCTGGAGCAAGTACGCAAGGCCTGCCGGATCGGAAGGAAGCTGCGCGATTTGAAGATCCGCCAATCGGGGATCATTCGCATTGACTCGGCCGCAAGTCCCGCTGACTGGTCGGCTGACCCCGACGAAAATACCCGGCGCATCGCGCGCACATTCCGTGAAGCGTGCTCCATCGCGGAGGATTTCGGGGAAGGCCTCGCGGCTGAGGGCGAGATCTGCTGGGGAGGAATGCATAGCTGGCGTCATATGCGTCAGCTTCTGGAACTCGTCGACCGCCCACAAACACTGGGGTTTCAGGCGGACATGGCCCATACCATGCTTTTCATGCTCGGATACAACTCGCCCGATGACCGGCTGCTCCCAGAGGATTTCGACTGGTCCGATGGCGAGGGGCTGGCCCGAGCTTATCGAACCATGGCGAGCGCGCTGCGGCCTTGGACCACCGACTTTCATGTCGCGCAGAATGACGGCACGGTGAAAGGATCCGGCTCGCACGACAAGACGGGAAGACATTGTTTGCCGCTCGACGCGAATGGCAAGCTCGACATCGTCCGGGATGCCGGCGCCTGGATGCGTGATGGGCAGGGACAGGTGACCCGGCGGTTCGCCCACATTTGCTGGGACGGCTGCATGTTTCCGAACGCCGTCATGCTGGATCCCAAGACCTGGCAGGACGTACTCAGCGTAATGATCAAGGTCCGAAATGCCCACGGTTGGGATTGAACACTGAAGAACAGCGAGCCTAGGAGGCAAGATGGCGTTTAAAAACACGGTGAAGCGGACAACGGTGGGCGTCTGTTCATCGGTCGCACTGGCGATTCTGTTGGCCGCCCAGAGCGGACCTCCCCGCGCGCGGCCGGCTGGTGGGTTCAAGATGGAGCTTCCGCAGCCGCTCAACGACGAAACAGCGTTCAAGCCGATCTTTGACGGCCGAACGCTGAACGGCTGGGATGGCGATCCCAAGCTCTGGCGCGTCGAAAACGGCAACATCGTCGGGGAAACGACGCCGGAGACGATGCCCAAGCAGAACAGTTTTCTCATCTGGCGCGGCGGCAGTCCGGCGGACTTCGAGTTGAAAGCGCAGTATCGCCTGAGCGCCGTAAACAGCGGCGTCCAGTATCGCAGCATCGAACTGCCTGATGTTCGCTGGGCCATGAAGGGATATCAGGCGGACATCGACGCCGAGGAGCGTTTCACCGGCCAGATTTACGAGGAACGAGGGCGCGGATTTTTGGCTTTGCGTGGCCAGTTTACATATATCGCGGAGGGCAAGAAACCCGGCGTGGTGGGTTCTTTGGGCGACGCCGCACAGTTGAAAAGCTTGATTAAGAACGGCGATTGGAACGAGTATCACATCATCGCGCGCGGCAATGTGCTCACACAAATCTTGAACGGCCGCGTCATGAGCATGCTGGTGGACGATGATGTTCCGAACCGCAAGATGGATGGACTGATCGGAATCCAATTACATCTCGGCCCGCCCATGAAGATAGAGGCCCGCAACATCCGGATCAAGATCCTGTAGGGCGCTTGGAGCGCCAAGCCGCGATGAGGAGAGCCGGACCGGCTCATGTCGACGATCAAAGAGGTGGCAGAACGCGCAGGCGTCTCGATTGGCACCGTTTCCCACGTCATCACCGGAAGCGTACCGGTCAGCAGGCGGCTGCGTTCTAAAGTTCAGGCTGCGATACGGGAACTGGACTACTACCCGAATCACATAGCCCGGAGCTTAAAAACCAGCAAGACGCGCACACTGGGAATTATTGTCCCGGATATGACCATCCCCTTCTTTCCCCGTGTGATTCGTGGGGCCGAAGCGGGCGCGCGGCAACGCGGTTATTCATTGGTCGCTGTCAACTCAGATGACAACACTGCCCGCGAGAAGGAATTGCTGTCGCTCTTGCGCTCTCAGCGCGTCGACGGAATTCTGCTGGTGGTTGCGGCCGGGACTGCCGCCATCACTCAGGTTTCCAGCATGGAGGATTCGGGGGTTCGGCTTGTGTGCCTGGATCGCATTCCTGAAGGGCTTCACATCGACTCGGTTTCCGTCGACAACTTCGCCGCCGCGGACCTGGGTGTTTCTCACCTGATTTCGATGGGTCATCGCAGCATTGCCATCGTCACCGGACCATTGGCGCTTCGCAATGAACAAGAGAGATTGCATGGCTATCAGAAGGCGCTCGGGCGCGCCGGCCTCAAACTGCAAGACAAGCTGATTTGGGAAGGCAACTTTCGCCCCGAAGACGTGGCCGCGCTTTGCCGGGAGCGCCTGAGCAATTCACGAGAACGTCCGGCCGCGGTCTTCTCGACAAATGGACCCACTGGACTTGGCGTCTTGCGCGCACTCCGCGATTGCCATCTGAAGACGCCAGCCGACATCGGTTTTGTCACGTTCGATGAACTGACAGTGGATGACCTGTTTACTCCATCCGTGACAGCGGTTGTGCAGCCGGCTTACGAGATCGGTTTTCGGGCCGCGGAAATCCTCATCAAGCGAATTGAAGGTTACCGGGGCGGACCGTTCACGGCTCGATTGCCGGCCAGGCTGGAAATTCGTGAATCATCGGGTTTAGTACGATCGCGCATGGGCCGGTCGCAGACCCGGCCATGAACTTCGCCTGACGCCGGGTAGAGATTAGTTGAATTCCTGCACCGATTCATAGAGCGCGACGATGTTTGCGGTCGGAGTATTGGCCTGGATATTGTGACAAGGGGCCACGATGTAACCCCTGGCGTCCCGGAAAAGGCGGATGTTTTCGGCCACCTGCCGGCGCACGTCCTCGGGTGCGCCGAACGGCAGCGTCTGTTGGTTATCGACGCCGCCGTGGAAGATCAGCGAGCGCCCGAAATCGCGCACCAGGGTTTCGCGCTCCATGCCGCGGCACCGCCATTGTACCGGGTTGAGGATGTCGATGCCGGCGTCGATAAGATCGGGGATGAGCGGCCGGATGGCCCCGTCGTCGTGATGCATCACCCTGACGCCAGAGGAGTGGGCCAGGTCGATGAGGCGCTGCATCCGGGGCTTGAGGAATTGCCGGAACAGCCTTGGGCTCATCAACAGCGATTCCTGTGTGCCGAGGTCTTCGGCGACGTAGACGAGGTCGATATGGTCCGCGACCTGGTTGAGAATGCGCCGGAAAATGCCCTGGTCCACCTGAAAAATACGCTCCAGAATGGCTTCAGCGATCTCCGGGGCTTCAATCAAGTCCGCAAGAGACCGTTCCATGCCACGTAAGCGGCAGTACAGATAGAACGGCTCGCTCGTGCCGATCAGGATGGGGTATTCAGACCATTGATCGCATTGCGCGCGCAGGCTGCTGTAATCCCATTCCTCGGGATCGGGCCAGGCGAATCGTTCCACGTCGGCGACGGTTAGCGTGCCGCCGAGCGGATGCACCACCGCCTCTTCATACTCGCCGATGCCATCGCCGTAGGAGAGTCTCGCCGTGCCGATCTGCCAAATGCTGAACAGCGACTGCATGTGCCAGTTGTCTTCGGTTGCACGCGGATGAAGGGGCGCTAAATGGATGCACTTATCCACGCCCAGCCGCTTCCAAAGCTCAGCTTCTGTCCTGCAGCCCAGGTCGCGCAACAGACGGCAGGTTACCTCGGCTGTGCCCCAGTAGTCACAGGGCACACGGTCTGGCTTGTTCCCGGTAAACAGCGCGCGCCATCGTTCGCGTGGCGTCATCCATCATCTCCCCGCAGCGGGCGTTGCGGCAGTCCGTTGTAGCGCGCACCGGATCTCGCCGTCAAAATAAGGAACAATTCTGACCGGACCCAGGAGGCCATTCAGCTTGATCTTGTCGAGCCTGAACTCCCGGTTCTCTACCGAACGTTCACTCTCCATGGTGTTGGTTACCACGATCCGGATGTTATTCTTTCCGGGGCGAACATATGGCGTGATGTCGAACGAGTAAGGCAGCCATACCCGCTCTCCGGCGGGCTTGCGGTTGATCGCGACCTCGGCGGTCACACCCACCTGCCCGCAATCGAGCACCAGCTGGCGACCGCTGTACGCAGGCGGCAGATCGAACTCGCGCTCGTACGCGGCGCTTCCCGAATAATAGGGCAGCCCATTGAAGGTCCAGGAGCCCAGGTCCATATTCGTGCGAGCCAGAAGAAATTCGGGCGTGTCCGCGAATTCGTCATCGAGGTTCGCGCGCACCACCAGAACGTTTCCATTGCCTTCGGCTACGCGGGCGAACCGGATCTCGCCAAATGCGTCCGGCGCCACTTTTGAGCCGTTGTAATACACCGCTACGGGACCTTTGAACACCGGCAGCTTTACGCCGGCGGAACCGGGCGGCGCCGGGATGCGGTACCAGGCCGCAACTTTCGACTGCTCCGGCCTCAAGGAGGAGGCGTCGCGCTTCTGGGAACTGAATACCAGGTCGTCGAAGGTGCGCTCTTGTTCGTCGGTGACCCGCAGAATGAAAGCGTATTGCACGGCCCCCCATTGGCACTTCGAGACTTTGAGCAGAATCTCGTTCCATCCCCGACGCAGCTCAGCTGAGCGGGTGAGCGCGAAGTCCTCGCGCATTTCGTAATAGAACGGGTGAATGTGCCAGTCCAGCAGGTTCTCGCCGTTGACCCACAGCTTGGCGCTGTTGTCGGCCGTCACTTTGAAGTACGCGAGGCGGGCCGTGGGAGCGTAGATATAACTGACGGCATACGAGGTGACCCAGTTCCGGTCTTGAGGGATATTGAGCGCTTTCGCGAGGTCGACCACATAGTGATCGGAGTGGTATTCCTCCCACCGCAACTCCGCTCCGTCCGCGCCCGTGTACGATGCGTTCAGATCCACACCCTTCTCAGGGCCGTAAGCTTCCACGGTGCCCTGATGATTCTCGTTCGGGAACGGACCGGCCAGCCGCCAATCGCGCACCGTGCGGCGCTCGCGGGAAAGCCACTGGCGCTGCCACGTGATGTCGTTATATTCAGGGGACTGCCATCGGAGCTGCTCGCCCTCGTTCCGGTAATCCAGTTTGCGCCGCGCATACGGCGCGGCAACGGATTTCTTCTCCGGAGTAAATGACCACGGGCCTTTCAACTCGATGGGCGCCAACGCAGCAACGGAGGCCTCGCCCTTCCAGGTGTGCCCTTTCGAGTCGGCGAGTTCGACGGAGAACGCTTCGGACGCGAGTGGCGCCGAGCCTCGCACTACGGCCATGCTCTCATCACGCGTGGCGATGAGATACTGTTCCAGGTTGGTCTTGACCACCTGCACGGGTTGAGCCGGCCCGTCCGGATCGAACACCAGATACCATGCATCCCAGGGCTCGAAGTGCAGCCGCACCTCGGTGCCTTCGGGGATGCTGTGATAGTAAACAGGCTGCGGCGCAGCGGTTTCGGCATCCCACTTCTGCGCGGATCCTTTCGCGGAAAATACCGCACTATAGTCTTTGGCGTCTTCGCTATCGTTTACCAGCCAGTAGTAGTCGACTCCGTGCTTGCGGCGGTGCTCATAGAAGATGTGACCTTCCAGAGATGCGTCCTTCATCCGGAAATCCGGCTGGAATGCGCCATCCAGAATCCGGCTGATTTCTTTGACGTCCTCTTCAACGAAAAAGGCTTTCCCGCCATTGGGCGACGCTTCCCTGAAAACATGCCGGACATACCCCGCGATAACCGGGTCGTCCCCGCCCTCTTCCATTGAGGCTGTGGGCAGAGTCCGGATGCCGATCACGGTTCCGCCCTGGTCATAGAAGTCTCGAATCTTTTCCATCGCGGCGCGCCGGATCGTAGTCGTTGGCGGCAGCACCAGTGCCTTGAAGCGCTCGGCTCCGATGTGAATCTTGCGGCCCTCTATACTCGCACCCGCGAGGAAATAGGAATCGGCGACATCGTAATCCCAGCGCGCGGCTGTCAGGCTCTCCAGAATGTCCGTGTAGTACGTGTTCAAAACGTCGACTGGGTTATTCCACTTCGGAGGGAATGCAAACCCGTATGGATAACGCTCGTTGAACGCCGGCTTTGAGTGTGCCCACGCGGTTTCAGTCGGGTGGTAGATCAGGACATCCGCCACGTGCAAGCTGTCCGAGTTCATGTAACTGATGCGGCGAGCATAGTCGGCGTAATGCTGGAAATACTTCCAATAAGGTTGATGGTAGAACCAGTCTTCGGGAAATTCGATGCGGTGCCTGTTGTAGTTGAAGGCATGTGGAATGAATGTCGTGACGCCCCATGCGCCGATCGTGTTGGTGCCCAAACGCATCTTTTGCAGGTCCAGGAAAGAATCGTCGCCTTGCAGTCCCTGGTTTTCGCAGGTGAAACCAGTGCCGCGGAAGTGCGCTACCGACGCGGCCGCCTTGAAATCCCGGGGAGAGCGACCGCGATCGAAAAGAGAATCTACGCCTGGCCAGGAGAAGCCGCGCATGTCGCGCATCAAGTCACCCTGAAACAACGCGTCGAAGTGTAGGGCCTCCTCCCATATGTGGCCTGAGGTTCTGATTCTATGCGCCTCAGCCCAGTCGGCTACCTGTTTGAAGAAGGATCGGTAGTACAATTCGCTGACCACGTCCAGATAATCGCACCGCACCTTGGGGGTCATCTTCCCGCCATCATGTGTCAGAAGCGGCATATACTTGCGAAGGTCGTAACCTTTCATTCGGCTGAATGTGTCAAACAGGACCGGCGTCCATGCGATCCGATAGCCGTAAGCTCCCTCGTGGTCCACAAACAAGCTATCCAGAACATCGCCAAAGTATTCGCCAAAGCGTGTGTAGTACTCCTCGTGCACCAGGTCGAGAAACTTGCGCACGGCGGCGGCATTCATAAGGTCGACGGTGCCGCCATCGAGGCCGTGGCTTGGATACAGGTAGTAGACCATCACGAGCCACTCTCCGTCCGGAGGTGTCCAGGTCAGGTCTCCGCTGCTCAGACTTGCTGAAATGTCGCGCAGCGTCGCGGAATCAATCGACTCCTCGCCCGTGGCGCGCGCGGCCACCGCGAACTGGACGGGTTCCGGGGCGTGAATTTTGATGGCTTTCCCACCCGGAGCCTGTTGTGCAATGTACCCCAGGCTGTGCATGCCGAATTCCGGATTGGAAGCCACAACGCGACTGGGAATACCCGGCCGCCAGGGATCTCGCGCTTCGCCGCTAGGCCATTCGTATTCGTCAACGAATCCGAGGTGGAAGCCCACCTGTTTGGATTTGGCAAACGCCTGTCTCACCACGTCGAAATATTCCTCAGACATATAGCGCGTCTGCAAACCGGTTCGATTATGAACGTAGGCGCCGTACACGCCATGAGCCACCATGTCTTCGATCTGGCGGTTCACCTCCACCGCGTCCAGTTTGCCGTTCCAGAACCAGAACGGCCGGATAGTGTGAACGTGCGGCGGGTCCTTAAACTCCTGGTAGAGCCCGGCCGTGCCCCGCTCGGAGGCGCCGGAAGCACAGGCGATCACACACGGCAGGAGTGCGGTCCATGCAACGAAACGGTGTGCCTTGGACATAACGGCTCCCTTCTACGACACCCTCACTCTACTCCACATTGGTTCTTCTGGCGCATAAGATCGTGCCCCAGTCGCCATAGCTCCTGTTGGAGGTCAGAATGATGCTGCCGCGCTCGTATCGGGCGCTTACCGCCGGCGCCGGAACCAATATAATGCTTTGGGCGCGCCCTGCCGATGACTAAACAGGAGTGCGACTAGGTTGGGACTGAACGTACTGATCGTTGATGATTCTGTTGCCATTCGCATGATTCTGCAGCGCGCCCTCCGCAACACGGAGTTGCCCTTAGACAAGGTGTTTGAAGCGGGCGACGGCTGCGCCGCGCTCGAGGTCCTCAAAAACCAAAAAGTTAGCGTAATCCTGTCCGACATCAACATGCCAAACATGGATGGCCTTGAACTATTGGCCGCGCTGAAAGACAAAGAGGAATGGGCGGCAGTGCCTGTGGTATTGATCAGCACCGAGGGCAGCCAGACCAAAGTCATGGAGGCTCTCCGGCTGGGGGCCAAGGGATTTATCAAGAAACCCTTTGTGCCGGATGAGATCTACGACAAGTTGGCCAAGTTCTTCTAGCCGGCGCGCGCCACCATCTCAACCGAATTCCCCGGATTCCGAACGGAGTCAATTCCGTTCAAAGTCTTCCACCATTTCGATTAGCGTCACGCACACAGGCCCCAAGGCCCCGTCAAACGGCATGCGATCGATCAGATTGCCGCCGCAAACGCGCAGCGAATAGTCCTTGCCCTCCACCACCGACGGCATGGACAGCCCGATTCCGTGCGGCAGGACGGACTTCAAATTCCCCGCCAGCATATTCGCCAGTTCCCCCAATGCGTCCCGCACGTCATCGTTGATAGAAGCCGGCGGATCAATCGACATCAGACGGTGCGTAAATTCGAACGCCTGCGGCAGGGTGCACTCCAGCAGCACCGCACCCTTCCACGTGCCGGCAAAGTAAATGGCGGCCGTGAGGGCGTCGGACGAGGAACTCCAAGGAGTTTCGGAGGGCGCCATCTCGAGCTGCAACATCGTCTGGAACACCGAAACGACAATCTGCGCTAAGTCCGCGCGATAAACACTCAGTGGAAAAGTTGCCTGCATGCCACTCCTTTCAGGGCGCCTGATAGAACACGGTCTGTCCCACAATCTTGCGCTCGAATCGGTCATCCAGGTTCAGGGTGGTCTCGCTGCCGCCCAGCAGCAGGTAGCCGCCCCGGAACAGGGTTTCCCGCAGCTCACAAAGGATCTTCCGCTTGCTTTCTATATCGAAATAGATCAAGACATTGCGGCAGAACACGACGTCGAACGGGCCCAGCGTACGCATGCTTTGCCGCAGATCGATGGGCGCGAATCGGACCATGCGCCGCACCTCGTCCTTTAATTGCCAATCCAGGCCCGCGCGGGTAAAGTACTTCACCAGATACGCCACCGGCAGCCCGCGATTTACCTCAATTTGCATGTACTTGCCTGCCTGGGCGCGCTCCAGCACCTGGGTCGATAAATCGGTGCCCAGGATCTGAATATTCCAGTCGCCCAAGCCCATTTCCAACAGCATCATGGCCAGGCTGTAAGCCTCTTGTCCGGAGGAAGCCGCCGCGGACCAGAAACTCATTTTCTTGATGTCCTGGCGCTGCTGGATCAGTTCGGGTAGCACCACGGATTTCAACGCGTCGTACTGCGAAGGATCGCGAAAGAAAGACGTTTCGTTCGTGGTCATGGCTTCGACCACTTGCCGCTTCAACGGGGCATCGTTGCTTCCCTGGAGCAACGCGCAAAGGTCATTCAGCGAGCCAAGTTGACGCTGGCGCACGATAGGCGTCAGGCGGGCTTCGACTAGATAGTGCTTGTCCCCGTCCAACACGATGCCCGATTCGCGATATACATAGTCCTGCAGGAATTTGTAACTTTCGGCGTCGATTTCCGTCGCCGGCGGGCTTTTGGGCGGCATGGAACTCGGGGTAGGCACGAGTCAACTTCTGCCAATCTGCCTTAAAATTTCCGGCACAATCGTCCCCAGCGGCGCGACGCAGTCTGCAAGTCCAGCCGCAACCACGCCACCGGGCATGCCCCACACGACGCTCGATTCCTCATCTTGGGCGATGACATAGGCGCCCTTGGCCTTCAACGCTTCGATTCCCCGCAACCCGTCCTGACCCATTCCGGTGAGGATCCCTGCGATGACAGAGCCGCCGTAAACCTCCGCCACGGAGCGAAACAAAACGTCCACCGCGGGCCGGCACGAGTTCTCGGGAGGCGACTGGTCCAGGGCGATCACGGTCTGCGCGCCGCCGTTCCGCACCTGCATGTGGTAGTCGCCTGGTGCGATGAAAACCTTTCCTGCAGTCACAGCGCTCCCCTCGGCGGCCTCTTCCACTTTCAGGGTCGTTGAGGTCTGCAGCCGTTCCGCAAGCAAGCGGGTGAATAAAGGTGGCATGTGCTGCACGATGAGGATGGGGAGCGGGAAATCGCCTGGAAATTGAGGCATCAGCTCGCCAAGTGCATTGGGCCCCCCGGTGGAAACGCCGATCGCCAGTATTTTCCGCCCCCCCGCGGTGCGGAGTACCGGAATCTTCCCGGAAGGTCGTACGCGCGCGACTGCCGGCTGCTGGGGTGGCCGCGCGCTCCCGGGCAGCTGAAAGAATTGCTTGATCTTTGGAACCAATTCGGCACGCAAACTGGCCATGGAGCGATCGAGCGACCCTGTGTTGGAGGCCTTGGCGACGTAATCGTCCGCTCCCAGCGCGAGCGCTTGCAGCGTAATCACCGCTCCCCGTTCGGTCAACGTGCTGAACATAACCACGCGAATGAGTGGATACTGTTTTCGCAGTTCCCGCAGCATCTCCAGGCCGTCCATCTCCGGCATCTCGACGTCCAGAGTGATCACGTCTGGGTTCAACTGCGGGATGCGTGCCAGGGCAATGGATCCGTTCGAGGCGAAGCCGACTACCTCCAGCGCAGGGTCCTGCTCGAGCGCGTGGGTTACCAGGCGGCGGATGACCACGGAGTCATCCACGATCAGGACGCGAATCCGATTCCCCGGCGCGATGGTCTTTTTGAAAAGAGTGCTCAATCCCCCACCTTTTACTGGAGCGCGCCTAGCAGCCGCAATTTATCGGCGATAATCTCTTTCGTAAATGGCTTCATCACATATTCGTTGGCGCCCGCTTCGAGCGCCTGCATCATCTGCTCCACCTGCGTTTCGGTGGTGACCATCATCAACAGCACCGAGGAATAGCGCGGATCGGAGCGCAGCCGCCGCACAAAATCCAGTCCATTCATCCGGGGCATATTCCAGTCCACCAGAGCGAGCGAGATGGCGCCGTTTTCCTGTTCCAACACCGCGAGCGCCTCCTCGCCGTTAGCCGCTTGGCAGACTTCGTAGCCCACTTCCGTAAGCGTTTTGGACAAGATCATGCGAATGGCTTTCGAGTCATCGATGATCATGGCCTTGGGCATTGTGACCCCCTTTGTGAGCGCGTAAACATGCGGTGCGAAGCCCGGGGCGCGGCGAGTTCTCACGCCCCCCGGCTGGGTATCAAAAGGTGAATTTGGATACGAGGGATTGCAGTTGAGCCGCCATCGCGCTGAGCGCTTGGGCTGCCTTTTGAGTATCCGCCGCCCCCTTGGTGGTGTTTTGCGCAGCCACCGCGACTCCGCC
>Ga0335079_10001991_pt1 | contig 23477 bp, 23 predicted proteins | sample Lox_Sample_33_FD_206719 | JGI IMG/M metagenome (GOLD analysis project Ga0335079, IMG submission 206719) | Soil microbial communities from Loxahatchee National Wildlife Refuge, Florida, United States - Lox_Sample_3.3 | ecosystem: Environmental > Terrestrial > Soil > Wetlands | place: USA... | reverse complement strand
GGCGAGCGCTTCGCCTCGAGGAACTGCGCCACCACGCCGTTGGCGGCGATCATGAAGTACTCGATGAGCTCCTTGGCGCGGTTGTCCTCATCGGGACGCAGGTCCATGAGCCGGCCGCCCTCGTAGACCGCCAGCGCCTCGAGCGTCGTCAGGCCGAGCGCGCCCTGTGCCTTGCGCACGCGCTTCAGTGCCTGGGCGGCGCGGTCCTGGATCCGCAGCTGCTCGTCCATGCCACGCACCGCCGCGACCGGCGGCGGCATCGGCCCGCGGTTGTCGAGCCAGGCTGCGACGCTGTTGTAGGCGAGCTTGGCGCGGTTGAGGACCCGCGCCGGGTAGACGTCCGGGGAGGTCACCGCGCCATCGGCGCCCACGGTGAATTCGATCACGAAGCTCGGCCGCTCGGCACCCGCGGCCAGCGAGGTCAGGTCGGTGGACAGCCGTTCGGGCAGCATCGGGAAGATCTGCGCCGCGGTGTACACGCTCGTGGTGTTGGCGCTCGCATGCGCGTCCAGCGGCGACCCCGCGGCGACCGTGGCGTCGACGTCGGCGATGGCCACCCAGACGCGCGTCGCGCCCCCCGGGAGCGATTCGGCGACCGACAGCTGGTCGAGATCGCGCGACTCGTCGTTGTCGATCGAGCACCACAGGAGCGGGCGCATGTCCTTCACGGTCGCGATGGCGGGCGGTGGCGCGCTGATGGCCTCAAGCTGCGCGATCGCAGCCGCAGGGAAATCCGCCTCGAGTCCATGCTCCTGCATCGCGCGGCGCGCGATACGGATGAGCTGCGCCTGGCGGTCGTGGGGTGTCGGCATCGCGGCATGATACCCGCCCCGAAAAAAGAAGGGCGCCGCTCGTCACGGCGCCCTTCCCGGTCGGCGGCGGTGCGTCCTGGCCCGCCGCCTCGGGGGTGAGCATCAGCTCATCGGCAGTGTGCCGGTGTAGTAGATGATGACGTAGGCCTTGAGCGCGCCGCTCGCCGCCGTGCCGGCCGGCTGCGGCACGCTCCACAGCTTCACCAGGGTTCCCGCCGTCAGGTTGTTGGTGAAGGTGGCGAAGTCCGCGGAGTTGGCGAGGTCGAGCGGTGTGACCGTGACGACGCCGGCACTGCGGTTCACCTGGTAGACGAGCGTCGCCGAGCCCGCGGTGGCATCGAAGTCCACGGTCACCGCGTTACCGCCGGTATTGGCGGCGAGCGCCATGGCGAAGGAGCTGCCGGTCACGCCGCTCGTCACGGTGGCGATCGGCAGCGGCGTCGGCTCGAGGATCGCGAGCGGCACCTGCCAGCCGCCGGTGGCCGTCGACCAGAGCGCGGTGGAGGCTCCCCAGGCGGACACCGCTCCGAAGGTGCCACCGAAGCTCACCGCGCCGCTGCTCGCCGAGACGAAGTCCGTGACCGCATTGCTGCCGGTGTCGGCCTGCGTCGGGAAGGTGAAGTACCACCAGTCGAACCCCATGATCGGATCGCCGCTCGGGTCCATGTTGTTGGCGGTCGCGGGGATGTAGTCGAGGTTCACGCTGTAGTCATCGCTGGCGCGGAGGTATTTGCGCGTATACGTGAAGCCCGTCGGGTTGGCGTTCGAGATGGTGCCGCTGTAGTTCGCCATCTCGATGTCGACCGTGTCGGCCACCAGGGGGTTGGCGAGCACATCCATGGGGCTGACGTGCACCTTGAAGCCGCGCACCACGGCGCCGCTCGCGAGGAAGCCCGGTCCCTGGCCGATCGCGGTGGCGTCGGCGGACGGGTTCTGCGGCGCGCGGAAGTAGAACTGCGTGCTGGCGCCGATAGTGATCGGCACCGGCACGCCGTCCTCATTCTCCACCGTCATGACCCCGGTGGTGTCGTCGACGCTCAGCACGTGGCCCTCGGGGCTCAGCCACACATTGGCGAAGCTGCTCGAGTACCACACGCGCACCGCGGTGAGCGAGCCGTCCTCCTGGTAGCGGGCGGCGACGCGCACGAACTTGCCGGTGAGCGCGCTGGGGAAGGTCGTGTTGACCACCGTGCGCGCGTCGTGGTTGTCGGCGTCGTAGAGGATCGTACCGTTGGTCGTGTCGAGGTTGATGGTGAGCTGTGTGGTGCTGGTGATCTCACCCTCCGGGTTGCTCGCCGGCACGACCGGGAAATCGCGCAACATCGTGAAGGAGGTGCTGCCGAGCATCTGCACCGTGCCGTAGCTGTGGCGCAGCACCAGCCAGCGCAGGTCGCCGACGTGATGCCGGCGCACGGGCCCGTTGAAGTTCACCGCCCAGACCGTGGCGCCGGCGGCCGCCGGCGGATTGTGGGCGACGATGAAGGCGGGGTGCGCCAGATCGAATTCCACATTCAGCGCATTCGGGCCGTTCGCGGTGATATCCAGCGGGCTGTCGAAGGTCAGGGTGATCGGCACGGTCTTGCTGCCGCTCGAGCCCTGCGCGTGCATGATCTGGATCTGGCTCGCCGCGATGCTCGCGCCGGCGCTGGCCGGGAAGCCGCTCTCCGGGTTCGAGGACACGGTGAGCTGCACATCGCCCGGGTTGGCGGCGACGGTGATCACCGCGCCGCTGTAGGTGTTCACCGGCACGCTGACGCTGCCGATGATGTCCGACAGGTTATCGAGCTGCACCAGGTTGAGAGTCGGTGCCGGCGTCGATGCCGTCCAGATGGTGACGTTGCTGCCACCGCCCTGGGGAACCAGCGCAACGCTCAACAGCTTCACGCCGATGGTCGCCCAGTCGTCGGACGAGGCGTCGCTCACCAGCAGCTGCATATTGGTGACCGGAGGCGTGGGTGCAGGCGTCGTGCTGGCGGATGAGCCACCGCCCCCGCAGGCGCCGAGGCTCGCGAGGAGGCCTGTCAGAAGCGCGCCGCACAGGGCGCGCCGCAACATAATGCGGTCCATGTCGGTTTCCCTCTGTCGGTTGCACTGGTGCACTCGAGGCACCGTCGCCAACCTAAAGCGGTCGAGGCGGGAGTTGGTTGACGCGGCGCGCGCACACACCTGTCGCGTGCTGGCGACGGGGCTGAGGGACCTCAGCGAGTCTGCTGCAGGAGATCTGTCACGTAAGTCTTGGCGCGCGCGCACGCCGTGGGGAGATCGAGTCCGGTCGCGATGCCTGCGGCGATCGCGCTGGCGAGCGCGCAGCCGGTGCCGCGAAGCTGCACGCTGCTGCGTGCTGCCGAGTAACTGCGACGGGTGCCGTCGGCCATGACGAGCCAGTCGGTTGCGAGCGGCAGCTGCACATGTCCGCCCTTGATGAGGACGGCGGCCGGGCCGCGGGCGCACAGTGCCTCTGCCTGGGCGATCATCTCCTCTTCGGTGGCCGCGATGTGCGTTCCGAGCAGCTGCGCGGCCTCGGCGAGGTTCGGTGTCAGGAGCCTCGTGCGCGGCAGCAGCCGCTCGATGAGCGCCGTGCGGCCGGCGCGGTCGAGGAGCGCGCCTCCGCTGGTGGCCGCGAGCACGGGATCGACGATCAGGGGCAGGCCTGGCGGGAGCGACTGCGCCACGGCCTCGACGACCTCGGCACCGCCGAGCATGCCCGTCTTGACCGCCGCGACGCGCCCGCTCGCGAGCGCCGCGGCGATCTGCGCGGCCACCGCCGCGGCCGGCACGCGCTCGATGCGCAGCACCGCCGCGTCCGTCTGTGCAGTCACCGCGGTCACCGCGCACAGCACGCCGACTTTAAAGTGCGCGAGCGCCGCCGCATCGCGCGTGAGTCCCGCGCCGCCGCTCGAGTCCGTCCCGGCGATGACCAGGACCGCGCTCAAGCGCCGAACGCGATGAGCGCGAGATTGCGATGCCCCTGGGCCTCGAGCGCGCGCGCCGCGCGCCAGGCACGCACCCCGGTTCGACAGCAGAGCACGATGCGCGGCCCGAGCGGCAGGCGGTGCTCGGCCCGCTCGAGCACATCGACGCCGATGCGCAGCGCCGCGGGGATCGGGGATACCGGCGCCTCGGCACTCCCGCGCAGGTCGATCACGATATCCGAGCGGTCGACCTCATCCGGTGCAATGAAAGCGAGCGGCACCCCGCCCGGCTCGGCTGCCGCGGCGAAGGAGAATCCGCCGAAGCGCAGCGTACGGACGTCGATGCTGATGAGCCGGCCGAGGACGGTCGGCTCGAGTCCGAGCAGGAGCGAGAGCACCAGCTGCGCTTGCAGCGTGCCGAGCATGCCGACCAGCGTGCCCAGCACTCCGGACTCGGCGCACGAGCCCGCGGTCGGCGGCAGCTCGGGAAACACCGCGCGGTAGCTCGGTCCGCCGCCGCAGAACGCGCCGGCGTAGCCCGAGAGGCCGAGGACGGAAGCGCTCACGAGGGGCTTGCGCAGGTTGCGACAGGCATCGCTCAGCACATAAGTGACCGCGAAGCTGTCGGCGGCATCGACGATCACATCACTCGCTGCGACCCGCGCGGCGGCATTGGCCGGGGTGAGTCGCTCGCCGTGCGCCTCGAGCGCGATGCCGGGGTTGAGCGCCAGCAGCGCCAGCCGTGCGGCCTCGGCCTTCGGCCGCCCGAGGTCGCTCATGCGGTAGAGCGGCTGGCGGTGCAGGTTCGATTCCTCGACGCGGTCGTGGTCGACGATGCTGAGGCGCCCGACGCCCGCGGCGGCGAGATAGGCGAGCACCGCACACCCGAGCCCTCCTGCCCCCACCACCAGCACCGCGGCACCCGCAAGACGCGCCTGGCCGCCCGCGCCGATCTCGGGCAGCCGCTCCTGGCGTGCATAGCGATCGCTCACTGCGGGCGTCACGCTCACTTCCTCAGGCCGCCGCGACCGCGGCCGGATCCGCCGCGGCGAGCCAGGCGCGCGTGCGCGCCTCCGGGTCTGCGTGGCGCACGATGTCGCTGACGACCGCCGCGACATCGGCGCCGGCGGCATACACGCCCGCGAGACGCTCGAGAGTGATGCCGCCGATCGCGACCAACGGCAGCGCGCCGATGCGCCGTTTCCACTCGCTGAGGCGCGCGAGCCCCTGCGGTTTCCAGGGCATCACCTTCAGCAGCGTCGGGTAGACGGGGCCGAGAGCCACGTAGTCGGGCGCCGCCCCGAGGGCGCGCTCGAGCTCATCCTCGTCGTGGGTACTGATCCCGAGCCGCACGGCCGCACGGCGCAGCGCCCCGAGGTCCGCGCCGGCGAGATCCTCCTGCCCCAGGTGCACGAAATCGCAGCCCTCCTCGAGCGCGATCTGCCAGTAGTCGTTGACGATCAGCTGCACGCCCGCCGCCGTACACAGCTCACGCGCCGCACGCACCTCGGCGCGCACGGCCTGGCTGCCGCGCTCCTTGATGCGCAGCTGCACCAGCTGCACGCCGAGCGGTGCGAGCCGCGCGATCCACGCGGCGCTGTCGACGATCGGATAGACCCGCGGCAGCCTCATCCGCGAAATGCCTGGCCGATCACCGGCGTCGAGGGGGTGGCGAAATCGCGTGCCTCGATGGGGCCCGCGAGGCGCGCCGCGCGACCGGCCTCCACCGCCTGCGCGAAGGCCGCGGCCATCGCCACCGGCTGCGTCGCCTGCGCCACCGCCGTGTTGATCAGCACCGCATCGAAACCGAGCTCCATGGCCTGCGCCGCGTGCGAGGGCACGCCGAGACCTGCGTCGATGATGAGCGGCACCTCGGGGAAGTGCGCGCGCAGCGCGCTGAGCCCGAACAGGTTGTTGAGCCCGCGGCCCGAGCCGATCGGCGAGCCCCACGGCATCAGCACCCGGCAGCCGGCCGCGAGCAGCCGCTCGGCCACCACCAGGTCCTCGGTCGTGTACGGGAATACTTCGAAGCCCTCGGCACACAGGATGCGCGCCGCCTCCGTGAGGCCGAAGACATCCGGCTGCAGCGTGTCGTCCTCGCCGATCACCTCGAGCTTCACCCACGGGGTCGCGAACACCTCGCGCGCCATGTGCGCGGTGGTCACCGCTTCCTTGACCGAGTGGCAGCCGGCGGTGTTCGGCAGCACGCGCACTCCGAGGCCGCGGATCAGCGACCAGAAGCCCTGCCCGGAGCGCTCCGCTGCGCCCTCGCGCCGCAGCGACACGGTCACCACCTCGGCGTGCGCGGCGCGTACCGCCTCCGTGAGGATCGCGGGTGAGGGGTAGCGTGCGCTGCCGAGCAGCAGCCGCGAGCGCAACTCGCTTCCGTAGAGCTTGAGCATCAGCCACCCTGCATCGGTGCCAGCACCTCGAGCCGGTCGCCTTCCTGCAGCTCGAGCTGCGCGCGCGCCTCCGCGGCTACGAACTCATCGTTCACCGCCGTGGCGACAGCGCGGCCCGTGTATCCGAGCTCGGCGAGCGTCCCCGCCAGCTGCTGCGAGCGCGTTTCACGCCAGACGCCGTTGACGAGGATCCTCATCCATTACCTCCGCAAAATGCCGCCCCTCGAGCAGCGCGAGAGCCGCGCGGCGTGCGAGCGCCGGGGCGATCAGGAAACCATGCCGGTAGAGTCCGTTGACGTAGAGCACCGCGCCCTCACGGCGCAGGCGCGGCAGATTGTCGGCGAAAGCGGCGCGCACGCCGCTGCCGGTCTCGAGGATCTCCGCCTCGCCGAAGGCCGGATGCAGGGCGTAGGCCGCCGACAGGAGCTCGAGGAGTGAGCGGGCGCTGATACGCCGCACCGCATCGCTCTCCAGCATGCTCGCGCCGACCAGGTAGACGCCGGCGCCGCGCGGCACGACGTACACCGGCATCCGCGGATGCAGCACGCGCACCGGACGCGACAGCATCACCTCCGGGGCCTTGAGGAGCAGCATCTCGCCGCGCACGCCCCGCAGGCCCTCGAGCACGCGCCGTGCGGCGAGTCCGCTGCAGTCGAGCACTGCGCGCCCGGCGAGCGCGGCCGCATCGGCCGCGACGCCGACGCGCACGCCGACGCCGAGCTCGACGGCACGCGCCAGCAGCGCGGCGAGCGCGGCGCGCGGGTCGAGGTGGCCCTCCGCCGGAAAATACAGCGCCGTGGCGAAGCGCTCCGCGAGGTCCGGCTCGAGCGCCGCCAGCGCGCCGGCATCGAGCGTCTCGAACTGCTCGGTACGCCGGCCGAACTGCCGCAGCTCCCCCGCGTCCCGCCCGTGGGCGATCACCAGCGTGCCGTTGACCTGCGTCGCCGGGAAACGCCGCCGCCACCAGCCGATCCCTTCAATGCCGAGTCGCGCAATCAGCGGCGTCGCGCTCTCGAGCTCGCACCAGGGCGCCAGCATGCCGCCGGCGTACCAGGAGCAGCCGGCGCCCTCGAGGCCGGCGGCGCGCTCCAGCACCTCGACCGCCGCGCCGCGCTCGGCCAGCTCGATGGCGCAGGCGAGTCCCGCGACGCCGGCGCCAATTACCGTGACGCGTGCGGTTTCAGCCATCGCGGCTCGCCGGCACGTACAGCTCAGAGCCCGAGGCGCGGAACTTGTCCGACATCTCGCGCATGCCCTGCGCGCGCGCCTCCGCCCGCACCTCGTGGGAGATGCGCATGGAGCAGAACTTCGGCCCGCACATCGAGCAGAAGTGCGCCACCTTGTGGCCCTCCTTGGGGAGCGTCGCGTCGTGGAAGGCGCACGCGGTATCGGGATCGAGCGACAGGTTGAACTGATCCTGCCAGCGGAAATCGAAGCGCGCGCGCGACAACGCGTCGTCGCGCTCGCGGGCCCGCGGGTGCCCTTTGGCGAGATCGGCGGCGTGCGCGGCGATCTTGTAGGTGATGACGCCGGTCTTCACATCGTTGCGATCCGGGAGACCCAGGTGCTCCTTGGGCGTTACGTAGCAGAGCATCGCCGTGCCGAACCAGCCGATCATGGCTGCGCCGATCGCGGAGGTGATGTGGTCGTAGCCGGGAGCGATGTCGGTGGTGAGGGGACCCAGGGTGTAGAACGGCGCCTCGCCGCAGGTGGCGAGCTGCTTGTCCATGTTCTCCTTGATCTTGTGCATCGGCACGTGGCCCGGACCCTCGATCATCACCTGGCAGTCGCGCGCCCAGGCGATGCGGGTCAGCTCGCCGAGGGTCTCGAGCTCGGCAAACTGCGCGGCGTCGTTGGCGTCGGCGATCGACCCGGGTCGCAGCCCGTCGCCGAGCGAGAAGCTGACGTCGTAGGCGCGGCAGATCTCGCAGATCTCCTCGAAGTGCTCGTAGAGGAAGCTCTCGCGGTGATGCGCCAGGCACCACTTGGCCATGATCGAGCCGCCGCGCGAGACGATGCCGGTGACCCGCGATACCGTGAGCGGCACGTACGGCAGGCGCACGCCCGCGTGGATGGTGAAATAGTCCACCCCCTGCTCCGCCTGCTCGATGAGCGTGTCGCGGAAGATCTCCCAGCTGAGCTCCTCGGCGATCCCGCCCACCTTCTCGAGCGCCTGATAGATCGGCACGGTGCCGATCGGCACCGGCGAGTTGCGCAGGATCCATTCGCGAATGGTGTGAATGTTGCGCCCGGTGGAGAGGTCCATGACCGTATCCGCACCCCAGCGGATCGCCCACACCATCTTGTCGACCTCCTCGGCGGTCGAGGAGGTGACCGCGGAGTTGCCGATGTTGGCGTTGATCTTCACCAGGAAATTGCGGCCGATGATCATCGGCTCGGATTCCGGGTGATTGACGTTGGCCGGCAAAATGGCGCGGCCGGCCGCGATCTCCGCGCGCACGAACTCGGGCGTCACGTGCTCGGGGATCGAGGCGCCCCAGGAGTTGCCGTCGCGCACCGCCGCCTCCGCCCGCCGCTCGCGCCCGAGGTTCTCGCGGATCGCGACGTACTCCATCTCCGGGGTGACGATGCCGGCGCGCGCGTAGGCGAGCTGCGTCACCGCCCTGCCCGCCCGGCCGCGCAGCGGTACGCGCCGCAGCGGGAATTCCGGCGCGGCCTTCGCACCCGACACCAGACCGTTGTCGAGCGGCTGCACGTGCCGCCCCGGATAGGCCTCGGTGTCGCCACGCGCGGCGATCCACGGCGCGCGCAGCCGCGCGAGGCCTGCCGAGATGTCGATCGCAACCGCCGGGTCCGTGTAGGGACCGGAAGGGTCGTAGACCGCCAGCGGCGCCTCGCCGCTCGAGGGGTGCAGCGCGATCTCGCGCATGGGCACGCGCAGGTCCGGGTGCAGGTGCCCCGGGCGGTAGACCTTGCGGGATGCCGGGTAAGACTCGGCGACGACGTGCCAGCTCTGTGCATTCATCGAGACGCTCCTCAGGCGAAAAGCCGCGGGCGACCCGGCGAATGCTGGCGCGCGGAACCAGAGAGTCCGCCGCGCATGCGGCGCAGCCTCGACCCGGCTCAGCTCAGGAGAACTTTCCTACGCCAGCATTAACTGGATCAGGTTCGGAGGGTCGCCACGCCGCGCTTCCTCAAAGCGCCGTTGGCCTCTCAGCCCCTTGCCGGGGCTCCCCTAGCTGGCGGAAAAGTAGTACGAGTCGCCGCGGCGGTCAATGCCGTGCGGTCGCCCATCATCTGAGGGCGCGCAGGCACTCGCGCCGCGGCAGGACGGCCGCGCCGCGCGAGTTGCCGGTTGCGCCGCGGCCGGGCCGGTCAGCCCGGGCGCCCGCTCCCGTGACTCGCCTGCCCGCCCTTGCGGCCGGCTTCGGCGGCGAGCTCGGGGTGCTGCGAGAAGCTGCGTTTCTCGTCCGGGACGCTCTGGCCTCCCTTGCGTCCTGCGACGGCCGCCAGCACGCGATTCTGCGAGAAACTGCGCTTCGCGCCGGGCACGCTCTGCCCGCCCTTGCGGCCGGCTTCAGCCGCCAGGCGGCGATTCTGCGAAAAGCTGCGTTTCTCGTCCGGCACCGCCTTGCCACCCATGCTGGCAATCTGCTTCTGCCGGTCCGCGTTCATGGATGCGAATCCACGATGCGACTGCCGTCCTTCCGTTGCGTGAGCCATGACCGCTCTCCTTCCGACCCGCAGGCCGGCGCAAGCTCCGAAGACCGAATTTTTTCCGTGACGCCATTCAGGATACCCCTCGAAGGCGGCGGCGAACACTGGCAGAAAGCGCCGCTCAGCTTGCCCGCAGGCCGGGTGGGCGTGCTTCAGGGGGTTAGGTGATCGATGACGAGCCCGACGACCCCATCTTTTCCCACCTGATAAGCGGCCTCACCGTAAGGGTCGCCTGCAGCCCCGGTGGGATTGCCGGAACGCGCGATGCGCGCGACGACCGTCACGCGGTCACCGCTCCGGAAGCTGCGCCCCGCGATCATGGAATCCTTCGGTGTCAGTTCGACGGTCTGCGGGAACGCGCTCGCCAGGCGCCGCGCGGCGAGCGGCGGCCCGGGGTGCGCGGGATCGCGCACGAACACGAAGAGCGGCGCTCCGCCGGCCGACTGAGCGACCGCCGGCGCGAGTGTGATGCGCACGCGCACCACCGCGGCCGCATCCGGCGCCACCGCATCCGCCGCCGCGCCGCCAGCCGCGGCGCCGCCGGCCGCGGACGCGGAGCCGCCCGGCGCCGCACTCAGCTGCCGGTCGATCGCGACGATCTGCTGCTCGAGGAAACGGCGCGCCGCGTCCGGGGGATTCTGCGACAGCACCTTCACGAAGCGCTGGCGTGCGAGCGGCAGGTCGCCGCGCCGCGCGGCCACCACGGCGCCGAAGAACAGCACCTTCGGCGAGTCGGGTGCGAGGACGATCGCGCGCTCGATGAGGCGCGAGGCGCGCGTGTCGAGCTCCGTCGGATCGATCATGGCGAGCGCCTGGGCTTCGCCGGTGAGCGCTTCGGCGCTGCTGCTGCCGCTCAGTCGATCGGCGCGCTCGAAGGCGCGCAGCGCCAGCGGGTACTCCTGCAGCACGAGATACGAGCGGCCGAGCGTCAGCCAGCCATCGAGGTTCTGCGGGTCGCGCTCCAGCTGCCGTGCGAGCTGCGCCACCATCGTCTCGGGCGAGCTTCCGGGCGCGGGCGCACGCCACGACCACTTGCTCCACACCATGTAGAGTGCCGTTGAGCCTGCCAGCAGCAGGGCCGCCGCGGCGAGCGCGCTCCAGTGGGCGGGCCCCGGCCCGTCCGTGCGCTTGCCGAGCAGCGGCCGTGCGATCAGCACGATGGCGGCCACGGTGAGCGCAGCCGCGAGCAGTGCGAAGGTCAACATCAGCTGCGCCCGTCGTCTTCCACCGGCCCGGGATCGGTGGCGAGCAGTGCGCCGCGTTTGACGATCACGCGCACCAGCACCGCGGCGCCGATCAGCAGCAGGATCCCCGGGGCGAGCCACAGCCACGCGGTGCGTGCGGTGAATCGTGGCCGGAACAGGATGAAGTCGCCATAGCGTGCCACCATGAAGGCGCGCACCTCGTCGTCCGATTTGCCGGCGATGAGCATGTCGCGCACCTCGGCGCGCAGATCCGCGGCCAGCTCGACCGGGGAGTCCGCGAGCGACTCATTCTGGCACTGCATGCAGCGCAGCTCGTGGGTGAGAGCCAGGTAGCGTGCCTCGAGCTGCGGCGTCGGCATCTGTGTCGGATCGACAGCGAGCGCCACGCGGCCGAGCGCGAGCGCAGCGAGCAGCACCAGAGCCAGACGTGCCGCCAGGGAGCTCATGATCCGGGCAGCCCCTGGCGTGGCAGGCGCGGCAGGATCTCCTGCGTCCACGCCTCGCGGGTCAGGGGGCCCGTGAGCTTGTAGACGACGATCCCTGCGGGGTTGACGAGGAAGCTCTCGGGCGCGCCATACACGCCCCAGTCGATCGCCGTGCGGCCGAGGTGATCGACGGCGACCCGCTCGTAGGGATTGCCGAGCTGCGTGAGCCAGCTGCGCGCCTGGGCGTCGTCGTCCTTCCAGTCGAGGCCGATCACCGGCAGCACCGCCGCACGCTGCACCTCGAGCAGCATCTGATGCTCGGCACGGCACTCGTAGCACCAGGTTCCCCAGACGTTGAACAGATACCAGCGCCCGCGCAGCTCCGAGGAGCGTACCGTGCGCGACAGATCATTCAGGTCCGGGAGCGCAAACGCGGGCGCGGCCTTGCCGATGAGCGGTGAAGCGATGACGTCCTTCTCCGGCGCATGCCGGATGCCGATCGCGAGCACGATCACCAGCAGCACGAACGCCCCGAGCGGCAGCAGGAATCGGTTCATCCCGCGGCCTCGCCCGCCGCGGTGGGCGCCACCGCCTCGGCCGCCCGCGCGCTGCGATAGCGGCGATCGGAGGCCGCGAGCGCACCGCCGAGCGCCATGATGAGGGCCGCGAGCCAGATCAGCGTCACCAGGGGCCGTATCTGGATGCGAATGCTCCAGCGACCCGCGCCGAGGTCATCGCCGAGCGCCACCAGCAGGTTGTTGCCGCGGCTCATGTGGATCGAAGTCTGCGTGATCGCCTGATGCTGCACCCAGTACTGGCGCTTCTCGGGCTTGAGCACCGCGACCGGCGCACCGTCGCGGGTGACGGTGATCGTGCCGCCGATGGCGTCGTAGTTCGGCCCCTCGACCGGGGCGACGCCGTCGAAGCGGAAGTCGTAGCTGCCGACGCGGGTGCTCGCACCGGCCGCGAGCGCCACGTCGCGCTCCACGGTGAAGGACTGCACGGTGGTCAGCGCGATCACGGCGAGGCCGAGCCCGATGTGCGCGAGACTCATGCCGAGGACAGCGCGCGGCAACGACAGCCGCCGGCGCCAGCGGTCGATCGGATCGACGAGCGAGGCGAGGATGATCCAGATGCCGAGCGCCGCGCCCACCGGGGTGAGCACCGCACCGTGTGCATAAACGCCGAATGCGACCCCGACGGCGAGGATCACCGCCACGGCGAGCGTCATGAGGAGCGTGCGCTGGCGGTCCCTGAGATGCCCGCGCTTCCAGGCGGCGTTGATGCCGAGCGGCAGGAGCGCCATCAGGGGCAGCATCGACAGCATGAAGGTGGGATTGAAGTACGGCGGACCCACCGACACGGTGCCGAGCTGCAGCGCGTCCGAGACGAGCGGTGCCAGCGTGCCGGCGAACACCGTCGCGGCCGCGACCACCAGCAGCACGTTGTTGAACAGCAGAAACGACTCGCGGGCCCCGAGATCGAAGCCCGCGGTGGACTTCAGCAGCGGCGCCCGCCAGGCATACAGAGTGAGGGCGCCGCCGATCATGAGGGCGAGGAACACGAGGATGAAGATGCCACGCGCCGGGTCGGCGGCGAAGGAGTGCACCGAGACCAGCACGCCCGAGCGCACCAGGAATGTCCCGAGCATGCTGAGGGAGAAGGCGAGAATCGCCAGCAGCAGCGTCCAGCTCTTGAAGAGGCCCCGCTTGTCGGTCACGGCGAGCGAGTGAATGAGCGCCGTGCCCACCAGCCACGGCATGAACGAGGCGTTTTCCACCGGGTCCCAGAACCAGAAGCCGCCCCAGCCGAGCTCGTAATACGCCCAGAAGCTCCCGAGAGCGATGCCGCAGCCGAGGAACGCCCACGCGACAGTCGTCCACGGACGCGTCCAGCGCGCCCACTGCTGATCGAGCCGGCCCTCGAGCATCGCGGCGCAGGCGAACGCGAAGGCCACCGCGAAGCCGACGTAGCCCGTATAGAGGATCGGCGGGTGCACCGCGAGCGCGGGATCCTGCAGGATCGGATTGAGGTCCGCGCCGTCGCCCGCCGGCGGATCGAGGCGCAGGAAGGGATTGGAGGTGGCGAGCGTGAACAGCAGGAAGCCGAAGCTCACGACGCCGAGCACCCCGAGAACGCGCGCGCCGAAGCGCCGCGGCAGCCGCGCGGCACCGATGGCCACAGCGACGGTCCAGGCGGCGAGCAGCAGGATCCACAGCAGGAGCGAGCCTTCGTGGGCACCCCACAGCGCCGTCACGCGGTAGAAGAGCGGCAGCGCGGAATTGGAGTTCTCCGCGACGTAGCGCACCGAGAAGTCCTCGTTCACGAAGCAGGCGATGAGACAGCCCACCGCGGTAGCGACCATGACGAACTGGCCGGCAACCGCGGAGGTCACCGCCCCCGTCCAGCGCTCGCGGCCGAGCCCCGGCCCCGCGATGCCAAAAAAGGCCTGGAGCGCGGCGAGCAGCAGCGCCAGGATCAGTGCGAAATGACCGAGCTCGGGCAGCATGACCTCAGGGTCCTGTCGATGGGGTGGGTGGCGCGGCCGGCGGGCTCGCCGCGCCCCCGGGCGGCGGCGCCGCGGGCTCGCTCTCGGTGCGCGACTCGCCGTGACGGCGCTTCAGCGAGCGCGCCACGGCCGGCGGCATGTACTTCTCGTCGTGCTTGGCGAGCACCTCGTCGGCGACGAAGGTGCCATCGGAGCCGAGATGCCCATGCGCTACCACGCCGGCCCCTTCGCGAAACAGGTCGGGGAGGACCCCGGTGTAGGTGACCGGCACGTCGTGACTGAAGTCGGTCACGGTGAAGCGTACCTCGAGGCTCCCCGGCGCACGTCTCAGGCTGCCGTCGCTCACCATGCCCCCGAGCCGGAAGCCCTCGCCGGGCGGCACCTGGCCGGCAGCCACCTGGGTCGGGTCGAAAAAGAAGGTGACGTTCCTGCGGAACGCGCTGAGCGCGAGCGCGCCGGCGATGCTGACGCCCGCGACGATGCCGATCACGAGCGTCATGCGGCGCTGGCGCGCAGTCATGCGCCCTCCCCGCCGCCGACGCCGAGGCGCCGCCGCGCCGCCGCGCGCGCGCGCTCGAGCAGGCGCCGCGCCCAGAAGACATTCAGCGCCACCACCGCGAAGGTAATCGCGTAGGCGGGCCACACGTAGAGCGCATAGCCCCCCATGTCGAGAAACTGGCTCATGACTTCAGCACCTCGGGGATCCAGCTGGCGGTGCGCTCGCGGTTGAGGATCTCGGCACGCAGCCGCACCAGCAGCAATGCTGCGAAGAATAGCGTGAATGCCAGCAGCATGATGAGCAGCGGCGCCAGCATCGAGCCGGGCATCGCCGGCTTGCCGAAGCGCATGACCGTCGGGGCCTGGTGGAGCGAGTTCCACCAGGTCACCGAATAGTGAATGATCGGCACGTTCACGACGCCGACCACCGCCAGCACGGCGCTCGCGCGGTCGGCGCGCTGCGGATCGTCGATGCTGCCCCGCAAGCCCATGTAGCCGAGATACAGGAACAGCAGGATGAGCTCGGAGGTGAGCCTCGGGTCCCATTGCCACCAGGTGCCCCACATGGGAGCGCCGTAGAGTGAGCCGGTCGCCAGTGCCGCGAAGGTGAACGAGGCGCCCACCGGCGCACAGCTCGCGGCGACCGCGTGCGCCACCTTCATGCGCCAGATGAGCCCGACGGCGGCGGCGGCCGCCATGGTCGTGTAGACCATGAGCGACATCCAGGCGGTCGGGGCGTGGACGTAGATGATGCGAAAGCCCTCGCCCTGCTGGTAATCCGCGGGCGCGACCAGCAGCGCTCCGTAGAGTCCGGCGAGCATCGAGAGGCCCGAGAGCCAGCCGAACCACGGCGTCAGCCGCCTGGCGAGCGCGTAGACATAGGGGGGCGACCCCAGCCGATGAAACCACCTCCAGTTCACGGTGCTCCTCTCACTCCAGGCTGATGCGCACACCGGCGGCGGCGGCGAGCGGCGCCAGCGTGACCCCGAGCACGGCGAGCGCGCCGAGAAGCTCGAGCGGCGCCACGAAGGACTCCCCGCGCATCGCGAGCTCGGTGGCACGCGCGCCGAAAATCAACACCGGCAGCGACAGCGGCAGCGTGAGGAGCGCGAGCAGCACGCCGCTCCTGCGGATCCCGAGGGTCAGCGCCGCACCCACCGAGCCGATGAGACTGAGCGCCACAGTGCCGACGCCGACGCAAATCACGATGGCGCCGAGCGACTGCGGCGGCGCGCCGAGCGAGAGCGCCGCGAGCGGCGCGAGCAGCGCGAGCGGCAGTCCGGTCAGCAGCCAGTGGGTGGCGGTCTTGGCAAAAACCAGCCAGGTGAGCGGCTGTCCGGAGAGCGCGTATTGCTCGAGCGTGCCGTCGTAGGCGTCGTCACGGAACAGCGACTCGAGCGCGAGGAGCGAAGCGAGGAGCGCGGCGACCCACAGCACCCCCGGCGCCACGGCCCGCAGCCGCGACAGCTCCGGTGACACCGCGAGCGGAAACAGCGTCGTGACGATGGCGAAGAAGGCGAGCGGCTGGATGAGCTGCCCGGGCCTGCGGAAGGCCAGCTTGAGATCGCGCAGCAGCACCAGGCGACCGGCGTCGGCGGCCCCGGCGGTCCCGGGCGCGATGTGCCCCGCGGCTGCGATCGTCGCGGCGTGCGAGCTCATGCGGCGAGCTCCAGCCGGCGCAGGCGCTCGCGCGCCACCGGCAGCTCCTGATGGGTGGCCGCCAGCACCAGCCCGCCGCGCGCGAGCTGCTCCTCGATCAGCGTGCCGACGAGCCCCTGGCCTTCGCTGTCCAGGTTGGTCGTCGGCTCATCGAGCAGCCACAGGGGCGCCGCCAGCAGCGACAGTGCGGCGAGTGCGACGCGCCGCTTCTGCCCGGCCGACAGGGTGCGCACCGGCCGGTCGGCGCAGGCGATCGCACCGACGCGCTCGAGAGCGGCTCCGAGCAGCGCACGTCCGACCCGCCGCCGTACCCCGACCCAGTAGGAGAGGTTCTCCAGCGCGCTCAGGTCGGGCTTGAGGGGCGGCTCGTGGCCGATATAGATGAGCCGCGAGTGGAACGCCGCGAGATCCGCCTGCACATCCTGCCCGTCCCAGAGGACGCGGCCCGACTCGGCATAGAGCAGCCCGCACACGGTGCGCAGCAGCGTGGTCTTGCCCGAGCCATTGGCGCCCGCGACGTGCAGGCACGTCCCGCGCGGCAGCGCAAAGCCGACACCGTTCAGCACGTGCTGCTCGCCACGCCACAGGTGCAGATTCTCGGCTTCGAGGCTCTCGTGCGGCATTTCTTCCAATCAGCTCCTTCGGAGCGAGCCTCTAACTATCACGAAACCGCGGTCCGGCGCGTGCGGGCCTTCCGCACGGCAGCCAGGCCATTGATCTGGCGCGCGAGTCTCGCAAATTCATGTGCTTAGCGCCACATTTTCCAGTGTCTTCTCACAGCGCCAGCGCACCGTGGTTCTGTCACCTGCCTGGGGCCGGACTCGAACCGGCACGGGGTTGCCCCCAAGGGATTTTCGTACCACTTCGGCTTGCGCCGCTGCATGCACCGGGCCATGCATTCGTGGTCTGGACTTTACCTTTGCCATCCCGCGCACCGGTTCGGGCGCGCGGCTTAGGCAGGGGCCGTCAAGTCTCTACACTTTCCCCGAGCGTCTCCACGCCGAGACCTTCGGGGCTTAGCTCGGTATTGCAGCCACCCTGACGTGCTGCTGGTCCACCGACTTTGACCCCATTCACACCGGCCGTTTCCGCGCCGGGTGCTCAATACACTCAAGTCCCTTGCGTCTACCAATTTCGCCACCCAGGCTTCGGGTTGCGCGGATAATTGTACAAAAAGGGGGCACCTTCCATGGGAATGGACGGCGAGATCGACTATCGCGCCTATACGCGGGAGCAGCTCGAGGACGCTTTGCGCCGCATCGACCCGGCCCGCTATCCGCGCAACCACCGGAACCTGCTCGATGAGCTCGAGCGGCGACGTGCGGCCGAGGCGAGCGCCGCCGCCGCGGCCGCAGCGGCCGAGACCTCGACCGGCCTCAAACTCTACCGGCCGGAGTTCCGGGCCAGACCCGAGGAGTACTTCCGGATCTGGATCGTCAACCTGGCGCTCACCATCGCAACCCTCGGCATCTATTCAGCGTGGGCCAAGGTGCGCAAGCTCCGCTATTTCTACAGCAGCACCGTGCTGGCAGGCAGCGCCTTCGGCTATCACGCCGATCCCGTCAAGATCCTCCGCGGACGCATCATCGCAGCGGCGCTCGCCGGCGCCTACTTCGCCGCCACGCGCACCTCGCTGCGCGCGACGTTCGCCATGCTGGCCGTGATCCTGGTCGCGACGCCGTGGCTGGTGGTGAAGTCGCGGATGTTCACCCTGCGGGTCACTTCCTGGCGCGGCCTGCGCTTCGATTTCGCCCCCGACTACGCCGGCGCCTACCGCATTCTCCTCGGCTGGCTGTTCCTCGGCTTCGTGACTCTCGGCGTGCTGATGCCGCGCGCAGCGCGCGAGCGCTATCGCTTCATCCTCACACGCAGCCGCTACGGCGCGACACCCTTCGAGTGCAATCCGGGTATCTGGCCCTTCTATCGCACCATGTTCGGCGCGATCGGCCTGTCGATCGTTCTCTTCATACCTCTCATGGTGGCGACCATGATCGTCGGCGGACTGGGCAGCGCGCATGTGATATCGCCCACCGTCCTCAAGTACGTGATGATGGCGCTGTTCATCGCCTGGTACGTGGTGTTCTTTGCGGTCATCCAGGGCTACCCGCATGCGCGCAACCTCAACGAGGTGCTCTCGCATACCTCGCTCGGACCGCACCGGCTCAGCTGCGAGATGAGCGCCGGCGAGCTGATCTTCATCTACCTGAGGAACATCGTCTGCATCCTCTTCACCCTGGGCTTCTACACCCCCTGGGCCCAGATCAGTCTGGCGCGCTACCGGCTCGAGGCCGTGGAGCTCGAGGTGCACGGATCGCTCGATGAGTTTGTCGCCGCGGCGGTGGCGCCGGTTCCGGCCGCGGCCGGCGAGGAGATCAGCTCCTTCTTCGATGTCGACTTCGGCTTCTAGCGCGGCGCGCAGCGTGATCCGGGCGCGTCTCTACGACGGCAGGACTTCGGGGGCGCGGGATGCGCTGCTCACGGTCGAAGGCGCCGGTCATCTGGCGCAGCTCGGCGTGCAGACGAGCGCCGCGGCGCGCAGCCTCCCCTTCAGCGGGCTCGTGATCGGCGAGCGGGTCGGCGAGACGCATCGCCTGCTGCAGCTTGCCGATGGCGCCTCCATCGAGGTGCTCGACAACGCCGCCTTCGATGCGGCGCTCGAGGCGGCGGGTGTCTCGACCCGCGAGGCGCCCATTCGCCGGCTGGAGAGCCGCTGGCGCTATGCCGCGCTCGCCGTGCTCGCCACGCTGATCGGGTCGGTGCTGTTCGTGCGCGACGGCATCCCGGCGCTGGCGGTACGCGCCGTGCGGCTGGTTCCGCCGCAGGTCGACGCCCTGCTCGGCGCTGACAGCCTGCAGGTTCTGGATCGCGGCATCCTGCATCCCTCGAAACTCGCCCCCGACCGTCAGGCGCAGCTGCGCGCGATCTTCGCCGAGGTCGCCGCGGGCTCCTCTCCCGACAGCGGCCACTACCGTCTCGAGATCCGCGCCGGCGGCGAGCTGCACGCCAATGCCTTCGCGCTCCCCTCGGGAATCGTGGTGCTCACCGACGAGCTCGAGGCGCTCGTGCGCCACGACGATGAGTTGCGCGGGGTGTTCGCGCATGAGGTCGGGCATCTCGTCAACCGTCACGCCATGCGCATGCTGGTGCAGAATTCGGCGACCGCGCTGCTCGCGGCGGGGATCTTCGGCGATGCGAGCGGCATCACCTCGCTCGCGGCGACCGCACCCTCGGTCCTCATCAACGCCGGCTACTCCCGCGATTTCGAGCGCGAGGCCGACGCCTTCGCCTTCCGCTGGATGACGGCGCGGCACATCGACCCCGGACACCTCGCCGACCTCCTCGAGCGCCTGCAGCACGCCCAGGGTGCCAATGGCAGCGAGCCGGGATTTCTCGCGAGTCATCCGCACATCCGCGAGCGCGTGCAGGCATTTCGCCTGCAGTCGGAGGCCGCCGCAAAGCACTAGGGCCGCAAGCGCGCCTCAGGTCCCCGTGAGCATCTGCGCGACCGCCGCACAGGAGCGCGCGGGCGGCGGCTGATCAGCGCGAGTGACGCTCACTCGCGCCACAGCAGCGGAAACAACGCATGCTCCATCGGCGCACCCGCGGGCAGCGTCTCGGTGAGCCCCGGGAACTCCGGCGAGGTCTTCCAGTGCCGCGGCGCATGGCGGATGTCATCGCCGAGGAGGCGCAGCGAGAACACCCGCCGGCGCGCACCGCCGCTCACTCCGGGCGCCGCATGCAGCGTCAGCATGTGGAAGCACACCGCATCGCCGGGCTCGAGCGCCCAGCCGAGGATGCGATGGCGGCTGCGGTCGGCTTCGATGTCCGGCAGATCGGCCAGGGCCCCCTCCGGGAACCACTTGGCCTCGTGATCCATGAAGGATCGCGGCATGAGCCACGGGCCGCGATGCGAGCCGGCGACGAACTCGAGCGTCGCCTCACGGGCGACAGGGTCAACCGGAATCCAGAAGCTGCAGTTCTGGCGCCCCTCGATGTTGTAGTACGGCTGGTCCTGGTGCCAGGGCGTACGCTGCCGCGTGCCCGGCTCCTTGGTCAGCATGTGATCGTGGTAGAGCCGCGCGGTCGTGCTCTGCATGAGCCGGCCGCCCGCCTCGGCGAGCGCCGACCCGAAGATGACGCGGCGATAGCTGTCGTTCTCCTGCCAGCAGCAGAAGTCCTCGAGAAAAAAGCCCGGATCGTCGCGCCGGCTCGCCACCTTGGCGCGCGGGCTCGGCTGCGCGAGGTTGTGATCGATACCCGCGCGCAGCAGCTCGACCTGTGAGGGCGTGAGGATCCCGCGCAGCACCACCGCGCCGTCGGCCTGGAAGGCCGTCACCTCCGCGCGCGAGACGCGCGCCGCCGCTGCCGCCGCCATGCTTCAGTCCCGCCCGCGCAGGAACTGCCGGCAGGCAGTGACGAAGCGCCGCCGCTCGACCTCCGACTCGATCTCGGCGCCGAGCTGCACGATGAGCGCCTCGGCGCCGCTGGCGGTTGCGGCGGCGCGCCTTACCAGATGCCGGGCCAGCGGGCCGATGTAGCCGGCGAGCTCGCTCTCGAGGCGGTGCAGCTGCGCGGCATCGAACAGCGAGGCCACGGTACCGGTGGTCGCCGTGCCGCTCACCGCCGCTCCCGGGGGAGCCGCGTAACTGCCGGTCACGGCGCTCGCGGGCGGCGCCCTGAGCAGTGGCTGCAGGTACTCGACGAGGCGCGTGTAGTGCGGCTCGAGGGGCGGCGGGAAGGCATCCAGCCAGTGCTGGCTGCTCAGGAAATACTCCAGGCTCCGCGAGGGCAGCACGCTCTCGATGCGAAACGGCAGCACCGTGACCCGGCGGTGTACGGCGCGCTCGACCTCGCGCCGCACCTGCGGCGAGTCGTTGCTGCTGGAGGAGAACACCAGCACCATGACACGCGCCGCAGCGATCGCCGCGACGATCTCCTCGGCCCAGTCGGCCGCCGGTGTCACATCGCGTGGCGCGATCCAGCACCCCACGCCGGAGGACTCGAGTCGCGACACGATGCCGTGGGCCGGCTCGTGGTCCGCCTGCGAATAGCTGACGAATACCGGCCGCGCGGTCACTCAGGTCTCCAGGAGCTTCAGCGCCTTGTCGAGGCTCTTGCGCATGCGGTTGAAGGCACGCCCGAGAGCGGCGATCTCCTCGCCACCGGTCGCGGGGAACTCCCCTGCGCTGGTGTCGCCGACGCTCAGCTGATCGGCGATGTGCGCCATACGCCGCACCGGCCGCACCACCAGCGCATACATGACGAGGTTCACCACGCCGAGGAGCGCGACGAACACGACGCCGAGCGCCAGCAGGAAGGTGCGGAAAGCGCGGCCGGAGGCCGCCTCCGCGGCCGCGATCGGCACCGAGACGATCTGTGCGCCGATGACATCGCCCGCCTGCCAGCCGAAGCCGTTGCTGCTGCCGTAACGGGCGATCATGGGGGCCGGCGCCGCCACCGCGGTGCTGTGGCACACCAGGCACTCCGCCTGCGCGCGGATCGGCCGCGCCAGGTACAGCGAGCGTCCCATGGGAGTGTCGCGCTCGCCGGTGAACTCGTGCATGCCGGGCTCGTCGCGGAAGCGCTGGATGATGTCGGTCTCCCAGTCGGTGGCCCGGTCGCGCGGGTTGGTGGGGTTGAGGGTCGCCTCGTGGTAGGAGTACTCGCGGCGATTCTCGTGCACGCGCAGGAAGTTCTCGGTGGCCGCGTAGGCGGGCACACTCTGCGGCAGGAATACGCTCTGCATCTGCGCGGCGAGGAGCGGTGCGATCTGCTGCGCGGTGTAGTCGCGCACCGCCAGCGCGCCGTCCATCATCAGGCCCGCCTCGGTGCCGATCTCGCGCTCGGCGTTGGCCTCGAGCGCGGCGCGGCAGACGATGCCGGTGACGGTCGCGCCGACCGCGAATACCACGATCAGCGCGAGATTGATGCGAACCAGGAGACTCATCCGCTCACCACCCCCCGAGTGCGGTGGATCAAAGTAGTGGATCGCGCCCACCGGGCGCAACTTCCCGAGCGGCTGGCGCTGCCGGTTGTAGCCGGGCCGGCACGGGCCGCACAATGCCGCGCGTGCAGGACGACAATCCGATCGGAAACTCCCCGTTCATGGTGGGGGTCTCGGGACACCGGGACCTCGATCCGGACGAGACTCCGCGGCTGCGCGAGGCGGTCACCGACTTCGTGCAGCAGCTGAAGATGCATCTGGGCGCGACCGAGGTGCGGCTCATCGTCGGCATGGCGGAGGGTGCGGACCTGCTGGTCGCGCAGACCGCGCTCGACCTCGGCGTGCCGGTGGATGCGGTGCTGCCGATGCCGCTCGAGCACTACGCCGCCGATTTCGATCCGGCGACACTCGAGCGCCTGAAAGAGCTGCTGCGCCGGCCGCACGTGCGCTGTGTCGAGCTGTCGGCGGATATGGCCGCGGCCGCAGGTCCCGGGCCGCACTCGCGCGAGCAGCGCGATGCCATGTACGCGAATCTCGCCGATACGCTGATCCGGCGCAGCAGCCTGCTGCTCGCCCTGTGGGACGGACGCGGCTCGCACCTCCCGGGCGGCACCGCGGATACGGTGCTGCGCTATCTCGGCGTCCGTACCGATGACAATCGCGAGGACGATACGGTCGAGTTCCTGCAGGTGGACACCGAGATCGATCCGGAGGCGGAAATCTCCCCGCGGCTCGTCTACTGGACGCCGGCGCTGCGCTCGGGCGCCACCGGCGGACCGCCGGTGCGCTGGCCCTGTTACCTGCTCGGCGCGGGCGAAAACGTACTGCAGATCCAGCGCACCATGCCCTCGCACCTGAAGCGCCAACTCGCCGAGCTCAACAGCTACAACCTCGAATACCAGCGGCTCACCGCCACCGCCAGGCTCGCCGCGCCCGAGTCGCTCATGGCCTCACTCCCCGGAGGCGTGACCCTGCCGCCGAATGCCATGCTGCAGGACATCGACACGCAGTACGGCAAGGCGGACGCGCTCGCGGTGTACTACCAGCGCCGCTCCGACCGGCTGTTCGACCTGTTCGCGTTCATGGCATTCGCGATGGGCGTCGCCTACCTCATCTACGAGAAGCTCACCGACTCGCGGGCGCTGTTGCTCGCGTATCTGCTGACGTTGCTTACCAGCCTCGGCGTCTACTACGTGCTGCAGGGCAGGCGCTGGTTCGGCAAACACCTCACCTACCGGGCGCTTGCCGAGACGCTCCGGGCGCGATTCTACCTGCGCCTCGCGGGCGCCGATCAGCGCATGGACGCGGGTGAGGTGCTGGCGCTATCGGGCATCGAGCGCTTCCGCGGTTTCGGCTGGATCGGCTTCGTGATCAAGGGGATCGAAGCGGCCGACGATCGCGCCGATCCCGACCGCCGGCTCGAGATGCAGTGC
>Ga0335079_10001990_pt1 | contig 23488 bp, 23 predicted proteins | sample Lox_Sample_33_FD_206719 | JGI IMG/M metagenome (GOLD analysis project Ga0335079, IMG submission 206719) | Soil microbial communities from Loxahatchee National Wildlife Refuge, Florida, United States - Lox_Sample_3.3 | ecosystem: Environmental > Terrestrial > Soil > Wetlands | place: USA... | reverse complement strand
GGCTGTAACGAATTGCCTAGCTAAGCAAAGGAGGAAGTCAGATGGGCATCCTAGGCCTGACACACGACGATACTGGCAATGCGCTCGAAAAACTCCCTGTGACCATCAAGGTCGCAATTGGCGAGGGCCCGGAACCAGGCGCTGAAAACGGACACCCTCGAAAGCTCGACCACTTCGTTTTCAAGAGGAAAGCGCTCCGTGGCCAAGACGTGGTTTGGATCTCCGCGCCGGAAATCTCCCAAGCGCACGGCGAGAATCCAACTGAGTTGGGAGTCGTCTTCCTGAATGACGATCCTCGTGAAGTTCTGCGAACGGAGTATGCGCTCTGGACGCCCGGTGGATGCAAATGCCGGGGCGAACTCGTGCAGATTGAAAATGGCGACGGAACCAGATTCGAGATGCAAGCGATTCGAAGAACGCAAAAGCATCCGGAGGGCGAGGCGTGGCCCGGCAATTACAAGTACGTGGATGGACCAAAGAAGGGTCAACCGGTCGAGTCGTGCGGCGACGGCTGCCCGGATTTGGAGCGTGGTGAGTGCCGACCGTCAGGCGACTTGTACTTCATGCTGGAGAAATTTCCCGTGTTCGGGACGATCTGCCGGCTTCACACAAGCAGCTACCGCTCCGTCCGCAACCTGTCAACCGGGCTCATGCAAATTCGGCGGTTGAACGGTGGCCGTCTGACGGGCGTGAAAGCAATCTTGAAGGCAAGTCCGGAACGAGTTTCCTATGTGGATCGAGACGGCACGCGGCATACATCCGTGGCGTACATTCTCAGCTTCGAAATCGGGGCGCGGGACCTACGGACGCTCGTCGCGAACATGACGGAGCCTGTTCGACTGTTGGCGGGGGGCCATGCCGCCTTCGAGTTACCCCGGGGGAGCCAGTACGTCGCGTCCGAAACGGATGCGGAACGCGCGCGCGAAATAGCGAGTGAATTCTACCCACAGTCGGCCACGGGGGAAGTTTCAGTCTCTCCGCAACAGCACAGCGAAGAGGACGAGCAACTTGCGCGAATTTGTGAGTTGGGGCGTCAACTCGGCTACAACGATGCGAAAACGAAAATGTTAGTAGGCCAGTGGAGGCAAGACTTGACCGGACTCGAGCGGAAACTGCGTAATCAGTCCGATGAAGATCCGCAGGACACGAAGAAGTCGAGCCGCAGCCCGGTGCCTGCAAGAATTCCCAACGGCCATCGGCGTTCCACGACTAGGCAACCAGTTACAGCCTCACTCGATGGATCGGTCTGCGCCAACGATGAAGGCAGACGATAGAGGCATCAGAACTACACATACACAAGGACCTTCGGCTCGCCTGCAAGCATCCGAGTTTGCGACCCCGAGCGTCGAGCCACGACCCCGCGTGCATGGCGAGCTGACGATTTATGCTCTGGGAAACCCGAGATAGGTTCGTCCTGCTGCCCTAATCGACGCGCGGGCGGTCGGCAATTCCAAAGCGCTTGCGATATTCGCCGGGTGAGAGTCCGACAATTCGATTGAAAATCTTTCGAAAGGCACCCTGATCCTCATAGCCAACCTTCCAGGCAATCTCGCTGATCGACTGCGCTGAAAACTCAAGCGCTTCGCGTGCCTTGGCCATGCGCACATGTTGCACATATTCGTTCGGCTTCAGCCCGGTTGCCTTGCGGAAACGGCGGAGAAATGTCCGCTCCCCCAATTTCGCATGTGCGGCCATTGCATCCACTGTCACACCCTCCGCATAGTGGAGCTGCACCCAGTGCTGAACGTGTAGAGCGGCCGAGTCTCCGTGTTCCAACCTCGGAGCGAAAGGCGAATAAAAACGCTGTTCGCGGCCAGCGGCATCGACGAGAAAGAAGTGTGCGGTGGCGAGCATAACGGAGGGGCCAATCCACCGTTGAATCAGCTGGAGTCCGAGGTCAACCCATGCCATTAGACCGCCCGCCGTGATGATGTCTCCATCGTCGATCATAAGCTTGTCCGCGTTGACGCGAATCTCCGGAAACAATTGAGACAATCGATCTGCGTGAACCCAGTGAGTCGTAGCCGAGCGTCCGTTCAGCAGTCCAGTTTCGGCAAGCAGAAAGGCCCCGGCACAGATCGAGCACAGTACGGTCCCTCGGGCGTGTTGGGACGCAATCCAGCGAGCGTCCGATGTAAAAGCTTTCCCGCAAGGTTCGACATCTAAGCTCGGAGGTAGGATCAATGCGGCCAGCGGCTCATGCTTGCCCAACTGCTGATGCGTGTCGAAGACAGGTTTGAGTTGGTCAGTCTCTCCTCGCAGTCGCCAGTGAGTTGCCCGCACTTCTCGCGCGCTTTGCCCGCCATGCTCCGCACTCAGGCGATTTGCGACGATGAAGAGGTCGGTCAGGCCGGATACGGCAGAGGTCTGCGCTCCTGGATACAGCAAGAGTCCGATTTCGGTGACTTTTCGCTGAGCGTCGTTGTCACTTTTGCCCCGAACTTTGTCAGTTGCGCCCATTGTCGGAATCCTCCATCGAGCGCCTAATACGAGGCACTCGAGAATAACGGGCCACATAGTGGTGCTGGCGAAGAAGGACACCACAACCCAGAGTGACGACTCGAACTTGAGAGACGAAAAACAATAACGCAACGCAGCTCGAAAGACCATTAGCACAATCTGAGCGCATGCCAGGGATTAGCGCCGAGGGAATCATCGAGATTTCATAACCACAGACCATTGACCGACGCTGGAAGTGAAAAGGGGAGAGAGCTGATGCCTACGATTACGACGAAAGACGGAACACAGATCTACTACAAGGACTGGGGCAAAGGTCAGCCCATAGTTTTTAGTCACGGCTGGCCGCTCTCAGCGGACGACTGGGACACACAGATGCTGTTCTTCGGTCAACGTGGCTACCGTGTGATTGCCCACGACCGGCGGGGGCACGGACGTTCCAGCCAGACCTGGGATGGCCATGATATGGATCATTATGCCGACGACCTGGCGGCGCTGACGGCACATCTCGATCTCAAGGATGCGATTCATGTTGGCCACTCGACAGGCGGAGGCGAAGTGGTGCACTACCTTGCTCGCCACGGCGAAAGCCGAGTGGCAAAAGCGGCCATCATCAGCGCGGTGCCGCCCCTGATGCTGAAGACGGCGGCCAATCCGACAGGTCAGCCCAAAGAGGTGTTTGACGGATTGCAGGCGCAACTCGCCGCGAACCGAGCCCAGTTCTATTACGATGTGCCCGCGGGACCGTTCTACGGTTACAACCGACCCGGTGCGAAGCCCTCTCAGGGAGTGATCTGGAATTGGTGGCGCCAGGGCATGATGGGAGGCACCAAGGCGCACTATGACGGCATCGTTGCCTTCTCCCAAACAGACTTCACCGAGGACCTGAAAAAGATCACTGTGCCGGTGCTGGTGATGCATAGCGAGGACGACCAAATCGTACCTTATGTCGCTGCTGGACCACTGTCGGCAAAGTTGCTGCGGAATAGCACATTCAAAAGCTACAAGGGCTTCCCGCACGGCATGCCCACGACTGAGGCCGACACGATTAATGCCGATCTACTGGCCTTTCTGAAAGGCGCGGCGACCAGCGCGGCGGTCTGACCGGATCGAGGATAAGCACGGACTCTAGATCAGAAAAAGGATGGACCAGCGGGGCGGCTTGCGCTCGGTTGGCACAGGGTCAAAGGCAACGCCCTCCAATGCAACAACGATCAAGGAACACGAATTGCGGCAAGTGGATCGAGCGAACAAGACGGGATTGGGTCCTTTGGTATTTGTCCACGGGCTATGGCTACTTCCCAGCAATTGGGAGCGCTGGGCGGGTGTAAAGCAGCACGTTTCAGATCGATCCGAAGGCGACCACCAACAAATTCGGTGCGTTGCAGGCCTCCGCAACGAGAAACTGTTCCCTCCCAACTACTTCTGAGAACCCCGCAACAATCCGAATTGCCGAGACGAGGGCCGCCACTCCTGTATGTCAGGCAGAGGCGCTGGTTCGAGTCCCGTCGATCTTGCCAGTAAATGGAGAGAGATCGCTGCCGGAAGAGAGCAGCGGCCCGAAACGCATTCTGCCGAGCAGACATCAGGCGGAAGGCCCGAAAGCGCGAAGGCCGTTCCAACAGCCGAGCCACAACCTAGTCCGCAAACCGGTACAGTCAGGATGCAGTGTCGGCAGACCGTATTGCCCTAATGTCACGAATCAGAGGCTTGCCGAAGAGACGTTTGTATTCGCGGGTGATCCCGTTCTTCGAGTCGAGGACTTCTACCAAGTCACGGACTATCTCACGATTCTTCCTGATGTGGATGAGGACCGGATCGGCGTACTTGGAATTTGCGGCGGTGGCGGATATTCCATCAATGCCGCGATGACGGAGCGGCGGATCAAGGCAGTCGGAACCGTCACCGGAGCCAACTATGGACGCCTCATGCGCGAAGGGTTTAGTGGGTACGATCCTATCGGCGCTCTTGAAAAAATGGCCAGGCAGCGTACTGCAGAGGCGCGCGGTGCCAAGCCACGTGTCGATGATCTATTGCCCCCGTCCCCGCAAGAGGCAAAAAAGCTAGGCATCACTGATGTGGACATGCTCGGAGCGACGGAATACTACCGCACTCCTCGTGGGCAGAAACCGAAGCGGAAGAGTCTTTGTTGCTATTTGCAGTCCGGAGGGGATCGAGGCTTCGAAGACGCTCCTGATCGATGCAAGCAGTCTTGACCAACGCACGCTCTTGGCCCCGCTGCCCATGAGCACGATCGCAGAAGAACGTAAGCCCGCACCCGGAAGGTCGATGCTTTCCTCCCCGCTTGCGCCGCCGACATGGACGAAACGAACGGGTTTCGCATCCTCGACACTCTTCGCGATGGCAGCGATGATCGTTCTTGCGCTGTCGCCCCATAGGTAATCGACAACCACGTCGATGCCACTGGGGAACTCTTGCATCAGCGCCTGTTCGTACCAATTCGTCCCCGAGGGATGAAGGGTCCCGATCGCGAACGGAATCGTAATGTCGGCGCCCAATCCCTTTACCTCCTCAAGCTCGGCCTCATTCCGACCAGTTGCAATGACCTTTGTCGCTCCGAGATCTTTTGCCAGTTGCACTGCCAACCTTTGCTAGCAACGGGGCGCTACATGCAAAGGCTCGACGAAAACGCGGACGGAAGGCTTGTTTGAGTTCGAGCGACGACGCACGAGCACGTACGCAAAAGTGGCGCTTCCAATCGTTGGAAGCGGTTCTCACGATAGCTGAAGAAACGCAACCAGCAGCGAATGAACGGATCCAAACAAGCGCGCCTAAGCGGCCGCCATCCTCCAAAGTCCTGTTGACACTTCCACAAATTCAGCATTCGTTCGAAGAACTCTCTTCAAATATGTTGAAAAAGTTCGGGAGCGCGTCCTATAGCCGGCGCGCAAGACTCGTGAGTGGATCTCAGGCACGCTCAACGGTTCACTAGCCCGCAGACAAACCTGCCTCGCCACGACGACCACTGGAACGCGCGTTCGGGGTAAAGCAGGAATAGTAGCTCGAATCGTTTTCTCAGCGCCTTGCGCGGTGACGGTAGCCTCAGCAAAATCCTCGGCCAGTGCCAGGAAGAACGGCTTCACTCTTTCCAGAAAGGCTAAGCCGTTCTTGAGCCATCCGAAGATTTTCTCCCTCGATTGCGGGTGGATCAAAAATGCGGCAACTAGAAGCCCCGCGACGATTTGGAGTGCAGGCGGCATTTTGCGGATCGCGTCGGCGAGAATTTTTGCGAGAGCAGCGATCGTCTCAAAGCCACAGATGAGGGCAAACCCAGTTCCAACCTTTACGCCAACCAAGACGCTAGTGGCCCTTGCGTATTCGCGAAGTCTCGCGTCGAGACCACCTGCCAGGTTCGGGGGATTTGTTTCAAAGAAATGCGGATCACGAGTCCATATGAAATCGGCTTGAATTTGATCGTGCGTTTGAAGGTAGGGTAGGTCTTTGGGATCGGAGCAGGTGAAATTTGTGTGGTTTTCGCTCGGGCGGTAGTAACGAATCAAGCTCTCCACTTGTGCCCACTCTTCCTGAACCTCGCCGAAAGGAACCTCAAGCTCTGCCGCGATTACCGGTAGATCCTCCTCAATCTCCGTCTTTAACCAGTACGGAGCCACAGGGATGACGATTCCCGCTTCGATCGATTCGTGAAGGGCGGAGCGGGCGCACGGGTCGCGCCGGGAGCCGAGGCGCCAGCGAAGCTCCGCCTGCACCTGAGAAGCATCGAGAACAACGAGGAAACGCAGGACCTCGCCGATCAGCATCCGGAGTGTGGGGAAAACGTCCAAGAGGTCCAAGAGTGGGCGCAGCACGTCGGACCGGAATACGGGCGTTTTGGAAGAGCTCACTACCGGCTGCGTCATGGCACCAGTTAGTATGGCGGAAAACCACGGGACTGTGTAGCGCGTGACCGCGCGCTCGAGGCGCCTGATGTACGACAGACACCGATTCAACGGACTATGGAGGCGTTACTGGCTCGGCCGCGCTTATCTATTGGGACTTGTACTCGATATCCAACAAGCCGCTTGAATTCAATTGAAGGACCAATCCGCCGTCGAAAAGCGTTTCTGGCTTTTCAGGTGTCACATCTTTCGTGGCCACGAGTGCGCCTTTCTCGTCTTTGAATTCTACACGCGTCAGCAGCGACGCGTTGACGCAGCTCCCCGTCGCTGCGGAAGCATCTAGCGAGATCTGTTTTTCGTCTCCAGGGCCCACTACGATTTCGCCAGTAACGGGCGCATGGCACGAATCTGTGGGCACTGACCGCTTTTCTCTCACGAAAACGTTCGCAATATACACATTGGACGATCCATTCCGACCGTCGCAATACAATCGCAAACATCCACCGGGCAATTTCGCAACGTCCCAGTAGTTTGATCCGTTTGCAGTTACATGCTCGCGGTCCGTCATGCCGTTCGAGAACCCAGGATAAGGGTCCGGATCGATTTCCCATCCACTCTCGGCCACCGGACACACATCGACATGACTATTGACGGGTCCGCTGTTCGATTCTGTGTAGAAACTGTGTGGACCTTTGTCAGTGTCGCGAGAGAGCGGATGGGGTACTGTTTGTCTGTCAATGTTCGTTCCTTTCGCTGTTAGTGTGGCGACGACATGGTACGGCTTACCGAATGATGGAACCCGCAGCTGGGAGGAGCCAGAGATTATTTTCGGGGGATTGAACCAATAGACTAGTACAAAAAGCGCCAGTGCGCCGCCAGCACGCACATATGGCGGAGCCTTGACCCATATCAGTCCTGGCAAGAGAGCTCCCACGCCCGCGGCGGCTAGTGCCAAGACTACTCGAAATGTGAACCACTGAGTTGGCGTCGGATTCGGGACAAACAAGGAAAGGTACAACATCACGATCACAAAGATCACCCCGAACGCAAAGGCAGTGATTTTTTCCCACGTCGGTGGCGAGTCGGCGCTCCCACGTTTTGGGGTCGGCTTGTCCGAAAAGAACTGTTGGACTAATACCCTCTGATCTTGAGGTAGCCTGTACTCGTAAAACTTTTCATTGCCCGGCAAGGCATCGGCATCTCGTCCCCCATAAGAGGCGGAAGAAAACTCAGATATGTTGATTCTAAAGGTGACTGCTAGCTTGAAATCGAAACTTCCATGCGACGACCGACATTCCAAGTAAAGGATGAACCGATTTCTCTCCGTATCCTTAATGACCGTTTGCCGATATGGACGCTCCAACCTTGGATCGGCGAATTGGACGTTTTCAGGAATCGCATACTCTGGCAAAGACAATGCATAGTAGCTCAGTAGGCTCTGCGCTGTTGGTATTCCTAACCAAGAAGTCTGAAATTCGTAACGGCCGTCTACGACCCTGAATCGGTCCGCCGTTAGCTTTCGGATTTTGCAAGTCGCGAACCCTTCTCTGAAAATCTTTTCGTCTTCATCATTTAGAAAATGGAACGGTCCGCTGCGAACATCAGCGTATTCGTTCGCAAAAGCGACGGTCATCTCTTTCGCTGAATCCGGTCGCATGCGGAAGGTCCGCAAAGAGCCATCCGCCTCGAGCTGCTCGACAATTACCGCACCGACGTCCATCGACGCATCCTTTTTGTCCAGGAAAGGGGTAAGGGTGACTCTACTGCACTTTCGATGCTGATTTAATACTTGGCGGAAGCAGTCGGTCAAATTCTTTTCCTCACAGTCTGTTACTCGCCGTCGGAGCCTTGCTTCGGGCAGACCGCGAACCCAAACCACCTAGAGGGTTTGCTTGACCAGTTGCTGTCCGCAGCATAAGCTTATAGCGCAAACACATGAAAACCTTGGGTGAACGCATTCGGGAACTGCGCGAGCAGAAGGATATTTCTCTTCGCGAGCTGGCCAAGAAGTTGGAGGTATCTCCTGCCTTTCTGTCAGATATCGAGCTCGGGCGGCGCTTTCCTTCCGATGAAGTGCTGGCAAGGATTTCGAAAGAGCTTGGCGAGTCCATCGAAAACCTAAAAAAGTACGACACCAGACCTCCCGTCGAGGAACTCAAGCGTTTGGCCGCAGCAAACCCGCTGATGGGTGTGGCTCTGCGCAGAGTGGTTGAGCGAAAAGTCAGTGCAAGCGACTTGATCGAGTTTCTTGATAAGGACAAAAAGAGGAAATGAAAGCGCGGAGAACTCGGCAGCGATTGGAGCGACCTTTTTACAAGGACTCGGAAGTCGAGGCGATTTGTGAAGACGCCTTGCGCTCGGTCTCGCTCTTTCCGGAATCTCCCTCTCCAGTGCGCATCGATCGCTTTATCGAAAAGCGCTTTGGAATTTCGCCAAGCTACGAGGATCTGCCCGAAGGCGTGCTCGGCTTGACGATCTTCGGCAGCAAAGGTGTCGAGGCGGTATGCCTGTCGCGCTCGCTCGATGACAGAGGGAAGGTCGGCGAGCGCCGCGTGCGTTCGACGCTCGCTCATGAAGGCGGGCATGGCCTGCTTCACGCGCACCTGTTCCCATTGGGCGATGCAGAACTGCTCTTCGGCGACAGCTCCGATCCTGCCAGGCCGAAGGTCCTATGTCGCGACGAGTCGGTTGAAGGGGCTCCGCGCGGGGGCTACGACGGCCGATGGTGGGAATTTCAGGCGAACGGCGCGATGAGCTCGCTTCTTTTGCCGAGGCCTCTGGTCGAAAAGGCTCTGGAGTCATATCTGCTCGAGCAGGGCTCACTCGGAATGCGTGCGCTCAATCCAAGGCGTCGAGAGGAAGCCGCACGCGACCTTTCGGAGATCTTTGATGTGAATCCAGTGTTTGCGAAGCTGCGCATTGAGAAGTTGTTTCCCGAAGCGGGAGAGAAGCAACTGGCGCTCTGAAAGTTTTTTCTCTTGTGTGTCCGCATACGTCAGCGTACACTGTACGTAGGGATTGGGCGGCTCCCACTCCTTCTCCGAACTTGTCCTCGGCTCACTCGGGTAGCCGCTTAGTCGCCCAACGTTTGACCGGAGGAAAACAGCTATGTCGGACCACAAAATCGAGGTCAAGGTCGTCACCACCGCCGGGAATTACCCGGAGGCGGGATTCAAGGAGTATGCGGCGCATGAGAAGCTCTCAAAGGTTCTCGAGGAAGCAGCGGACCATCTGAAGTTGCATAACACTGGGAGCTGGATTGCCAAGCTGGACGGCCGGACGCTGAACGCGGCGCTCTCGCTCGCTGAGAACCACATCCCGAACAGATCGAAGATCTCTTGGGCTCCGGCAGAGCCAGGCGGCGGCGAGTTGTGCATCCGGAAGTAAGCAAAGAGTCGTTCGATGCGGCGGTCGCTGGAATTTGCGCCAACGCCGACCTTTTGACCGAGCGTGGGTGGTTGGTGCTGCGCAGAGCGTATCCAGAGTTCGTCTTGGCGGTGAAGCATCGTGGAACGGGCCGCGTCCGAGTTTTCCGGTTCGTGTTTGACGGTTGGAACAGTCAGCCGCCGAGCCTCTCATTCTTGGATGGAGAGACATTGGAGGAATTGCCAGGCTCCCTATGGCCCACGGATGGCCAGGGGCATTGGCACGCGACCGGATGGCAGGCAGCCGGGGGACAGGCCACTCAGCGGCCGTTCATGTGCATGGTGGGTATCCGCGAATACCATACGCACACGTCTCATGTGACAGACAGTTGGGAGAAATACAAGAACGAGAGCGGTTTTGATTTGGGCGGTATCGTTTCGCGAGTGACAGAAGTCTTTCAAAATAGCAATGTCTAGACTGTCGGATACTGAGCTGGTCTTTCACGTTCCGTTTGCGCTCCTCGACCATTCGCTCGAGTTTCTGCGCGGTCAGGGCCGACGAGGCCATGAAGGCGTGGCCCTATGGGCTGGGGAATTCTTTCGGGGAGGTTTCCGCGTCTCGCGCGCGATCATCCCGGAGCAGTCGACCGGGCGCCTTTTCTACCGGATTTCCAGTGACGAGACGTTCCGAATCCTCGAAGATATTTCACGCGACGGTCTCGTGATTCCGATCCAGATTCACAGCCATCCCGACGAGGCTTTCCATTCGGAAGTCGACGACGAAGATGCGTTCATCCGACAACAGAATGCGATCTCGATCGTCGTTCCGGATTTCGCCAATTTCCCGGTCGATGAGTTTCTGCTGCACGCGAAATTCTTCCGCTTGCGCGAGCACACCACGTGGGTTGAGATGCAGCCGCCCGAAGTTGGAAAAGTGTTGCGCTTCGACGGCATATGATGGACTGGATCGAAAAGCACATCCAGACACTGTGCCATCCCTCGGCGTTGACCGAAGCGCAGGCCCGAATGCTCTTTCTACGTGTCCTTCGTGTCGAACTCGATGAGCGCGTCCGCGCGAACCGCACCTATCGCCTCGCCTATCTCTACGCTCTGAACTTACTCACGCGGATGTTCCCTTACACACAGTTTTCTGTAGAGGAGGCCGAGCCTCTTCTGATTCTTCCCTGGGGAACTGGGACACCACTTGCGGCCCCCGGCCAGCCTGAACAGACGCTGGTCTTTGGGCGTTCAGGCACGAAAACGGCATCGGGCCTTCTCACGGCCAACTGCCACGACTGGTCGGTGTATATCGATTCACCGGTTGAGGTCGATCCTGCTGAGCCTTGGAATCCTGTACTGGCTCTGGTAACAGCTTGTTATGCAGCGGCGCGGGCAGCGCAAGCACTTCTCGGAAATACGATCGACCAGGAGAGTTGGCGACCGTTTTCGATTCTCGACTTTGCACAGGGGCGAGTGAAATTCGACTGGTCTGCGACACTCGCGCTCGGCGAGGCACATCTTGCGGGCGTCGGCGCAATCGGCTCAGCCTTTCTGTACGCGCTCGGGGCGCACGGGACTGCCGAAGGTACGCTTGTCCTCGCAGACCATGACAAGGTCGACATCGGAAACCTCGGACGTTACACGCTGTTCGACTTGAACGATGTCGGCACTTACAAGACGCTGGCGGCGAAAGAGCGGCTGCGCAAGTTTGAATTACGGGTCAAAGTGGACCCCATCGAAAAACGCTTCGAACAACACTTCCGCGATGCTCATGCAGAAAATAATTCCTTCCGCGTGGCAAAACTGATTTCCGCGCCGGACCGCCGTGCGACGCGACGCACCCTTCAACAACTCCTGCCCCGCGCCCTATGGGATGCGTCGACCGGACCCAACCAAGTGGTGGTGCACAGCAACCAATTCGACCCAGCCTACGCATGCGTCGAGTGCATCTATCCCGAAACTCCTGACGAGCAGGCTCACGCGCGGCATGTCGCTCAAACTCTAAATGTTGAGCTCGGACGTCTTTTGTCGGGCGAACTGATTGGCGAGGTGGATGCCGCCAGAATTCGCGAACGCTATCCACACCTGCAACTGGACGCCCTGGTCGGAAAGGACTTTTACAGCATATTCGGACTGTTATGTTCGGCAGGGGAACTCCGCACGGAGAACGGCGTCGTTCTCGCACCGTTCTCGTTTGTTTCGGGGCTAGCAGGTGTTCTGCTCTATCTCGAACTCGTAAAGTCCCACTTTCCCGAGGTCTTTGCACCTTTTCAGCAGCACAACTATTTCCAGGTCAATCCGATGCGGATGCCGAATCCGGAATTTCGCGAGTTGCGTCCGAGTCGCAAGGAGTGTATGTGCCAGAAAGAGGTCGTTCGCAGAGTATTCCAACGAGTTTGGTCTGCCCAAAATGACGCATAGTCAGTGGGAGCATACAGTGGGCTACGTCGGGCCTTGGAAACCAGGAGAAGACCACATCGCGTCAAGATCGATTCCATGATTCAGATCACTGCGACCGGTCTTCATGTCAGTGTGAACGGCGCCGTAGTGTATCTCGACAACTGGGCGTTCATTGAACTCGCGAAGAAAGACCCGGTGCGGCGACGCCGATTCCTGGCTGCGGTGCATGGTGGTATTGACGTCCTTTTTTCGGTAACTAATGCGGCCGAGTTCTCGGGCCCCCAAGGCCGATCTGCGGATGCTTTGAAAGCGTTCCTCGATGAGATCGGGCCGCGGTGGTTCCCTGCGCGGCTTGATGCAACCGAAGTCGTCAAGCGTGAAATAGCCGGGGAACATTCCATTGAAGCCTGCATCGATAAGAGAGTTTTCAAATCCTATGTCGCGGATCAAATGCGACCCCCCGCTTTCGGCCTTGGTAAAGTTGCTCCAATTTCCGAGCGCCTCTTTTGGCTTGGTGCGATCGTTGACCGAGTAGGGCAACAGCGCGAGTCCATTTCACGAAGATCGGCGGAATTCGACAAGGTCATGAAAGAGAAGATGTGCACAGTTCGCGCAAAGTGCAAGAGCGACAGCACCCTGCTCAATCGAAAGTTTCCTTCTGTGCCTTTCAACCCGTCCCTGCGAGCCGGGTTCGTCTGCCACAACTTGTTGAGAGTGATGGCTATCGAGGCCAATTCACTCAAGAAGGGAGACGGACTCGATTTCTGTCATGCCGTGATCGCATGCGCCTACGCTAGCTTTGCGGCTTTGGATCGACATTGGAAACACCGGCTGCTGACCCTTCCGAGTAATCCGCTCGCACGAATTTACTCACCTCTAGAACTCAACCAGATGGTAATCGACATGGACGCGTGGGTACGACATCGCGCGGCATGAGTTGCTGAAGTACTTTCACGATGGACGTCGTCCGAAAGCAAGGGTCATCCCGCGAGTTTCCCTTCGGATTTCTCCTCAGCGATTAGTTTGACCCGGATTCCTGCCGCCCAGATTTGACCCAAGTAAACGTTCCCTGGTATTTCCAGCGAGGTCGTCCATGAAATCCGTCAAGTACACCGCTCGCTCCAAGACGGCAAGATTCCCGCCACCTCTTAGCCAGTCCAGGCAAGGCGACATGGCCTGCGAACGGCTGTACGCGGAAAAACACATTTGGGCGACAAAGCACCCTCAGTCAGACGCCGCCTCACGCGGGATCGAAGTTCACCAGTTGCTTTCGACGTACATCAATCATTTGGTCTCAGCCAGGCGACCGTCCGATCTCGGGATGTTCGATTCCCTAATGCGATGCGTCAGTACAGAAGCGCAGACAGCGCTGGTTCGATTTCGCGACAACCACTCATTTGATCCCGAGAAGATCGTCGCAACAGAGCTTCACATCAAACTCGACGAAGACTTTCGTCCTATCGAGGGCGTAGCCGGCGGTGACGCCGAGGCTGCCTACGAAGGAACTCTTGATCTGGTTGTGCTCGATTCTCTGACGGACGCGGAAATCGACGATTGGAAGAGCTATTACCAAGTCATCGACGCTGATACGTTTCAGTCCAAACTCTATCCGCTGCTGCTGATGTGTCTAAACCCGTCGATCGAACGAGTGAAGTTCGTGCTTGAGTTCATTCGATATGGCGCGTCACGGATCGTTGAGTACAAGAGGGACGACGTACCACAACTCAAGGAATTGGCTAACAGAGAGCGAATGCGTCAGACCAGACTCCATCGAGTGTATTCAAGGCGCAGAGACGGAGCCCCAAATCCATCTCCAGGAAGGCATTGCACATGGTGCCCGCTTGTTCTGGGCGGCTGTCCAATCGCTCAATCGAATCCGTACTCGCAGATGACGGCCGAGGAGCGGCTTCGCTTCGCGATCTGGCTGCAAGAAGCCGAAAAGCAGAATACGGGAGCTATGAAGAGTCTAATTCTGGAACGCGGGCCGATTCGCTATCGCGACGGAAATGGGGATGAGTACCTTGCTGACTTCGTGCGGACAGAAAAGAGATCCTATCCGTATTCCGACGCTGCCGGCATTCTCGACGACTGGTTCGCAGGCCATACGGAGGAAGGCGCTCTCCGAGAAAAGCTGACAATTTCCGGGCTATCTTCCGCGATCAAAGCTGAGAAGCGGTGTGAGTTAGCGCGGAAACTGGCCAATGTTGTGGACTTACGCGTTGAGACCGATCTCAGGATTGGGAGGGCTGCCAACGGTAAACGCGAAACCGGTCAATGAGATTGGCTCACAGATTTATTGACTTGGCGGATCGAGTAGCAGCATGAGATATCGTACGCGTGCAAGGAGCGGAGGCGCGAAGTGGGTTCCGACCGCAAGACGCCCAGACGATACCTAACAATGCGCACGCCCACGCCTCCGACCGGCGACGTTCGTCCAGCCTCGACCAGATTCCCAGAGCTTCTGGCGGCGGCTGATTGGAGCATTGCCTCGACCGGTCGTCGGCTCGCTGTGGCCAAGCTCCGGTCCGACAAACACTCGTTTGAAATCACTGACCCGCCGGACGAGATTTCCCAGCCTCCGCGGCTGTTAGAACGACTAGCCGCGCAGAAACAAGCCGACGGAACAGCACTTGTGGGTTTCGACTTTCCAATTGGTTTGCCTAGGCAATACGCAGTGGCAAACGACATCAAGGGATTCCGAGCCGGGCTTGAGCTATTCGAAAGCGCTCCCGGGTGGCAGCATTTCTACGAGCCGAGTGACTATCCCAGCTCTCATCAGCCTTTTGCACCAAAGAGTTCTCGGTCACGCCTAAAACGAGGCGAACTCGCACGCGCACTTGGCCTGAGTGCGGAATCTGACCTCCTTCGTTTGTGCGATCGCAGGACGGCGACCCGATACCAGGCGGAGTCGGTCTTTTACCTACGGTTTGCCAAACAGGTCGGCAGATCCGCGATCCAGGGTTGGCGCGACGTGATCGGGCCGGCCCGATCACAGGTTCGCCTTTGGCCTTTTGACGGTGATCTCAACGCTCTGCTTTCGAAACCCGGCTTTGTGATCGCCGAAATCTACCCAGCAGAAACGGTCACCCAACTTGCCCTCTTGCTCGGGCCGGGTACGGGAAAGAGCAAGAGACGCAAGGAAGACCGTGCGGAAGCATGCGCCACGCTTCTCGCGCGTGCCGAATTGAGCGAAATCTCAATGAGTTCGGTGGTTGAGAGGCTACTCGAGTCGGGTTGTGATTCCGAACATGATTTTGACGCGCTCGTTTCGCTTCTGGGCATGATCCAAATTGTCCAAAGGGCGCGAGGGAACGATGCACCTACCGACGAGTCCGTGCGAACCACGGAAGGGTGGATCTTAGGCCAGGATCCGAATCCCTACGTTCCGCCAACTGCACTCCGCGCCCACATTTCGCGGACGGAGCCGAGTCTCGGTCATAGGGTGCCATTCGTTCTGCGAAGGGTTTGGTGCGGCCCGCGTGATGACCAACACCTCATAGATTTGGCTCACCCGACTGGAGATGGCAAGGGTGCGATCAACGTCATCTGCGGTCCGAACAACAGCGGTAAGAGTTTTCTCTTGGACCAGATCTATCGAATTCTCAAAAGAAAAAAACAGCGCGGCGTCATCAACGTCGAGTCAATCCCTAAGCTTCAACCGCGAATCCTGTTCTTAGGCAAAACCTGGACCGACAAGGACAAGATCGGAATCGTGAATCTCGATCAGACCGCGCGCGCCCTCTCGGTTGGCGGGCAGCATGGCGATTATCTGCGAAGCGGTCTGCGTTTCTTGCTGAGGCAAATGAGACCCCATCTTAGTCCCGACCTGAGGGAGGGATTGGAGGAGCGGATCATCAAAGCCGGCGTCCGCAAAACCATCGAATCCGCATTCGTAGTAGACCAGCAAGTCTACGCCTGCGACGGCGCAGACGCCTTAGTGACTCGTCTTCAACGCGCACTCGGCGCGAACCTGTACTTCCGCTGCATCAAACGCGACAAAGCCGCTTACGCGTGGCAGTTCGAATTCGTCTTGGTTTACGGCAATGGGACCACTCTTCCCTATGAGATGTGGAGCGATGGGCAGCGCGCTCTTTTCTATGTCTTGGTTTCTCTGGAATACTTTGGCCCTGAACTCGTCCTCTACGACGAAGCTGAAAATCATCTGCATCCCGCATTCATGTCTGACATCCTCGAAGAATTACGGGCGCGCCCTGTGCAGTCAATTATCACGACCCACCATCCTCATCTGATCTTTAGCCGATTTGCGGACCGCGTGTACTACATCGAGACGGACCGCCCCAAGCCCTTCCCAACACCACCTCCTCAGCTTTCGTTCTCAGCCCAGTACGTTGATTTTGAGCGCCGCGTCGAGGAGCTGAGAGGCGGCTTTGAAAAGATTTCCAGTTCCTACAAGCTTTTTGCTCACCAAGACGTCCAACTGCTCGCGCAGGCGGAATATGTGCAGACGCGATCCACCTTGATTCTCATTCAGGCTCTCTCCCACATCTACTCGTACCCTCCTGTTTCCGCTAGCGCACGACCTCTTCCGGACACGCAAACTCAGCAGCTTGCAGCGAGAATTCAGGCGTTCGCCGCCCCTCGAGACAATAGACGCATCGAGGTTTTGGACTTGGGAGCGGGTTTGGGCCGACAGGTCGCGGAGTTGGCGAAGCTCTCCAAATGGCAATTGGGAGCGGAGATTGAATGGACGTGCTACGAGGGGATGGACGCAAGTCGGAAGAAATTGGAGCAGCAATTTGCCGCCGTGGAACATATCCACATTCTCGACAATTTATCGGCTCTTTCAGAAGGGAAGTTTGATTTCTGCATTCTTGCAAACGTACTCCACGAGTTGACTCCGCCAGAATTCGCACACTATGTCGCCGCAGCCGACCGGCTAAGTCGCCGGGGCGCTGGCGGCTTGGTCGTATTGGAATTGTTTCCGTTACTTCATCCTGAGAGCCACGCCGTTCCCTATCCAGCTCCGATTCTTCAAGAGATCTTGGACAAGGCCGGTTTTTTCGTCGATGTGGCACAGCTTTCACTCACACAGTCCGGGACGACGGCTTACTGCCTACTCGCGAAAAAAAGATCGACTCCGGGAATTATCGAGGATGCGGTGGTTCGATCCTCTGTCGAGGAGGCCTGGCAAAATCTTTTGGAGTTATCCTTGTCGGCCTATGCTGCCCGTTCGACTCCAGTCGACCTAGGCGGCTATCAGGCTTTGCTCTCTAACCTAACCACGATCGCCAGTATCACAAGTTGGCGGGCAGGAAAATGGCCTCCTACTTGGTCCGAGATACAGTCAAAAACAACGCGAGAAACTTGACGCGGTCTGTGCGTTCAGACAAAAGCCTTCTCTGCGTTGTCGGCAAAATCTTTTCCAGCCTTCCAAACGACATTGATCTGATCAGGTAGCCAGTTAAGCGACCTCAAGTCCGGCTTTCTTGGCAACAAAATGGCCATATGCGGCTTGCCGAACCGCTCTCTGCCCATGTACGCGTAGTCGAACAGCTGGCCTACGGCCATGCGGATATACTCCCGCTTCAGTGAGGCCTTTGCTTCGATAAGGTTGTTACGATCCTGCTCGTAAACGTCACAGCAAAGATTGCCATCGCTAAGCCTCTCACTTTTGTGTCCGTGTTGTTTCAGCCATTCCACATATTCTCGTACAAGCTTCTCTTCCTTTTTTATTGCGTTCTTGATCGTCGCTTTTGTCCGGACCTGATATTCAAGCTCGCCCTTATGTGAATGAGCGACGAGATGCGGGCCGTCCGGGGCAATGTCATTGCCCGTTCGATATCTGACACCTGTCGGCGCACTCAGGTTTTGCTCCATCCATGTGCAAACGAGCTTGTGCAGGCGGTTTCGGTGGGGATGCAACCTGCACAATGCAGCAGTGTGGCCGAGTACTTTCATCATCGACCTGGCAGAAATCTCGTGCGGCAAAGCCGGCGCGGTCCGAAAGGGCGATAGCCGCCGCAGCGAGCCATGCCATTCCTTCTCTGGCGGCTTGAAGCCCCTAAGACGCTTCCTGAATCTACCTGTGACGATCCCAAACGCAACGACATCGGGTTTCTTTCGGTGGCGCCGGGCGATCAAGACGACATCCCCGGGCAGGATCTCGTGAGCGAATTTGTATCCGATCGCCATGTGCTCGCGGTCGGTTGACCGATAACCCATGAATGCCGCACGGGAAGTCAACGTCGCCTGTTTCCAGGCAACGACCGTCCGATTGTTCGTTCGGACATTTGGGGAAACGACCCAGAACTTCCCATCGCGTGGTTTCTGTTGCTTCTGTTCCATGGATGCCGCTTGTCCCGTCCGCCCAAACGTTTGCGTGATGCCCCAGCCCCTTTCGCTCTATCTTCGCCATGTAGTATATTATGCGTCTGTGAGAGATTGTATCGTGCGAATAAGTTGGTCTCTAAGATCAGTAAATGGCGCCGATCCCAGACCGCCCCAAGATCTACCACATCACGCACGTCGAGAACCTGGCCAAAATCATCAGGGACGGTGTGCTCTGGTCCGACGCCGAACGGATTCGGAGAGGTCTTGACTGTGAAGTTGTCGGGATGAATGAGATTAAGAGAAGACGTCTCGAAGAGATTGAGGTTGACTGCAATCCCGGCACGATGGTGGGGCAATACGTTCCGTTTTATTTCTGTCCCCGTTCTGTGATGTTGTACATACTGCACATGGGGAACAATCCCGGTCTCACATATCGCGGCGGCCAAGATCCTATCGTCCATCTGCGCGCTGACCTCAACACAGTCTTGGAGTGGGCGGAAGCGGAGGGCCGGCGCTGGGCGTTCAGCAAAGGCAATGCTGGCGCCTACTATGCCGAGTTCTTTAACGAATCGGAAAAACTGGACGAATTAAATTGGGGCTACATTTCCAGAACCGATTGGCGAGATCCCGATGTGAAGGAAGCAAAGCAAGCCGAACTGCTCATTGAAGGATCGTTTCCATGGGATTTGGTTGAGACGATCGGTGTCATTGATCGGGCACGCGAGCAGCAAGTCACGAACGTTGTACGCAACGCGACGCATCAGCCGAGGATAGCTGTGGAGCGTTCCTGGTACTACTGAGGTTTTGCACAATCATGGTTGAGCTAACGCGGGGAAACATTCTTGACGCAGAAGTCGACGCGCTGGTCAACACGGTGAACTGCGTTGGGGTCATGGGGCGAGGTATTGCCCTTCAGTTTAAGAAAGCATTTCCTGAGAACTTCAAAGCTTATGAAATCGCGTGCAAGAAGAAGGAAGTGCGGCCCGGAAAGGTTTTGGTGTTTGAAACCGGCCGATTGACCGGCCCTCGTTTCATTATCAACTTCCCGACGAAATGCCATTGGCGAGGAAAGAGCCGGATCGAATACATTGATTCTGGTCTCGAATCTCTCATCGATGAAATCAGAAAGCGCAAAATAAAATCTGTGGCCGTGCCTCCTCTTGGCTGCGGCCTCGGGGGCCTGAGTTGGAAGACCGTTCGTCCGCAGATCGTGAGAGCGTTCGATCGGCTTCCGAACGTAAAAGTTCTACTATTCGAACCGAGTGGCGCGCCAAAAGCAGAGAAGATGGCGAGGACGCAGCGCCCGCCAACGCTGACCCTTGGAAGGGCAGTTCTCATCGAACTGATGGTTCGATACCTCGTCGCGGTGCTCGATCCTTTCGTGTCGCTGCTCGAGATTCACAAGCTGATGTACTTCATGCAGGAAGCCGGAGAGCCTCTCAATCTGAAATACGAGAAGGCTTTGTATGGGCCCTACGCGAAGAATCTGCGACACGTATTAAACGTCATCGAGGGGCACTTTATTTCGGGGTACGGAGACGCTGCCGACAAACCCGAAAGGCCCATCGAGCTTCTGCCAAAAGCCGCTGAGGCGGCGAAGAACTTAATCGTGTCGCACCCCGAAACGCAGGCGCGTTTTGAGCGCGTTGCGCGGCTGATACACGGATTCGAAACGCCGTATGGAATGGAGCTTCTCGCGACCGTACACTGGGTTGCAACGCGAGAGGGCGCGCGTTCAGCAGAAGAGACCATCGAACGAACGTACTCCTGGAATGACCGTAAGAGGATTTTCGATGGTAAACAAATTCGACGTGCATGGCAGGTTCTGGAAGATCAAGGCTGGCTGGCCTGAAACTACAAGCGAGGATCAGGACGATTGGTCGTTTTCCGACGAAGCCTCCGTGGGGCCGTTCACGATATCCCGTCCGAGCGTATAATCGGTCCCGCCAACAATCGCGGTTTCGAACCAGTCTTCTAACTCTGCTTCTTCGATCATCGAAGCGAAAGGACTGACGGACAGCATCGTAAGAAGGATTGTCTCAGCAAAGAACCGAATCTTGGCGAGTTCCTCGTCGGTTATCCGCGTATTGCCAGCATGTACAATCTTCGATCTCGTTCCGTACAGCTTCTTCAATTCCCGGTACGCCTTGATCCGAGCCTCCGGCTTCGATATCGCTAGGTAAGACGCACGTAAGGCGAACCGTTCCGTGATTTCCGAAGCGACTTCGTCTTTCAAGAGCAGCGCCTCAAGAGAAATCGCAAAGAGGAGAAATGCCTCCTCCTTTCTCCGCTCGACTAGCGCACGGCCGGCCCACTGCAAGGCGGCAAGAATTCTGTTCTCAAGTTTGGACACCTTCAATTTCTGAAGCAAGATAGATATACGTTCATAGCCGAGCCTCTCAGGTTTAATCATGTCGAATGAAAAAGGAAAGAGAGGACCGATCCTGCCATCGGAAACTGATGCTTCGGTCCGAACTTCGGAAGACACAACGTACCAACGCCTTGCTGGGAGTTCGTCGCCTGCCAGACACAGACGATGCTGGAGCTGGGTCAGCAGGACATTGGCATAAAAGTTGAGAATGTCCAGCGTCAGCCGAACTTGTTTCTCCGCTATGTTTCGAGCCGCCAACGCATCGACCGCATCGACGTAGGTTTCGATGCACGTTTTCCCTAAAAGACATTCCCGCACACGGGCCATCACCCCTTGTCTGGCCTGCTCCTGCCTAGTCGTGCCCCGCTGGATAGAATTCGCGACGAGCTCCAAGCGCTGTGTGACGATCTGAACGCGCGAGTCGTCGCCGAAGTAAAACTCACACCGTCCGAACCGACGGGGCAGCCCTTGCGGTGCAAGGCCCAAGATTTCCAGTTGAATTTGCCACGAAGCGGGCGGCGTTTGGAGTTCTGTCCTCAGTTCCGATACTGAATGGCGAATTCTATTGGAGATATCGGATTCCAAATCCCGGCCGGTAATGTTCAAGGACTTCAGGATAGCCCTTTGCACAAGAGACTCGATTTCGCTTTCACTCACTCGCTCGCCCTTCTTAGAGACGGCTTTCTGAATCTCCGACACGGAGTGTCGGTAAGCATTTGAGTCTCGATCAGAGAGCAGAAGTCCCCCCAGATCTGCGTAAGTGAACATCACTGAGCCTAGCCGCATCGCCTCCAACGACTTAGAAAGATCAGCGGCGGTAGGCGTGACTTGTTCACTGGCGATTGTTTTGATCGGTTCCTCCAGTTGCCTAAGAGCCTGATTCAAGTCCATTAGCCACCTTATCCAAACAGAATTTTCTTCGCCGGCATCGCGTGGCCGAGAGCCGGACACAAGGAGGTTCTTCCATGCGATGCCCGTACTGTGGCGACAGCAGAACAGAAGTACTCAAAACAGTTTATCGCGGCCATAACTCTTATCGGCATCGACGGTGTGTTCGCTGTGGCTCCCGCTTCAGCACTCAGGAAAGACCCGTGCGTTGGAGCCGCGTAGAGCTCAAGTGGCCGGGGCCGCAGCCAGACCGGAAAAGATGGAGAAGACAGAGAACAGCCGCGCTACGAGGGAAGTGTGAGGTCGAGCTATGCGGAGCTGACTTCACGCAACCCGGAGTACGGCGTCATGTGGACCACATCGTGCCGGCACGACTCATCCGACGCCTGAGACTTGGTAGTCCAAATCGTCCAGAAAACCTCGAATGCATATGTGGAACGTGCCATGGGCACAAACTGCAAGCGGACCATAAATTATGTCTAGGCGATAAACTCAGTTACCTTGCAATTCTACGGACACACAAATTCGATCTTGCTCGGATCGAGCGGGCACTAGCGTTGTTTCACTTGTAGCCGGCCTTAGTGCAAGCCTCCCGAACTTGATTTCACATCCTATCCTGTCGGTCGGAATCGGGAACGCGAGCAACCGCTGTGCATTCCACCTCGCTAGTTTTAGAAGGACTCAAAGGCAGCGGCATCAATTTTCGCAGGAAGCTGGGACGTACTGTCGCTACAATCTGCGCAGAATCTTATCCACTAAAGCCTTTGCCGCTGTCTGATTGCTTGTAGCGTCGTAAACGATATCCACCAACTTCAGAATTAGCCGACGACGCGCGCCACGGAACCTTTTGAGATCGTGCGGAGTGCGGAGGTCGGCGAGCGCGGGCAGCTTTTTATTCAGCTGCTGCAAACGCCTTCTGAACGCGCTCTTCGTGGCTTCATCCAGCACTGAATGAGAGGCGATCCTTTCCAACACCTCGAGCCGATCCGCTATTTCGCCTTTAACTCTGATGCGGCGTTCCCTTGTGATCGCGCCCTGACGAAGAATCGCCTGCCGGTCCTTTATGAAGACGACCCCTTGCTCAAACTGACGAATCCAGTTCCGGCGGATGGAACTGTTTCTGCACAGATGTCCAAGATCGCGAGCAAACGGGGCAAGCTGCGCGAGCACATTTCGGAAATGAACGTTTTGCTCAAAGTGATCACGCCGACCATTCGGCAGAATCCGGTCATCCAAGATGTGGACTTCGCCGGTCGCCCAAGAGTTGAATCGCGGCTCGGGGAATATCTCGTCGAGTAGCTCGGCCTCACCGATTTGCATGTTTCCTGACCGCAACCTCAGGCCCTTGATCGGAGAGGTCTTTGGAAAAGCGCCCAGGTAGCCGTGATGTAGAATCCAACCCACAGCCGCTACCGCGCCATCTGCCCCCGGAATGCTCAGAGACTGTAGATGTTCGAAGCGATCACGGACACCTTTCCTTGCCTCGAACTCGTCTCGATACGGACGGTAGAGCGGACGCTCGCCGCCATTGATCGTGATCTCCACATTGCCCAGGTTCACATGGGGCTTCAGAGCATCTTCGATCTGGGCTCCGTAAGAGAATTCCGGTGAAAAGGGGATTGGCGCGATTTGCTCCAGATATTTTTGGATCGCGGTGCTGTCCATCAGCACGTCGCTCCCATGCCGCACGATGCCCACGAGTTCGACTTCGAAAAAGTGTGACGGCATTGTGCCGTCGATGAATGTTCTCGCCGTCACAACATCCCATACTAGCCTTTCGAGGTTGTCAGAATACTGCTCGCTGCGAATCAGAGTTTTCAGTTTCCGGCAGTCCCAACGAAGTTCACTGATGTGTGTGT
>Ga0335079_10001989_pt1 | contig 23490 bp, 18 predicted proteins | sample Lox_Sample_33_FD_206719 | JGI IMG/M metagenome (GOLD analysis project Ga0335079, IMG submission 206719) | Soil microbial communities from Loxahatchee National Wildlife Refuge, Florida, United States - Lox_Sample_3.3 | ecosystem: Environmental > Terrestrial > Soil > Wetlands | place: USA... | reverse complement strand
AGGCGAGATCGGCATCACTGTGCACGATGACGCCTGCATTCCCTCCCAACTCGAGGATGACTTTCTTTTTCCCGGCCTGGCGCTTGATCTCCCAGCCCACGGTTGCGCTTCCGGTAAAACTGATCAGCCGGATACGCTCGTCCGTCACCAATAGGCTAGCGTCCTCGTTGGAGAGCGGCAGAACATTCAGCCCGCCGTCGGGCCATCCCGCTTGTTGCACGGCTTCCGCGAGCAGAAGTGCGCTCAGTGGAGTTTGTGGCGCGGGTTTCACCACCATGGTGCAGCCGCAGGCAATGGCGGGAGCCACCTTGTGTGCCACCAGATTCAGTGGAAAATTGAAAGGCGTGATACCCGCCAGCGGGCCCAGGGGGAAACGGCGTACGATCCCCCAGCGGCCGGCGGTAAATTCCTGCCAGTCCAGCGGAAGATATTCCCCGTAGAGCCGCGTGCTTTCTTCGGCGGCCACAGTGAAGGTGAAGATGGCGCGTTCCACCTCAGTACGCGCCGCTTTCACCGGCTTGCCCGCTTCCTGGGCGAGGGTGCGGGCAAACTCTTCCTTGCGCTCGGTGATGGTCTGGGCCACGCGCCGCAACACGCGCTGCCGTTCAAACGCAGGCAAGCGGCGGGTGGTGCCAAAGGCTTTGACCGACGCCGCAATCGCCGCCTCAGCATGCTCGCGAGTGCCCTGGAAGACGCGGCCGATCACCCGTCCGTCGTAGGGAGCACGCACCTCGATCGGGTCGCCTTCTTCCATCCACCGGCCATCCACGAAGAAACCCCGGGCCGTGACAGACGTCACAATGAGCTGTGCCATGGCTCTATTTTAGACCTCCGCCCGTACACTCGACTGCAGAGATTATAGGCGTTTGCCGCGCCGCCGGATCGGGGATTCGAGGATAATACTCCCAGGCCGACTGACCTTGGAGACCATTCTCGAAGCTGCCGAACTTCTGCGTGAGCGCGCGATTTCGCCCGTGGAGTTGACCTGGCAATGCCTGACGAACGCCCAGAGGCTGAACCCAATCCTGAATGCCTTCATTACGCTCACCCCGGAGTTGGCTTTGCAGCACGCAAAGCAGGCAGAGGCGGAAATCCGCCAAGGAGGCTGGCGCGGGCCGTTGCATGGAATTCCCCTGGGCCTGAAGGACCTGATCGATACCGCGGCGATCCGAACTACCGCCGCCAGCGCTCTATTCCGCGAACGAGTACCCGGTGAAGATGCAGAGGTGGTGCGCCGCCTGAAAAATGCGGGCGCGGTGCTCCTAGGCAAACAAAATCTTCATGAGTTTGCCTACGGTGGCAGCTCGATGATCAGTTATTTCGGCGAGGTCCATAATCCTTGGAACACGGATTACATTGCCGGGGGATCCTCCGGGGGCTCGGCCGCAGCCGTCGCGGCCGGCTTGGGCTATGCCGCAATCGGCACCGACACCGCCGGATCGGTGCGCCAACCAGCCGCAATTTGCGGCCTCGTCGGGCTCAAGCCGACATATGGACGCATCAGCTGTCACGGCGTCATCCCTTTGTCCGTCTCTCTTGACCACGTTGGACCGCTCACGCGCTCCGTTGCCGATGCTGCCCTTCTTCTCCAACTCCTCGCCGGCCATGACCCGGCGGACCCTAACAGCGCTGCTCATCCCGTCGACGACTATCTGGGGATGATGCGGGGCTCCGTCGCCAGCCTGCGAATCGGCGTACCGCGCGAATTCTTCTATGAGAGACTTGATCCCGAGATCGCTTCCGCCTGCACCCACGCGCTCACGCTGCTGGCTACGATGACCGGGGAAATTCGCGAAGTTAGACTTCCCGTGAGTACAGACCGAACCCTGCAAAGCGCCGAATCCTACGCTTACCACGCCGACAATGTCACCCGGCACCCTGATCTGTACCAGCCGGAAACGGTGCGGCGAATTCTGACCGGCGCCCGGGTAACGGATGCGGAGTACCGGAAGAGCCGGGGTGAGATTGAGGAAATGCGTCGCACCATCCCCACGGTATTCGAGGAGGTAGATGTCCTCGTCACTCCGACGATCCCCATCTTGCCGCCCACCGTCGGCGAACTGAATCAGCATCCCGACCAGCTGCGAACGCGCGAGATTGCCCTGCTGCGCAACACCCGGCCGGTGAACGTATGGGCTTTGCCGGCAATTTCCGTTCCCTGTGGCTTCACTGACGGCGGCTTGCCCATCGGCCTGCAGATCGTCGGACGACCCTGGGGAGAAGAAACCGTCCTGCGTTTGGCCTACGCCTATGAGCAGGCCACCACGTGGCACAAACGGCGGCCCGCAGCGAGCTCTATTTCCGGAATCGGCAAACCTGGGACTCACCCGGTACCTTAGTAATTGCAGTTTTCCCGGCCCGTCACATCCCCAATCGAATTCAAGCCGACAGAATTAGAGAGATGGTGCGGCAGCTTCCCTGTCAATGAGGTGCGGGCGGTCAGTCACGGGGGCGAGCTCTCCACTAGCCCCAATGGACGGGAGTCAATGGCATTCCGGCGATCTTTGCGGTTTCAGTTGTACCTGTTGACGGTACCGCTGGCGGTGATCCTGCTGTGCGTGATCTCCCTGCTGATCATGCATTTGTTGGTCATGCTGCGGGAATCCTCGTCACTGCCGGGGCAGGTTCGCGGGTTGCGTGAATCTGAGAAATTGGCTCGCCTGATTTGCCGCCAGGGTGTCGATCTCGCCAGCTATGAGGCTCACCATTCGACGGCGGACGCGCAGGTCATTGGCGATCGCACGCGCGAGATCAAAGAAGAACTCAGAAGGCTGTCGGCAGAAGTCTCCGGCAACCCGGCTTACGCCCGGAAGCTTCGCGAACTGTCGGAGGCATATCCGCAGGCAGCCGAGCAATTGCAGGCGGAACTTGACCGAGCGGACAAAAGCCCCCACAGCAGCATTCTGGACATGGCTCTTTTTTCGCAGGTATTACCGATAATCGAAGACCTGACGCGGGAAAGCGAGGAGAAGCTTACCTGGACGACGCAGGATGTGATGATCCGGGAGCAAATCACTCCTATCCCGGCGCTGCGTCGTGGCGCAGTGTTCCTGCACGCCAATACCCGGCAGGTAATTCTGGCCGAACGTGTAGCCAGGATCCTGTCGCAGGAAATGGTCTCCGTTTCCTTCCACATCGCGTTTCCCAAACACCCCGTGGTCGGTCTGGAGAGTGGAATCAGGCACCTCCGGACCCATGCCCAAGCCGCCCTGGGCAAGCTTCGCAGCGAACTCGCAAACGACCAGTACCAAGACGCGGCCTCTCGTGCTTTGGTGCAGACAGCGGAGCAACAGTACGGAGAATTGCAACAACTTGAGGATCAGGTTTGGGCGGATGCGGATGCGCCTGCTCAAGGCTCGCAGCCGGACGAGGAGGAGTTGCACCGGCGCAAGGTCAATGAAGCCGTAAACGGCATCTTGGGCCAGCTGGACAACCTGGCGCAAAACCAAGAATCCCAGTTGGCGAAGGCCATCGTAGAAGCCACGGACACCATCCGGCACACCATGATCGTGGTGATTGGAGCATGCCTGGCACTGATGCTCTTCGGCTTCGCTAGTCCCCTGGTGGTTTTTCGCCTGCTGGTAAGCCCCATGACCAGGCTCAAGGCCCATGCCGCACAAATAGCCAAGGGGGATTTCGGGGCACGGGTTTCGGTTTCGTCGAACAGCGAGTTGGCGGAACTGGCCGAAGCCTTCAACTGCATGTCGTGGGAGGTGGCACGCACCAAACAGGAAGACGCGCAGCACATTCACCAACTACAGGAAGCCAAGCTCGCCGCCGAAGCGCTGGCGCGGGCGAAAAGCGCCATCGTGGGTGAGATGGGAAGGGAGATCGAGCGCCGGAAACGGGCGGAGGAAGCCACCGAATTTCTGGTGGATGCCATTCCCATCGCCGTACTGGCCACCCGCGCCGATGGAGTCATCACCCGCTGGAATCAGGCGGCGGCCGACATTCTCGGCGTGAGCCGGCAGCATGCCACTGCCAGGCGCCTCGCCGACTGCGGCGTGCGCTGGCTCGACAAAGCGCGCATCGTCGATTTTGAACGGGACCTGGTGGAAAAGCTTGACGCCAAACAGGAGAATGCTGCCTTGCTCCGCGGAGATAAAGACAAGCGGCTGGTGGCTCTCACCGGACGCCAGATTCGCGGCCATCGCTACAGTGACACCTTCGTGGTAACCGCCGCCGACGTTACCGAGAAACGATCGCTTGAGGCGCAGGTGAACCACGCTCAGAAAATGGAGGCCATCGGACAACTGTCGGCCGGAATCGCCCACGAGATCAACACCCCCATCCAGTATGTTGGCGACAACCTGATGTTTCTCAGCCAATCCTGGACATCGGTGGCGGATCTGGTGAGCAAATATCGTTGCGCGGTAAAGGCTCTCGCCGCCACCGCCTTGTCGGACCAGCAACGAGGCGCCCTGGCCGACGCCGAGCAAAAAGCGGACTTCGATTTCATGGCTGAGGAAATACCGCGCGCCATCGAGCAGGCGGTGGACGGGGCACAACGGGTGGCGAAGATCGTGCACGCCATGAAGGAATTCTCCCATCCCGGCTCTTCTGAAAGAACCGCCGTCGACATCAACAAGACGGTAGAAACGACCGTCACCGTGGCGCGCAACGAGTGGAAATACGTTGCTAACGTGCAGACGGTCTTTGACCCGAACCTGCCGCTGGTGCCCTGCTACGCCGGAGAACTCAACCAGGTGATCCTGAACCTGATCGTCAATGCGGCGCACGCGATTGGAGAGGTGGTCCAGAACGGGCAGAAAGGTGTGATCCGCATCCAGACTGCCGACAAAGGAGAATGGGCCGAGATCCGGGTCAGCGATACCGGATCGGGAATTCCAGCTGCCATTCGAAATCGGATCTTCGATCCTTTCTTCACCACCAAAGAGGTTGGCAAGGGCACCGGCCAGGGACTGGCGTTGTCGCACAGCGTGGTGGTCAAGAAACATGGAGGCAAGATCTGGTTCGAGACCGAAGTAGGGCGGGGCACGACCTTCTTCCTGCACCTGCCGATCCATTCCACTATGGAGCCGGAGATTTGATGCGCACACGCTTGCTTTTTGTGGACGATGAACCCCTGGTGCTGCAAGGCTTGCGCCGGGCGCTCTATGCCATGCGCGAAGAGTGGGATATGAGTTTCGTGGAGAGCGGCCCGGCTGCCCTCGAAGTACTGGCGCAGGATCGCTATGACGTGATTATCACCGACATGCGTATGCCCGGCATGGATGGCGCGGAGTTACTCGACGAGGTAAAGCGCCGCCATCCCGACATGCTGCGCATCATTCTCTCCGGACAATCCAGCCGCGAAGCCGTGCTGCGCTCCATCAGCCCTAGTCACCAGTACCTCACCAAGCCCTGCGACGTGAAGGAACTGAAGCAGAGATTGAACGAAGCGTTCAGCATGCGCGACCTGCTGGCCAACCAGAAGCTCAAGACCCTGGTCTCGAGCCTGAAATCGATTCCCAGTGTGCCGACCCTTTACGAAGAACTGCTCCACGAACTGCGCGGCGAGGACCCGTCCGCCGCAAGAATCGGGGCCGTCATCTCTAAGGACATTGGGATGACGGCGAAGATTCTGCAGCTGGCAAATTCCGCATTTCTGGGATTGCGCTGCCACATTTCCAGCCCTACCCAGGCGGTAGGCATGATTGGCATGGATATGGTCCGGGCCCTGGTGTTGTCGGTGGATGTGTTCTCGCGGCTGGAAGGACGCTTTGAAGTCGGCCACTATTGGATGGCGTTGTGGGAGCACAGCGTGATGGTGGCGTCGTTCGCACAACGAATCACCGCCTCCGAAAATAGCTCCAAAGCCATTGTCGACGAGAGTTTCACCGCCGGATTGCTGCACGATGTTGGCCGGGTTTTGCTGCTGGCGGAGATGCCGGAGTACGTTGAGATCCTCGACGAAGCAGCGGGCAAGCCGGGCAGTCTTTCCACCCTTGAGCACGCTCGTCTTGGATGCACACACTCAGACGTAGGCGCCTATCTGATGGGAGTCTGGGGATTGCCGCACGCGGTCTTGCAGGCCGTTGCTTTTCACGATCGTCCGCGCCAGAGCACGCAGAAGCAGTTCTCCTCTCTTACTTCGGTGCATGCCGCGGATGCCTTTGCCGGAGCCCTTGCGCCCTCAATCGTGACCGAGGACGGGGGAGTGGATATGGAATATCTGACAGGCCTGGGCTTGGCAGACCGGGCGCCAGCCTGGCGCCAAGCGTGTGAAGAATTTCTGGAGAGCAGTAAAAGGAATGCGCCATGAGCGAAAAGATCCTGTTTGTCGATGATGAACCTGCGGTCCTGGATGGTTATCGCCGGGTTCTGCCCAAGGAATACCAACTTAGCACTGCTAACGGCGGCGAAGAAGCGCTCGCCCTCATTCAAAGCAGCGGACCTTTTGCCGTGATCGTCTCCGACATGCGAATGCCGGGTATGACCGGCGTGCAGTTGCTGGCGAGGGTGCATGACATCGCGCCCGAGACCGTCCGCATGGTATTGAGCGGCTTTGCCGACTTTCAGAGCGCGATGGATGCGGTAAACGAGGGCCACATTTTCCGCTTCCTGAACAAGCCCTGCGATGCCACCACCTTGAAAAAAGCACTTACCTCAGCCTTGATGCAGTATCGCCTGGTCATCGCGGAAAAAGAGCTGCTCGAAAACACCTTGATGGGGAGCATCAAGGTTCTGACCGAAGTGCTGAGTCTGGCGAACCCGGCCGCTTTCGGCCGCTCCACCCGAATTCGGCGCTATGTCATGCAAATGGTCAATACCTTGCAGCTGGAAGCGCCCTGGAGATATGAGGTTGCAGCCATGCTGTCGCAGCTGGGCTGCATTACTCTCGATCAGGAGGTCATTGAGATTGCCTATTGCGGCAAAGCCTTGTCAGGCGAGGAACAGGCACGCTATGACAAGCATCCCAGCGTCGCGCACGACCTGCTGCGCAACATTCCAAGGCTGGAAGGGATCGCATGGATGATTGGCAAGCAGCAAAACGGAGCCGCCTCCTCTCAGCCTGACCCACCGGAGAGTATCCGCCTGGGAGCCGACATTCTCCGGGTTGCCATTGCTTTCGACAATCTGAAGATCCAGGGAAAAAGCGATCCGGATGCCATTGAAGAACTGCAAAAGAACAAGCAGTTCGAACCCCGACTGATTAAGGCCTTGGCCAGCTTGCCGCAAGAGGCCGTGGAAATGGAGACTCGGGCGATCGAGATCGCCGACCTGGAAGCGGGAATGATTCTGCAGGAGGAAATCCGAACTCAGAATGGGCTGCTCCTGGTCGCCAAGGGGCAGGAGGTAACCTTCCCCCTGCTGGTGCGGCTCAGGAATTTTCACCAGCTGCGAACCATCAATCCCAAGCTACTGGTGCTGGCGCCGCGCGGCAGGCAGCGGTAAGAAATTCAGTTCACGCATCGCATCTCTATGCGTTGCCAGACCAGTACGCCGTAGGGGCCCGCCGCTTTCCGGTCCGCAAAAAAAAGGCGCTCAGCAGAGCGCCTTTTGATTGCTCGAGAGACGAACCTGATTCCCGGACCGTTATTTTATTTGCCGCTCAGTTTCCAGGTGTCCCCAAAGTACTGGTTGGTGTTGAATACGGTGCCATCGAAGATCAGGAACTGCCGCGTGCCCGGATCCCACACTGTGCCCAGCTCTTCCCGGGCAGCCGGACTCTTGCCGGGCAGCAACTCCGTCCAGTTGGCGCCGTCCCAAGCCCAGGTTCCGTTCTGATCGGCACCGGAGCTACCGCCTCCGAACACGACTACTTCCTTCAACTGCGGATCGAACCCGCCGCTCGTGAAATAGAGCGGATCGGGTTGCGTGACAGGATTCTGCTGAGTCCAATCCGTCCCATCCCACGTCCACGTGTTCTGCACCACCCAGTTGTCGGAAATTCCGCCGAATAGCACGACTTTTTTTCGGATCGGATCCTCGGCGGCCACTGCGCCGCTTCTCGGGTAAGGAGAATTCGCCGGGTTCAGCAGCTTCCAGTTCCTGCCCGTCCAGCGGAATGTGTCGCGAGAATAGAATCGCCCCCGGTACCCGCCAAACATGTCCACGTGTCCGTCGACCGGATCGGTGAACAGAATGGGATGGCTGGCGCCCGCCGGGACGTTCTTGGGGAGTGCCTGCGTCCACGTGGAAGTTGCACCATCCCACAACCAAGTGTCACTCAGCACGGCAAAGCCGGTGGAACCGCCGAACAACACCAGCTTGCGGCTCTTACGGTCGTAAGCCATCGCGGTTGCCGAGCGGGCTGGCGGTGCTGTGCTGGTCTGAACCTGAGTCCATGCGGCCCCGTCGAAGGTCCAGGTCTCATTGAGCAACCCACTGGCATCGTAGCCGCCGAAAATCACTACCTTCTTGCTGACAGGATCGTAAGCGCTGGCGAAGGAGGCTCGCGCTGGAAGCGCCTGCAACAGCTTCAGCTTCTTCCAGGTTAGAGCCTCGGTATCCTGGGCAAAAGAAAAAGTGGTGGCGATCATTACGAATAACCCCGCGATGGCCGCAGCGCGCGGAGCACAGGAAACACGATGATGAAGTAGCATTGCTGATTTTCTCCTCGGGAAATGCAATGACAGCCGGAACAATCAGATTCCGCAGGGCGGGGAAAGTTTCAGTCCGAGTGACGAAACTTGCGCATTGGCGTCCGGAACCGGCTGGGGAAGCCAGCCGGAGCAGGAAAGCCTGCCACCGGTCGAGTCTGGCCGCTCATTACTTCAGGTGAACCGCCGCCTCCGTCTTCTTCAGGCCAGTGCCGGAGGTTCGAACCCGTGGCAGGTCGTATTTCGGGCGAATCTCATGACACCCGCCCTCGCAGTAAACTCCGCCTGCCGCCGACTCCGGTTCCGGCATCGGACTCGCCACCGCAAACTCTCGGTCTGCGTCGAGTTGCCGGTCCACTTCAGCGATCAGTTCCCGGTTCTCGGTTGTACTCAGCCACTTCTTTACATTGACCAGGTAATTCTCCAGCCGCGTGATGCAGTCGCGCTTCCTCCAGTATTCGAATAGCGGCTTAGGGACATACTCAGCGGCGTCATGGATAGCGTGGCCCTTCATGCGCATCATCTTGGCTTCAATCAGAGTTGGGCCTTCGCCGCGGCGAGCGCGCTCGCAGGCCTCGTGAGCCGCGTCGTAAACCTGGCAGGGATCGGTACCGTCAACAATCACACCGGGGATGCCGTAGGCAATCGCCCGCTCGGCGAGATCTTTCAGTTTGAACTGCATATCGGCCGGGGTGGAGTATCCCCAGAGATTGTTCTCCACGAACAGCACCAGGCCGAGGTCCTGCACGGCGGCGAAGTTCAGACCTTCGTAGGTCACGCCGGTGGATTGCCCACCGTCGCCGATATAGGTCATCACCGCAATGCTGCGTCCCTGGAGACGCGCTCCCAGCGCCACTCCCGCGAGCACAGGAATCAGATCGCCCAAGGTCGAAATGGGCGCAACCACGTTGCGCTCTTTGATGTCGCCGAAGTGCGACGAGGCATCGCGCCCCTTGGTGGGCGAGCCCGCCTTGGCCATGTACTGCATCATGATGTCGCGCGGGGAGAAGCCGCGCACCAGGAGCGAGCCCTGGTTGCGAATCATCGGCCCAAGCCAGTCTTCCTTACGCAGTGCGTAGGCCGACGCGCACGAGCAGCCCTCCTGACCTAACCCGAAGTAGACGCCGCCGACGACCTTGCCCTGCTTGTAGAGATTTTCTAGCGCCGCCTCCATTTTCCGGTTGAGCAGCATCCAGCGGTAGATCTCGATGCACTGCTGCTTGGAGAGATACTTCGACTCGCGGATGGGCGGAACCGGCGCGCTGAGATCGCCTTTGACCTCGTACCGGACCTGGTCGCCGGCGCGCACCTGCCGTAGTTCGAAGTTCGGCTTTTCCAGGCGAAAGTCGAGGATGGTGTAGGTGCGCTGAGAATTTTCTTTGGGCGATTGCAGCAAGGCTCGGCCGCGCCCATTGAAACCAGAGCGGACTGGTCGGCTCTTGCTCGTCTTCTTCGGCATCAGGTCTGAAGTCCTCAGGCTTCGCTGGATTCAATGCTAACCCAGGAGTAGGGCGCGGGCTAGGCCCAGCGAGTGTCTTCGTCTTTATGAAGCTGGCGAACTTCAGGTGGAGGTTTCATCGGAACGCCGACTCGATTTCCCAGCAGCGCATCCAGGGTCTCTAGCCAGAGAATCTGGCTGTGGAAGACCGTCCCGAAGCTTCGCGCGATTGCGTTGGCAACATCGTCCAAGGGCAGCGCTCGCCGCAACTCCTTTTCCATCGAAGTTACCGCCTTGGCCGTGATCCCGCAGGGCACGATGAGATCGAAGTAGCTCAGGTCGGGATTCACGTTCAGGGCAAAGCCATGAGACGTGACCCCGCGGGAGATATGCACACCGAGGGCCGCGATTTTGGCTTCGTCCACACCGTCGGGCGTCGTCCACACGCCGGTCAGTCCAGCAATCCGCTGAGCCGGAATTCCGAATTCGGCGCAGCTGCGGATCAGCACTCCTTCCAGCCGGCGCACATACTCCACGACTCCCAGCGTATTGCGGTTAGGGTCATCCGAAGGAAAGGCCCGCAAATCAAAGATGGGATACCCCACCAGCTGTCCCGGCCCGTGGAACGTGACGTCCCCGCCCCGGTCGCACTCGAACACCTCCACTCCACGCTCCGCCAGCATTTCCGGGGATGCCAGAATGTTCTTCTGCTTCGCGTTTCGCCCCAGCGTGATCACCGGCGTATGTTCCAGCAGCAACAGTACATCGCCAATCTGACCATTCTTGCGTAGTTCGACCAGCCTTTGTTGCAGGCGCAAACCTGTGGCATAGTCGACGGTGCCGAGTTGGAGAACGGCGATCAATTTGTCCTTTCTGTGGTGGATCGCCTCGGAAACCACCAATACAGAGCTGGAACCGAATAGAAGAAGATCCAGTATGCGGCGAACATCCGCAGCTCCCATCCCTTCAAGCGGTAGTATTCCGGTTCAGAGATTATCCTCACTGTCTTTCCATGGCTGTCCAACACGTAGTTGCCGTTTTTCAACTGCGGACTCGTGGCACGCGTCAATACTAAGAAGAGAACAAAATGAGCGATTGCAAGTGCGCCAAGTAGCTTAATGCCTGGTACGGCCCAGCGCGGCATGGTCTTGCCAAAGTCTCGCCAAAAGAAGGTTCGCGCTCTCAGTGCAGAGCTCTCGACAAAAAACATTGGCCCAATCAAGGCAAAAACGCCCACGTGAAGAACCGCAAACCAAGCAAAGCGCTGCTCCATGGTTATGCGGAAGAAGGTCGTGACGTAGACGACGATAGCCGCGACCACGCCAACGCCAGCAAAAACGGCGAGCGATTTACGCATGAGCCCATTCATCCCTGTCTATGCGTTGATCGCCATCCCATACACGCTGCTGGTCGCATCCAGCATAGCCTCAGCCAGCGTCGGATGCGCGTGAATGGTCCACATCAAGTCTTCCGCGGTGCCCTCGAGTTCCATCGCCGCTACAGCCTCAGCGATCAGCTCGGTCGCCTGGGGACCGATGATGTGCACGCCCAGTATCTCGCCGTACTTCGCGTCCGAGACGATCTTGATGAAGCCCTCATGCTGCCCCACAATTGACGCCCGCGAGTTCGCTGTGAACGGGAACTTGCCAATCTTCACGTCGTAGCCTGCGGCTCGGGCCTTGGCCTCCGTCAGGCCAACGCTGCCAATCTCCGGGTGGCAATAGGTCGCGTTGGGAATATGTTGCAGGTTGATCGGCTTCACCGGCTTGCCGGCGATCTTGGTGACGGCCACAATTCCTTCCATCGCGCCCACGTGCGCCAGTTGCGGCGTCCCCAGCACGATGTCGCCGATCGCGTAAATGCCTGGCTCGTCGGTCTGCAGGTATCCATTTACTTTGATGAACCCGCGCTCGGGCTTGATTTTCGTTTTCTCCAAACCAATATTCTCCGTGCGCGGTCGGCGACCGACGGCAATCAGAATCTTTTCCGCTTCAATCTTCTGCTGCTTGCCGTCGACGGTGATGGTCACTGCAACACCCGTCTTCGTCTTCTCGACCTTCTCCACCTTCGCGCCGGTGAAGTAGTTGATCCCCCGCTTGCGATACACGCGCGCCAGTTCCTTCGACACATCCTCGTCTTCCAGCGGCACCAGGCGCGGCAGCATTTCGAGGATCGTCACTTCCGTATCGAACGATCGGTAGATGGAGGCGAACTCCACGCCTACCGCACCCGCCCCCACCACGATCAGCGACTTGGGAATCTCCTTCAGCGCGAGTATTTCGATGTTGGTCAGGATGCGGTCATCCGGCTGCAAGCCCGGCAGCATGGACGCCTGCGAACCGGTCGCCAGCAGAATGTTCTTGGCCCGCACCTGGCTGGCTTTGCCGTCCGCGCCGGTCACCTCGATCGTGAACGTGCCGCCCTGCGCCGGCCCGGTCAGCTTGCCGTAGCCCCGGATGGTCTCCACCTTATTCTTTCGCATCAGGAATTCGAGACCCTTGGCGTGCTTGGCCACGATCTTCCCCTTGCGTTCCTGGATCGCCGGCCAGTTCAGCTTGCGCGAATCCACGCCCTCGATGCCGAATTCTTTTGCCTCTTTCAAGTGATCCCAAAGCTCCGCATTGAACAACAAAGCCTTGGTAGGAATACAACCAACGTGCAGGCAAGTCCCGCCCAGCACGTTATCTTTTTCGATGAGAGCGGTTTTCAGGCCATGCTGCCCGGCACGGATGGCGGCCGTGTACCCGGCCGGTCCGCTGCCGATGATGGCGACGTCATAGGTAGTTTCGGGCAAGTGTCAGTCCTCAGATAGATAAGATGATGTAGGGCAAACTCCTGATTCTAGAACAGGAAATGGAAATGACCAAAATCGAGGCGACAGCTGCTATCACGCTGCCCGGATTTCATCAAGGAATGTGAATGCCAGCTTCGGCTCTCCTGGGACATTTGACCCTCTAAGCGAGCGGTAGTGAAGAAAGCGCTGGGCGAGGCGGTTGGGTTGCCCAAACTCAAGCCTCAGCGATTCGATCTCTAGTGCCAGTTCTTTCAGGCGATCAGCCTCCGGCCAATGCCAATATCGGTGGTCGCCGTCAAGCCGGTCATTTTGCCCAAACAACCCCCAACGACCTTGAGCGCACTCCTCTAGGCAAGAGAGCAAGAGGGGCCAAATCTCGCCTTCTATCTCCTCGAGGCGCCGCCGTTTCAGCTTTTCACCCTTTGTCATGCCCCCTTATCCTGCCTCAGTAAATTCTATGACAGTAGTGGGACGGCCATCATTCACGCACATGAGAGGTATCTGTTCCTTGACGCCAAGGAGTATGATATGTATCATATATATGTCCTACTGATTTATGAACAATCGTCATACAAAGAGAGAAATCCGCAAGTCACGCAAGACCTTTTCCCTTTCTCGCGATGCGCTCGTTTACCTTGAGACCTATAGGGTAGGAAGGAAAGAGCAATCTCTCTCAGGAGTGGTAGAGGCCCTTATTCGGGAGCGGAGAGAGCAGGACGAAGCCGACAAGCTCGCGGCCCAGACCCGCGCCTACTACGACTCCCTGCCGCCGTCAGACGCGGCCGAGCAAGAGGCTTGGGGCGAATTTGTAGAGACTGACATGGCCGACTCTGATACCTAGCGCACTTGGCCTTCGACAGACAACCTCGCCGCGGTGAGATATGGTTCGTCAAGCTGCACACCGATCCGCCCGATAAAGGACAACGTCCCGTTATCATCGTTTCTACAGATGCCCGCAACCTTCATCCGAATGCAAATACGGTCCTTGTGGTCCCGCTCAGCACAACTCCAGCCAAGGCCCCCACTCACATCGAACTCAGCTCCGGGGAGACGGGCTTGAGCGCGCCGTCCACCATCCGAGCTGAAGACATCAGCGTGGTCAGAAAAAGCAGTCTGTTGGAATCAAGACAGGGCCTTCGCGTGCTTAACGAAGCTACGATCCGAAAGATCGCGAGAGCGGTTACTTTAGCGATGGGCTTTGCTGATTTTCCAAAATAGCGATTCCTTACCCCAGCAGCTTCGCCGCATCCTTCGCGAAGTAAGTAAGGATAATGCTCGCTCCCGCCCGCCGGATCGAGATCAGCGATTCCATCATCACGCGATCCCGGTCAATCCAGTTGTTCCTCGCCGCGGCCTCGATCATGGCGTATTCGCCGGAGACTTGATAAGCGGCGAGTGGCAGATCAAACCGGTCCCGCGCCGCCGCGATCACGTCGAGGTAAGGCATGGCGGGCTTCACCATGATCATGTCCGCGCCTTCCTCGACGTCCATCTCGATCTCGCGCATGGCCTCGCGGACGTTAGCCGGATCCATCTGATACGACCGCCGGTCTCCAAACTGTGGCGCCGAATCGGCAGCTTCGCGGAACGGACCGTAGAATCCCGAAGCAAACTTTGCTGCATACGAAAGGATAGGGGTATTGGTAAGTCCAGCTTCGTCCAATCCCTTGCGGATTGCTCCGACCCGGCCATCCATCATGTCAGAGGGCGCCACGATGTCCACTCCGGCCCGCACCAGCGAAACCGACGTCCGCGCCAGCAACTCGAGCGTGGCGTCGTTGACGATTTCGTACTCTACGGTTGCCCCTGGAGGCACGGCCACCGCCGCCCCCAGCGACAGCGGAGTCGCCCGCACGATTCCGCAGTGCCCGTGCGACATGTATTCACAGAGGCAAACATCGCCCATGATCATCAACTTTGGCAGTTCGCGTTTCATGGCCCGCGCTGCCTGCTGCACCATCCCGTCGTCCGCCCAAGCGCCTGTAGCCACTTCATCTTTGGTCGCCGGCAGACCGAATAGAATCACTGACGGCACACCCAGCGCGTACACTTCCCGAGCTTCCTTGACTGCTTCGTCGACCGACAGGTTGTAGACGCCCGGCATGGAGCGCACTTCCTTGCGTATGCCTTCGCCGGGACAGACAAACATCGGATACACGAACCCGTCAGGCGACAGGTGAGTCTCCCGCACCAAGGCGCGCATTCGCTCACTGCCGCGCAGACGACGAAGCCGGGTGATCGGAAATGCCATATGCGAAATCGGAGCCCGCAAGCCCTTTCCATCGCCGATTCTAGCAGACGGACTTAGCGAATCCTATGAATCGAGCCGGGATCCGAACCTCATCTCCGAGAGCCCTTGTTTCAGAAGTCGGGGGAACCCGGTGAGGAATTACTTAAGTAACGTCTTTGTTTGGTCCGAACCGCTCCATGCGCGGCGTGCCCCTCTAGAATCAGAGCAATGACCCTGAGTCGACACTGGTGGGCCGGCTGCTCGGCGGCGCTGGTCGTGGCCTTCGCCGCGGTGTCGCTCAGCCTGCCACGGGGATATTCTGCCGCCGTGGTCGGCGACCTGACCGCTCTGGCCCTGCTCTCAATCGCCAGTGGCGTCATGCTCTCCAACGCGATCGTCCATCGCGGCCAGGTTCGGCTTTTCTGGTCGTTGTTCGCGGTGGGATGTATTCTCTGGACTTTCAACCAGGCCGCCTGGACTGTCTACGAAGTTTTCCTGCGCCGTGACCTGCCCGATCCTTTCTTCGGCGACATCATTCTCTTTGTCCACTTGGTGCCCATGATGGCCGCGGTGGCCCTGCGTCCGCACCGTACTCAGGAAAATCGTAAGCTTTATTTCAGCACCTTGAATTTCCTCATGCTGCTGGTGTGGTGGGTCTTTCTCTACGCCTTCATCGTTTTTCCCGACGAGTACGTGGCGCTCAACGTCTCCGTATACAGCCCCCACTACGACGTCTTGTATCTGGTGGAGAACCTGTTCTTCCTGCTTACCCTGGGTGTCCTGGCTTCTACCACGCATGGCGCCTGGAAGAAAATCTACTGGAAACTGTTCCTGGCAACTGGCCTGTACACCGTCGCTTCAGAAGCCATGAATGCGGCCATCACTCGCGGCCAGTATTATTCGGGCAGCCTGTACGATATTCCTTTCTTGATTTCTCTTTGCTGGCTGGTGGAAACGGCGCTCAGCGCCAGGAGAGAACAACCCACATGCGAGCCTGCACCCGAAAGCCACAGCCGCTGGTTGGCCTTGGCGCCGCGTCTGGCGATGATCGCAATTCTTTCCTTGCCAGTCATGGGCTTCTGGGTCATCTTCTTCGACACCTCGCCGCCCCGCCTGCGGCAGTTCCGTCTGCTGGCCACTCTGATCGCCCTGCTGGTGCTGGGTGTTTTTGTCTTCATCCGGCAGTACCTGTTGGATCGCGAGCTGGTGCGCCTTCTGGACGAATCGCACAGCAGCCTCGACAATCTACAGCGCTTGCAGAGCCAACTGGTGCAACGCGAAAAGCTCGCGTCCCTCGGACAGCTGGTTGCCGGCGCCGCTCACGAAATCAATAATCCCTTGGCCGCCATTCTGGGATATTCCGAACTCCTCGCCGATAGCCAAGCGCTGGATTCCAATCAGATCCGTATGGCGCAGAAGATCGGCCAACAGGCCCGCCGCACCCGCGACCTCGTCTCCGGCCTGCTCAGCTTTGCCCAGCAGACCCCCGCGGAGAAATCCCTGCTCGATCCCGGCGCCCTGCTCCAGCGCGCCGTTCAGATGGAAGCCCTCCATCTCAAGAGCAAGAACATCCAGGTCGAAATCCATGTCGACCCCGATTTGCCGCAGATCCGCGGCAACGCCAACCAGCTTTTCCAGTGCTGTCTGCACATCATCGGCAACGCCATGGATGCTCTCGAAGAGGTTGGCGGTGGCACCCTGACCGCCAGCGCTTCCCGTCACGGCAGTGAAGTCGTGCTGGAGTTCGCCGACAACGGTCCCGGAATCCAGGACCCGCGCCGGGTTTTCGATCCCTTCTATACCACCAAGTCCATCGGCAAGGGCACCGGCCTCGGGCTCAGCAGCACCTACGGCATGGTGCAGGACCACCAGGGCCAGATTTTCTGCTTCAATCGTCCGGAAGGCGGCGCGGTATTCGTGCTGCGGTTCCCCGCCGCAAACCGGCTGGCTCTCGCTGAGTCAGCTAAAGCCTAGAAGCCCTTGCTATCCCTGCGCCCTTCACGCGTGACAAGCTCGCGATGGCTGGGAATCGCATGCCATCCGTTTGCCCACTCCACCCCAGCGCACGATCCCAATCCTGTACCATGATCTTCGATGTCCTCCCAGCCTCTCATTCACGACAGCGCCCGCGTTCTGGAATTCGACTCGCTGCGCGACCTGATCGGCGGATACGCTTCCTCACCTCTGGGCCGATCCCGCGTCAGCCAGTTGATTCCCTCCGCGGACCGCAACTGGGCCGGGAACCAGCAGGACCTCACGGCGGAGATCCGCGAATTCCGCAGGGTCGGCGGACACTTCGAGTTTGCCGGCCTGCTCCACATTTCCAGCTTGCTCGAGAAATCTGCGATTACCGGCGCGGCTCTGGAAACCACCGAAATCCGCGACGTTGTGCTGGTGGTCGACCGTGCCGCCGAATGGCGCGAGATTTCCCTCAATCCGCCCGCGCCCATGAAGATGGAATGGAAGTCGGTGGCTGCTCTCTCCGCCCGAATTGCCGACTTCACAGATTTTCTCCGCATCTTCCGCAACAAGATTCTTCCCGATGGCACCCTCGACGATCGTGCCTCCCCGGAACTGGCGCGCATCCGCCGCGAGATCGAAAAGCAGAAGCGTGCCATCCAGGACTCGCTGCGCGGCTATCTCCGCCGTCTCGCCGAAGGCGGCACGGTGCAGGACGAACTCGTCACCATCCGTGGCGAACGCTTCGTCATTCCGGTCAAGATCGAGCAGAAACGCCGTGTCCAGGGCGTGGTTCACGGAACCAGTTCCAGCGGGCAGACGGTCTTCGTTGAGCCTCTCGAAACCATCGAACAAAACAACGAGTTGGTGCGCCTCACGGAAGAAGAACTGGAGGAGATTCATCGCATCCTACTGGAGATGACCCGGCGCATCGGCGAGAGTGCCAGTTCCATTCGGGCCGCGGCTGATGTGCTCGCCGAACTCGAGCTGCAATTCGCCAAGGCGAAGTTCGCGGACGACTACCACTGTGTCGCCGTAACCTTCTCTGCAGGCGATCGTGCGGAACTCTTGCTGCAGAAGGCCCGCCATCCCTTGTTGGAGCGAAATCTCAGGAACAAGAAATTGCGCGTCGTTCCGGTGAGCATCGAACTCGACGGCGAGCGCCGCCAACTGGTGATCACCGGACCCAACACCGGCGGCAAAACCGTAGGACTGAAGACCCTCGGCTTGCTGGCCCTGATGGCTCAGTCCGGGATTCCCGTCCCCGCGGACCGCGCTCAACTGCCCGTGTTCGACGCCGTCCTCGCCGACATCGGCGACTACCAATCCATCGAACAGAATCTTTCGACCTTCTCCGCGCACGTCACCAACATCGATTTCATTTCGCGCACCGCCACGCCGCAGTCGCTGGTTCTGCTCGATGAACTGGGCTCCGCCACCGACCCTGAAGAAGGCGCCGCGCTGGCCGTCGCCATCGCCGAACACTTCCGCCGCATCGGCTGCATTACGGTGATCTCCACGCATCACACCTCACTCAAAATTTACGGCACCAATACGCCGGGAGTAGTGAACGCCGCAGTCGGCTTCGACGAAAGCACACTGCAGCCAACCTACGAACTCAAGATCGGCATTCCCGGAGCCTCCGCCGGAATCAACATCGCCCAGCGCCTCGGCCTGAATTCCATCATCATCGAAGCTGCCCGCGTCCGCCTGGGCTCCCAGACGAAAGACATCTCCCATTTCTTGGACCGCCTCCATGCCGAGTTGCGCGAAGCCGAGACCGAGCGCCGTGCTCTAGCCACCCGGGAGATGGAGGTGGAAAAAGAGAAGACGCGCCTGTCCTCCGAAGGCCGCAAGGAACAGCAGACAAGAATCAAGGAAATGGAGAAGAAGCTGGAGAGCCTGCTGCGCGACTTCGAGTATCACGCCCGCGAAGCCGTCAACGCTATCCAGGACCGCGCCGCCGCCCAGAAACTCACCAAAGACGCCGAGCGCCGTATCGCCAAACTGCGCCGCGAATTCCGCGAGCAATTCGACTCCACGGTAGTCGCCCACGCCACCGGAGCCGATCGCGGAGACCCGCACGCCCAGCCGCAAATCGTAAAACATGTCTCCGAAGGAGACACCGTCAAGCTCAAGTCCGTAGGCCGCCCCGGCACTGTCACCCGCAAAATCGACGATAACCATTTCGAAGTTGAAATCGGCGCCATGAAAATGAAGATCGCCCGCGACGACATCGCCGAGGTGATCATCCGAGCCGCCGATAACCCGGTCAAAGCCGCCCGCGCCCGGGGCATCTCCGTCTCTCTGGAAAAAGAAGGCGCCACTGCCCCCACGGAAATCAACGTCATCGGCCGCACCGTCGACGATGCCACCAGCGAAGTCGAAAAGTTCGTAGACCGCGCCTTCCTCGCCGGATTACCCCGAGTGAGAGTAGTTCACGGCAGCGGCATGGGAATCCTCCGCAAAGCTCTCCGCCAATACCTGCAAAAGCATCCCCACGTCGCCACCGTCACCGAACCCCCGCAAAACGAAGGCGGAGGCGGAGCCACGGTTGTGGAACTGAAGGTGTGACACAAATGTGGGACGGACACTCCTGTCCGCGCGGCCAGCCATTTCCCATGCTGTCATCCTGAGGGCCGCGTTCTTTGCGGCCCGAAGGACCTATGGACTCGTCGGCAGCAACGTGCCCCTAATTCGCGAGCACTCCTGCGAGCTAACCTGGGACTTGTACCGTTCACAGATCGTTTTCCCCAGGTTAGCGCCCAGAATCCGGGCCTCGCGGGTTTGACGTTTACACAACAGGCGCAAACCTGGGCCACCGGCCCTGCAGCATCGGCCATCAGTCCTTCGGAGTGGGACAGAAAACGATGTTTTACTTTGCGAAGCACGTGACCGCGTTATAGAGCAGTTGCTCGTCGTCCACGCCTCCGTTGTATTCGGGATAATTCGAGATATACACGGCAACATACGTGGGCGCGTCATACCGGCCGACGAGCCCAGTGTAGTTGTCGGACTCGGCCACCGCCTTGGCTTTTCCCAGATGCCCAGTCCAGCTCCCGGTTGCGGGTACCTGGGTTTCTGGATAACCACTGGATTGCCATGAGTCGCCTGCGATCCGCTTCAGCAGACACGCCTTGGGCCTATGCTTCTCGAAAAGGTTGGAAATCCCAACTTCGTCGGTGTTGTATTCGATTTTGGAGTTCAATCCGAAGATGGGCGCCAGCCCACGGTTATCGATGCCCACCCACTGAAACACTACAAACGTCCCGATAACCGTATGCCCTTTCTTGGCATACTTGGCCACCGCCGCGATCTCGTCCGGCGAATATTGTTGGAGGCCGCCCGCGGGATTGCTGAGGACGATAACATCCGCCTTTGAGTTAACAAGATCCTTGTACGTAAAGTCGCTGTTGATGTAGGTCTGGTCCACCGTGACGGGTCTTTTCCCAAAGTCTTGCCAGTTGGTGCTCATAGCGTCCCATATGCTGGTTTCGCCATATGATTTCAGTATGGACACTTTCACGGCTTTCGCTGGAGCAGGGCCGGTGGTCAGGTGGTAGTTGGCAGGCTCGGCCGCAATCTCCCGCGCCGGGGATGCGGCTTGCTGCGCGGCCGATGGAATGGCGAACAGAGTCCCCAGTGCCAGGCAAATCCCGGATACAAATCTTCCGGACATAATTAGACTCCTTGAGTAGCAAAGGTCGGCAGGTTCGATCTTCGGGCGAGCATTCTACACCAATTCAGCCCATCGTAACCGCGACGCAGCCGACTCCCATTACCAATCAGGGTCGGTGAGTGACTCGACGATTTCGCACTCGTGGCGATTGTCGTAGCGAGCCAACGGAGATCAGTGAACAGAAATCGAGGATCGCACAATTCACACTTGACATGGACAGATAATCCACTACCATATGGTTGTGGATAGATTAGGTACAACGTTTGCCGCTTTGTCTGATCCAACCCGGCGGGCAATGATCGAACGACTCTCCCATGGGCCTGCCTCTGTGCATGGATTGACGGAACCGTTTGCACTCTCACAGCAGATGATTTCAAAACATATTGCCTACCTGGTGCGGGCACGGATTGTGATCAAGACGAAGCGTGGACGAGAGAGTGTGTGCACGCTTAGGCCAGCGGCGATCAAGACGGTCAGCGACTGGGCGGCATATTATCGCCGGTTCTGGGAGGAGAGTTTCGACAAGCTGGAGGTAGTTGTGAACGAAATGAAAAAAGCGGAGGTCAGAGATGACAAAAAACACGGTGAGTGAGACGGAGCGGATGGTTGTCACAAGAGTCTTTGATGCTCCACGCGAGTTGGTTTGGAAGGCGTGGACAGACCCGAAATACGTGATGCAGTGGTGGGGGCCGAAGGGTTTTACTGCGCCGGTTTGCAAGATGGATTTTCGCGTGGGAGGAAAATTCCTCTGCTGCATGAGGACGCCGGATGGGCAGGAGTTCTGGAATGCGGGTGAATACCACGAGATTGTTCCTCAAGAGAAGATCGTTTCCTCCATGTACTTTTCCGACTCGAACGGAAACAAGGTTGAGCCCGCGCAATTAGGAATAGAACATGAGGCTATAGACGGTGCGTACGACGTGACCATCTTTGAGGATCTCGGGAACGGCCGGACGAAACTCACCTTCATAGGAAATGAATCCATGGAAAGCGCGAAAAATAGCGGGCAAATGGAGGGCTGGAACCAGATACTCGATAAAGTTGCCGCAGTTGTTACGAAGCTAGCGCAGGCGAAATAAGAAGTTACAGTCTTGGTGATTGTCATGCGCGAGATCTGCACGTAACGCAACGCCGGTCCGTTCCGGAAACCTAAGGGTAGGCGGGGAGGCGTAAAAGACCGGCGAAAGACCGGGGACCGACCGGACGTTACACTTATGTTCCTTTATTTTCTGAGAAAATACTCGGGGTACGTCCCGTCCTGTCCCCAGTTTCCCTCCGATTCTTATGCCGCTGAAACCACCTTCTTCTTCTCACTGAGCGCCGGTAGAAGAAGTTTCAGAAGCGCTTGATCAGAGAAAGGGTTCTGACCTGAGATCAGCTCGCGATCTTGAACGACATAGCTCGTCCAAGGAGCGAGCACACTTACGTCACCGCCCGCCGTGCTCAAGGCGAAGTCGGGGTAGAAGAGAACCTTCCCCTCAATCTCGAGCGGCTCCCGCTGCTTCTCTTCCGCAGTCGAAAAGATGGTCATCTTGTATCCGGCGTAGATCCAACCTCGAGCCTTTGCCCGCGCTCCGGCGACATCGCCCGCACTCAGCGCTGCGACGAACTCTTTGGAGTTGGGAAGAGCTGAGAGAAGTGAAATCGGGCCATGGCAGAGCACTGCCGTAGGCTTGGATGTTTCGTGAAAGTGCCTCATCACAATGCCGGCGTCGGGATCATCGAGAAGATCGATCATCGGGCCATGGCCGCCGGGGACGAATACGGCGTCATATTGATCCAGGCCCGATGCGATGACATCCGCGATGCGGCTTGGATCTCTGAGCCCGTGCAGGCCGTCGCGGAATAGCATATATTCTTGAAGCTTGGCCGCGTCCCCGCCGAAGAAATCCGGGACCTCTGAATGCACATCCACTTGGGGCGCGTTGCCTTTGGGGTTGGCGAAGGTGATTTCGTAGCCCTCCTTCATGAGGGCGCGAACCGGAACCGTCAGTTCGTTTAAGTAGTAGCCGGCGCCGGTATAGACCTTGCCATCTTTCAAGGGCAAACCGCGACCGCTCGATACCAGCACTAAGACCTTTCCTTTTGTTGCCATTGTTGTTCTCCTTATTTGAAATCGAATTCTGTTTTCCTGAATATGAGCTAGCTAATCGCCCGCGGATTCCTCCAAACTGCGCAAGGACCGGCTACCGCGGTTGATGCGGCCTACGCCCCCGGGAATCCAAACATCAACCAGGACTGATTGGCCACCCAATGCGGGTACAGCTCCGTCATCTGATCGAACAACTCCTGGTCGGACTTCGCGGTTTTCTGCAGCCGATCGAAGTCCTCGAGGTAACGCTTGCTGTCCTCGATGGTCGAGGGAGCGTCGGGCGCGCCTGGCTTCTTGTGACAGGCGACAACCATCGTCGGGTTCAGCGCCGCTAACCGGTCTAGTGCGGCGATCCAATTCTTTCGGCTCTCGGGGGTGGTGTCGCCGACGTACATGCGGCATTGGTTGTACACGACGTCGCCGGCGACGATCAGGCCGATCGATGGAACATATAGAGACGTCGAATCGGGACTATCGGTGCGGCCCTGCTTGATGATGCGTAATTCGTGGCCCTCGAGAGTGAACGCGTCGGGCTCATAGGGCTCGGGTGAAACCAGCTTGGTGGGCACTTGCCCGGGAAAGAGCCGGCGGGCCAGCCGCTCCACAGTGGGAGTGAAAGACATCTGCATGGCCTTCACCGTCTTGGGTGTTGCTATCGCCCGAGCGCCCGGGAAACGGTCGAGCAGAATGCTAAGGCCGTAGAAGTGGTCGAAGTGGGCGTGCGTTATATAGATAGTCTCCAGGTTGCGGTT
>Ga0335079_10001988_pt1 | contig 23490 bp, 21 predicted proteins | sample Lox_Sample_33_FD_206719 | JGI IMG/M metagenome (GOLD analysis project Ga0335079, IMG submission 206719) | Soil microbial communities from Loxahatchee National Wildlife Refuge, Florida, United States - Lox_Sample_3.3 | ecosystem: Environmental > Terrestrial > Soil > Wetlands | place: USA... | reverse complement strand
TGTGCCGGGTGACCACGACCGAGATCTTGAAGCCGCGGAACCCCGCGCCGGCGAGGTTGCGGATCGCCCGCAGCGCGGTCGCGTACGAGCCGGCCCCACGGACCGCGTCGTTGACCTCGGCCGTCGCACCGTCGAGCGAGATCTGCACGTCGACGTAGTCGCTGCCGGCCAGCCGCCGCGCGACGGCAGGGGTGATCTTCACCCCGTTCGTGGAGAACTTGACCCCGACGTGATGGGCGGTGGCGTACCCGACCAGGTCCCAGAAGCCGGGCCGCACGGTCGGCTCGCCGCCGCCGATGTTCACGTAGAAGACCTGCATGCGTTCCATCTCGTCGATCAGCGCGCGGCACTCCGCGGCCGACAGCTCGTGCGGGTCGCGGCGGCCTGAGCTGGACAGGCAGTGCACGCACGCCAGGTTGCACGCGTAGGTCAGTTCCCAGGTCAGGCAGATCGGCGCGGCCAGTCCGTACTGAAACTGCTCCGCCAGGGGGAGCGGGGCGGGAGCGGCGTTCACAGGACGGGCCTCCAGGAATGTCGCCGGGCGCCGAATACGCGGATGTTAACGTCACCCTGTGACACAATCAAGGCCTGGCCATCAGACGGGTGAGTGCCCATGGTCCTTGCCGATCCACGAGCAGCGGCAGCGGGCAGCCGCCGGGAGCTTCCGCACACCACCCTCCGCCGGGGACGGCCCCCGGGCACGAGCCGCCGCAAGCTGGAACTGATCGCCCTGCGGCTGTTCACCGAGCAGGGCTTCGACGAGACGCCGATCGAGCAGATCGCGGCCGAGGCCGGGGTGAGCCGGCGCACGTTCTTCCGCTATTTCAGCTCCAAACCCAGCGTCTTGTGGGGTGAGTTCGACGCCGAGGTGGACGCCATCCGGGCGGCGCTGGCGGCGGTACCCGCCGAGATGCCGATGATGGACGCGATCCGCCAGGCGGTGGTCGCGGCCAACCACTACCGGGCGGAGGACGTCCCCGAGCTGCGGGCCCGGATGAACCTGATCATTTCGGTGCCTGCCCTGCAGGCGAGCGCGGCCGTGCACTACGACGCCTGGGAGCGGGCGATCAGCGACTTCGCCGCGACCCGCATCGGCCAGCCGGCCAGGTCCCTCTACCCGCTCGCCGTCGGCCGCGCCACCCTCGCCGTGTGCCGCGCGGCCTACGACCGCTGGTGCGCGCGGGCGGACGCCGATCTCACCGTCTACCTCGACGCCGCCGTCGCCGCGCTCGCCGCCGGCTTCCCGCCAGCTTTTCTCGGTACCGAGGAACAAGCGGTAGCCGATCGCGTCCGCTCAAGGTGAGCGCCACGGATCGATCACCTCAACGCCGGTTTCCAGGAAGTCCTTGATATTGCGAGTGGCCAGGACTGCCCCGTGGGCACGGCATACGGCAGCGATCTGGGCGTCGAACCCCCCGATCGGGAGGCCAGCCTCGTCACGGTGCCTCGCGATTCGCGCGTAGTGGGCGGCGGCGCTGGCGTCGAAGGGCAGCACATGTTCGCTGAACGCGGCGAAAACCTCATCGGCCGCCGCCTGGAGGCGATCCTTCCGGCGCCCGCGGGAAAGGCGTTCCAGACCGTAGCGGATCTCGGCGACCGTGATCGCCGTCGTGTACAGCTCGCCCGTGGCCTGCCTGCTCACCCAGCCACGGACAGGTGGCGACGGCGACGGCCGCATGAGCTCGGACACGACATTGGTGTCGGCGACGATCATCTAGCGGAGGTCCGCTGCCCGCGCCCGGTCAGTGCGGGGAGGTATGTCCAGTTCCACACCGCCCAGCTCACCGAAGCGATCGAGGATGACATCGAAGAAACCAGCCGCCTCGCCTGGCCCGCTCACGGCGTCGGTCAGGATGGCGCGGATCTCGGCCTCCATTGACCGGCCATGACGTGCCGCGCGGACCCGCAGCCGTTCCTTCACCCGATCGTCGAGGTTCCGGATGCTTACCGCCGCCAGCGCCACCACCATCCTCTTGAGAGCAATGCCAGCAATGATATCAGATGCCGTGCAGTGCGCCGCGCCTCAGCCACCGGGTCAGGGCCGTGCCGGTGGTGGCGTTACGATCGCGGCGTGACTGATTTCGAGCTCGCTCACCGGTACGACACGGTCAACCTCTACCGCCGGGGCGGTGCCGCCAAGCTCGAGCTCAACCGCCCCGACCGGATGAACGCCTGGAATGCCCAGCTCGCGCGCGATCTGCTGGACGCCCTGACGGGCGCTCGCGAGGACCCCGGCGTCCGCGCGGTGCTGCTGACCGGCGCGGGCCGGGCGTTCTCCAGCGGCGCGGATCTCAAGGAAAGCCAGTCGCCTGACGAGTCAGGCCCCCACGACCTGTACAGCGTGCTGACCCAGCGCTACCACCCGCTCATCCTCGGGATCCGGGAGATGCCCAAGCCCGTGGTGGCCGCGGTGAACGGCGCCGCGGCCGGCATCGGCCTGTCCCTGGCGCTCGCCTGTGACCTGGTCATCGCGGCCGAGTCCGCGTATTTCCTGCTCGCGTTCGTCAACATCGGCCTGGTGCCGGACGGCGGGTCGTCGCTGCTGGTGCCCTCGCGGGTGGGGTTCGCGCGGGCGGCCGAGATGGCGATGCTGGGGGAGCGGATCGCGGCCCGCCAGGCCCGGGAATGGGGCCTGATCAACCAGGTCTGGCCGGACGAGGAACTCCCGGAGCGCGCCGCTGAACTCGCGACCCGGCTGGCTGACGGCCCCACCAGGGCCTACGCGGGAATCAAGCGGCAGCTCAACAACTGGCTCTACCAGCGGATGGGCGAGCAGCTTGAGTTCGAGGCCCGGATCCAGCAGGAGATGGGCGCCTCGGGTGACTTCGCGGAGGGCGTCAGGGCCTTCACGGAAAAGCGCCATCCGCGCTTCACCGGCGCGTGATCACGGGCCGCTGATCGCCCTTCTCCCGGCTCAGCCGAGTGAGTAGTCCTGCTGCGTGCGGGCGTAGCTGGCGAACTCCTCCAGCGAGTCCGGGTTGGCCATCGCGTTCACGTTGGCCGCCTTCTCCAGGGGAACCCCGAGCAGCAGCTTGCGCACGGGCACCTCCATCTTCTTGCCGGTGAGGGTGGCCGGGATGGCGTGCACCTGGATGATCCGGTCCGGGACGTGGCGGGGCGTGTACTCCGCGCGCAGCCGGTCGCGGATCTGCTGCCGCAGCGCGTCGTCGAGCACGCGGCCGTCGGCCAGGGTGACGAACAGCGGCATGAAGAACCTGCCGCCCGGCAGGTCGAGGTTGACGATGAGCGCGTCGGCCACCTCGTCGACGGAGGCGAGCACCGCGTAGATCTCGGCGGTGCCGATCCGCACCCCGTGCCGGTTCAGGGTGGCGTCCGAGCGGCCCAGCACGAAGCAGCCGCCCCGGGCGTTGATCTTGAAGAAGTCACCCTGGCGCCATATCCCGGGGAAGTCGGCGAAGTACGAGTCACGGTACCGGCTGCCGTCGGTGTCCCCCCAGAAGCCGACCGGCATCGACGGCATCGGCTCGGTGATGACCAGCTCGCCCACCTCGTCGACGACGTCCTCGCCGCGCTCGTTGAACGCGTGCGCCGCGACGCCCAGGTGCGGGGCCTGGATCTCGCCCGCGTACACCGGCTGGGTGGGCACGCCGCCGACGAACCCGGCGCAGACGTCGGTGCCGCCGCTGCCGGTGGCCAGCCACAGGTCGGGCTTGACGTTGCGGTAGAACCAGGCGCCGCAGGCGGCGGACACGGGCGAGCCGGCCAGCAGGATCTCCCGCAGCCTGGACAGGCCGTACTTCTTCCCTGGCACCACCCCCGCCCGCGACATGATGTCGACATAGGCGGGACTGGCCCCGAACAGGCTCACCTGGGCCTCGTCGGCCACCCGCCACAGCACGTCGGGCTCTGGGTAGCCGGGGCTGCCGTCGTAGAGCACCGGGCACACGCCCAGCAGCGGCGAGCTGACCAGGAAGTTCCACATCATCCACCCGGCGGTGGTGTAGAAGAACATCCGCTCGCCGGCCCGCATGTCCATGTGGAAGGTCTGCAGCTTGAGCTGCTCCAGCAGGATGCCGCCGTGGCCGTGCATGATCGGCTTGGGCAGGCCGGTGGTACCGGACGAGAACAGGATCCACAGCGGATGCCCGAACGGGACCTGCTCGAAGGCGAACCCGCCCGACGGCACCGGCGGGGCGGCGAGCGCCTCGTCCCAGGCCAGCCCGCCGGGCACGAACGGCTCCGCGCGGCCGGGATGCAGGTACGGCAGGGTCACCACCTGCTCCAGGCTGGCGAGCGCGCCCGCGATCTGCCGCATCTCCGCCGTGCGGTCGAACTCCTTCCCGCCATAGCGGTAGCCGTCCACGCAGAAGAGCACCTTGGGCGTGAGCTGTGAGAACCGGTCGATGACCCCGCGCCAGCCGAAATCGGGGGAGCAGCTGGCCCAGATGGCGCCGACGGCGGTGGTCGCCAGCATCGCGATCACGGTCTGCGGGATGTTCGGCATGATCGAGACGACCCGGTCGCCTGGGCGCACCCCCAGCGACCGCAGCCGGGTGGCGAGGACGCGCACCTGGCCGGCGAACTCCTCCCAGGGCAGGCCGGCCAGGGCGGTGGTCTCGCTGGCATGCAGCAGCGCATCGGTGCCAGGTCGCTCGCTGCGCAGCACGTGCTCGGCGTAGTTGAGCCGGGCGCCGGGGAACCACTGCGCGCCCGGCATCGCGCGGTCGCGGAGCACGCGGGCGGGCGGCGCAGACGAGGCGATCCCGAAGTAGTCCCAGACCGCCTGCCAGAAACCCTCAAGATCAGTGACCGACCAGCGCCACAGCTCGGTGTAGCCGTCGAAGCGCAGACCGCGCTCGCGGCCCAGCCAGCCGGTGAACGCGGTCAGGTTCGCCCCGGCCACCTGGCCGGGGCTGGGTGTCCATAGCAGGTCGCCGTCGCGCACGTCGGGGTCCACACAGGCGACGGTGGCACACCGCCGTGCCCCAGGCAATGCCCGTGCCCCGGACCGTCACAGACACCTGCCGGCGCAGGGCCAGCGGCGGTCAGGGCCGGGCGTGCGCGCTGGGCCGGGCGTTCGCTGCCCGCGCACCGGCAGGAGCCGCGGCGCTGCCCACGATGCCTGGGCGCACGCCCCGGCGAGCAGCCGATCCCGCATGCCACGCAGGCCGGCCCGCCCGGCCCTGGCCATCTGGCAGTTACATGTCAGGGCGGAGAACCTGGTCCGGAGGGTCATGGCTGTCTCGTTTCGCCGCGTTGAGATCGCTGTGACTGGGAACGTAACGAACGCGCCAGCGGCGGCGCACGAGGTGATCACCTCATTTTCCCGCCAGGTGTCGATTCCGGCGGCCGGCGTTCGTGAACTGCTATGAGAGGCCGGTACCGGGCCGGCCGATGAAGGGAGACCGGTCATGAAGCAGTACCTGCTCGCCGTGCACCTGACCGAGGGGGAGCCCCTTCCCCCGCAGGAGGAGATCGAGCAGCGGTTCAAGGCGGTCGACGCCTTCAACGCCGAGCTCCAGTCGGCGGGGGCCTGGGTCTTCGCCGGCGCCCTCCACCCGCCGGCCACGGCCACCGTCGTCCGGTCACAGGGCGGCAAGGTGGTCACCACCGACGGGCCGTTCGCGGAGACCAAGGAGCAGCTGGGCGGCTTCTGGGTGATCAGCGCCCCCGACCTGGACGCCGCGCTGGCCTGGGCGGCGAAGGGGTCGCAGGCCTGCGGCGGCCCGGTGGAGGTCCGGCCTTTCCAGGACGTCGACGAGTAGCACGGTGCCGGCCGCGGACGGCACCGACGCCCTCGAGCGTGCCTACCGGGAGAGCTCGGGGCGGGCGGTGGCCACCCTGATCCGCCTCTTCGGCGACATCGATCTCGCCGAAGAGGCGGTCCAGGAGGCCTTCGCCGTGGCCGCGCAGCGCTGGCCCGCCACCGGCGTGCCGCCCAACCCCGGCGGCTGGATCGTCACCACGGCCCGCAACAAGGCGCTGGACCGCCTGCGGCGGGAATCCTCGCGCTACGGCCGCGAGACACAGGCGGCCCTGCTGACCGCCGGCACCGGATCATCGGAGGTGGGGCCGGTGCACGATGACCGGCTGCGGCTGATCTTCACCTGCTGCCACCCGGCCCTGGCGCCCGAGGCCCAGCTTGCCCTCACGCTGCGGCTCATCGCCGGGCTGCAGACGCCCGAGATCGCCCGTGCCTTCCTGGTGCCCGAGGCGACGGTGGCCCAGCGGCTGGTGCGGGCCAAGCGGAAGATCCGCGATGCGGGCATCCCGTACCGGGTGCCCAGGGACGCGGAGCTGCCCGACCGGCTGCCGTTCGTGCTGGCGGTCATCTACCTGATCTTCAACGAGGGGTATACGGCCTCGGCCGGCGATGACCTCATCCGCCCCGGCCTGTGCGCCGAGGCCATCCGGCTCGCCAGGCTGCTGGCCGGGCTGATGCCCGACGAGCCCGAGGTGCGCGGCCTGCTGGCCCTGCTGCTGCTGACCGAGGCACGCCGCCAGGCCCGCACCGGGCCTGGCGGCTCGCTGGTCCTGCTCCCCGACCAGGACCGCGGCCAGTGGGACCGGGCCATGATGGCCGAGGGCCAGGAACTCGTCCGGGCGTGCCTGCGCCAGGGCTGCCCCGGGCCCTACCAGCTGCAGGCCGCGATCAACGCCGTGCACAGCGACGCCCCGGCCGCCGCGCAGACGGACTGGGGCCAGATCCTGGCGCTCTACGACCAGCTGATCGAGCTGGCGCCGACGCCGGTGGTGGCCCTCAACCGGTGCGTCGCCGTTGCCGAGGTGCACGGCCCCGCCCGTGCGCTCGAGCTGGCCGACGGGCTCGGCCTCGACGAGTACCACCTGTTCCACGCGACCCGCGCGGACCTGCTGCGCAGGACCGGCCAGCGTGACGATGCCCGGGCCGCCTACGACGCGGCCATCGCCCGCACCGCCAACCGCGCCGAGCGGGCCTTCCTCCGGCAGCGGCGGGACAGCCTCTGACCCATGCCGCAGGCCGGCCGGGCTACCGCCCGCCGGGCGGCCCAGGCCGGGGGCCGCCCGGCTCGCCAGCCCCCGACCACCACCACAGCGCCGGAGCCAGCGGGCGTGCGGTCCGGTGCGCCAGGCAGCCCTGCCACACGCCCACGCTGTAGGCGAGATCGTCCAGGAGCCGGGCGGCGACGTAGGGAGCTGGCCGCATCGGCGGCCGTCGCTGCCGCCAGTCCAGCACCGGCGGCACGAGCAGCGCCGCTGCCAGCGGCAGCCGCAGCCGCGGGATCGCCGCGGCGGCGGGCAGCGCCACCGGCCACCAGGTGCGGGCGACCGCGCTGCCGAGCACCCGGCCGGCCGCCAGGGTCCCGCGTCCGGCCAGCCGCCCGGCCAGCGGCCAGGCGCCGTCGGTGAGCGGGCTGAGGCGCCGGGCGAGCACCGCCGTCACGGCGCCGGTGAGTGCGGCGCCGGCCTCGGGCCGTCCCGCCGCTGCCGCGGCCCAGGCCAGCGCGCTCCATCCCGACATCGTGCAGGCGGGCACCGTGCCCGGGTGACGCAGCTCCAGCGGCGCAGCGGACGTGCCGTAGTCGCGGCGCCTGCGCAGCCAGCCGAGCAGGCGTACCCGGTGCCGGTGCCCGACCACCGCCCGGGGCTCGTACCTGATGTGCCAGCCCGCGGCGGCCAGCCGCCAGACGAAGTCGACGTCCTCCCCGACCGGCAGGTCCTCCGCGAAACCGCCGGCCGCGACCGCGGCCGCGCGCCGTACCACCAGCGCCGCGCCCGGCACGTACGGCACCCGTGCGCCCGGCCGCACGATGCTCTCGGCCGGGCCCATGTCGAGTGCCGACCGGGCCGCCTCGTACTGTGCCAGCCAGCCGCTGCCCTGCTCGTGCGCCACGATCCGGGGCGCCACCGCCGCGGCCGCGGGGTCGGCGAAGTGCGGCAGCAGCGGCGTGAGCCAGCCCGGCCGCGGCACGCAGTCGGAGTCGATGAAGGCGGCCAGCGGGGTGCGCACGGCGGCGAGGCCGGTGTTCCTCGCGGCGCCCGGCCCGGCGCTCCGGTCGCGGCGCAGGCAGAGCGCGCCGGCCCGCGCCGCGACCGCCGCCACGGCGGCGGCGTCCGCCGACCCGTCGTCGACCACGATCACCCGCATGCCGTCCAGGCCGGCCAGGCAGCTGGCGAGTTCCGCCGGGCGGTCGCGTACCGGGATGACGGCCGTGACCTCGTCCGGTCCCGGGCCGGGAGGGCCGCCGGACGGGTCCGGGTGGGCGAGCCCGGCGTCGAGCAGGCGCCGGGCCAGCGCGCGGGCGGCTGGCCGGCCGGGCACCGGGGCGCCGTCCCACCACCCGCGGGTCAGTGCTGCGCCCCGTGCGCCGAGGCGCAGCAGGCGCAGCGGCGACCCGCCGACCAGGACGCTGCCGCCCGCGAGGATGAGCAGCCCGGGATCCGGGCGCAGGCGCAGGCCGGCGGGCACGGGGGAGCGGCACGGCAGCGGCCCAGCCTGCCCGCCCGGGTCAGGCCCGCGGGCGGGCGTCATTTCCGGTGGGCAGCAGGCCCGGGATGCGGGGCGTGACACCAGCTGGCACGGTATGGAAGCATATTTCCAGCCATCATGCTGCCGCGGCCGGACGGCCGCGCGGCGACGCGGAAGGCAGGCCCCTCATGAGCGGAGAGAACGCCGGCGCCGACGCCGTCACCGAGGCCGCCGCCGAGGCCCAGGACGCGGACGACACCGAGGAACTGCTGGTCGAGGAGATCTCCATCGACGGCATGTGCGGCGTCTACTAGGTCGTCATGTCAGCGGGGTTCGACCTCGGACGGCCCTACGAGAAGCATCCGCAGGTCGCGATCAGGCGCGAGGGGTTCGGCGGCCTGGCCTACCACTTTGGGAACCGGCGCCTGGTGTTCCTCAAGGCCCCGGAACTGGTCGCGCTGGTCGAGGCCCTCGGCGATTTCCCCACCGCGGGCGAGGCCATGACGGCGTGCGTCCCGGCGCCGCGCCGGGCATCGGCCGGGAAGGCCCTGTCCCATCTCCTCGCCTCGGACGTGATCCGGCCCCGTCCGGGCGGATCCGGGGCCTGAACGGGCCGCGCGGCCGGGGCCGGCCCGCGGGCACCGGCCCGGTCCGGTCCGGCACCGGCCCTGAGCCTTCCCGCGGTTCTCAGCCGCGTGAGCGCGCCTCGGCCAGCCCGCGGCCGACCAGGACCCGGGCCAGGTGCTCGCGGTAGCTACGGTCGGCGTTGATGTCCTCGGGCGGGCTTGTCCCCTCCGCGGCCTGGGCGGCGGCATCGGCCGGTGCGGCGCCGCCGGCCAGCGCCCGCTCGACCGCGCTGGCCCGCAGCGGCGTCGATCCCATGTTGACCAGCGCCACCTGGTCGCCCTGCACGGCGGCGCCGACGATCGCCCAGTCGATGGCGCGCTTGGTGAACTTCTGGAACGACCACCCGGCCTGGGCCGGCCGGGGGATGCGGATCTCGGTCAGCAGCTCGCCGGGCTCCAGCGAGGTCTCGAACAGGCCCTGGAAGAAATCCCCGGCCGCGATCTCGCGGCTGCCGGAGGGGCCGCGCGCGACCAGCGTGGCGTCCAGCACGAGCATCACCGCTGGCAGGTCGGCTGCGGGGTCACTATGCGCCAGCGAGCCGCCGATCGTGCCGCGGTGGCGGATCTGCGGGTCGCCGACCTGCCCGGCGGCGTGGGCGAGCAGCGGCAGTTCGCTGCCGACCAGCCGGTCCCGCGACAGGTCGTGGTGGCTGGTGAGAGCCCCGACCGCGATGTGGCCGTTCTCCTCGCGGACGTAGGAGAGCTCGCGGAGCCTGCCGATGTCGATCAGCACCTCGGGCACGGCCAGCCGGAGCTTCATGAGCGGGAGCAGCGAGTGCCCGCCGGCCAGGAACTTCGCGTCGTCGCCGCCGCGTGCCGCCAGGTCGAGTGCCTCGTCCACCGACGAGGCCCGCTGGTAGGTGAACGGTGCGGGGATCACCGGCTTGCCTGCCCTTCGCCGGCGGCCGCGAGCACGGCCCGGACAATGTTGTGGTAGCCGGTGCACCGGCACAGGTTGCCCTCCAGCCCGGTGCGGACCTGCTCCTCGGTGGGGCTGGGGTTCTCCGCGAGCAGCGAGACCGTTGCCATCACCATGCCCGGGGTGCAGAACCCGCACTGCAGGCCGTGCTCGGCATGGAAGGCACGCTGAACCGGGTGCATCTCGCCGTCGCCGTCGGCCAGCCCCTCCAGGGTGGTCACCTCATGGCCGTCGGCCTGGGCGGCGAGCACCGTGCACGATTTCACCGACTGCCCGTCCAGCAGGACCGTGCAGGCACCGCACGAGGTGGTGTCGCACCCGACGTTGGTCGCGGTGAGGCCGGCCACGTCCCGCAGGAAGTGCACCAGCAGGGTACGGTCCGCCACCTCCGCTCCGACCGCGGCACCGTTGACGGTCATGCTCACCTTCACTGGCTGTCCCTCGCTTCTCTGATCGCGGCCCATACCCGCGCCGGTGTGGCTGGCATGTCGATGTGGCGGACGCCGAGGTGGCTGACCGCGTCGATGACGGCATTCTGCAGGGCAGGGGTGGCGCCGATCGTCCCGGCCTCCCCGATTCCCTTGACCCCCAGCGGGTTGATGGTGGTCGGTGTCTCGCTGTCCAGCAGCTCGAAGCTCGGCAGCTCGGTGGCGGTGATGGCGGCGTAGTCCGCGAGCGTGCCGGTCAGCGGGTTGCCATCGGCGTCGTACACCATCTCCTCCAGCAGCGCCTGCGCCACGCCCTGGGCGATGCCGCCGTGCCGCTGCCCTTCGGCCAGCAGCGGGCTGACCACCGTGCCGGCGTCGTCCACCGTCACGTGCCGGACCAGGGTCACCTTTCCGGTTTCGGTGTCGACCTCGGCCACCGCGACATGGCTGCCAAACGGGAAGGTGGGCTGGCCCTCGCTGAACTGGACGGCCGCTTGGAGACCATCGTGGCCGGCGTGGCCGGCCACCTGGGCCCAGGTCCGGGCGGTGCCGGGGTCCCCGCGGACCTGCCAGAGCCCACTGTCGGCGTCCAGCTCCAGGTCGGCCTCGCTGGCCTCCATCATGTCCGCGGCCAGCCGCCGGGCCTGGTCTTTGACCTCCAGCGCGGCGTTGTGGACGGCGACCCCGCCGAGCTGCAGCGAGCGGGAGGCGTAGGTGCCGACGCCTTCGGGCACGGCGTCGGTGTCGCCGTGGATCACGGTGACCTTCGCCATCGGGATCCCGAGGTCGGACTGGACGAGCATGGCCCACGCCGTGTGATGCCCCTGGCCGTGGGCGGAACTGCCGGTGTAGACCGTGGCGGTGCCGTCGCTGTGGACCACCAGCCGGGCGGTCTCACCCGCGGCCGCGTCCGCGGCGGTGATCTCCACGTAGCTGGACACCCCGATGCCGAGTTGCACCACGTCCCCGCGCTCCCGGCGGCGTGCCTGCTCGGCCCGCAGCTCGGCATAGCCCGCCCCGGCCAGCACCTTGTCCAGCGCGCTCACGTAGTCGCCGCTGTCGTAGACGGCGCCGCAGGGGCTGGAGAAGGGGAACCTGTCGGACGGCACGAGGTTCTTGCGCCGCAGCTCGGCCGGGTCCATGCCGATCTCGGCGGCGAACAGGTCGACGGCGCGCTCGATCGCCGCCGTCGCCTCGGGCCGCCCGGCGCCGCGGTAGGCGGAGATCGGCGTCGTGTTGGTCACCACGGTCCGGGCGGCGGTCTCCACGAAGCCGATGTCGTACGGGCCTGCCGCCATCAGGCTGGTGAGGAACGCGAGGAAACCGGTCATGCGGGGGTAGGCGCCGGTGTCCTGCACGATGTCGAGCCGGTAGGCCAGGATGCGGCCGTCCCGCGTACCGCCGATCTTGACGGTGTGCCGCTGGGCGCGCCCGTGCGTCATCCCGACCAGGTTCTCGCTGCGCGTCTCCACCCACCGCAGCGGCCGGCCGGTGCGGCGGGCCGCCCACGCCACCAGGATCGCGTCCCGGTCGATCCCGACCTTGGCGCCGAACCCGCCGCCCACATCGGGGGTGATCACCCGGATGCTGGGGGGCGCGAGCCCGAGCGCCCCGGCCAGGATGAAGCGGGAGATCTGCGCGTTCTGGGTGCTCACCCAGTACGTCAGCTTGCCGTCCGCCCAGCGGGCCGCGGCGGCGCGGCCCTCCAGCGGCACCGGTGCGAGCCGCTGGTTCTCGATGGTCCGCTCGACCACGACATCGCAGGCCTCGAACCCGCCTCCCTCGCCCGGCTTGGCGGCGGTGACCGCGACGTTCGACTCGGTGCCGGGGAAGAGCAGGGTCTGGCCCGCCAGCGCGCTGTCGATGCCCACGACCGCGGGCAGCGGCTGGTAATCCACGCTGACCAGCTCGGCCGCGTCCTCACCCTGGTAGCTGTCGTCGGTGAGCACCATCGCCACCGGCTCGCCGACGAACCTGACCCGGTCGACCGCGAGCAACGGCTCGGACCACGGCCCGCCGAGCGGCATCGGGGCGGCCTCGTTGGGGCCGCCCTCCGGGGGCGGCGGAGGGGGAGGCAGGTCGTCCATGTCCTTGCTGGTCAGCACGGCGACGACGCCCGGTGCCGCCAGCGCAGCCGAGGTGTCGATGCCGGTGATCCGCGCGTGGCCGACCGGGCTGCGCACGAACGTGACCCGCGCCGCCCCGGTCAGTTCCGGGACCCTGAGGTCATCCACGTAGGTACCGCCCGCGGTCAGCAGCCGCGGGTCCTCGGTCCGCACTACCCGGGTGCCCAGGATGCTCATCTGGCCTCCGTCACTTCCGATGCCGTGTTCTCACTGACCAGGTGGAACGCTCTGGACAGAGGCCATCCTGTGGGTACGCCACAGCATGCGGCAGCGGCCGGCTGCCCGCTACGGCACATCCCACAGGCGCCCACCCGCACCATTGTGCTCCGGCCATGACCTTACGCGATCCGGTCACGGCCGGGGTTTCCGCCACCGGCCAGGGCCCGCCGGAGAACTGGCGGCCGCCGCCGCGCCGCAGTAAACCGCTCATGCCAGGACCGCCAGCAGCGGCCCCAGCGCGGCCACATCGCCCTCGGGCGTGGCGAGTATCACGCCGTCGACCAGCGGGCGCGCCTCCCGGAGCAGGTCCGCGGCCAGGCCGAGACCCGCCGCCCGGGCGGCGGCCGGTCCCGCGCGTTCCATCGCCCGCAGCGTGGCCGCTGGCATGGTCACCTCCGGCACCTCGTGCGCGAGGTAGTCGGCTTCCTCGAAACTGCGCAGCGGCGCGACCGACAGCAGCACCGGTACCTTGGTGCCCCCGGCGCCCCCGGCGCCAAGGGCCGCGGTCAGCTGCCGCAGCGCGCCCAGTTCGTACAGCGGCCGGGTGACCAGGAAATGCGCACCCGCCGCCACCTCGGCCCTGATCCGCTCGATCTCGGCCCCGGTGTCCTGCGCCCCCGGGCTGACACGGGTCCCGATGCAGAAGGACGTCTTGGTGGTCAGCGGCAGCCCGTCGAGGTCGCGGCCGGCGTTCAGGCCCGCGAGCAGGGCCACCAGGCTGAGCGAGTCGACCTCCCAGATCCCGTCCACCGCCGGGTAGTCCCCGAGAACCGGCGGGCTGCCGGTCTCGCAGATGACGCCGCGGATGCCGAGCGCGTGCGCTCCGAGCAGGTCCGCCTGCAAGGTCATGATGGTCTTGTCCCAGGTCGTCATCGTGACGATGGTTTCCACCCCGCCATGGGCCTGGAACTGGACCGCCATGCCGAGGGAGTCGCGGTGGGCGCGCGGGTTCTCCGGTGACGTCACCGCGAGCAGGTCCAGGCCACGCTCGCGCAGCGCGGTCACGGTTCCGGCAGCCGGGTCGGCGGCGCCGCCGTCGGGGGCGGGGATCTCGGCCGCGACGACGAAGTCGCCGGCGGCCAGGCGGGCGGCCAGGACGCCCGTGGCCCCGCTCGCCTGGCCAGCGGGGGGCCTGGCCGGCCGGGCCCGCCGGCCGGCCCGCGGGCCCGGCACCGGCAGATCGGACAGGTTCGCCACCGCCGCCTCGATGTGCGTGGGGGTGGTCCCGCAGCATCCACCGACCATGGCCGCGCCCGCCTCCGCGAATCGCCGCAGGTAGCGGGCGAAGTAAGAGGCATCGATGCTGAACTCGAAGCGGCGGTGGCCGACCTTGCGCGGCTGGCCCGCGTTCGGCAGCGCGCTGACCGGCAGGGCCGAATACCGGACCAGGCTCTCCACCACGGCGAGCATCCGCTGCGGGCCGATGGTGCAGTTGGTCCCGAGCATCACGACCGGCAGCTCGCCGAGCACGGAGGCGACCTCGTGCGGTGTCTCGCCGCCCAGCGTGCGCCCGTCGTCGGCGAAGGTGGCCTGCGCGACGATCGGGACGTCGCAGACGTCGCTGGCCACGGCCACGGCCTCGGCGAGCTCGTCGAGGTAGCCGAACGTCTCCAGGATGAGCAGGTCGACCCCTGCGGCCGCGAGGGAGCGGATCTGCTCGGCGAGCACATCCTGCCGCTCGGCGGCGCCGGCCTGGCGCCGCTGCCGGGCCGTGACCGCGGGCGAGACCGATCCCGCTACGAAGACCTCACGGTCGGAGCCCGCGGCCTCCCGGGCGATCTCGACCGCGGCCCGGTTGATCTGCTCGACCTGGTCGGGGTAGCCGTGGCCGGCGAGCCACAGCCGGTTCGCCCCGAACGTGTTGGTCTGGATGACGTCCGCGCCCGCTGACACATAGCTCTCGTGGATGGCGGCGACCAGCTTGGGGTCGGACAGGCTGACCTCGGGCAGTGCCCGGTCCAGCGCGCAGCCAGCGGCGTGCAGCATCGTGCCCATGGCGCCGTCGCAGACGAGCAGCCGCTGCCCGAGCGCGCCGGTGAACCCCGCCCGGCCGGTCACGGCCCGTCCCCCAGCGCGTCCAGGATCTCCAGCGCCACCTGGGTGGTCAGGCGGTCGCGGTAGCTGTCCATCGACAGCCCGGTGATCTCCTCGATCCGCCTGATCCGGTAGGCCACGGTGTTCGGGTGGACGTGCAGGAAGCGCGCCGCGCGCTGCGGGCTGCTGTTCTCCCGCAGGTAGCAGGCGAGCGTGGTCAGGTACTCGGCCCGCCGGTCGCGCTCGCCGGGGGACAGGCTGCCGAGCACGTCGTCCGCGAACGCTCTCAGCTCCGCCAGCTGGGGGACCTGCAGCAGCAGCCGGTGGATGCCGAGGTCGGCGAAGGCGGTGACCGTGCCGGTCCGGCCGATGCGGCGCAGGGTCTCGATCGTCCGGTGCGCTTGTTCGTAGGAGCGGGTGATCTCCTGCGGGTCGCGGCAGGTGCCGCCGATCCCGATGACCACCTTCGTGTCCGGGAACAGCTCAGCCAGCCGGGCGATACAGGTGGCGCCGAGCCGCTGCGCGTCCATGCCGCCCTCGTGACCGGAGCCCGGGACGGCGGCCACCAGCACCACCTCCGATTCCCGTGCCGAGATGATCGCGTCCTGGGCGCGGGTGGCGATGAAGTGCTCGATCACATCGCGGACCCGCTGCCGGACGGCGTCGGCGTCCTGGGGCGGGCGCGGGGCAGGGACGTCGAAGGCGATGACGGCCACGTTGTGCTCGCGGCCCGGGTCGTACCCGAGATGCGCCGCCCATCTGCTGGTGTCGCCGTCGTCGCGGCCGCGCCCGAGCAGCAGGCCCTCGACGAGGTCATCACGGACCCGGCGGGCAGCGGCCGCGGCCACGTGCTCCCGGCCGAGTATCACCCCGCAGATCGTGGCCGCGTGCTCGGTGACCAGCAGGCTCATGTCCTCGTCAGCGGCGCGCTCGGGCGGGTCCAGGGTGATCAGGTGGGCGGGCACCTCGCCGCCGACCAGGATCGGCGCGACGATGATGGCGGGCATCCCGCCGACGCTGGGCAGCCACAGGGACCGGTGGCCCTGCCGTGATGCCCGCAGGACCTGGCCCAGGCGCGGGTGGACCAGGGCGTCGGCGACCAGGACGGCCGCCTTTTCCTGCGGCACCCCCGGGGATGCCGCGGCCATGACGTCCATGACCGGGCTGACCACCGCCACCGTCGCGGCCGTCCGGTCGGCCAGCAGCTGGGCCACGCTCGCCAGGTCCGCGTCCTGCAGCGCCAGCCCGGACAGCTGGCGGTAGACCGTCACCAGCTCCCGGAGCACCACGTTCTCCCGGCCGAGATCACGCGGCGAGCCAGCGGGAACAGCCCGCCCCACGGCCGGGAGGTTGTCCGTCACAAGCGCAGCATAAGGCGGGAATCAGGCCCCGTCTTTGTGGGCCGTCACAAAACGGGGAGCCGGCCGTAGCGGCTACCCGAGCCCGGCCTGACGGCGCAGGGTCTCCGCCTTGTCCGTGCGTTCCCAGGTGAACTCGGGCTCGTCGCGCCCGAAATGGCCGTAGGCCGCGGTGGCGCGGTAGCGCGGGCGGCGCAGGTCGAGGTGATCACAGATCGCGGCCGGCCGCAGGTCGAAGTTCTCCCGTACCAGATCGACGATGGTGGCACGCTTGACCCTCTCCGTGCCGAAGGTGTCCACCAGCAGCGAGAACGGCCGTGCCATGCCGATGGCGTAGGCGACCTGGACCTCCGCGCGATCGGCCAGCCCGGCGGCCACGACGTTCTTGGCCACGTAGCGGGCGGCGTAGGCGGCGCAGCGGTCCACCTTGGACGGGTCCTTGCCGGAGAACGCGCCGCCGCCATGGCGGGCGAAGCCGCCGTAGGTGTCCACGATGATCTTCCGGCCGGTCACGCCGGCGTCGCCGACCGGCCCACCGATGACGAACCGGCCGGTGGGGTTGACATAGAAGTTGCCGCGCAGATCCGCCGCCTCGTACAGGTCCGGCGGCAGCACCTGGGTGACCACGTGCTCCCACAGCGCATCGGGAAGCTTGTCCTCCGCGCCCTCGGCGTGCTGGGAGGAGATGAGCAGCTTCTCCACCCGGACGGGCCGCCCGCCGGAGTCGTAGCGTACGGTCACCTGGGTCTTGCCATCCGGGCGCAGGTAGGGCACCAGCCCGGTCTCGCGGACCTCGGTCAGCCGCCGGGCGAGGCGGTGCGCCAGCGTGATCGGCATGGGCATGAGCTCAGGGGTCTCGTTCGTGGCGTAGCCGAACATCATCCCCTGGTCGCCGGCGCCCGCCTGGTCATAGGGATGCTCATGGTTGCTGGTCCGCACCTCCCGCGAGGAGTCCACGCCCCGGGCGATGTCCGGCGACTGCTTGTCCAGGGCGACCAGGACGCCGACCGCGTCGGCGTCGAACCCGAACTCGCCGCCGACGTAGCCGATGTCCCGCACGCAGCCGCGGGCGAGTGCCGGGTAGTCGAGCACGGCCTTGGTCGTCAGCTCACCCGCGATCACGATCAGGCCCGTTGTCAGCAGCGTCTCGACCGCCACCCGCGAGTCCGGGTCCTGCGCGAGCGCGGCGTCGAGAATGGTGTCGGAGATCTGGTCGGCCATCTTGTCCGGATGCCCGCCGGTCACCGACTCCGAGGTGAAGACGAAGCCGTCCGGGTCCCACCTGCTCATCGACCACTCCCTGCCTTTTTACCGATAGAGCGAGAGGCGGCCTGCCCGGCCACCTCGGCCGGCCCGCTGGACTGCGCGGCCCCCGGTTCAGCGGGCGGCGGGCCGCCGTGCCGGCCCCCGGATCGCTGCTCCTCGCGCACCTGGGCGGCCCCGGCCACCATAGCGCGCAGCTTGGCGCGTGCCACATCTGCCGGGAGGTGCCGCAGCCCGCAATCGGGGTTGATCACGAGCCGCTCCGCCGGGACGAATTCCAGCGCCCGGCGGATGCGGGAAGCTACCAGATCCGCCGTCTCCACGTCGGTGCTCTTCACGTCGATCACCCCGAGCCCGACCCGGCGGTTCCATGCGTACTGCCGGAACAGCCGCAGGTCGCCGGGGCCCTTGCGGGCGAACTCGAGCACGAGCTGATCGATCCGGGCCGCGAGGACGGCGGGGAACAGGAAGTCGTAGTGCCCTTCCCACAGCGGCCTGGCGTAACGGTTCCCGTAGCACACGTGCAGGGCCCACGCCGCGTCCACACCGTCGGTGACGATGTTGACCGCCTCGATCGCCAGCTCCGCCGCCTCCGGGTAGCCGGCCAGGAAGGGCTCGTCGATCTGCAGCAGATCCGCCCCGGCCGCCACCAGCGCCCGCGCCTCCGCGTTGAGCCAGCCCGCGAGGGCCCGCACCAGATCGCCGGGATCGGCGTAGGCGCCGTTGCGGATCCGGCGTGACAGCGAGAAGGGGCCGGTGAACGAGAACTTGATGGGCCGCTGGGTCTGCTCCCGTGTGAACGCGAAGTCCCCGGCCAGGCCCAGGCCCACGGCACCGGCGGCAGGATCGGGCAGCGGCCGGGTGACCTCGGCGTCGTAGTAGTCGTAGTAGTCGGTCTTGGCCCGGTGCGGGATGCTGACGCCGGGGATGCGGGTCAGCAGGTAGTCGATGTCGTTGTCGCGCCTGAGCTCGCCGTCGGAAACGATGTCCAGCCCGGTCAGCTCCTGGTCCTTGAGCGCCGCTTTGATGGCGACCTCATGGATCTCGTTGAGATGCTGGGCGCTGATCCGGCGCTGGTAGTAGTCGGTCTTGAGGCGCTCGAGCCACTCCGGCACCGGATAGGAGCCGACGACCGTGGTGGGCAGCAGCGCGGCCGGGCCAGGCGCGGTCACGGCGATCAGTCCCGCACCTGTGCGGTGAGCGTCTTGATATTCGCCCCGGGGCGCCCCCCGAAGGGCGCTATCTGCACGTCGAACCCCCGGCGGTTGCCGATGAGCTGGAGCAGCGGGCCGTTGACCCAGTTCACCACCGAGCCGTCGTACTTGCCTGGCCCGTAGAACCCGGCGTGGTACTGGGCTGGCTCGGTGAGGAAAAGGTCGTGGCAGAGCAGCCGCCCGAACGGGTGGAGCAGTGGCAGGGTGCCCTCGAAGCTGGCCAGGGCGCCGTTGCTGGCGTGCATCCGGATGTCGCCGCTGCTGCCCATGAGCGGCCCCAGGATCTCCCCGGTCAGCGACGGGGACACGCGGTAGACGTCGAGCCCTGCCAGCGGGACATAGCGCTCCTGCAGGCGCAGCGCCAGCCAGACGTCCTGCCAGAACGCCACCACCTGATCAGCGTCGGCGAAGGTCTCCGGCGCCGCCTCGGCCAGCAGGTCCGGACCCAGCCTGAGCAGCCGCTCGGTGAGCGCGGCCAGCGCGCGGGCCGGGACGCCGTGGCGGGCCGTGACCTGCCCGGCGTCCTCGCCGCGGAGGTAGGCGCGCACCTCGACCAGGTAGGGGCGGCCGCCGATGCTCGCCAGCTCGTCGGTCGGCAGGTTGTCGTAGACGTTGGAGATGTACACGCAGAACGCCTTGCCGCGCAGGAATCCGAGGGTGAGCAGGGGGCGGGTGGCGTCGAGCACGAGCCCGTTCACGCGGTCACCGTGGTGGGCCACCGCCTGCCGGGCCCGCTCGAGCACGTGCGGCGAGTAGTCGCCCATGAGGTAGTGGAGGCGCCGGTAGTAGTCACGCCCGTGCGCGCGGTCCAGGGCGGCGAAGGTGTCCAGCCAGGTGCGGGCCTGGCTGCCGTTGCCGACCCCGAGCTCGACGACATACAGCTCCTCCGGCAGGGCGTGCCGGGCGTCCAGCTCGTCCCACACGCCGAACAGCTCACCGATCATCTGCCGCACGGCCGCGGTGTTGCGGGCGTCGCTCTCCCCGCCCGGCAGCGCCTGCTCATACTCCCGCCCGGTGGCCTGTTCCCACCGTGACAGCGCCTGCCAGTAGAGCGTGTTGAACCGCCAGATGCAGCTTTCGCTGGTGGGCACCCACGGCTCCAGCACGATCGCCCCGGGCTCGGCGGAGCCCCCAGCGGCGGCCAGCGCCTCCCTGACGCGCGTCGCCACGTCGGTCTCGCCGCAGCGGCGCAGGTCGATGGCGATCTCGACGCTGTCCTGCCGCTGCCGTGACGGGCCGCGGCCGCGGCCGGGCTGGCCAAGATGGCCGGCCGGCGCCGGTTGTGCCGGCGCGGGTTCTGCCGGCGCGGGTTCTGCCGGCACCGGTTCTGCTAGCACGGGGCGGCAGGTGACCGGCTCGGAGAAGTTGTTGCGGTACTGGATCCAGTCGCAGACCACCCGGAGCCGGGCCAGGTCGGCGGGGCTTGTGCTCAGCGCGGTGAAGACGGGCCCGAGCGCCGCGGCGACATCCACCGCGCCCGGGCCGCGCAGCCTGGTGACCGGGCGGACGTCAATGTGCATGGCCGCTCCCCACTCCCGCGCGGGTGAGGCCCGCCCGGGCGAGAATCTCCGGGATGCCGTGCTCGAAGCCCGGCGCCATCACGTGGACACCGCTGACCCCAGGGATCCGCAGCACCTGCTGAATGATCTCCGCGCACATCGTCATTGCCTCATCGGCCACCCGGCCGGGCGGGACGCCGCGCAGCCGGCGGCCGATCTCGTCCGGGATCCACAGGCCGGGGACATTGCCGCGCATGTATTCCAGCGCCCGCAGCGAGCGGACCGGCCCGACCCCGGCCAGGACCTTGCAGCGCGCGTCCAGCCCCAGCTCCCGCACCCCGGTCATCCAGCGCGTGAAGGCGGGGACGTCGAAGACGAACTGCGTCTGCACGAATTCGGCGCCAGCGGCGACCTTCTTGCCGAGCCTGGCGGCGCGGAACCCGGCCGGCGGCGCGAACGGGTTCTCGACCGCCCCGATCAGCCAGTGGGGCGGCGGGTCCAGCGTGCGCCCGGAAAGCAGGCGCCCCTCGTCGCGCATGGTCCGGGCGGTCCACACGAGCTGGACACTGTCGAGGTCGAACACGGGCTTGGCGTCGGGGTGATCGCCGAACCGCGGGTGGTCGCCGGTCATCAGGAGCACGTTCGGGACGCCGAGGGCGGCGGCGGACAGCAGGTCGGACTGGAGCGCGATGCGGTTCCGGTCGCGGCAGGTGAGCTGCATGACCGGTTCGACACCCGCGGCCAGCGCGAGGATGCTGCCCGCCCAGTTGGACAGCCGCACGTGCGCGCTCTGGCTGTCGGTGATGTTGACCGCGTCCACCCAGCCGCGCAGCGCCTCCACCTTGCGGCGCACCGCCTCCGGGTCGGCCCCGCGGGGAGGGCCGACCTCGGCGGTCACCGCGGTCTGCGCGGACTCCAGGCGGCTGCGCAGCGACGGCGGGGACGGTGGGACGGTCATCGCCGCTCCGCCGCTGGCACGCTGTCCCGGATGGCTGATGCGTCACCGGCGGCCCACAGGCCGTCGTCACGCCCGTGCCAGTAGCTGACCCACGCGCTCTCCCCCCACCTCCGGTGGTCGACGGGGCGCTGCAGCAGGTGCAGGTCGGCGACCCGGCCGTGCCGCTCCGCCCGCTCCCAGGCCTCCAGCCACACGCAGCGGATATCCGGGTAGACCTCGCAGGAACCGTCACTGCCGACCCCTCCGCAGGGGCCGTTGCGCAGCTGCTTGGGACAGGTCATCGGGCAGGCGTAGCCGGTGACCGGCAGCGTGCACTGACCGCACATCCGGCAGCCGAACAGCTCGCCCTTGGCCGCCTGCTCGGCGGCGGCGAATGCCCGGTACCGCGCTGGCGAGCGTTCCAGCCAGCCCGCGAGCCAGCGGTAGCAGGCGTTGGGCGCCAGCAGCCGCTGGATGCGGTACCCCAGCCACGCGGGCAGCCGGGGCCGCACCGGCCGCGGCCACGCCGCGATGCTCCGCGCGCCCCGGCGGCCGGCCGTGTTCATCCGGGCACCTGCCTTCGTGAGCCCGGTCCCGGCCGGGCGGCTGGCACTGTCTTACCGGCCATCCCAGTGTGCGAGTCACCGGTGCCTGGCGCACCGGGCGCCAGCACAACGTTCTTCGTCAGCGCGCTGTGGTCGGCCACAAATCCCCGGCCGTCGCGACTAGCCCGGGCCCGCCGGGCAGGCGGCCTTGCGCCGCCGCCGGGCAAGCTGGGCGGTGGGCCCGGAAACGGGTTTGTGCTCGTCCCCAGAAACGGCCGCCCCGGATTTGGGGAACCGCTCATTGCCGCTCTCCCGGTGCGCACGTAGCGTGCGGACGGGCCGCGAACCGGTTGCGGGCGGGCGCACGGCCGGGTCTCGCCCGGGCCGCGGCCCGGGCCACTTCCGCCGGAGCCGATATGAGCCAAACGCCGCGCTGTCCCCATTGCGGGTCGCCCATGGGCCTGGAAGACCCGGGCGCCGCTGGCCCGGGAGACCGGGCCGGCGCGGGTGACCGCGGTCTCGGCCCGCTATACAGCGAGGTGCGCCGCATCCGCGAGATCGCGGAGTCACGCGAGGCAGCCGGCCGCGGGCGCCGGATCGCGGAGCTCACCCGGGAAGTGGCCGAGCTGCGTGCCACGGTGGCCAGGCTCCGGGGATCGCCAGCGGTCATCTCACATTGGCCGACAGCCGGCTCAGCAGCGTCTCCAGCTCCGCCACCTCATCGCCGCTGAAGCCGGCCCGCAGCCGCTGGTCGAACGCGGTCGCCGCGCCGCGCAGCCGCTGGAACGCGGCCTCCCCGGCCTCGGTCAGTTCCACCAGGTGGACGCGGCGGTTGGCCGGGTCCCGCCTGCGGGTGATCAGGCCCTGCTCGTCCATGGAGTTCAGGTGGTGGGTCAGCGTGGCCTCCCGGATCCCCACCGCCTCGGCCAGCTCGCGCTGATTGCGCAGGTGCTGGCTCTTGAGCGAGATGAGCACCAGCCAGACCGGGACCGACCCGTCGGCCTGCGCCAGCGCGTCGTCGAACGCGCGGCTCACCGACCTGGCGGTACGGGCCAGCTGGAGGCCGATCGGGGTGCGGGGGGGCCTGGGCATGGCCTCAAGGGTAGCAAGAAAGCTCTAAGGATTTAATTTCTAATAGTTAGATATCTATGGTAAATGGATAGGCGACCCGCAAGGGACACGCCAAATGACATCTTATGATCCGCAAGCGGCATTCCGTCAGCGTCCGCAAGCTGTGCTTCGGTTCCGGCCATAGCCGGGATCTGAGCTGTGTACTCGATGATCAAGCGTCGAATGGGGTCGGCAGGGCTGATCATTTCGGTTTTGCCATGCGTTCCTGTGTACGGAAAAGTCTCCACGATCATGGAGGTCGAGGATGTCAGCCGGCCGGATCGGGGGCGACGAGGATCACCTCGAGGGTGCGCGGGCCGTGCACGCCCTGGACCCGGTCCAGTTCGATGTCGCTGGTGGCGGACGGGCCGCTGATCCAGGTGAGCGGGCGGGCGGGAGCCAGCCGCGCCAGCGCCTCGGGCACCAGGGCGACCACCTGGCCGGCCCGCACGATGCACAGGTGGTAGTCGGGGACGAGGGACAGGGCGCGCCGTCCCTGCCCCGGCGACCCGTCGAGCACGATGGTGCCCGTCTCGGCGATCGCCACGGCCGCGCTGGTGATGACGCCGTCGACCGCGTCGAGCGCGGCGGGGGAGAGGCCGTCGTCAACGACGATCTCGGTCCCGGCGGGCAGGTCGGCCAGGTCGAGCCCGGGCGGCACCACGACCCGCCCTGCCCCGCGCTGGCTGAGCGCCTCGCCGACCGCGGTCATGACCTCGCCGGGCGCCGCGTGCCGGACCAGGCAGCCGTAGTCGCGCAACCGCTCGGCCAGCCGTTCGAGCAGCTGCGGGGCATCCAGGTC
>Ga0335079_10001986_pt1 | contig 23496 bp, 18 predicted proteins | sample Lox_Sample_33_FD_206719 | JGI IMG/M metagenome (GOLD analysis project Ga0335079, IMG submission 206719) | Soil microbial communities from Loxahatchee National Wildlife Refuge, Florida, United States - Lox_Sample_3.3 | ecosystem: Environmental > Terrestrial > Soil > Wetlands | place: USA... | reverse complement strand
GAATTTGCGCAAGACGCAGGCCTTGCAACGGAACTCCGTTCCGCACTTGAAGCCCATAGGCCTGGCTCGTTGTACGTCGCTTACGATGTCATAAAGGCGGGGCAAAGAGGTATCATCACCAGCGCCCTGAACACGGCTTTTGCATATGTGAACGGCGCATCAAAGCGGCATTCCGACATTCAGGCCGCATGTTGGGTTATTCGAGACTACAGTACTGACGCGCAGTTTGAAGAATTCCTAAGCGACATCAAAAAATCTCAATATTCCGACCAGAAGCACTACGATGAGCTTTGGCGCAATACAATTTGGTCAGACAGCGAGCGTGAGCGCGCAGTGCTGGAGATCCTTCTAAACGATCAACGGATGTACAACTCCACGCAAAGATACAGCGATATTGCAAGGTACGAACTGGCTCGCTTAAACGCGCTCAAGAGCCATTGATCCTTCGGCGAAGATCCTGATCGTTTTCGTTCAACGCCTATATCACAGTATGTCGTGCTCGGTGGGCCCGCTTGGGGGAATAGGCTTTCGAGAACGCAGCCAGCAACTTCTTTGACCCAAGCTGCCCACACCCTGCCGCGCTAATTTCTGCATCTAAGTTTTTGAGGTGCTATCCCGCCGCATCGCCGCGATCAGCCTGGCCATCCTCTCCATCGCCTTTATTGGCTGCAGTGCACGTCACAACGCAGCGCCTTCTATCGCTCAGCCTGCGTTTGCCGAGAAAATCGACCTGCCCGGCATTTCCGATTTCGGCAAAATCAACGATTTCCTCTACCGCGGAGCCCAGCCGACCGACGATGGCTTGGACGAACTGAAGAAATTCCATATCAACACCATCGTGGACCTGCGCGGCGAACTGCGCGGTCTCGTCGACCATGAACGTCACCGCGCCGAATCGCTCGATATGCGTTTCGTCAATCTCCCAGGTTCCGGTTGGGCTACCCCCACGGACAAAGAGATCGCTCAGTTTTTCAATCTGATCCTGGAGCGTCCGCGCCGAACCATCTTCATTCACTGCTGGCTCGGTGGCGACCGCAGCGGCATGTTTATCGCTGCCTATCGCATTGCTTTCGGAGGCTGGTCGCCGCAGCAGGCCATCCAGGAAATGCGCGCCTTCCATTACCTACATTTTTGGCATCGCAATATGGGCCGCTGGGTCCAGGCATTTCCCGACCGCTTGGCGCACTCTCTCGCGCTCGCGCCTTTTCGCCATGTACGCACACAAGCACCGGACAAACCGGGAAATGTGTCCCGCTTTTCGACTGAGGTTCTGCGCTAGTCGCGAACTTACTCCTGACCATTTCCAAGCCAGCGCCTGTCACGCGCCACTCCAGCTTTCTCGGTCGTGGGGCAGTTTGAAAGTAGCGGGTGGCCCCGTAACCGCGATGCGTAGCGTGACAATTCCGACGCCACAACACGCGCACAGGCAAGAATGCCTGTGCCACTTTCAAACTGACCCACTCCCATCTCCTCTGCTCCTTTACTTCCGCTACCTCCTTTGCTTTCATACTTCTGCACGAAAAACACTGAGGAGCCATTCCATGACCCCGCGCCAGCGCGCTCTTTCCGCTTTCGCCGCCATTCTGGTTTTGCCGCTTGCCGCCTCCGCGCAAATCACCCACGGCCAGCCACCCGATTTGCCGAAGCCGTTCGCCACCAAGTCCGCCGGCAACGGCCCCAATCGCGTCGCTCCGCCTCCCGGCTTTCTGCCCACCGTTCCCGCCGGCTTCAAAATCTCCGTTTTCGCCGAAGGCTTCACGCGCCCCCGCTGGCTCACCGTGGCGCCCAACGGCGACATCTTTCTCGCCGAAACCGGCGCGAACCAAATCGTCATTCTTCGCGATCCGAAAAATACCGGCACCGCGCAGGACAAGGAAATCTTCGCCACGGGCCAGCGCGGCGTTTTCGGCATCGCTTTCCACGACGACTACGTCTACGTCGGCAACACCACCGAACTCGTCCGCTTCAAGTACGACCCGAAAACTTCCAAGCGCCTCGGCGAAGCCGAACAGCTCATGAAGATGCCCGGTGGCGGCCACGTCACGCGCTCCGTGGTCATCGCGCCCGACGGCAAGCATCTCTTCCTCTCCGTCGGCTCCGGTTCCAACATCAACACCGGCGAGCCGGCGATTCGCGCCGCCATTACCATCGCCGATCTCGATGGCAAAAACGCGCGCCAATACGGCACCGGTCTTCGCAATCCTGTCGGCCTCGCGCTCGAACCGAAAACCAATCAGCTTTGGACGAGCGTCAACGAGCGCGATGAACTCGGCGACAATCTTCCGCCGGATTACTTCACTTCAGTAAAAGACGGGGGCTTCTATGGCTGGCCTTACAGCTACATCGGCTCCAACGTGGATTCTCGGGTCAAACAGGAGCATCCGGAACTCGTCGCGCGCGCTATCGTTCCCGACGTGCTGCTCGGCGCGCACGTTGCTCCGCTGCAATTCGCGTTTTACACCGGCAAGCAATTCCCCGAGAGCTACCATGGCGGGGCGTTCGTCTGCGAACACGGCTCCTGGAATCGCGCTACGCGCTCTGGTTATCAAGTCGCGTTTGTCGCTTTCAAAGACGGCCAGCCTTCCGCCGATCCCGTCCCCTTTATGAACGGCTTAGTCCCCGACGCTAACGGCCCCGACGTCCTGGGGCGCCCCGTCGGCATCACCGTAGCGCCTGACGGCTCGCTGCTCGTCGCCGACGACGGCGCCAACAAAATCTACCGCATCACCGCCGCCAAGTAGCACAGACACTCTTGTCTGTGCGCGTTTTGTTGAAGCAACAAAAGAAGCCGCAAAAGAAAACGTCAAAGCGCGACACATAGACACCCGGAGGAAAGCTCGACCAATTTAAGCTTGCCCCGTCGGCTGTGAGCCAGCTTGCTCAGTTCACGGTCAGCGCCAATTGAATCGTCGGCAACTGCAGCGCTTTACCGTTCGCCGAATTTGCGGTCGGCGTTATCGTCAACACATAGCTCCCCGCTGGTGTCACCAACTGCGGTGGAGGCGGCGTCAACTGCTGCACCGCAGCCCCGCCGCCACAGCCCGCAATAGCAAGGAACACAGTTAAAACCGGCGCCATTCGCGGAGCAAATTTTCGCCGAGCGAAGCGAGCGAACTCCCGCAGGAATATCAGGAGCAACGCGCAAACCACGGTGAAGAGCGAAGGAAGAAACGGTCTCAGTGGAATTCGGAGCCGGTCGAAGAGTGGAATGGTTGTGCTGCTGCCCGCGGTACTCACGCTTACCGTGAATGCCGCCGGGCTCCCGTTTGCCACTTGCACGGTCGCCGGCACCTGGCACGTTGCGGCTTGCGGCGCGCCACTGCAACTCAGTGACACGGTTCCGCTGTAGCCCGCACCCGGTGTGATCTGCAAATTGTACTGGGCCGTTTGTCCGGCATTCACGCTCGCGGAAGTCGAGCCGCCCGGCGCAGGACCAACCGACACCGCAGCATTTGCCGTTCCGGTCAGCGTAATCGTCTGCGGCGAATTCGGCGCATCGTCGGTAATTGTGATCGTCGCCGCGCGCGTGCCGGTAGTCAGCGGGGAAAAGACCACGCTCAACCCGCAGGTTGCGTTCACTGCGTAGGGCGAAGCGGTGCAGCCATTCGTCAAGCTGTAATCGCCGGGACTTGCGCCACCCAGCGCAACTGAAGAAATGTGCAGCGCCGCGCCGCCCGAATTGCTCACCGTGATGTTTTGCGCCGCACTGCTGGTTCCTTGGGTCACGGCGCCGAAGCCAACGCTTTGCGAAGATAGTGTCACCAGCGGAGTTGTGGGCTGGCCGGGATTCGCGGTGCCATTGATCTGCACGACTTGCGGCGAGTTCTGCGCGTCATCCGCGATAGTGATGGTGGCGGAGCGTTGCCCTGCGGCGAGCGGTGTAAACGTCACACTGATTGTGCAGCCGTTGTTCGCAGCGTATGCGCCGCTGCATGCATTGTTCATGTTGAAGTCGCCGGAATTGTTTCCGCCTAGCGTGACCGATGCGATGTGCAACGTGGCGTTGCCGGAGTTGGTCACCGTAATCGTCGTCGGCGAACTGGTCGTGCCTTGCGTGATCGTCGCGAACGTCAGCGGATTCGGATTGATCGTCGCAGCTGGCTCGGGAGGAGGCGGCGCTTGTCCCGAGCCACCGAGTTGCACCATCTGCGGGCTGCCCGGCGCATTGTCCGTGATGACCAGATTCGCTTGCTGGGAGCCGGTGTTCGTTGGCGCAAACGCAATACCGATCGAACAAAACTTTGTCGGCTGCAAGACCGCCGGAGCCTGGCACGTGTCCGATTCGGTGAATTGCGTCGGATCGGCTCCCGACAGCGCGATAGAAGTTACGCTGAGTGCTTCGCCGCCGTTGCTGGTCAGCGTGATCGCCTGCTGCGCGCTCGCGGTTCCAGTCTGCTGCGACCCAAACGACAGGCTCGTGGCAGAAATTTCGGCGGAGGGTCCGCTCACGCCTTGGCCGCCGGGCGGAATGCTGAAAGTCAGCGAGCCGCCAATCTGCGCGATGGTGAACGGCGAATTGCCGGTCTCCACGAAATAGCCGGTCAGCGGGTCGACGCTATACGCCATGATCGTGTTTTCATCCGCTCCAAAGCCGTAGTCGAATGAGCCGGTCGGATCCGCGAAATACCCGGGAATGCTGGTGAAATTTGGCAGCGGCGAAGTGGGCATCAGGCTGAGTTCAGAGGTTTGCAAATTCACGGAATAGATTTGAACGACTGAAGGCGTCGAAGGCGCGGTGACCACCGCATAGAGAAAAGAGCCGGTGCTATCGATCCACAGCGCCATCGGCTCGTCTCCCGAAGGCAGGCTGACGCTGCCGGTGGTGATCGAACTGTCCAGGCCGTTGATTTGAATCGTGGCTATTTCGAGCAAATTGTCGCGCGTGGCGGCTGCATAGTAGCGCCCCTGCGGATCCATCGCGAAACTCAGGCCCTTGTCTGGATCAACGTTGCCCGATTGCAGGCCGCTGAGATAGCCAGTCGCTGGATCGATGGAAAGGGCCTGAAATTCCGAGCCTTTCTGCATGGTGGGATTTTGCGAAAGGGGATTGGGACCCATGAAGATCAGGAAATTTTTGTTGTCGGGCGGCTGCGCGGTGCCGACCGGAGTCGAGTCCAACTCCGTTGCCGAGCCAGCTACCGGAATCAGCGCGGGGCCGGTGCTGATGCCGGGGCAGAGCACGGTGGCGGAGGGCACGATGGCGAACGTCTCGACCGAAGCATCGCCGGGATTGTTGCCTTCGCCATCCACTACAGCGATGAACTGGCCGCTTGGCTCAACAGCAATGAAGAGTGGCGCCTTCGTGGTCGCCGAAGCGAAGGGCGAGCCACACATTTCGCTGTACGCACCGGTGGTAGGGTCGGTGATTTGAAACATGTGAATGCTGTTGGTGCCGACGGCGAAAAGGTAGCGGCCCTGCACATCGAGCGTGAAGGCGCTGCTTGTGGCCGGAGCAAAGGGCGAACCTTGCACCGCGGTGAGCGCGCCGGTTTGATCATTGCGAACGACGACTGCACCCGCCGAGGAAAAGACCAAAGGTTGCTGGAGCTGCGCACGGCAGAGCGGTGGCGCGAGAGCAGGGAAGGAGAGAACCGCAAGAAAAATTAGAAAGCTCCAATGTTTTCGGAGGCAGATTCTCGGTTGCTGCAGGAAGGGAACTGGGCAATGACGCATCAGGGCCATGCGGTCGTCCTTGGCCGAAGCACAAAACGGCATCTTCGTGATCTGAGAGGGAAACAAGTTACAGAGGAACAGTAGGACGAGAAGCGCCGCAGGTCAACAAAAAAGAATAGCTAGTTAGATACTAGAGGTGATGATTGCTGACCGGTATTCCCATTTTGGGAAAGACGAGCGATTGTGAATGCCTATTAATGTCACTTCAGGGCGCTTTCGGGTACTGTAACCCGCTTATGCAAACTTTCCGACTGGACCTGGAAAAGCATCCGGCAGCGAACGGCAACCTGGTGGTGCGGCTGAATGGCAAACTCAGCTTGGAGACCGTGCACGATTTTATTGAAACCATGCGGGCGGAGCCGGCGGCGTCGCTGGTGCTGGACATGAGCGGCGTGTCGTTCATGGATTCGGCTGGGGTAGGCGCACTGGTGTCGCTTTTCGTCAGCCGGCGGAATCATGGCAAGTCCTTCGCCGTCGCGGCCTTGAACCAGCAGGGCCAAGCCATTTTCCAAGTGGCGGGACTGACGAAGCTGCTGCCTACGTTTCCTACCGTAGACGCCGCCCTGGTCGGCATCGCCTAAGCCAAAAGCTTCGCGGTTCTTTTGAAGGCAGTTATTCCGCAAGTGGTTCCTCGTCGTGTTAACAGCCACGGCGTGCGGAATTCTCCGCAAATTCGCATTATTTGGTGGGAGTCAGCGCGGCGAGCAGTTTTTTGTTGAGTTTGAGGACGACGCCGGCGTTGCGGTCGGCGACTTCGTTGACGTGGTATTCGGCGGCGGTGCCGAGAAGTTCGGCGACTTCGGTGGCCGTGAGGCCGTACTTATCGCTGAGCCAGGAAGCCATCCCGACAGTGGCTTCGCGAAACGCATCATCAATCGAGCCGGCGAGCCCGACCATCATGAAATGGGTCGGCGACTCGAGAAATGGCGTGGGCATGCGTTTGCCGGAGATCAGTTCGACGGTAAATTCAACGTCCATCGAAGTTTCGAGCGCGTTGCCGTTGAGTTCGCCATCGCCTTGCGCGGCGTGGCCATCGCCGACGTAGAGCATGGCGCCGGGAGTGCGAACGGGGAGATACAGCGTGGCGCCTTCGACGACTTCGTTGAGATCCATGTTGCCGCCGAAGCCGCCGGAATCGCCGGTCCCGGGAGCCGCGGCAGCGGGCTGCTGCGCGGTAGCCACGCAGCCGAGCATCGGGCGCAGAGGAACGGAATAATTCTTTAGACCCGCCGAAGGCTTTTCGAGCGTGGCGACGCCGCGAGCCATGTCCAGATGCCATTTCACGGATTTGCCGGCGTCTTTCATTTTGACGGACCATTCGGTGTCCACGGCACGAGGAACGAGATCGTCATCGCTGATGGCCCAATCGCGATTGAGGCGAACTTTGTCGAGGTGAACGGCGAGCGTATCGCCGGGTTGCGCGCCTTCGATATAGAACGGTCCGGTTTCGGGATTGCCGCCGAGAACGCGGCGCACGCTTTTTTCGTCGGTGCCGCCGGCGTCCACGGTGGTGGTGTGAACGGAATCGCCGGGCGAGATGTGCAGCACGGGCTCATTGAGCGCGGAGAATTGGCGATAGAACTTTGTCGGCGTGAACTCGTGGCGCTGCGGCGAGCGAGCAGTTGGAGGAGAGGCGCGGCGTGCGGTGAAGGTGTGCGTTTCAGGATGCTGCGGATTGTCGATGTCGATGCTGATGATCTGGCCGCTGAGGACGCCATCTTTGAAGGTGGCGGTGCACTCTTCGGTGCTGCCGTCTTCATCTTTCGCCAAGAAGTGCACGGCGCCGGTGCTGGCGGTGAAGGTGCCTTCGAGTTTGTCGCCGCCGAATTTGCCGGTGAGTTTGCCGGAGTCGTCCGTGAGGTCGAGTGGTTGGTAAAGAGTCGTGCCCCAGAAGTCGCCGGTGAGAAGCCAGTGGCCGGTTAGGGGAGACGTAGGGGATGGAGCCTGCTGCGCGCGAGAAGGAACGCTTAGGGCCAGAACGCCGAGACAAAGCAGAAGGTTTTTGCGCATCGATGCACCTCGAATGGAATGGGTGACAAGAATAAAAGAAAGACGAACGAAAGCGGAAAAAGTTCCCAGGCCAATGGAGACGCCGCAGTGCCGACTGTAAGTCCCACGCGCCGACAATGTTGCGCGAAGGCGCTGGTATACTTTGCGGCATGAAATCATCCAAATTTGTGGCGGTGGATGCGGAGTTTGCGCGGCGGATTCGCGAGAGTTTTACGCGGCAGGGCTTGATGGGGCATCTCGGAGCGAAGTTGGCGGCCATTGAACCGGGCATGGTGGAGATTTGCGTGCCGTTTCGCGCGGAGCTGACCCAGCAGCATGGGTATTTTCATGCGGGCGTGACGGGCGCGATCGCGGATACCGCGTGCGGATATGCGGCGTACACATTGATGCCAGCGGATGCGACAGTGCTGACCGTGGAATACAAGTTGAACTTGCTGGCACCGGCGGAAGGCGAAGAGTTGATTGCGCGGGCGAAGGTGGTGAAGGCCGGGAAGACGCTGACGATTTGCAGTGGCGATGTGTTTGTGCGGCGGGGCGGCGAAGAGAGGCAGTGCGCGATGATGCTGGCGACGGAGATGTGTCTGGCGGGAAAAGCGGATCGGCCGCGCTGAGACATCAAGAGATCCGTCGGGCGGTGAGGGCGAATCGCTTTGCTGAAGAAAAATCCGAGGAGCTTTCTTTCAGGGGCTGAAGCCCTGTGCGCGCAGATCGATTTACGTGGGGGCTGAAGCCCCCACCTCCTAAGGAGGAGAAGAAATCGCACCTCAGCGGCTAAAGCCGCGGTGATTTTACTTGGTGGTGGAGGCGGCGTCGATGAAGTTGGCGATGTTGGTTTTGAGTTTGGCCAAGTCTTCGTCGTGGAGGTACATCATGTGGCCAGCGTCGTAGTACTGCATGTGAATGTTTTTCTGCAACTCGGGACGCAGGCCGAGATGTTCGACAGTGAACTCCATGCCCATGAACGGAGTGGCGAGGTCGTAGAGGCCATTTTCGACTTCGACTTGCAGATGCGGATTGGTGATCATCGCTTCGATCAGGTCGCCTTCCACGTTCGGTGATCCGGGAAAGCCAAAATTCTCTCCGCCGCGGTGTTTCCAGTCCCAATCGTTGATGTCGGCGGCTTGGTGATAGACCTTGCCTTCGCCGAATTTCAGATCTTCGCGCACATAGTTGTTAAACGCGGCGACAAACGCGCCAGACATAGCAGTTTCCTGAGGATCGTATTGGGCGTATTCGCCGAGCAGATCGTAGGTGTAGCCGGAGAAGCGCGAATCGAGGCGGCCGGTAGTGAGGCCGCGGCTGCGCTGCAGCTCTTCCGTAAATTGCGGAAGATTGACGCGTAGGTTGGCTTTGATGAGGTAGTCCTCGCTGAGGCCGGTGTAACGGGAAAGCTGTTTGGCGATTTCGGCTTTTTCCGTGTCGCCAAGTTTGTCGCCTTTGACGAGCGCGCTGAGATAGCCGGTGGTGGCAAAGTTGCGCGCTTCCTGCAAAAAGTTTTGGAGATTGTCCGGGCGGTCTTTCAGCACTTTGTGATACCAGGCGGTGGCGGCGTAGCTGGGCAAGTAGAAAACATAGGGCATGTCTTCGCTGGGGTTGAACGAGATGGTACCGAGGTCGAGAACGGAAGAGATAAGGACGATGCCGTTGAAATACATGTTGTCGTGATTCTGCAGGTAATTGGAGAGCGCGGCGGAGCGGAAAGTGCCGTAGCTTTCGCCGATGAGAAATTTTGGCGAGTTCCAGCGGCCGTAGCGGCTGACGTAGTTGGTGATGAATTGCGCGAGAGATTTGGCGTCCTGGTCGACGCCCCAAAAATCTTTGTCCTGAGCTTTGCCGACCGCATGGCTGAAGCCGGTGCCGACGGGATCGACAAAGACGAGATCAGCCTTGTCGAGCAGCGAGTACGGATTGTCATTGAGTTTGTACGGCGCAGGAGGAGTGGGCGCGGCGTTCGTGGTGGCGACGCGCTTCGGAGAGAACGAGCCCATGTGCAGCCAGATCGAAGCGGAACCGGGACCGCCGTTGTAGACGAACGCGAGGGGGCGCGTGCTGGGATCTTTCACGTCGCTGCGGATGTAAGACGTGGAATAGAGGAGCGCGGTGGGCTCGTCTTTTTCGTTCTTCAGCATGATGGTGGCGGCGATCGCTTTGTAGGGAATGGTCTGGCCGCCGAGTTTGATGGAGTGCTCGGTGGTGGCCGACTCTTCTTTGGGAGCGGGCGGAGTCTGCTCGGCGGGTTTTTCGCTGGACTTGGTGTCTTTGTCTTTATCTTTGTCTTGAGCTTGCGCGCGCAGCGGCGAGATGCATAGCAAACAGGCAACGAAGGCGGCCAGCGCCGCGCAGACTGCGAGTGACTTCCAGCGATTCATGCGTTCTCCGTCAAAAATGAATTTTGGCCTGGGGGAAACGAAGATTCTAACTGGTATTGACGGAACTAAGGCACGTTTTGTTTTCGAGTTGCGAGGCTAAAGGCGACTGTTCCGTTGGGACGGGCTGGATCGAGAGAAACAGCAGCCAGGTCGTCGCCGAGCCAATCGGCGCCTGCGGCGAGAAGTTCATCGGCGGTAGTCGTCGTGAGCAAGCCGAGGACGCGCGCTCCGGCGGCCTTACCGGCGCGAACGCCGGAGGGCGCATCTTCCACGATGATGCAATCGGCGGGCGGGATACCGAGGATTTCTGCGCCCTTTAAGTAAGGATCGGGCCAGGGTTTGCCTCTCTCGAGGTCAGTGGCGGTGACCAAGTGTGCGATGGGCAGGCCGGCAACGCGAAGGCGGATTTCGGCGAGTTTGCGCGTAGCGGACGTCACGACGGCCCAGTGGCGCGACGGAATCGCATGTAGGAGTTGCACGGCACCGGGAAGCGCAATGACATCGGAGATGTCTTCGATCTCGAGGCGTTCGACCTCGCGATTCTCGGCTTCGTGATCGCCGTGGGGAAGCAGTTCGCGGATGCTCGCGAGGCTGGGTCGGCCATGCGCCTGGCGCACCGTTGCTTCGGGGTCGAGGCCGTGTTTTTTGGCCCACAGGGTCCAGACGCGAGCGACGGCAGGGGTGGAGTCAACGAGCACGCCGTCCATATCAAAGAGGATCGCGCGGCAGTGGATTACGGTCATGGGCCAAGTTATGGTACAAAGCGAACTTGCACCTGCAAACAGCAATTTTCCTTTTTGTAGCCGGAGCGCTGGGCGGGGCCATCAATGCGGTGGCCGGCGGCGGCAGCTTCATCGCGTTTCCGGCGCTGTTGTTTACCGGAGTGCCGCCGGTTCCGGCGAATGCGACCAACACGCTGTCATTGTGGCTGGGCGTGACGGCGAGCGGGCGCGCGTATCGCAACCGGTTGACGATTCCGAAGCGCGTGATGATTCCGCTCCTCATCGCGGGCGTGATTGGCGGGCTGGCGGGCGCTTTTTTGCTGATTCGAACGCCGGGACAGACCTTCTTGAAAGTCCTGCCTTGGCTGATGCTGGGGGCGACGCTGTTGTTCGCATTCGGCAAGCATTTGACCGGGAAGATTGCGGCCGGAATTCATCACGAGGCCAGTTCTGGAGCGGTGGCAGGAGCTGCGTTATTTGAGTTACTTGTGGCGGTGTATGGCGGGTACTTCGGCGGAGGCTTGGGAATCATGAACCTGGCGATGCTCTCCGCTCTGGGTATGACGGATATTCATGCAATGAACGCGCTGAAAGTGGTCCTGGGTGGGGTGATCAACGGCGTGGCGACGGTGACGTTTGTGGTGACGCGAGCGATTGTCTGGCCGCAAGGCATCGTGATGACGATCGGCGCGATGCTGGGCGGATATTTTGCGGCACATTGGGCGCAGAAGCTACCGCAGAAATGGATCAAAAACTTTGTGATTGTAGTAGGCATGGGAATGACGGTGTATTTTTTCTGGAAGGCGTATCGGTGAGCGGGTCGAAAACGTGACTTAACTCAGGCTTCTACTGGACCACAGTCTGTACAACGCGGCGACTGCGAAGGCTGTCTGCATGAGAAGGAAAATAATGAAGGTCCACGTGAATGCGGCCATGTACCTACTGACGGAATCCCGAACCCCGGGATTTTGAAAGAAGACCTTTGGAATGCGGCTTACCCATTCTGCCAACAAAACCGACCAAATCGCGAATAAAAAGCTAGGCCAGAAATGGAGCTGAACAATTTTGTTCGCAATCGGCCGTTTGGTAATCACGGGCAGTACGTAGTACGCCAGGGCAGAAACGACGAACACGACGCCAACAAACTCAAAAACGCCATAGCCATTTAAGTCGATGCGAGCGTCCTGAAAATGCACATATGCCTGCAGTTGGTATCCTTGGTCCGACGGCGGAAAGATCGTTCGAACAAAGAACAACGAGACGGCAATCGATCCAAAGAGTTTGACGGGCGAGCGAAACCAAGCCACGAGTCCACTTCCTAGTGGTGAATACTAGACTGTTTCAGTTGCGGAGCAAACAGATTCTAAGGCCAGGGCAGGATTAGCCTCGGTCCGCAACAACCAGCCGCCAGGATGGCGGCGGTACGAAATGGCGCTGCTATAGTTCACCTCGCCGCGATTTCGTTGTATCTTGGCTGGCCAACACTTGCCGAGTCCAGGAGCCTGCCGTGCCGACCGCTGGGAAAAAGAAATCCGCTGCCAAATCGCGAAAAGACGCCTCCCGAGCCGCCGGGAAACAACTGACTGAAGCGCAGATTGCGGTACACTGGAAAGAAGAACACTACCTTCATCCTTCCAGCAAATTCGCCGCGCAGGCCAACCTGAACGATCACACCTTAGTGAAAAAATTCAGCGAGAAGAATTTTCCGCAATGTTTTGACCTGTACGCGAAGCTGCTGGACTGGGAAAAGCCGTGGAAGAAGACGCTCGACGCGTCGGATCCGCCGTTCTGGAAATGGTTCGTCGGCGGCAAGCTGAACGCTTGCTACAACTGCGTGGACCGACACTTGGGGAAGCACAAAAACAAGGCCGCGCTGATTTTTGTACCGGAGCCGGAACGCGAGGCAGCGCAAGTCATCACCTTCCAGGAGTTGTACCGGCGCGTGAATGAAGTGGCGGCGATGTTGCGCGGCTTTGCCGGGCTGAAAAAAGGCGACCGCGTCACGATTCACATGCCGATGATTCCGGAGTTGCCGATCACGATGCTGGCGTGCGCGCGCTTGGGCGTGATTCATTCCGTGGTGTTTGGAGGGTTCAGCGGCGAAGCGTGCGGGCTGCGGGCGGCGGATTCCGGCAGCAACGTGCTGATTTACGCGGACGGTTACCACCGGAACGGGAAATGGGTGGACCACAAGCCCAGCGCGGACATTGCCGTGGCAACGGCTCGGAAAGAAGGGCAGAACATTGAAAAGGTGCTCTTCTGGAAGCGTTATCACGGGCACTACCGTTCGGAAACGCCGCTGGTGATGGACCGCGACTTTTTTATTGAGGATGTGCTGAAGGACTATCACAACCAGATCGTCGAGCCGGAATCGCAGGACGCGGAAGATCCGCTGTTTTTGATGTACACGAGCGGAACCACGGGAAAGCCGAAGGGCTGCCAGCATCGCACGGGTGGCTATTTGGCGTATGCGGCGGGAACGTCGAAGTACTACCAGGACATTCATCCCGAGGATGTGTACTGGTGCATGGCGGATATTGGATGGATCACGGGGCACTCGTACATTGTCTATGGGCCGCTGGCGCTGGGCGCGACGACGGTGTTGTACGAAGGCGTGCCGCAGTATCCCGACGCGGCGCGGCCGTGGCGCATCGCGGAGCGGCTGGACGTCAACATTTTTCACACGTCGCCAACCGCAATTCGCATGTTGCGCAAAGCTGGTGGAGACGAGCCGCACAAGTACAACTACAAATTCAAGCACATGACTACGGTGGGCGAGCCAATCGAGCCGGAAGTATGGCGCTGGTATTACGACGTGGTGGGCAAAGGCCAAGCGGTGATTGTGGATACGTGGTGGCAAACGGAGACAGGCGGATTTTTGTGCACGACGAAGCCGGCGCTCGATCCAATGAAGCCGGGCAGCGCAGGGCCGGGCGCGCTGGGAATTTTTCCCGTGATTTGGGATGAAAACGGGCAGGAGCTGCCGCCGGGTTCAGGCAAAGCGGGAAATATTTGTATCAAGAATCCGTGGCCGGGAATTATGCAGACGATCTGGGGCAGCGGCGATCGGTTCGTCGCTCAGTATTACAAGAAATACTGCAAGAATCCGCACAGCAAAGATTGGCGAGACTGGCCGTATTACGCGGCGGATGGCGCGGTGCTGGCAGCGGACGGTTACTTCCGGATTTTGGGACGCGTGGATGATGTGATCAACGTGGCGGGACACCGGCTGGGGACGAAGGAAGTGGAGTCGGCGTGCTTGACGATTCACGAAATTGCGGAGGCGGCGGTCGTGCCGGTGATAGACGAAATAAAAGGGCGCGCGCCGGAGATTTACATTTCGTTGAAGCCGGGCGTGCTGCCCAGCAAGTTGGTGCAGGACAAAGTCGTGGCGACGATCGAGACGATGATTGGAAAAATTGCCCGGCCGAAGCGAATTCACATTGTGCCGGACATGCCCAAGACGCGCTCGGGGAAAATTATGCGGCGGGTGCTCGCAGCGATTTCGAACCATATGGATACGGGCGACATCACGACGCTGGCGAATCCGGACGTCGTAGCGGAGTTGCGCGAGTTGGTACAAGGGCGGCACACCGGACCCGTGCAGGAAGGGCCGGAAGATATTAAGTTGTTTGGCGAAGAGCAATAAGGAACGGTGCAAGGAGAATCTCGTGGCGAAAATGAGCAGGCGAGCGTTCGTGAAAACTTCGGCGGCGGGAGCGGCTGCGACGAGCTTGGTTGGTGGCAGCTTGCTCGAGCTGCGCGCGAATCCATTGGGATTGCCGATTGGCTGCCAGACGTGGCCGGTGCGCGGGCAAATCGAGAAGGATTTTCCAGGAACATTGAGGCAATTGAAGGCGGCGGGTTTCGAGACGATCGAGATGTGCTCGCCAGTGGGCTATGACGATTCCGGTTTTGGCGGGCTGAAGAAGTACAAGGGCGCGGAGCTAAAGAAAATTATCAGCGACAACGGACTGACCTGCATCAGCTCGCACTTCGGCATGGACGAACTGCGGAAGAATCAGGATGAGCGGATCGCCTGGGCGAAAGACCTAGGCTTGCAGCAGATGCTGGTGGCGAGTCTGGGAGGGCCGGAGCATCCCACGATGGACGACGTGAAGCGCGCGGCGGATGAGTACAACAAAATGGGCGAGAAAGCCGCCGCCGCTGGAATACGCCAAGGTCTGCACAACGAGAATTTCGAGACATCTTCAGTCGATGGGAAGCGAACTTATGACATTTTGATCGGTTTGCTCGATCCGAAATACGTCAATTTTCAATTCCAAGTCTCCACGATCAGCGAAGGATTTGATGCTGCGGAGTACTTCAACAAGTATCCCGGGCGCTTTTTCTCGATGCACGTGCAGGGCTGGAATGCGACGACCAAGAAGATCGCACCAGTAGGGAAGGACTCGCTGGACTGGAAAAAAATTTTGACCGCAGCGAAAACCGGCGGGTTGAAGAACTATTTTGTGGAGATGAATCTCGACTTCATGAAGGCCAGCGTGCCGTATTTACGCAATCTGCAAGTCTGATACGCCGCGAGCAAACTCAAAACCGCCGGCAGGGATGCTGGCGCTACGAAAAAGATAAACGCCAGATAAATCTGAGCAGGTACGTAAGCAAACCAGAATTCACGGCACTGTCACAGAATCGCAACAACCGCCCGTTATCACCATTACGGAGGTTGTTCATGTTCTCGAGAATATCCGCAACAATTTGTTCAGCAGTCTTGTCTTCTGCCATGCTGTTCGCTCCCATGGCCGGCGCGCAAGACTGGCATCACGATCACGACGGCCACAATGGGATTCGCCACGTCCTGCTAATCAGCATTGATGGCATGCACGCCGTGGATTACCAAACCTGCGTGGCATCCAATACATGCCCGAATCTCGCGGCGCTCGGCCGCACCGGAGTGAACTACACGCGTACCTCGACTTCCAGACCCTCGGATTCCTTTCCCGGCCTGATGGCGCTGGTCACCGGCGGCAGCCCACGCACCGTCGGCGCGTATTACGACGTGGCCTATGATCGCGTCCTGGCGCCGCCAAAAATTGCCACGGGCAACGCACTGCCCGGCGGTACCTGCAACGTAAACCAAATCAATGGAACCGAGACCGAATACGAGGAAGGCAACGAATTCGACGAGACCAAATTGAACGGTGGTTTTGCCGGTTACGCCTTGATTGACGGCGGCACGAAATCCATCGATCCTGACCGGCTGATTCGCGACCCGTTCAACAACTGCCAGCCCGTTTACTCCTGGAATTTCGTTCGCACCAATACCATCTTTGGCGTAGTCCACGCCGCGGGCGGCTACACTGCCTGGGCCGACAAGCATGCGGGTTACGGTGCGGTTTCCGGTCCCACCGGCACCAATCAAGCCAGTAACGTGGACGATTACTATTCCCCGGAAGTCAACTCGTTGCAGATTGTGTTGCCCGGACTTAAGACGGCAGGCCTCACTCCACAAGCCGTTTTTGACTGCGGCGCGCTGGTGCCCAACGGAGATGACTGGACCACGGATTTCAACGCCATCAAGTGCAACGACCAGCTCAAAGTCAACGCCATCCTCAATCAGATTCACGGCAGAACGCACCTGGGCACCAGCAGAGCTCCCGTGCCGGTGATCTTCGGCATGAACTTCCAGGCCGTCAGCGTCGGAGAGAAGCTGATTGAACCCAAGTCCGCCACCAGAACCGACGCCAACTCTGGGGGCTACGAGGATGCCCAGGGCACGCCAAGGCCGAAGATGCTGGCGGAAATCCAGTTCGTGGATGCGGCGATCGGACAGATGGTCGCAGCGCTCAAACAACAAGGCTTGTTCGATTCGACTGCGATTATCATCACGGCGAAACACGGCCAATCGCCCATCGATCCGAACCGCTTCTTCCCCATTCCCGGCGCTTCCGGCAACAGCGGCACGGTGCCGTCCGCGGTTATTTCCTCGCTTCTCCCGGCCGTTTTCAACGACCCCAACAACGGCCTCGGACCTGCGGAGGACGACATTTCGCAGCTCTGGCTGGCTGACTCCAGCCGCACCGGCGATGCTGTGACGGCTCTGGAGAATGCCGGGACCGCGATTGGACTGGGCCAGCTTCTCTACGGCGCGTCGCTCAACTCCATCTTCAATCCGCCAGGCGTTCCCACCAACCCTGGCCCGTGCTGCCGTTTGCGCGAAGGCGGCGACCCGCGTACGCCGGACATCGTGGTGTTGCCGAACGTCGGCGTGGTCTATACCACGAGCTTGAAAAAGCAGTCCGAACATGGCGGTTATGCGTGGGACGACACCAACGTGATGCTGTTGGTTTCGAACCCGCGCATTCAGCCGAAGACTGTTCACGCGTTTGTCGAGACTGCTCAGGTGGCGCCCACGATCCTCGCGCTTCTTGGCCTTGATCCGCAGAGCCTCGATGCTGTGCGCGCCGAGGGTACACCGGTGCTGCCCGCCGTACAGCTCAGCAGCGACGACGACCGATAGTCCGCAGCCGTTTGCGTTGAGCAAACTCGCTTCCGCAAGCTAGCAACAAATAACGATCCAATGGCGGGTGCCTTCTCGAAGGCGCTCGCTTTCTTTTTTGGATTGAAACCAACATTAAAGAGGGTGCCGCCTATTCGCAGCGCAGCGCGATGATGGGATCGACTCTGGACGTTCGGCGCGCGGGCAGGTAACACGCCGTCAACCCAACTCCGCCAAAAATGAGTGAGATCGCCGCGAACGTCAGCGGATCGTTCGGCCGCACGCCAAACAACAGTCCCGACAGCAGCGGAGTGAGCGCAGCAGCCAGCAGAAGTCCAGCGAGCACGCCGATCATTACTGGCAGCCCGCTTTGCCGCAAAACCATGCTGCGAATATCCCGAAACTTGGCACCAACCACCAGGCGAATGGCGATTTCGCGATTGCGCTGGGCTACGGAATACGACGTAACGCCATAGATTCCGATGCACGCCAACAAAAGCGCGAGGACGCCAAGCGCACCGGCGAGAACGGTCACGACGCGCGTCTGCGCCCGCGCAATATCTACGTATTCTTGTTCCGGTCGCAAATTCGCGATGGCCATGTCCTTGTCCAGCTTCCGGACTTCTTGCTTCACATACGCGGCGAACGTTTCCATCGGCGCTCTGGTGCGAACCACAAACGTAGTGGCCGGACGCGGCGCCAGCGGCTCGGGGACATACACCTGTGCGCGGCCCTTGCTGGTCAGCGAATGCGTCTGAATATGCTTCACCACGCCCACGATCACCACCGACTCGCGAACAAACTGGAACGGCCCGGAAGGCGAGTCTTCGATGCTCAACTTTTTGCCGAGCGGACTTTGCCCGGGCCACGCATCCGCGGCCAGCGTGTCGTCCACGATAGCAACGTGCGTGTGCGCTGCATCATCCGTCTCGGTGAAATCGCGTCCTTCGAGCAACGTCGCGCCCAGCGTGTGGAAATAGCCTGGCAGCACCGCGCGATGATCTGCCATTACTGTATTTTGTTGCTGCACAGGCGCGCCGTCCGGCCAATAGTAGCTGTACCAATTTCCCAGGCCTTCATCGAGCGGCAAATGCGAAACCGCGCTGACCGATTCCGTTCCCGGCGTCGCGGCCAGATTGGCTTGGAATTGCTGCATGAAATTGTTGATGGCTTCCGCGCTGCCATAGTGCGACCAGGGAAACGAGATTTGGAACGTCGCGAGTTTTTCCGGACGAAAGCCTGGGTCTACGCGCAGCAGGCTGGCGAGCGTTCGGACCATCAGCCCGGTGCCCACCAGCAGAATGCAGCCCAGGCTCACTTCGCTCACAATCAGCAACTGCCGCAGCCAGGGCTTCGCAGTGGCGGTCGTTTTGCCGCTCTCTTTTAAAATTTCCAGCAGATCGCCGCGTGCCATCGCGAGCGCCGGCGCCAGCCCGAAGAGAATGCCCGTCAAAATTGAAAGCAGCAGCGTAAAGGCCAGAACTGTTCCGTCCAAGCGCACGGCGATAAGCCGAAAAATTCCCGGCGGCTGCAGCGCCAGAATCCACTTCAGTGCGGCCCAGCCCACGCCGAGAGCTGCCGTGCCGCCGAGCAGTCCAAGCAGCAGATTCTCCGTAAGCAATTGGCGGACGATGCGCCCTTTGTGCGCGCCCATCGCCGCGCGGAGAGCGGTTTCGTGGCTGCGATTTCCCGCGCGCGCAAGCAATAGGTTCGCCACGTTGGCACACGTCAGCAGCAGGACCAATCCGACAGCAGCGAAGAGCGCGAGCAACGCCGGCTGCGCTTCCCGAACGTCTTCGCCTTGCAGCGACGCGACCGTAAGATGCAATGACTGTTCCGCATATTCCTTCGCTTCACCGCGCAATTGCGTGGCGATCGTTTCCGCTTCACTTTGTGCTTGCTTTACGGTCACGCCGCGCCGCAGCCTTCCGATCATCCGCAGAAAACCCGTGTCGCGTTCGCGTTTCTCGAGATCATCCAAGAAGGTGATGTACACCTGAACATCGGCCTTGACGTTTGCGCCGTCGGGAAACAGCAACCGAAAATCCGGCGGCAAAATGCCGATCACCGTAAAGTTGCCTCCGTTGAGTCGCGCCGGTTTTCCGATGATGTCCGGATTCGCGCCGAACTGTCTGCGCCACAAGCCATCGGTCAGGATCATTTGCGCCGGCGCTCCGCTGCGATCTTCGCCGGGTGCGAAGAAGCGGCCGACTTCCGGCTTGTCGGCCAGCAGCGGCAGGAAGTTCGCCGTCACAAAGCCCAGGCGAACTTGTTCGGGCTCTGCGATTCCCGTAATCGTGCCCATGCTCGTCCAGATGCCACCGATTTCTTCAAAAGACTGACTCCGCCGCCGCAGCTCAATTAATTCGGGGCCCGAAGCCGGCCCGCGCGTTTCATTGCCCCAACGCGACCAGATAATCGTGAGCCGATTGGCCTGCGGGTAGGGCAGTGGACGCAAGAGAATCGCGTGCACCACGCTGAAAATCGCAGTGTTCGCGCCGATGCCGAGCGCCAATGTCAGAATGGCGATTGCTGCGAAGCCCGGAGATTTGCGCAGCAAGCGCGCGCCATAACGAACATCGCTCCACACCGTTTCCAGTTGGAAACCGCCGCGTTCCTCTCGGCATTCTTCTTTGAATCGCTCGTAGCCGCCGAACTCGATGCGCGCCCGCCGTTCCGCTTCCTCGCGCGAAAGCCCGCGGCGCTGTAAATCCTCTGCGCGGTTCCCGATGTGTGCGCGCAGTTCTTCGTCCATCTCGTGCTCCGCGCGCGACCGCCGAAGTATCGCGGCCAGCATGGCTTGCAAGTTCGAGTACAGGCTCATACTTCCTCCGGTTTGGCCTTCAGCGCCGACGCGATGGCCGCCGCCAGACGATTCCAGTCGTTGGACTCCTCGCGTAGGCGTTTTTTTCCTGCAGAAGTCAGTTCATAAAATTTCGCGCGCCGGTTGTTGTCCGAAGTTCCCCAATTCGCTTTGAGCAGACCCTGCCGCATCAGGCGAAAGAGCGCGGGATACAGCGCGCCTTGCTCGACCAGCAGCGCGCCTTGCGAAATCTGTTCGATGCGTAACAACACGCCATAACCGTGGAGCGGGCCGAGCGACACGGCTTTGAGAATGAGCAGATCGAGTGTTCCGGGAAGGATTTGCGCCTGTTCGGCCAAGGTCGAAGTCTCCTAAATTGCTTAGGAGACTAAGCCAGCTCTCCTAAGCTGTCAAGGAGAAACCTGCTCGCGGCCGCCGTATCTTCCGCGCTATCTCCCTGGTGCCTGTGGCTGGTCCGGGTGGCCGGAGCGGTCCGACCGGCGTATCATCGGGACCGTCATGACCACAACGAAGATGCTGCTGAGCGAGTTTCCCTGGAACGAGCGCTATCGCCTCGCCAACCTCGATGACGTCCTCACTCCCGCGCTGCTGCTCTACCCCGACGCGATTGCTGCCAATATCGAACGCACTGTGCACTTGCTCGACGGCGATCCCGCCCGCTGGCGCGTCCATGTCAAAACCGCCAAGCTCGCCTACACCTTCCGCATGTATCTCGACCACGGCCTGCGCTTTTTCAAATGTGCCACGACGCTCGAGCTCTTGATGGCCTGCCGCGAAGGCGCCCACGACGTTCTCCTGGCCTATCCGGTGATGGGCGCCAACGCCCAGCGCGCCCGCGAAATCGCCGCGCAATTTCCGCGCACCAAAATTTCCGTTCTGATCGAAAACGAAGCGCAGCTTGCGCCCTGGCGCGGCAGCAATATCGGAATCTTCGTAGACCTCAACTCCGGCATGAATCGCACCGGTATCGAACCCGCTCACGCCGACCGCATCTTGCAAATCGCCCGCGCGGTCAAAGCAGCGGGCCTCGAATTTCGCGGGCTGCATTTTTATGATGGCCACCTCGGCAGTGCCGCCGAGCCGGAACGCACCACGATCGCGCACGCTGGTTATGACGCGCTGCTCAAAATCATCGCCCAGCTGGAACAGAACGCCCTGCCCGTAGCGGAAGTCATCACTTCCGGAACGCCAGCGTTCCCTTGCTCGCTCAGCTACGCCGGTTTCCGCAACGGGAAATTCGTGCACCGCGCCTCGCCGGGAACCGTGGTTTACAACGACGCCGTCAGCCTCGCGCAGCTTCCCGAACTGCGTTACCAGCCTGCGGCGCTAGTGCTCGCACGCGTCGTCAGCAATCCTCGCCGCGGCATCATCACCTGCGACGCCGGCCACAAATCCGTCTCTGCCGATGCAGGTGTTCCTACGTGCGTCGTCGTTGGCCACCCGGAACTAACGCCGCTCGCGCCGAGCGAAGAGCATCTGCCCATCGCAGTTCGCGAAGGTGCTGCCGCTCCGCAAGTCGGCGATACGCTCTTTCTCCTTCCGCGCCACGTTTGTCCTACGGTGAACAATTTCGACCATGCCCTGCTGATTCACGACGGCCAAATCCTCGCGCAAGAGGACGTCTCCGCGCGCGGCCACGAAGCCCCGCTCCTCACCGCCGCCGCGAAAATCTAGCGCCGAACGCGCCGCCCCGGGTTCAGGTTTTTCGAACCTGGGTCTTGAGATTGCGGTTCTGGTCCGGTGGCGGACTCCGAAAAAATCTAGGAGGAATAGCAGCTTGCAAGACTTGAAGTCGTTCTGAGTCAGCCGAATGTTCGGACACCCCTCGGCATTCGTGACCGGGCGATGTTGGAGATTCTGTATTCCAGCGGAATGCGGCGCACCGAACTGGTTCAGCTAAGGCTCTTTGATGTCGACAAGAAAAACGGATTGATCACGGTCCGGGAAGGAAAAGGGAGGAGAGATCGCGTCGTGCCCGTTGGCGAGCGCGCGCTGTTTTGGCTCGATAAGTATCTCACCTCCGTGAGGCCTGCAATACTGGCCCAAGCCGATCAGTCTGTCGTGTTCCTTAGCGTGATGCGCAAACCTTTTTCACCCAACTATCTGAGCTGGCTGACCCGCCGTTACGTCAGGGCTGGGGCAACCGGCAAGAATGGAGCCTGCCACATCTTCCGGCACACCATGGCCACGTTGATGCTCGAAGGCGGCGCGGACATCCGCTACATCCAGGCGATGCTCGGCCACGTGCGTCTCGACACAACTAAAATCTATACGCACGTTTCGATTCGAATGTTGAAACAAATCCACACCGCTACTCATCCCGCGGCAAAGCTGGGAACCGATTCAACACCAGACATCGGCCCGACGCTAGCCCCTCCACCTCTAGCCCCGTAGACTGGAGTCGATGGATCAAATGGCCCTCGCCGCACCAATAGTTTCTGGTTGCGCCATCAAGTCTCCCTGCCCCCCCATCCCTTCGCCCCAAAGAGCTGGCAAGCAGAGAACATCGTACTATCGCGCCAGATACTACGATGTCACTTCGGGACGGTTCTTAGCAGAAGATCCTGTCACGTTCCTCGGAGGGCACAACTTTTACGTTTACGTCGGTAATTGGCCGACCTTGTACTCAGATCCTTTGGGATTGGCTAAGGTTTGCAATATTTCCGCCTGTAGGGCCCCATAGCAAGCTGCCTCCAATGTTCACGAAGTGTGCTAGCGATCCGCTGCTCCATTGCATTACCCAAACGGAATCTGGAGGAAATCCGAAAGCCAAGTCACCGAAGGGCGCAACCGGAGCGATGCAGGTTACGCCCACAGCGATAAACGAGCTGCAAAACCAAGGCTTTGACACCGCGAATATGACCAACGAACAGTTGGGGACAACTTACATCAATCTAATGCTCAGCTATTGCAGCAACGTGACCGCCGCGGTTGCGGCCTACAACGCAGGGCCGTTCGCGGTGAATAAGGCAGGCGGCGTTCCGAACATCACGGAGACAAAGAATTACGTGAAAAAGATCAATATTTGCCTGGAGAAGAGCGGCCTAAAACTTGGGCTGAGTGACCCGGGGGCAATAGGCGGATGCGGATGCCAATAACTTCCTTTCTTATAATGCTTGTTTCGCTTTCCCTCATCCCGAGAATGTCGGAGCACCAACGGTCCGGGTTATGTTCATCGCGAAGCACTGAGGCCTACCATTCGCCGAAATGCACGTGGGGATGGGTCGTTCAAGATCCTCAGAGAGTCGACGACGTGACTATCCCTCACAAACCGGCCTACCATACCTATAGTCGCTGGGCGCTTAGCGGCCGAACCTTCGTTTCCCTCCGTGCCAACATCTCTGAGACAGGTTTAGTACTCTTAATTAATGAAGAGTAGGGCGAGAAAGAAGCAGACAGAGATGAATGGGAATTCTCTTGGTGTTGTTCTTTCCTCTG
>Ga0335079_10001985_pt1 | contig 23507 bp, 18 predicted proteins | sample Lox_Sample_33_FD_206719 | JGI IMG/M metagenome (GOLD analysis project Ga0335079, IMG submission 206719) | Soil microbial communities from Loxahatchee National Wildlife Refuge, Florida, United States - Lox_Sample_3.3 | ecosystem: Environmental > Terrestrial > Soil > Wetlands | place: USA... | reverse complement strand
GTCATCACGCGTATGTTGAAGGCGATGGAACATGTAGGAAAAAAAACGGCGGTAGCTTTCAGCATGATTCTCCGGTCCCCATGCGAGGTGCACGCCGGCGATTGTGCCTTCATAGTGCCGGAGTCGGTCGAGAAGTTCTGCAGAAATGCCGGTCTGACGCCGGGACGAACTGATGCGATCGCTCAGCGATTCAACGTCGTAGAGATATTCGCGAAGGATCAAGCCTCGGGCCGCGTCGAGCGCGTCGATGATGCAGTGAGGTTCTACAAGCGGGTTTCCGTCGCGGTCGCCGCCAATCCATGATCCGAAGTGAACGATGTTCGGGACGGTCGATTCGTCGAGTTCAAGCCCATAGACTTCGCGGAACGATTCGACGATTTCGTCGTAGATTCTGGGCAGGGAATCGAACAGAGAGAGCCGAAAGTAGCGCAAGCCCATGCGGATTTCATCATTCACCGTGGGCTTGGCGAGGCGTACTTCGTCGGTTTGCCAGAGCGAGGTCACTTCCGCCCGGATCGCGTCTTCGCTGTCTTCCGCTTCATCGGGAGGAAGCGGAAGGCGGTCGAGACGTTCGAGTTGCTGGGCGATGCGGCGGCGTTTCAGCAAAACTGTCTGGCGGGCGACCTCCGTGGGATGCGCGGTGAATACCGGCGTGATTCGAATCTCGTTTAGAGCCGCCAAAGCGGTTTCGGCGGGGACCCCGCTTGCCTTCATGCGAGAGAGCGTTCCGCGAAACGATCCGGGCAGCGGAGACGTATCCATACCCAGTTTTCCAGCGCGTCGACGGCGCTTGCGATGATTGGTCTCGGCCAGATTAGTCAACTCGAAGTAGGTCGCGAACGCCTTTGTAACCTGGTACGCGCGCGATAGATCCATCTCCGAGACGATCTTTTGAGCTCTCGCCATCAGTTCAGAGGAGGAAGACTGCTCAGGAGTTCTGCGAGCCGACTCGCGATGCTCAATCAGTAGCCGCCTCAGCTCTTCAACTGAGTCGAACAGCTCCTGCCCCGATTGCTCGATCAAAACCTGCCCTAGAATTGCGCCCAAGGATCGGACATCCCGCCGGAGCGGATTATCTTTCGAGGGTTCATCCGATGGCGCGGTGAGTTCAGCCAGGCGTGCTTGCTGGTCCTCCGCCTTCCACAACGGTTTGGGTGCGCTGGGCATGCGTACGTGAAGAAACAGAATAAATGAGGAGGCGGGTCAGCGTGAAAACGCGGCGAGCTATCTGGGAACTTCGAAGCGGTACCCGATGCCGCGCAGAGTTTTCAGGTACTGCGGGTGGCGGGGATCACGTTCGATTTTTTCACGCAAGCGGCGGACGTAGACGTCGATGGAGCGAGGAGTGACGAAGGGAGTTTCTTTCCAGACCGCGTCAAGCAATTGATCGCGCGTGAGAACACGTCCGCGATGAGTAGCAAGGTATTCGAGCAGGCGAAATTCCCGTACGGTGGTCAAGACGTTGCGGCCATCCACCTGGACGGTCATGGAGGAAACGTCGATCTGAAGTTCGCCAAGGCGAATAACCTCAGCCTCGGTGGAAGATCGGCTCAGGCCGCGAAGAACGGTTCGAATGCGCGCGAGCAGTTCTCTGGGACTGAAGGGTTTAGTGATGTAGTCGTCGCCCCCGAGTTCCAGGCCCCGTATGCGGTCGGATTCTGCTGTTTTGGCCGTCAGGAATATTACGGGTATCGCCGCCAGGCTGGGATTCTGGCGGAGGTGCCGGCAGAGCTCGAAGCCGTCGCTACCGGGTAGCATGACATCGAGAAGGAACAGGGAAGGCAGCTCCCGAACCGCCTCGCTGATGACAGAGGCGGCACTCCCAAAGCTCTGCACGTTGAATCCGGCAGCCTGGAGATTGTGCGAAATCAGTCGAGCGATGTCCGCTTCGTCCTCGACGACGAAGATCAGGGGACGGTGCGCGGCGGAAACGGCGTTCGCATCTGTTGGCTCGTAGGAGTTCATTGGCAGATGCGCACTTGGCTTGAAAACACCCACGAGGTCAAAGCATTCCTGATCAGCGGGATATGGCCTCGAATGTAAAAGGGAATTGTTGCGGGAGTGTTGCACTCTGGTTAACGAACGATGAATTTGTTGGAAGGTAGTTCAGTTCCCAGTTTTCAGTTCTCAGCAAGTACGTGCGCGGGGCAAGCTGCGTATTCTGTTGACAACATTCGTCAAAGGCTTCTTTCTTGCTGAGAGCTGAGAGCTAATTCGCCGCTTTCTTCTTGGGAACGTGCCGCAGGCTGCGGCCTTCGATCAGGCTATAGAGGTCTTCAGCAAGGTTCGTCGTATGGTCGCCGGCCCGTTCGAGAGCTTGCGCCATCAGCAGAATCTCGAAGTGAGAGGTGTCGCCCTGCTGGACTGTTTCCGCCAGATGTTTCTGGAACAGACCGTGGCAGATACGGTCGATATCTTTGTCCATCTGCAGGACCTTTCGGGCGCACTCGAGGTCCAGCTTCGAGAAACCTTGATGGATAAGATCCAGCATCTCGCGAAGCACTGAGGACATCTCTACCAAGTGCTTTGTGTCAGAGGTCGGGATCTTCGCAGTCCTCGCCTGGACGCGCAGGGCCACGCTCATCACGAGGTCGCCGATACGTTCGAGATCCGTGGTGCACTTGAGGCTGGAAAGCAGCTGTCGAGCGCGAGCCTCATTCACCCGGGTGATGGCAGCGGGCAAGCGCTCATCAATCTGGCGTTCGATGAGGTCGAGTTCTTTTTCGCAGTCTTTGATGGCAAGAAAGGCCATGCGGGATGAATTGGTCAGGAGATCGCGCACATTGAAAGCGGCGTCGCGGGCAATGAGGCAGGCCTTCAATGCCAAGTTCGCGAGATCATCGGCGCTGCGCGGCTTGGAAGCTTTGGCCGCGTTCTGCGATCCGTTTTTCGCGCTGCCGGAAATCTCGGGTTCGGCTGCGCCGGCTTTCATTCTTTGCGCTTCTTTGATATTTCTTGGCATCCCGTCAAAATAGTTTAGTCCCGAATTGTGAAAGGATCGTTACAGCAAAGGCCCGATCCCTTCCGATCCCGGGCCCAACATTAAAGGAGCGGGCATATGAACGCAGCCGATTACTTGCGGCGTCAGTTCGCATACGAGGCATGGGCGAACCGGGAGGTACTGCAGACGATCCGTGTTCAAGGCGGAGACGATGAAAGGTCTCTGCAACTGATGTCGCATATTCTGGCAGCCAGCCGCGTTTGGATCGAGAGATTGATGCAGGTTCCGCAGAGCGTTGCGGTGTGGCCGAAGCGGGATCTGGCATGGTGCGAGGCGGAGGCCGTTGCGCTGGCTCGAATGTGGGGCGAGTACACGGACAAAACTTCCGACTTGGGAAACGAGGTTTCATACAAGAACAGCAAGGGTGAAGTCTGGACCAGCCGCATCGACGATGTGCTGATTCATGTCTTGATGCACTCGGCCTATCATCGCGGACAAATTGCGAGTCACATGCGCGAGTCTGGAAAGACTCCCGCCTACACGGATTACATTCACGCCATACGGCAGGGATTCTTGAAGTAGGCGCCTTTTGCGGGTTTTCGGCGAAAAGACGTAATATTTGAGCGATGAAAAAATCGGTTTTCCTGCTCCCGGTGATCTTCGCAGTCCTCCTGCTCGCAGCAGATCAATCGAGAATTCCGCCCATGCCAGTTGCCGTGACCAGCAATGCGGTTGCGTCATTGAAGAGTGGTATCGAGGTCTACTCGATCATGGGTGTCGGCACGAAGAAAACATGGGACGACATCACAAATAAGATGTTTTTGCTGCGCTTCAAATCGGGGAAATGGACCGAGAGCAAGCCTGTGCCGGGCGTGGCAGGGCGCCTCGGGTCGGCTGCGGTGGGTGCAAAGGGCGAGATATTCGTTTTCGGCGGCTATACCGTCGATGGTCAGGGAAATGAATACACTCTGGGCGACGTGAATGCGTTCGTACCCGAGGATCAGCGCTGGTACCGCGCGGCCGATATTCCGGTTCCGGTCGATAGTGCGGTGATCGGTGTCGCACACGATCGTTACATCTATCTCATTGGTGGTAGATCGAAGTCCGGCCCGGTCAACATCGTGCAACTGTATGACGCCGAGAGGAACACGTGGAGCCAGGCCACATCCTTTCCGGGTAGTCCAGTGTTTGGGCACGCTGGAGGTCTCACCGACGAGACGATCGTCTACGTCGACGGGGCAAAGAAGGATCCTGCCGGCGGCAACAAGTATGTGGTTTCAGATGAATGCTGGGTCGGCAAGATCGACAAGAAGGATCAAAACAAAATCGAGTGGAGCAAGCTGCCCGGCCATCCGGGACCGGGAAGATTTGGGATCGTGGCGGGAGGCGGCGCCGAACATCGCGTGCTGTTTTCCGGCGGTAGCACTGATGTTCACAACTACAAGTTCCTCGATCCGGATGGCAAGATGGCTGAAATCTCTCCGACAACGTTCGCGTTTGATCTGCACGGCAATCGTTGGGAGACCGTCATGGACGATACCTTCGACGTGCGGGCCGACGGACGAGGAATTCTGTTCACACCGCTTGGGCCAATCATCGTTGGAGGCACGCTCAAGAATTCGGCGGTATCGGCGCGTGTATTAACTTTTCCTAAGAAATAGTCGCGCGACAGTGTGAAATCGGTACCTTCGTGATCTGCCCGAATTTGTTTGACGAGTTTACGATGGGGTAGGTAAATCAGAAAGATCATCGTCAAACCTCCTGAGAGAGCGGCGGACCAGCAAACGAGGTCCGCCGCTTTTGTTTTTGTAGCGAGGCGCGAGTTGCGCTACAATCTCGACAGCGATTCGTTTCCCGTGGGGACCCGTCCTGAACGATTCGCTGTGAGGAATAACATGTTCATCCCTCGACCTACCGCCGTCCTGTAACGCCTGCATAGCGGGTATCCCGACGAAAATCTTGTTGTGAGAATGCGCTGGTTCGCGTGCGTACGCGCGAGCCGCCGCAGAAAGTTAAGGATTGTATGGAAGCGATTGAGACCGCTGCCCAGTCGCAGCGTTCCTTGTGGTCCTCGCTGGTGGAAGCGGTGAGGGGATCTCATCAGGACTACACCAGGGTCAACCTGAACCGGGCCATTTTCCTGCTTGCCGTGCCCATGGTGCTGGAGATGGTGCTGGAATCACTGTTTGCAGTAGTCGACGTGGCGTGGGTCGGCCGCCTTGGGGCGAATGCTGTTGCCACTGTGGGACTGACCGAATCAATGCTGAGCCTTGTCTTCGCAGTCGGCATGGGGCTGAGCCTTTCGACGACTGCTATGGTGGCGCGGCGGATTGGGGAGAAAGACCCGGAAGGGGCTGCCGTTGCGGCCGTGCAATCCATTGCGCTGGGACTGATCGTGTCGGTTGCGATCGGAGTGCCATGCGCTCTGTTTGCGCCGAATCTGCTTCGTCTGATGGGAGCGACGCCGGAAATCGTGTCGGTGGGAAGCGGATATACGCGCATCTGTCTCGGCGGAAGCTGTGCGGTTCTGCTTCTGTTCCTGAACAACGCAATTTTCCGTGGCGCTGGAGACGCAGCGATCGCGATGCGGCTGCTGTGGGTATCGAACATCATCAACTTCATCCTCGACCCCTGCCTGATTTTCGGGTTGGGGCCGTTCCCGAAACTGGGGGTGACGGGAGCTGCACTCGCCACATTCAGCGGACGTAGTATCGGTGTTCTGTACCAGTTCTATCGTTTGCTGAAGGGAACCGAGCGGATTCGTGTCCTGGTTTCACAAATTCGCATCAAGCTGGACGTGCTCTGGAAACTTGTCCGCGTCTCGCTGACCGGAATTCTTCAATTCGCAATCGCCCACACGAGTTGGATCGGACTCGTACGGATTGTGAGCACATTTGGGGCAGCGGCGCTCGCTGGCTATACCATCGCAATCCGCATCGTGATCTTTGTCATCCTGCCATCGTGGGGACTGAGTAATGCCGCGGCAACGTTGGTGGGTCAGAATCTGGGAGCGAATGAACCAGATCGGGCAGAGAAGGCGGTCTGGAGGACGGGTTTCTACAACATGATCTTTCTCGGGGCGGTTGGGGTCTTATTTGTGCTCTTTGCCCAACCGATCGTGCGGTTCTTTATCAGCGATGAATCCGTCGTACCGCTTGGAGTTGCATGCCTGAGGATTATCAGTTGCGGCAACATCGGCTATGCCTACGGCATGGTGATGCTGCAGGCGTTCAATGGCGCGGGAGACACGATCACGCCTACGATCGTAAACTTTTTCGGTTTTTGGATCCTGGAGATCCCTCTGGCTTATGGACTCGCGGTTCCGCTGCACATGCAGTCGAATGGAGCTTATTGGGCGATCGTAGTAGCGGAAGGGGCCATAGCCGGAGCGAGCGCGCTCCTTTTCAAGCGCGGAAAATGGAAAGTACAGAAAATCTAAGTTCTTCAGCCGAAAAGATGGGGCGGGAGGAACGGTATCGAACCGTCATCTCCGGGATGGAGCCCCGGCGCATTGCCGAGATTATGCTACTCCCGCACAGGAACGGCTGAATAGCGAAGGTTCTTTAAGTTATTGCAGCCGAGGTTTTTCTGTCAAGCTTCAAACGAGACATCATCGGGCGCGCGCCAGCACGAGAGTGACGTCGTCCGGTTGCTCTTTGTCGCCAATCCACGTGTCCACAGCGGTCGTGACGATCTGGCTGATTTGCGGAAGAGGCAGGTCACGATTATCGCGAACAATCTCGATCAGCCGTTCTTCTCCAAATTCTCCAAACTCATTTTCAGGTTCGGTAACGCCGTCGCTATATGCCAGGAAAATTTCACCGGTATGCATCTGAACGGATGCTTCCTGATACGTAATCCGGTCGAACAGGCCCACTACGGTGCCGCCGACATCGAGTCTTCGAACCGCGCCATCCTGCCCAATAAGGATTGGAGGCAGATGTCCGCCGTTGCTGTAAGTGAGCTGATGAGTGCGTCCGTCATAGATACCCAGGAATAGGGTCGCGTACTTCTCCGGCGGCGTGCTCTCGTAAAGCTGGTGGTTCAGCAAGCCAAGAAGAGCTGCTGGCGAGACTTCGATGCCTTCCGGCCACGTAGCCATCATTCGGCCCGATCCGGCTACGGCACCAACAGCGACTGGTTCCCGCATCTGTGGAAGGCTTTCAAGGCTGTATGCGCGAACGGCGGAATGGATGGTTGCCATCAGTAGTGCCGCTGAGATTCCTTTTCCGCTAATGTCTCCGACGGCAAGGATGAGCTTGTGCGAACTGGCGGTAAGAAAGTCGTAATAGTCGCCGCTGACCGTCCGCGCGGGACGGCAGAAGCCATGTACTTCGAGAGATTCCAGTTCGGACACGTGCCGCGGAAACAGCTGCTCCTGGACCTCTTGCGCAATGCTCAGTTCGTTTTCGAGCCGCTGTTTTTCTTTTTGCTCCTCGATCAGCTTCTCGATGGAAGTGGTCATCGAGTTGAACGAAATGGCCAGATCCGCGAGTTGGTCTTCCGATCTCACCGGAATCCGATGGCTGAAGTCGCCACGATCCACGTGGCGGGTCGCGTCGTGTAAGTGGGCCACGGCCGCAGTCACAGTACGAGTCATGCGCGTGCCGATAATCAGGGCAACGAGTTCGATGACGGCAAAGAAAATCCCTACGCCCAGCAGGATGTAGATGACCCCAACCACGAATTCGCCGAGTGCCGCAAAAAGATGCGCATAGAGAACAGCTGGTCGAGTCGTAACCTGCAAAGCGGCGCCGAATTGCTGTGGCTTGCCGCTTTTCCAGTCCACTACTTTCAGGGGAGTACCGAAGGTGATCTCCCGGTCAAAGCTGCTGCTGGCTTCCGGCGGAGTCCCCACAGTGAATTCGGCTCCGAGATTTTCGGACGAATAGGTCTCGCCCGCTGGCGAACCGGCTGCGTTAGCTTTCTTTTGCGTAGTGTTTCTTACGTTGATCAGGGTGATTTCGCCAAGGTCCTTGGCGATTTGCCCGACAAGTTGTTTGTCGAAAGGCTCGCTGGTGACGACCGTCAGCTTGCTCTGGCCAACTGGCATGGAAGACGCGACCCGCAGATAGAGTTGGTCATGATCGCGGACAATGTCGCGGAACTTCCCGTCGACGAATTCCGGTTGCGCCAGCGCGAGTCCCTGGAATTCGCTGCAAAGCGATAGAGTTTTGCCTCCGTACCAGGCACAAACCTGGCGATGGCTCCAATCGGTGTCCCGTTTCCGCAAGCCTGTGAGGGATTCGGCGTCGGGTTTGTCGCCGCGCTCCAAATGAGCCGCCAGCTCATTCGTGATGGTCGAGTTGACAGCCTCGAGCGTTCGCAGTTGTGCATGGACCTCTGACGTAACGACGAAAACCGCAAATTGGCCGCCGAGTCCATAGAGCGTGATCAAGCCCATTGCCACAAGCAAGACCGCGGGAATCACGCCAATGAACACATAAGTAACGATGAGCCGGTTGCGGAGCCGCCAGAGAATCCTGCGTTTGACCCACTTGAACGCCAGAATGAAGAACAACACTCCCGCGCAGAACGTGAGGAAGCCAATCCAGCCGCCGAGGTGGCTACTCCACGACGAGACGAACAATCCCAGGAGTTTTTCCAGCAGATAGAGGACTGCGGCAAGTCCCAGCATGTAGCAGGCGAGACGGGCCATCCGCCCCTGGGGCCACAATTCGGCCTCGATCAGTTTCGTCCGGACGTTTTGATACGACAGTTGCATGAAATACGGTGTAACGCAAAAAGATCAGGAATTATACGGCGACAAGCTGCCCGCCCTGGCAAGATTGTGCTCGTCTTACGGAGAGCGGAAAGGCCTATTGTTCGCCTAAATCTCGGGATAAAGATCGAAGAAAGCCTCCAGGCTAGTGCGCAGTTGCTTCTCGATGTCTTCCTTGCTGCCCTCCAGAATGTGCATCGTGACATGGGCATCCCGCCCATTCGTGAGCTTCACGGGGGCGTCGCCGACTTCGGCAATGTCCTCAGAAGGCAGTAATCTCATCCCGTATACCAGCGTCAGATTCGCCATATTTCGATTCTACGACGTTCAAGGGACGAATATCTGCCGTTTGGATTTAGAATTCCGGGCCGTCTCATTTAAAATTCCGGCGTGCCCAGAATCCCGGTCATTCCTCTTATTTTGAGCGGCATCCTGCTCAGTGCGTTGCCGGCAGTCGGGCAGGAGCAGGGAGATGCCTCCGCATCCCAGCAACAGCCGCAAGTGAAGGTGCACATGCTGAACGTGTGTACGCCGTCCGCCGAAGAACAGAAAGAAATCGCCTCGGCGCTATCCCGCGTGCCGAAGCAGCCACTGTTCGGCAACGATTTTGAGGTGTCGCGCGGGCGCTCCACGCTCGAGGATCTACCTAGCTTCATGCCAGTCGGACAAAGGGCGCATGTGTCGGATGCGCCATCCGTAGCGAGCTACGTAAGGATCCGGCGAGAATTCTCGGTGCAGGCGCTTTTTTCCAGCGTTCAGTATTCATTCAGCAACGACGGACAGAACATGGTGGAGACGCTCGTGCTTCATGTGCGGGAACCCAAGGATCTGATCCAGGTATCGCTGGAAGACAGCGCTTCGGCAGTGACGTCTCCCTCGGCGATGCTTTCGGCGAATTCACCAGTGAACCGCGTGCGCTTGGAACGGTTCGGCAAGTCCTCTGTAGCTCTCGCGCGCTGCTCGGCAACGGAAACCGGACAGGCTCCGGATCAAAGCGCCTACGAGCCCCTGTTCCGTAGCGCGTCGGAGGTCATATCGAACTATCGTGCGCTGCTGGGCGTCAAGGGAATTGTCCCGGAGGAACTCGCCAAGATAGGTGGTGCCCAGAAAGCTGCCGGCGTGGCGAAGCCAGCGCCCACAAAAGCTCCCGCGAAGAAAGCGGACAACCAGTAGGCACTGTTTTCGCGGCGGGGCCGTCGCGAATCAAAATTCGGACTGAACCATCTAATCGGCAAATACCTAAATCACATGAGCGAAACACGCAATGTTGTGATCATCGGATCCGGTTGCTCCGGACATACGGCTGCCCTGTATGCAGCGCGCGCCAACCTGAAGCCGCTCGTCATCGAGGGGCATGAGCCCGGCGGGCAGTTGTCCATGACGACGCTCGTAGAAAACTTTCCGGGATTTCCGGAGGGAATCATGGGGCCGCAGCTCGTCGAAAATATGCGCAAGCAGGCGGAGCGCTTCGGCGCGGAGTACCGCATGGCGCACCTGACCAGCGCTGACCTCAGCCAGCGCCCGTTTACGCTCCATCTCAGCCACCAGGTGGTACACACACAGACGCTGATCATCGCGAGTGGAGCGTCGGCGCGATGGCTGGGGCTGCCTCATGAGCAACAGCTGATCGGCCATGGTGTTTCTTCGTGTGCGACCTGCGACGGGTTCTTCTTTTCCGGCAAAGAGATCGTGGTGATCGGCGGCGGCGACTCCGCCATGGAAGAAGCTCTGTTCCTCACTCGCTTTGCCTCCAAGGTGACGATCATTCATCGTCGGGAGACATTCCGGGCGTCCAAAATCATGTTGGAGCGGGCGCAGAAGCACGAGAAAATCAAATTCCTGCTCGACACTGTCGTGGAAGATGTTTATGACATCCACAAACAGGAAGTCACCGGCCTGAAACTCAAGAACGTCAAGACCGGCGAAGTTTGGGACTTTCCTACCAGTGCGCTGTTCCTTGGAATTGGCCACGAGCCAAACGCGAAGATGTTCGCGGGTCAGTTAGACGCCGACGCCGATGGATACCTGAAGACGCACAACCACGTCTTAACAAAGGTACCGGGAGTCTTTGCCTGCGGCGACGTGCAGGACCGGCGATACCGGCAGGCAATTACCGCTGCCGGCAGCGGATGCATGGCCGCGATCGAGGTCGAGAAGTTCCTTGAAGACCACGGAAAATGATGGCGCGGCAATAGACAAACGAAAGCTGCATTACCTTGGTGATCTATTACCCCACCGGGGGCCCCTCTAGACTCACCCTATTATGAAAACCCTGTTGCGGGAGGGTGCAGTGTGCGTACTGCTTCTTGCCGCGCTAAGCGGGATGTCGGTATGGTCCAAGGCCCAGGAATCGACCGACACCGTGCGAAAAGCCATTGTCAAAAGCCCGCCGGTCTATCCGCAGCTTGCCCGTAACATGCATATCCAAGGGGTGGTGAAGTTGGAGGCGTTGGTTGCTCCCAACGGCACGGTGAAATCCGTTGAGGTGAAGGGTGGGCATCCCTTGCTCACGCAGAGTGCGGTGACATCTGTACAGCGCTGGAAATTCGAACCATCGAAAAACGAAACAAAGGAACAAATAGAGATCCGATTCAACCCCCAATGAAAGACAAAGAAAGACCCGGGACAGCAGGCTTCTTCCTAATTCTCTTCAGCTTCTTCTTGTTGGTTTCGCTCCTCTCTTTCGGTCAGCAGACTGGGCCATCGCGCAAACTCATCGGCCGGACTCCTGCGGAATATCCGCCACTTGCGCGCAGCATGGCGCTTCAAGGTGTGGTTAAGGTCGATGCGCTGGTGGCGCCGGATGGGACCGTTAAATCGGTTGACATTAAGGGTGGTCATCCGGTGCTCGCTCAGGCCGCCCTGAAAACCGTGCGCCAATGGAAGTGGGAGCCTGCACCTCGAGAGTCGCACGAATTGGTGGAAGTCCGCTTCTCGCCGGAATAGGACACTCGCTTACTTCAGCAGTCCCCCTATTGCATTGACAGATCGATACTTACAATCCTTCGCAAGGGACCGGCACCCATCCGTTCTACCAATGGTAGGTTGAGTTCCAAATCATTTCGGAACACATCCAGGCGTTAATACGGAGGATTACCTTCATGCGCGCTTGCTTCGTCTGCTTCACGCTACTTTGCGCCAGTTTCGTGACGTTCTTCTGTGCCAGTCTCACAGCGCAGCAGTCCCAACCTTCGCTCACCATCTACAACCAGGAATTCGCGGTTGTGCGGCAGGAGATGCCGCTCGATCTGAAGTCGGGATCAAACCAGATCAACTTCAACGACATCACCATGCACCTCGAACCGGACTCCGTCGTGCTCCGCGATCCATCCGGCAAGCATGTTGTCAAAGTGCTGGAGCAGAACTACCGCAACGATCCCGTGTCGCAGATGTCACTGCTGGCACTATACGAGGGCCGCACGATTGACTTCGAGCAACCGGATCGTACGACGGTGAAGGGCAAAGTGGTTCGCAGCGGATATGTTCGCCCGGACTACTTCAACATGAATGGATATCAGCAGAACTATCCGGGGCAGGAAGAGCCGATCATCGAAGTGAACGGCCAGTTGCGTTTCGGCTTGCCCGGTACGCCGGTCTTTCCGGATCTGACTGCGGATACGATCCTGAAGCCGCGTCTGGAGTGGCTGATCGCAACTGACAGGTCCGGCAAATTTCCAGCGGAGTTCTCCTATGTCACTGGCGGCATGAGCTGGCAGGCAGACTATAACGTGGTTGCGCCTGAGAAGGGCGATGTAGTCGACATCATCGGCTGGGTCACGATGGACAATCGCACCGGCAAGAATTTCGAGAATGCGCGCATCAAGCTGATGGCCGGCGACGTGAACAAGATCCAGCCTGGTATGGCAGGTAGGGATATGAGATTCATGATGAAGGCCGAGGCCGTGGCTGTCAGTGGAGCCGTAGTGACTGAGAAGGCCTTCGATGAATACCATCTCTATACCCTCGAACACGCGACGACTCTCCGTGACCGTGAGACCAAACAGGTGGAGTTCATTCATGCGGCTGGAGTAGTGACCAAGCAGCTCTACATCTACGACGGCGCGAAGATTGATCCCAATCGCTACAACGGTTGGAACTGGGAGAACATCCGCAACGATCACGCCTACGGAACCGAATCGAACTCGAAGATTTGGGTGATGCGCGAGTTTGTGAATTCAGAAGGCAATCATCTTGGAACACCTCTGCCCAAGGGCCGCGTCCGTTTCTACCGGCGCGGCGATGACGGCCAGGTTGAGTTCACCGGCGAAAATATGATTGATCACACGCCGAAAGACGAGACCGTTCGCATCTACACGGGCAACGCATTCGATCTCACGGGAGAGCGGAAGCGCACCAACTACACCATCGACATGGCGAGAATGACCGCAAGCGAGACGTTTGAGATCCGCGTTCGCAACCATAAGAAAGAAGCGATGGACGTGCGCGTCGTGGAACATCTGTACCGCGGAACGAACTGGGAAGTCACCGCGAAATCGGATGACTTTCAGAAGAAAGACAGCCAGACGATCGAATTTCCGGTGACAGTTGCCCCCGATGGCGAAAAGGTCATCACCTACACCGCTCATTACACCTGGTAAATCCTGTAGGTAGAGACGTAGCTTTGCTACGTCTCTACCTGGCAGAAAATCAGAGGCCCAGTCTCTTCGGCTTGGCTAGAGTGCTTCTAATCACGCTCCGCTCACTCCACTTGTGATACAAAATCCTGTGGTCTTGAAGCACATTTTTGGCCGTCCGTTTTTCCCGTTTCATATCCCTATTCATATTGAGGTGGCAGGAACTCCATGTTGAGGGCCTTCTTCGTCCATCTTTCCGAAAACCATTCCCTACGCAATTTTGCCGAGCGCTCGGCTATTGGACAGAAGGTGTCCGGCCGCTTCGTTGCCGGTACCGAAATCGTCGACGCGGTTCGGGTGACGCAAGCCGTCAACCGGGCCGGTATGACAGTCAGCATCGATAACCTTGGTGAGAACGTTACGAATCCCGACGAGGCTCGCCATAGCGCGCAGCTTTATCAGCAGATTCTCGACGCGATCGCAGCCAATGGCCTCAATGCCAACATCAGCCTCAAGCTGACGCACATGGGACTGGATGTCGATGAGAAACTCGCGCGCGATCTCGTAAGCGGATTGGTTGCGCGAGCGTCTTCGATGAATCCTCCCGGGTTTGTGCGCGTGGACATGGAGGGATCTCCTTATACGCAACGAACGCTCGACTTCGTCCACGAATTGCATCGCATGCCGGGCAATGGGGCCAGCGTGGGTACGGTGATTCAGGCATATCTGAAACGCTCCGAAGCCGATGTGGAGAAGCTGCTCTCCGAGGGAATCAGAATCCGCCTTTGCAAGGGCGCCTATAAAGAGCCGGCGAGTATTGCGTATGAAAGCAAGTCCGAAGTGGATGACAATTACATCAAGCTGATGAAGACTCTGATGAAGAGCGGCATCTATCACGGGTTGGCGACGCACGACGAAAACATCATCCGCGAGGCCGAGTCCTTCGCGCGGCGCGAGAATATTCCGCCGGCGGCTTTTGAGTTTCAGATGCTCTACGGCATTCGTCGCGATCTGCAGCAAAGCCTGGTGCGGGATGGCTGGAGAGTCCGTGTGTACGTGCCATTCGGCACGGAGTGGTACCCATACTTTATGCGTCGTTTGGGGGAACGTCCGGCCAATGTCTTCTTTATCCTGCGGAATATGCTGAGGGCCTAAGTCGAATGGGCTATGTAACTGGCACGTCCGGGCCAATGGCTTTCGCAACTAGCGTTGATAGCATTGACCCATGCATTACACCGCATCGGCGCAGTTGGTCGAGAGCTTCTCGGTTTTCGTTCATCCCGACATTGAAGATGAAAAGATCGACCTGATCCGCGCGTCGTTGGTGATCGCGCGTACCGAGTATCCCAACCTCGACATCGAGGATTACGCCAGCCGGGTCGAGAAATTGGCGAGCCGTGTGGCCTCCCACGCCTCAGAGATTCACGAGCATAACACCCTCGGCGCCCTGAACCAGGTCTTGTTCGAAGAAGCGGGACTTCGCGGCAATCGCGACGACTATTACGACCCGCGGAATTCTTTCCTGAATGACGTTCTTGAGCGCGGTCTTGGAATTCCCATTACGCTCGCCATGATTTACATGGAAGTGGCGAAGCGAGTGGGATTTCATCTTTCGGGCGTGGGTATGCCCGGCCATTTTCTGCTCAAGCATTACTCGCCAGAAGGACGCGAGTTCCTGATTGATTGTTTCAATCGTGGGGACATTCTTAGCCGCCAGGATTGCCAGAGCCGTCTCGACGAAATCTATTCCGGCGAAATGCAGTTGCGGCCTGAATTTCTGCACCCGATCAGCCGCCGTCAGATTTTGACGCGCATGCTGAACAACCTGAAGACGGTCTATCTCTCCACGCGCAACTTCCGCAAGGCCCTGCCCATCGCCGATCTGATCGTGCTCATCCATCCGCAGTCTGCGGAAGACGTCAAGCAGCGAGCGCTGTTGCGTTACAGCATGGGCATGCACGGCCTCGCGGCCGAAGACCTGGAAGAATATCTGAAAATCTCACCAAAGGCCTCGGACGCCGAAGAGATCCGGCAGATGATGTTGTCCATCCGACGGATGATTGCATTGATGAACTAAGGGCGGACCTCAGACCTCGGGCGTCAGACCTCAGACCTCAGACCTCAGACCTCAGACCTTGCATCTTCAATCCATTTAGTTTGTCATTCCGACGGCTCGCGAAGCGAGCAAGGAGGAATCTGCTGCTTGCTGCCAGCATGGAAGCTGCCGGCGACAGCAGATTCCTCGACGGCCAAAGCCGCCTCGGAATGACAAACTAGAAAAGTATTGGAAAGGGTAGGATGCAGGGGATGTAGCTTTCAGAGGTCAGAGGTCAGAGGTCAGAGGTCAGAGGTCAGAGGTCAGAGGTCAGAGGTCAGAGGTCAGAGGTCAGAGGTCAGAGGTCAGAGGTCAGCTTATTCCTGTGGGGCTCCCTCGCCCTCTTCGGCTGGAGCCAGAGGCAGGCGAGTCACTTCCCGCAGGATTCCCCGTTCTTGTTCAGAGAACATGCCCTTGAAGCGATCCGAATTGATAATCTGCTCCCGTTGAGCGGGCGGCATGGCGCGCAAATCGCGGACCGCCGTCCTGACCATGCGTTGGCGGTCCGAAGGAAGCTGCTGCATCTGCGCGTGAATCTGGCGTGCCTCTTGTTTCTGTTCCGGAGTGAGATGCTCCCACGTTTCCATCCGGTTGAGTTCCTGTATCTGCTTTTCGGGAGTCAGATTCGAGAAGTGTTGCAAGCGTTGACGCAAGAGTTGCTGCCGCTGCGGGGGCAATTTCTGGAAATTCGGGTCATTCTGCAGCGCGCGCTCCTGTTCCTCAGGAGGCAGATCCTTATACTGACGCAGCCAGTCGCCCGCATGACCACGCTGGGCTTGTGGCAGAGGCTGCGCTGCGCGTACTTCCCCCTGACGTGGTGCCGGACGCGGGGCTGGCTGTTGTTTCGGAGGAGGAGCCGGGTGCGGCTGATTCTTTTGCGCCCAGGAAGGCGAAGGAAGGGCCGCGCCGACCGTCAACACCACGGCCACACAGAATTCCGCTATGTGTTTCCCCCGACTCATTGCACTTTCTCTTCGACTTCGCCCAGTCGTCTACTCGAACCAAACTTACGGATTTGCTGTCACATTCTGCTGCACATCCAGGTCATCCAGCAACTCGAAATCTGAGTACAAGTCGTGATTATTATCGAGCGTCTGAAGATCGCTGACCGCGCTTCCCGGAGGCGCCACGACAACCGCATCGATCGGATGCCGGTGATGGCCGGTGCGGGTAAAGATCACGCCAATCCCTACGCCCATGACTACGGTCAACGCCGCCGCCAGGACGGGACGCCGGAACCACTGTAACCAGCCTGCCGGCTGCTTGGCCATCTCTTCGCGTAACTTTGCCTGCAGGCGTACGTCAAAATACGGCGAGGGCTCCGGGACTTGCCACTCGTCAAGTAGCGCCATAGTGGCGCGCATGGATTTCAACTGCTCCGCGCAAGCTGCGCAAGTCGCCAGATGATTGCTCTCTTCCGCCGTGGCCTGGCTGAAACCAGCGGCCACATCGGGCATCCTCTCGCGGATTTCTTCGCATTTCATAACTGCTTCCCCTTCACTCTCTTCGCCAATCTCACTTCACCAGGGAAAAATATTGCTAAACAAATTCTTTTAACTGTTCCCGCAGAGTTTCGTAGGCCCGGAAGAGAAGCGATTTCGTTGCCGACTCGCTTTTCTTCAGAACTTCCGCAATCTGCTTGTAATCCATCTGCTGATACTTGTGCATGATGACTGCCAGTTTCTGCTGCTCAGGCAGTGCCTCTACCTTCTGGCGGATCGCCTTCATGCGTTCCCGGATCATGATCGCCTGCTCGGCGTTCATGGACCGGTCTGGAACCTCGAGCGTCGATCCAGTTTCTTCATCCGGCTCGTCCAGGCTGACTTGGACCTCCGGGCGCTCATGTCGCGTGTCGCGCGCATGATTCACGGCCAGGTTCGTCGCAATCCGGTACAGCCAGGTCGTAAACTTCGCGCTTGCTTCATAACTTTCACGTGAGCGATACACCCGCAGGAAAACTTCCTGCGCCAGGTCTTCGGCTACAGCCGCGTTGTGCGCCATTCGGTACATGAAGCTGACCATCGGACGGCGGTACTTCTGCACCAGGTAATCAAATGCAGCCTGATCGCCGGCCTTGGCTCGAAGCATGACATCAGCATCCGTGAGTGCCTGACTTCCTGCCAACGCCGGTGAGAACCCGGAGGACGCATCCGGCGTCCCGGCAGCCATCAGCATGCTTCGATCAAGTGCTGCTGTGCTCACATCAGTTTCAACCCCGGCTTCTGCCGAAAGTTGCACACTTTCGGAGTCCTCTGTTACGTCGGAACCCCTTTGGCCCGAATGAGATACGGGCCGCTTGGGCGAATTGGGTTCAAAAGCCATCAAAAATCACAACCTGCTGTAAAGGGAACCTTTTACGGCTAATCCGGACAAGGCTACCACGGAGCAAGGCTTCGCCAAAATCCGCAGTTGCGGAACCCGAGTAGCTGTTGCCCTGCTTCCGGTAGTCAGATTGACCGGACCGTTGCGGGGAAACACCACCGCGTCCGAAGTCACAAGCAAACCCGCTGGAGTGAAGCCCCGCCAGTAACCGTGGAAGAGCGTACGCAAAGCGGCCGTCGTGGAGCGCAACAGTGAGCAACTTGGAACGAGAGACGCAAGACCGTGAGGAACGCAAAGCCGCAGGCCGCGGAAGCGCGCAGCCGCAAGTGGCGGGGGAAAGAGTCAAGTGGACGGGGAAGAGTGAAGTCGTAAGTGACCCGGTAAGCGTGAAGGCGTAAGTGGCCCGGGAGGAGTGAAGACGTAAGTGGCCGTGGTGGAGGGCAGCCGCGAGTAACCGTGGAAGAGCGGCCCTTGAGGGCCGCGTCACCGCAGCGACGTAAGTGGGGCTTTAGCCCCTGTAGTTTTGTATCGGTAAGCGTGCAAATCTCTTCACCTTGACAGCTCGTTAATTTAGTTACAGATTTTTAGCTTCCGAGAAAGTCTGGTCGAGGCCGCTCATCGCGACCTCCTGAACAGAAGTAACGCTCCTCCCCTCAGGCCAAGAAAGCACTTCAATTTCTTTCGTTGATGGATGTAATTTCCCGTCTCTGACAATGTCGGCGGTGTCAACTGATTTTCATCGGTGATTGCCCGGGAACGCCCCCGTTTCCAGCCTTAGGGCGGAAAACCTTTTCGATTTCCCCAACTTTTTTCTTGCCAACGTGTTCTACGACAGGAGATAGTACTCGCAATTCAGGGGTGTGCCTCATGTGCGGGGAACGGGCATTCCTTTGTTCGATTTGTTTTCAATCCATCAATCTGAATCACTGCAAAACTGATGAGGACGGACGACCGGTCCACGAGCATTGCTATGCCGACCGTCTGCTCCATTGGTCTAAGCGGCCCAAGTCGGTTCCGCAGTGGTGGGAATTTCGAAGACATCTGACGAGGCTTATTCGCTGGAAATAGTTCGCGACGTTTCCGGTGACAACTATGCCCGATCCACTGGCCGATTCGACGGCACGGCTCGAACAACTCTTGCGACAGCTCAGGCTCGATCCATACTCCGAAAAGGCCGATGCGCTCGTCGCAGAGATTTGGAAGATTCTCGCAGAGCGGGAGCGAATCAAGGAACAGATAGCCTCTTCGAAGCCAAAGCCCTAACTTCACCCACAGCCTGGAAAAAAACTGAGAGGCGAAGCCGCGAAGCACGGCCGACACCATCTCGGCACCACTGCCGAAGGATCGTCAAACGTTGTGGAAAACAATGGAGAGTGAATCTGCCGAGGTGTTCACAGCAGGTGGACACCGCCATCAAAAAACGATAGAGTACCCACTGAGTGGACACCTTCACTGCGCTAAGTGATTGAATCTTCTGAAGGGCACTTTGAACCTCCGGGCAGTTCTGTAGGGCGCTTAACTCAGCGGTAGAGTGCCATCTTCACACGGTGGAAGTCATAGGTTCGAATCCTATAGCGCCCACCATCTCCAAAAGATCAACGCCTTTTCCATGCTGTTGAGCGCAAGGCTCACGATTTTGCCGTGTGCTTCGCGCATCTCCGGCGTGACAGCGTCTCCGTAGATGTTCATCATTGTGCGGACGTCCGCGTGACGCATGAGCCGTTGGAGCACTTCCGCCGGTATCCTCTTCCATCTTCAGCCACACTTTGCGGGTTCACGCAATTTTTCTCGTCGTCGATCGATAACTGAGACAGCGATGGAACTATGTGATCGCGGAACCGCGGTAGCCGCATTCCTCAGCAAAGAAATGCGCAGCGTGAACTGGCACCGTAAACAGGAGGAAAACATGCGTGTGAACAACGCAGTGAACACCGTGACCGATAGCGTCAGCGATGACGATTCATCGAAGGCGCAGCAATCGGGTCCGACCCTGGTACCGAGTGCCGAAACTGAAAATCAGACCGCGGCCCTGTCAGAGGGCAAACGGCTCGAAGGCCAGCTGGATTCCTTTATGTTTCGTAGTCACCTGGAAGCCAGCGCGGGCAAGACCACTGCCGAGGCGCATGGATCGGGCCACTCGGCTGCAGCATCCGGAGCGCCGGATTTTCTCGGAATGCGTCTCGGCACGAATCAGTACGGAGAAGAAGTACGGGTCAACAAAGAAGTCGGTGATCCCCAAGGATATGAGAACCGCCTGCAGGCAATTGCAGTTGCGCGGATGAACAGCGTTGAGCCCGCAGCCGTCATACAAAGCATGGACGGGAAGTGGCACGCCGTGCAAACCACGGCGAATTTTGACACGCCCACGCAGGTCGCGGCGGACACACCCACACGCGCGGTTGAAGGTTTGCCCTCGGCGGCTCACATCGACGAGGTAGGCGCCCACGTCCGGGACATACGCCAAGAGTTGAATCAGATCGATACGAGAATGAGGGAGGCGGCGTACCACGGAACCACACCTTCACCCGAAGATGTGCGCCGAAAAGAACAGCTTTCCGAAGAGTTGCCGAAGGAACAGAAGCTACTCGCATCTCTCGTGTTCGGCGTGCCGGAATCGGAGATTCAGTTCAATCGATCCGCTCAACAGGACGCGCCGGGCAAGCTGAATATCGATGCCGACATGCCAGATGCTGCTGGCATGGAACATTTCGATACAAAGAACCTGTCGGGCGCCCAGAGTTTTTCAATCAGCCTGGATCGGCTCGATCACCCGCGGGAAGCGGCGGGCACTCTCTATCATGAGCTATCGCATGCGCACGATGCGCAGACCGCGCAGAAGTGGCTCGAAAAATTTCGCCAGGAAGCTCCGCCTTCGAAACGGGATCCTCAGAGCTTTCAGGAATGGATCAGAAGCAAAGACGGTGGAACTAAGCTGCAAGCCTGGCTGGGGCAGCAAAAAGGACTTTCGAAAGCTGACGCGGAAGTCGTCGCGGATGCGGCGGCCCACGTCAATGTTTCTACCGAAGCCCGCGCCTATGTGCATTCGATCAGCTCGGGCGCGCAAGCCGGGAATCTCACTGCCTGCGCCGATCAGGTCAGAAGCTACGCCCAGGCCATCAGGGGCGGCAAAACCGGCGAGCCATTGCCTGCTTCGGCCAACAGACAGGCTTTGGCGCAGGAACTACGCAACACCTACCAGCATCTGCCGAACGACAAAGCGCGCGCCGAATTCAAAGCCGCAATCACGAAGGCAGCGGCGGAAGGAGGTTATCCGGATCTTTGGATAACGAAGCTCGACTTTATGAAGTAGGGATACAGAAAAGGATACTGGTTTATTTGCGTCACGGTGAAGCGCCGCGAAACCTCGCTGCACTAAACCTTAGTGCGCACAGCGATGAGGACACGCTACGACCGGCCGTGCTCGGCGGATGACGGGACTCTACGGGATGCTACACTCTGCGATCAGTTCGAGACAGTACGTGCCTTCCTCAACGTCGCGCATTACACTCCACGTTCGGACTCCGTCGCTGCGATTCAGAGCCGGTGCTGCGCACCCGAAATCGCAGCTGGCGGACCTCCGGAAGATCCTAAACAACTGAATTGCTATTTCTCACGATGCTTGAACTCACGCAGATCGCCCAGTATCAGATTGTCGAAGCGATGGCCTCGTCCGGCAGAGTGCGCGCCTATCGTGCCACTGATCTGAAGTCGCGAAGAAGTGTCGTGCTGAGGACAGTGAATAAGGACACAAGGGATGCAGAGACTGCCCAGTTTGTCGCCCGCTTCAAAAACGAGTCGCAGGTGGGCGCAAGGTTGAAGCACCCAGGCATCGTCGAAGTTTACGAATACGGGGAAGATTCTGGAGTTGCGTATCTCGCGACCGAGTTCGTGGAAGGATGCGCTCTGCAGTCACGCTTGCGCGTGCCAATCGCAGACGCCGGGAGCCTGATCATCCAGCTTCTTACGGCCCTCGAATATGCCCACGGGCAGGGCATCCTGCATCTGAATCTGATGCCTGGCAATCTTGTTCTCACCAGCAAGGGGCAACTGAAGCTCGGTGGATTTGGAGGGCCGCGAGAGGGGCCTGCCGATTCCGTCTATCGCTCACCTGAGCAGTTCGCCGCCGGTCCCGTCGGTCCATCGTCCGACGTGTTTTCTGCTGGGGCGTTGTTCTATGAATGGCTGGCGGGAGCGCCAGCATTTCCCGGCCCTCCGGAACAATTGCGCGATCAGATCGCTCGAGATCCAGAAGTACCCGTATCTCAAGTGAAGCCGAGTGTGCCGGCAGTGTTCGATGAAGTTTGTGGCAGGTCTCTGGCGAAGAACCCGCGTGCCCGATATCCGGACGCGCGAATGTTTCGCGACGAAATTTGCGCTGCATACGAAGAAGCGCTCCGCAAGCCGCCGCAGGATTTTGTATCCAACGAAACGGCGGTTTCTGCATTCTTGTCGTCGCTGCGAACTGAATCAAGAAAGAATCGCACCAGTCACTCCGCAACGAAACCTCAACTTTCGCCTCCACCCGTCGCGGTGCCTTCCTCCTTTCCCATGGAGACGTTGCGCACAGTAGAAAAAGACCTCGCTCCGTTCCTGGGGCCACTCGCGAGAATTGTTGTGAAGGAAGCAGCGTCGAAGGCGGAAGACTTGGACGGTCTTTACGAGCTTGCTGCCGAGAGCCTGGGAACTCCCGAAGACAGAGCTGGGTTTCTGTCTCGAAGACCCGGCGCAAGCCATGTCTTGCGTAAGGATGAGGACGTTAACAACGAGGCTACTGCGACATCGCTGGATATCTCTTCCGACGCCCTGGCACAACTCCAATCGATGACAACGCCGCCTCCGGAATCGGTCCCAAATGCGCCGAAACTCGATCCGGCATTGCCCCAAGTCACGGGGGCGCCACAACGATCGAGGAACGCTGACATTTCTGCGAGCCCGAAAATGGAAGCGGTCAATCCGCGGCGTTCAGATCCGGCACCCGGGCCTGCGATTAAACCTGAGCCTGATGAAAAGATCGAGCTGGATTCGAAGATCGTGGAACGCCTCGAGGACCTGCTGGGAAAACAACCCGAAACCCTCGCAGGATATCTTGCCGAGAATCCGCCCGAGCTTGAGCAAGTGATTCACGGATTCAAATCCTCAGCTGAGGCCTTGATGCGGCTTTACGAATCGAATGGCAAGACGAGCGGCCTCACACCACAAAACATAGTGTTCGATCGAATGGGCGTGGCATCGATCGAAAAGCCGGGGGCCGGGGGAGGGACCACGCTCGGAGCAGTCGGGAGCCCGCGATATACAGCTCCGGAGATCCTGGCAGACAAGAGTGGCGATGCTTCACCGACCGCGGCAGATATCTATGCCCTGGGATTCATGTTCTACGAGATCCTGCAGGGACGAAAGAAATTCCGAGCTATGTTTCCGCAGGAAACGGATCTTGATTGGTTGCGCTGGCATGCCGACCGCACCAAAGTGGCGCCGCCGTTGAAATCGCAATTCCCCGATTATCCGGCCGCACTGTCGGACCTGGTGCAATCGATGATGGAGAAAGATCCGGCGAAACGCGCGAAAGAAATGGCGACGGTGGTGACGCGGCTGCGGTCGATTGCGCAGCAGGCAAGCCGGACGCTGGTCCGGCGCCAGACCGCGACTCTTATCAGCAAACCGAAGCCCGCGGAACAAGCTGACATTGCGAAGTCCTCACGAAAGGAGGAAAAAAGAACCTCGCTCAAAGTGAACGTTGTGATGATCATCGTGGCGGTGGTGCTTCTGTTGGCTGTGTTGGGATTGTTGTTGTTTCTCAATCGGACGACACTGCGGCAGAGCGAACGATTGCGGTTTCGTCCTCCGGTTTCATCG
>Ga0335079_10001983_pt1 | contig 23520 bp, 13 predicted proteins | sample Lox_Sample_33_FD_206719 | JGI IMG/M metagenome (GOLD analysis project Ga0335079, IMG submission 206719) | Soil microbial communities from Loxahatchee National Wildlife Refuge, Florida, United States - Lox_Sample_3.3 | ecosystem: Environmental > Terrestrial > Soil > Wetlands | place: USA... | reverse complement strand
GCAGCGAGTACACAGGATGCAGCGGTTGTGGTCGAGCACAAAGCGCGGATGCGACAAATCGATCGACATCTTTGGGAAGTTGTACGCAAGGCTGACCGTACTGATGCCTAATCGCGTTGCCATCGTTTGCAATTCGCAATGCCCATTCGATACGCATACCGCACAAACATGATTCCGCTCAATCAATAACAGTTCGATCGAAATTCTCCGGTAGCGCGTGAGCTTGGCGGAGTTGGTTGTGACCGACATGCCTTCCTGAATGGGGGTCGTGCACGCCGGGAAAAGCCGCTCTGAGCCGGACACCTCCACCAGGCATACCCGACAAGCCCCGACGTCCGCCAGGCCATCGAGAGCGCAAAGCGTTGGGATGTACTTATTGTTCGCCTTTGCCGCCTGCAGAATCGTCTGCCCTTCCAGCGCGCTGATCAGCTCTCCGTCGATCCGGATCGATATTTTCTTCTGTGCCAAGGCTCGCTCCTTTCAGCGGCGCTCTAGCTCACGTTGACGGCTTTCACGTCGCAACGCAGGCAGCGGCAGGTCTCGTCCAAAGCCTCATCGTGAGTGAGGCCTGCCACAACCTCATCCTGAGATCGCATTCGGAGACTTGCCGCCAATGGATGTCCCGTATGACGGGGACTCGCGCTCGGTTCTTCGGGAGGCGTTTGCTCGTACTCGAATGCCGGATAGAGCCTCTGCCATCGATCCGCCTCCATCAATTGCAGATCGATACTTCTTGCGGCTTGCTTGCCGAACGCCATGGCATTCGACACGTTGGAAGCTCCGGTAACGAGGTCGCCTCCCGCATAGAATCGCGGACGGCTCGTTTCCAGCGTGAACCGGTTGACATCGATCGTTCCACTCTCCTTCAGCACGAGGCCGGACGCTCGGACAAAATCCAGGTCGACCGTCTCGCCGATCGCGAAGATTACTGAGTCGCAGTCGAACCTCTGTATCTCGTCAGTGGCGACGGGCTTTCTCCGGCCCGACGAATCGTACTCACCCAGTTTTGTCTTCACGATCTCGATGGCTTTAACATTGCCCTTCGGATCACCAATCACCCGATGCGGTGCGGCCAGGAACACGAATTTGGCTCCCTCGTCGCGCGCGGCGCGCGTTTCTTCCTCAATCGCGGGCATATCCTTGCGCTCGCGGCGGTAGAACACCGTCACATCGCAGCCTTTGCGCAGGGCTGTGCGTGCGGAATCGATGGCGGCATTTCCACCGCCGATAATCGCTACCCGGCGCCCGAGGACGACTTCTTGGCCCGCAGCGACCGCCTCAAGGAAGTTCAATGCTGGAAATACGCCTTTCAGTTCCGTTCCCGACTGATAGACCCATGATTCCTTCCATGTTCCGATTGCGAGAAAAACCATGTCGTAGTGGTCGTCGAGATCGTTCAAGGCGAGATCCGTGCCAATGCGAGTGTTGAAAACGAAATCCACACCCAGGCGCTCGATCAACTCAATTTCGCGCTTCAGTGTCGACTTGGGCAGCCTGTACTCGGGCAAGGCGAAACGCAACATGCCTCCTGCTTCCGACTTGCTGTCATACACGGTCACGTCGTGTCCGAGCATGGCCAGATAGAATGCCGCGGTAAGTCCCGCAGGACCGGCACCGACTACGGCGATTTTGCGGCCTGTCGGCTCGAGTTTCAGGGAAACGAGCCCCTGCACCATAGGCTCAAACTTCTCGGAGTTGAAGATCGAGTCCGCAATGAACCGATGCACCTCGCGCATGTTCACCGACTGGTCGATGGTCTGGCGACGGCACCGGCTGTCGCACGGATGCTGACACACCCTTCCGGTGGACGATGGCAGCGGATTGTCCAGAATCACCGAAAGGAACGCTTCTTCAAGCCGGTTCTCTTTCTGAAGCTGTAAGAACCGGGGAATGTTCATGTGCAGCGGACAGCTGTTCTCACACGGAGAGAGCGCTAGTTCCTCGCACACGCCCGCGGTGCAGCGGTTGCCCAAAATGTGATCTTCAAACTCGTTGCGGAAGTGACGCAACGTTGTCAGCACAGGATTTGGGGCCGTCTGCCCCAATCCGCAGAGCGAGCAGTCGCGGATGTAGCGGCTCAGCTCGTCGAGAATTTCGAGATGATGCGCCGTTCCCGCTCCTTCCGTGATGCGGTTCAGAATGCGCAGGCACTTGTTCAGGCCGACCCGGCACGGGATGCACTTCCCGCAAGACTCCGAATGCGTGAATTCGATAAAGTAACGCGCCACATCGACCATGCAGTTATCTTCATCCATCACAACCATGCCGCCCGAGCCCATGATCGATCCCAGCTGTGAAAGGTTTTCATAGTCGACCGCGGTGTCGAGCATCTCTTGCGGAATGCAACCGCCGGAAGGTCCGCCAGTCTGTACCGCTTTGACCTGTCGTCCTTCGATAGCACCTTCGCCGATGTCGTAAATAAATGTTTTAAGAGGAGTTCCCAGGGGCATTTCGACGAGCCCGGTGTTCTTTACTTTGCCGACGAGGGAAAAGACTTTGGTTCCCGAACTCTTGGGGCTTCCCGTCTCGGTAAACCATGCAGGGCCCCGCATCACGATTGGCGCGATGTTGTACCAGGTCTCGACATTGTTGATGTTGGTCGGCTTTCCCCACAGGCCCTTCTGTGCCGGAAATGGCGGACGCGGTCGGGGTCTTCCCGCTTCGCCCTCAAGAGAAGCAATCAGCGCAGTTTCCTCGCCGCAGACGAAGGCTCCCGCCCCTTCCACAAGTTCAATATCGAACTTGAATCCGCGTCCGAGAATGTTCTCGCCCAGCAATCCGTACTCGCGCGCCTGTTCAATCGCCCGGGTGAGACGATGCACCGCCAGCGGATATTCCGCGCGAACATAAACGATTCCTTGTGTCGCGCCCATCACGTATCCGCCGATGATCATTCCTTCGAGCAGCGAATGCGGGTCGCTCTCGATCTCGTTGCGGTTCATGTACGCGCCGGGGTCGCCCTCATCCGCGTTGCAGATGACGTACTTTGGCTCCGCCTTCGCCTTGGCGAGAAACTCCCACTTGTTGCCGGTTGAGTATCCTGCCCCGCCCCTGCCCCGCAGCTTTGAAGCCTTGATCTGCTCAATCACCCCGGCGGGATTTGCATCGATCAGCACTTTGTACAGCGCCTGGTATCCACCGATAGCGATGTATTCCTCGATGTCGTCGGGATTAAGAATGCCGCAGTTGCGGAGAACGATTTTCTTCTGACCCTTGAAGAAGGTGACATCGCTCCAAAGGGGTACTTCGGGATAGCCCTGGCCGTAGCGAACATGGCCGGTGATATGGTCCCATTCCTCGATCTTGCAGTAGATAAGGTCAGGCGTCAGGTTGCCCTTACTGATGTCGTGGAGCAGTCGCCCGGCATCGTTTGCCTGCACTTTCCGCAACATCACCAATGGATTCCCAGGCAAGCGCACGCTCACCAGTGGTTCCTGGAAGCACGCTCCAAAGCAGCCCACCGGCGCCAGAATGAGATCGTCCCCGCTTCGCTCAACGGCTTGCGAAAAGGCGTGATACAGGCCCTCGGCGCCGTTACCCCGCCCGCAAGTACCCATACCGATCGTGACCCGCGGAACGGACGGCACCAGCTTGGCCATGCCCGCCTCGCGTACCGCATTGAATGCTCCAATATCCAGGATTCGAGGCATGCATCACTCTCCCGCTCGAATGGTTTCGATCTCGCGTTGCAGCGTGCGCTCCGTCGCATGACCGCAGATGCGATGGTTGACCTCAACCACCGGGGCCATGGCACACTGCCCGAAACACGCCACCGTACGAACGGTGAACATGCGGTCGCCCGTCGTCAGCAGAAGCTTGTCAGCTTCGTTTCCGTTGCTGTCGCCCTCTTGCAAGCCGAGGCCTAGTTCCAGCCGCGCTCCCTGTAACAGGCTGCGCGAGCCACGGGTGTGACAGGCCGTTCCGCGGCAAATGCAGATCGTGTTCTCGCCTTGGGGCTGTAAGTTGAATAGCGCATAAAAGGTCGCCACAGCGTAGATCCTGGCCAGAGGAAGATCCATCTTTCCGGCTATGTATTTCAGGGTCTCTTCGGGAAGGTATTTGTGGCGGTTTCGCTCCTGCGCGGCTTCGAGAACGCCCAGCAGAGCGCCGGGGCGTCCTTGTCGGGTTTCTATCACTTTGTCGAGAAAGACTTGTTCTTCGGGAGGCAGGACGACGGGCGAGAGTGCTTGCATGCACACTCCTCGGCGCGATGACAATCGCGCACCCACCAATTTATTGATTCTTCAGACACCTACACCGTCACCGTGAGCACAGTTCGGGGTGACAAGAATCACAGGGATAGATAAGCAAAAGCAGACCGAGATGCGAGCCGCTTAGCCCTGGTTCCATATCGGTTTCCGCTCGCTTAGGGATAACCCTCACGCAACTGAAACAGTAGTCTGAAATTTTACTGGTGCAGTCGTGAAAATAGCAGCTTCTACCGAGTGCTGCGGGATTCGAAGCGACGTTCATAAACTCCCGTAACTAATAGCAAAATAGACAGTTAGCAGGTCAGCAACGAATCACGACCGGTTCCTTTGACCACAACCGGTTGCTCCGTTATTCCACTACCAGCGTGCCCGAATTGCGCGGCAGATTCCCCGGGTGGGGCGGGATTTGCGTTTGGCCGCGACACTCTCCGCAATCGTCGGGAACCAGGAACAACAAGGAGACGATTATGAAGCTCACCACTTCCATGCTGCCCCTTACTCTGCGACGGTTTGTGATGCCGGCGATTGCGTTGACCATTCTGTCGCTCTGCACTTCCCACATGACGGCACAAACTGCCGGATCCAATCCCGGGGGCAATCCAACGGGTCAGAATCCCGCCACAGCCGGACAAAATCCGCAGCATAAACATACCCCTCAGGAAATCGAGGAGGCATATCGACGAGCTCGCTGGAAGGCGAAGAAGAGTCCAAAAATCAAGAACACGCACAACGGAGACGATCCCCAGACCGCGGCCATCCGCGCGGCGCTGGAACAGTTGAAAAATGGTCGCAACAATTCCGGTGGAACGAGTTCGTCATCCACCGGTTCAGGCCAGACGGCCAACGCCGGCGGATCAACCCCGGCTGGCGGCAATCCAACGGGCTCCAATCCCATCGGGGCCGGCGCAAAATCTGGCGGCACAACGACCGGTTCCTCGAATCCGCCAGCGGGAACCCCTGGTGTTCCACCGGGAAGCACGCCTGGAACTCCAGGCGGGGGTTCCAGATCCGTTTCCATGGCATCGATGGCGATGGCACGCCCCGCGATGGCTATCCCAGCGCCAGCCACACCGCCTCCACCCACTCCCAATGGCGCCATCGGTCGAGGAGCACTCGCCTCAACCGCCAACTTGTCCTCTGCGGTCGGCTGCAGCACCAAGCAGCTCATGATTACGAGTATCAATAGCGTCAAAACGGGAATGTCCAATCCCAATATCGTTTTCAGTCAGGATCCTCAGTACAACGACTACAAAATCTCAGGCTGCAACTTCGGAAATACGCAGGGACAGGCGCACCTGAACGGTCCGTTCCGATCCGGAGTCGTTCAATTGCAGATCAAGTCATGGACAGACAACCTCGTCGAATTGATGCTCGATCCAAATCTCAAAGGCGAGCCGGACCAGAACAGTGTCACTCTTGTCATCAATCCCGTGGGCTCGGCACAAGCGCAGTTGCAGAATTGCAAGTTCTACGCTCTGCGTCAGGAAATCACCCTACCGACCCTACCGCAAAGCGCGGTGACTCTCGCCAGCATCATCGATGATGGCGGCGCACCCGTGCCAACGGTTAAGTTCTCTTCTCCTTACAAAGATCCGATACCCTCGCAGCCCGGAACATATACCGCTGGCGTCGATCGCTACGACTTCTACCGATTCAACCCCGCCACGGATATCTGGGATCTCAGTAACTTGGCACCCGGTTTCGTTCCCACCCAATTCAGCCTGAGCCATTGGGCGGTCAACGATTGCAGCCAAGGGTTCGAACTCATCGTCGACAACGCCACCCTTTATGACGACGGCCAATGGAGTGCGCAGTGGGATCCCGGCAATCCAAAACGAATCATTGTGAATGTCGCGGAGCAACACTGTCATGACCCCGAGGGCACAGACGCGAGCAGCTCGAACTACGCGCTGGAAATCCAGGTCACCGGTCCCATCGGCGTAAGCCCGGTCATGTAGATCCTTTGCTTCTCCTCCGTCGTCGGTACGACGGAGGAGAAGTGTGTCCCAAGTCCGAGACATTCCGGAGACCCACGATGACGAGAGCGATCGCACGTTGTGCGCAATGGATAGCGGTATTGCTGCTTCTGAAACTGATGGTCGCTGCACAGGCGATGCCGATGATCACGTCGGTGAATTCGTCCTCCTTTGCAGGATCGGGTCTGACATTGACCGTCACCGGCGCTAATTTCGAGATGAACTCCGTTGCGCGTGTGAACGGCCGCAATAAACCGACTCTCTATATGGGACCGACCCAACTGCAGGTGTCCCTCTCGACGGCAGACGCGGGACGCAGTGGCTCCATCTACATGACCGTTTTCACCCCCGCTGCGCGCACCTTGGGGGGCGGCTACACATCGAACGCTCTTGCTGTTCCGCTCGCGGGCCCAGCGGGCCCCCAACCAACTCTAGGAACAGCGGCTCCTGAATTCGTATCTCCGGGAACAACACAAGCCCGCATCACGCTGACAGGAGCGAACTTTCGCCCCGGCGCGGTGGTTGTCGTTTCACCGCCTCTGACTTCCGTCACCCTTTCGACCGGCAATGTACAGGCCAACGACATCTCTGTACAAAGCACGACCGTCGTGAACTCGACGCTGATCGTCGCGGCCATCAACGTGGGACGCCAAGCCGCTCCAGGCCTGCGCGCCGTGGACGTTCTCAATCTGGACGGAACCAACACCGGAATCAGTCCGCTGGGCCTGCCCGGTACATCGCGGCCCTTTCGGATCGCTCCCAACAGTTCCCTTGGCGCTCCCCTGGGCATCACAACCATCGCGCTCGTCAGTCCGCGGAATGGCGCAGTCTTCGCGCAAGGAGAGGAAATCTACGGAGAAGCGCAATTCGCCGGAACCGGTAGCGGCATGGTCGTCGGAGCCTGGTTCTGGGATAACGCTCTCATCGAACAATTCACCGTGAATCTTGGGGGCGGACAAAGCGTCTCCGTTCGGTCGAACAACCCGTTCCCGACTGAATTGCTCGGTCAACACACGATCGAACTTCGTATCCTGCAACCGAACCGAATCTCTTCGAGGCCGATTTCGGTTGTAGTTAATCCTGGTGGCTTTTCTCTAGAGACTCTTCTTGCTCCCGCCTATGGAGCTAGAGTCACCTCGAAGCAGCCACCGGAACTACGTTGGGCTCCGGTACCGGGCATCGGACAATACCAGGTCGGATTTGCCACACAACCATACATCTCCGACATTAACAACTGGTACACCGTGTCGGAGAACTCATGGTCAGTTCCTGAAAGTGTTTGGCGTGCTTTACCCGATGGTGAACTCTACTGGACAGTTCGGTCCGTCGAGATGTCCGGCACTGCACGGAAGCCGCTCCCCATGCGTTTGTTGCTGCGCGTTCCCGACAACGCACTTAGGACCAAAGCAGAGCATCCATCGATCACTCCGCAGGGCAATCCTCTGCTCGAATGGAATGGCCTCGAGGGACAGCATCTCTATCGGATCACTATCAGCTCCGATCCGGAAGGCCAACAGCTCGTTCGACGTTACTTGACCAATGTGCCCCAGATCGACTTGCGCGCACTCAAAGGCAAACTCGATCCCGCACAAAGATATTACTGGTATGTCGAGGTTCTCGACCTCGAAGGACGCACAATCCTGACCGGACCGACGAATGCGCTCGCGTTTTCAAGCTTGTCGCAATCCCGAAACGTACGATCCCTCGCACGTCAAGTACTCCTGGTGCGAGCCTCGTATTCAGAGCCAATTTCCGCCTATCGCTCGACAGGGACGCCCACTCCGGCACCCGAGGAACTTAAATCCATCGCTACACGCATACCCGAGCCGGACTCGACTGCTTCCAATCCTAAAGCTCCGATCACAATCAACTTCTCAGCAGCGCCAAACGCGTTCGATCTCGCTGTCGAGGTAGACGGCACCGACGTCACTTCGCTGTGCGATGTCGCTGACACGAGGATTACATACACCCCAGCCATTCCGATCACAGACGGGGTCCATGCTGTCGTTGTCACCATCGGCTCGGATTCTTCTTCCTGGAAATTCACGATGAAGGCCGCCGCCGAACCAAAGAAAAAGCCTGAGTCAGAATCTGGCAAGGCAAAACCCCTGCAGATGCAAACTCAGATCGCGAGTAACACGCAGTGGGTTTCAGGTTCCGCCCCGGACATCAACACGGTTTCTGTATCCGAGCAACTGCAATATCAGAACGGCCCGTGGAAGGCGCAGATCAACGGCTCCGGACTGCTAAACAGTTTCCTCGGTCCGCAGTATCTACGCACCAGCCGCGGTTACTTCGACAACTACATTCTGAATGGTGGCTGGCAAAAGGGACGTTGGGGCCTGAACATCAGCTTCGGTGAAGTCGCCCCGTCTCTCTATCAGAATGCGCAGTTAGTGACGACAGCAGCGCCGCGGCAAGGTGTCGAGGCAGACCTCAAGACTCCCGCGGGAACTTTCGGTTTCTTCTCTAACACAGATGACGTCGGTTCCGGCAGCGGGTTCGGCTATGACTTTCATCAGCAGATCCGCGGGGCTAGCTGGGACCTTCCTCTGCCGAAGAAGTACCTCGAACTCCGCCTCATGTGGTTGAGCGCGCACGATGATACTCCTGCGCCTTCGTTCCAGACCAATATCAACGACCAGAGCTATCTCTTTAATGACCCTGTCTCGTCTCCAGGTGGTGGGGATCTGTATGGCGCGCTCCTGCAGGTTCATCTAGCCCAAAAATGGCTCTGGAGCAGTGAATATGCCTGGGGATACAACGATTCGACGATCTCGGGCGTGTTTACTCATCAATCCGGTCGCGCAGCCAGAACCTCCGTTTCTGGATCGTATGGACCGATGTCGATGGCCGTCGGTTATTTCGATGTCAGTCCCAACTTTGCCTCTCCGACCAACCCGAGCCTTTCTCCGAATAGCACGCCGGATCGACGAGGCCCGTCCGGAACGTTCGTCTTCACAACGAAAGCGGGAATTTTCAGTGTGAGCGACACCTACTTGCAGAGCAGCGTTCATCAGGCCGATTTTGCCGAACAAAATATGACGTCGGCGACGGAGAGCTGGTCGAGGAACCTGAACAAGCTGACCGTCCTATCCATCTCAGGCCACGAAACGTTCACGACCACGGGTAACATCCCTCCTGTAGTGCAGGCCATGCCGAGCGATCAGCGGCTTGCTCTCGAAGCTGATCAGCGCGATGGAGGATTCAATGTTGGCTTAACTCGCCAGCTTGGGAAAACGGCGTCTCTAACGCTCAGTGGCGCACGCGATTGGTTCCGCAACAACCTCGTTCAAGGCTCCAACACCATCACGACATCGGGAATCGTCGGAGCGAATTGGCTCGTGCGTCCGTATCTTCAGATCAATGGAAATGTAAGCTTGAACTGGTTTGCCGGTGCAGGCAGCACTGTCGGAACAACCCGCAGCTTCAGCGGATATCTTCAGCCCAGTCTGACGTGGAAACGCACAGGAATGCAGTTGCAACCACTGCTCTCCGTAAATCAATCGCGCACAATGCTGATCGGAGACGTCCTTGCCAACGACCTGCTATCACAGCAATACGGCGGGCGCTTGTCCTGGACGATGCCTCGCAAGCTGAAGTTCAGCACGCTCAGTTTCGACGGAGAATATGACGATCTGAAGAATCCGGTAGCTGCATTTCGTGAACAAGGCACGACCTTATATCTGTTGTGGACAGTAACGTGGGGTTACAAACACGAAATGTGAGAATCGGCGGTGACGCTATTCGTGCCGCAGTGCTTCGATCGGATTCAGTCGTGACGCGCGGAATGCCGGAATCATTCCGCTGATCAGGCCCACCGCTCCAAGAATCAATGTCGACGCAATCAGCGTCGCGGGAGCAATAATCAGGCGGATGTCGCCCGCTTCGCCATTCTTGGCAAAGGCGCTGTACAGTGTCAGTCTTCCGACGGAGAGTGCGACAACATACGCGAGAATCACTCCAAGCAGGCCGCCAATAAAGGTGATCGTCAGCGCCTCGGCCAGGAACTGGAATAGGATGTATCCGCGCCGGCACCCCAGCGCTTTCTGAACACCGATCTCGCGGGTACGCTGTGTCACCGATACCAGCATAATATTCATCAGCCCCACGCCGCCGATTCCGAGCGTCAAGGTTCCGATAAATCCCATCAGGATCTTCAGTCCGAGCGTGATGATCTCAAACTGATGCACCTGCATCATGATGTTGAAGACCCGCACTGCCTGGCGATCGGCCGAATTGAACTTATGCTGCGTGGCTAAGATCGTCCGCACCGCGGGCTCGATCTTCTCGTATTCGGGCGTCTGATAATTGAACCAGATCGAATCGAGATAATGCGTATCCTTCAGATCACTCATCGTTGTGAAAGGGATATAGACAACGCGGTTGATGTCATCATTCCCTTCCTGCATCTTCGCGCTCAGCACGCCGACAATTTCGAAACTCAGCCCATCCACCCGAATGTGCTCTCCCAAGGCATTGCGGCCTGAAAAGAGCTTGTCTTTCGCTTCCGAACCGATGACGGCTACGTGTGCGCGCTGGACCTGGTCCTCCATGTTGTAGAAGCGGCCTTGCCCCAGTTTCATGGAACGGATGTCCAGCACATTCGGATAGTTTCCGGTGACTGGGAACGAGAAAACGCGGGTGTCGTATTGCACGTTCGCTTGCTTTCCGACTTCCGGGGTGATGTGTGTGACCTGGGGAAGGTTCGTGGTGAGCGCGTCGACGTCTTCCTGCGTAAAGCGAACGTTGACACCGGATTTCTGCCCGCCGGCGCCCATCGAAGTCTTGCCGGGCACGACAATGCAGAGCTTGGTACCGAAATTCGCAAAAATGTTCGCGCAGGCCTGACCGAAGCCGTCGCCATAAGCCAGTAGCATCACGACCGTTGCAATGCCCCAAGCCATGCCCAGCATGGTCAGCGCGGTCCGGCGGCGGTTGAACCGCATCGCCGCGTAGGCTTCATGAAGCAAATCCTTCAGCATTGTGTTATTCCTGCCGCAAGGCTTCCACGGGCTGCAACATTGCCGCTCGCCGCGCTGGATAGAGCCCCGCAATCACTCCGGCCAGAGTCAGGCTGCCGATCGCGAGCACCGCCGACATTGGCACGAGTTTCGGCGGATCAAACCCTTGCGGGCCTTGCACTCCGCTCATCAACGACATCAAGCCACCGGCAAATGCCATTCCAAGCAGTCCGCTGCCCAGCGTCAACAGCAAACCTTCAAGAAAGAAGTGGAACAGGATGTTCCGATTGGTCGCACCCATCGCCTTGCGTAATCCGATTTCGCGCGTGCGCTCGCTGACGGCCACCAGCATTATGTTGATTACGCCGATCGCACCCAGCGCCAGCGTGACCATCCCGACTGCCCCCAGGAACATATTCATCACGTCGAAAATGGTGCCCACCATTTTCGATTCCTGGATGGAATCCCACTCGTCGAAAGCGTTGTCGTCGTTGCCGTCGAAACCGTGATTTCGCCCAACGATCTGATGGACCTCCGCTTGCGCGAGCTTATGCTCAGAGGTGATCCGCGGCTGGTATTCGATAAAGGATATTGAGTTCTGGTGATTTTCGCCCTTCAGCGGGAAATTGGTTCCCATGACCTGGAATGGAATGTAGCCGCGCATGTTCAGCCACATGTTGTCTCCGCGACCAAGGTGCGGGAGCGTTCCCACGACCTCGAATCGAAGACCGTTAAGCAGCACGAATGATCCTACGGCGGGCCGGCCAGGAAAAAGCGCTTTTAATAATTCGTTCCCTAGAACAATCACGTTCCGCCGCTGTTGCCCATCGAGATCGTTTAGCCAGCGACCGTCCTTGATCGGCAGGAAGCTGATCTCGTTCAAATTCGGCTCCGTGCCGAGGATTTCCCCGCTGGCGGTTGCGAACTCACTCACTTCCTTGAGATCGCCTCGCGAGATGATTGGAACAGCGTTCCGCACATTTCCAGCCTGCCGGATATCGAGGTAGTCCTGGTAGGTAAGCAGGTAGGAACGCGCCGAGTTCATATTTCCTGCAACTGTGGGCGCGCGCCCGGGGAACAGGAACATGATGTCCTTCCCAAACTCTGCCATTTCCCGTTTATTACCCGAGCGGAACCCTTCCCCAACGCCGACGAGAAGCAACAGCGAACCAACGCCCCATGCGATGCCGAACATGGTGAGAAACGAGCGCAGCTTATGCGCCCACAGATTGCGAAAGATCTGCCCGAGGAGGTCCCAGAACGTCCGCGTCATCGCCTCACCTTTTGTACTGTTCCCCTTAGATGCAAACTGAGCCCGATTGCGCGAGCCAGGCACAACAATTGATACGCGAACCGTACCCTGAAAGTTCCCATGCGTGGGTACACTTCACCCTAATTGTCTGTTCTGGGATTTAGACGGACGAAACTCGAAATGGCAACCAGGCCCGGCTCGCAGAACGCAGCCCAGCATCGTGGATTCAACAACATAGCAGAACTTGCCGTGAGTTAGCTCGTAAGTGCGCCTAGAACCTTCCCAACTTCACACGCACGACAGATGGATCGTCCGAATGAAATTGAAGTCCCCGGTCTGTTTCGTCACCATTCCACAATCGAACGGGTTTCCAGACGCCGTTCTGGTATGACCCTTCTTCAGCAGACAAGATTTGCGCGCGCATGCCCGGAAGATGACCAGGAAGATGAAAATTTACGGCTGCATCAATTCCCGTAACCAGGAATTCATCTGGTCCCATCTCGGCCACGAGCGCAACCCCATGTGCGTCGTTGGTTCCCGGAGGCCGGCGTCCATCGTATTGCGGATACCCATACGAGACGGTCGCCTGCCAACCCCCAAAATCCAGTTCCTGCTGCGCCTTGCCAGCCTCCTCCATCGAAGTTTTCAGTTTGCCTTCGAAATTAAGCTTCGCGATCTCGCGGGCCATCGGTGCGAGCAAGGCAAAATTTCGCGCATGTCCTGCGGTGGAGCTGTCGCCCAGAATATTCCACCCTCGGGGGTCGACGCCGAATGGCGCTATGCCGATCGCCCCTTCTCCGAGTGCGAAAAAGTCGTAGCGCGCGAACGAATCCGACTTGGCAATTTCCGGAACGAGCAGAGGATTGTCCGGCCGATGGTAGGCTGCGATCACATCGCGAACGAATCCGGCATCATCCCCATAGATATCCGGCGCAATCGCCTTGATGGAAGGCGCGAGCGTGCGCCACAAACCAACCCAACGCTGCACCGCCCCTCCGCTCGGATACTGGATGCCCGGGATCGCCAACCGCCGTTCCGGTAATTCAGCCGGCGGATAGCTCAACCACACATTCATATAGAGAGGAATGTCAAACTCCGCTTTACCGGCGGTCGCGATTTCGTTCAGGTAGTGCGCTTGATGATAGAGCTGAAACAGTTCATCCGCATCGCCACGAAAGACATCGCTCCAGGTACCGGCTTGTTTGTGCGCGGCCGCCAGCATGTCGGCCGGAACCGCTCCGGCGAATTCCTTGTTTGCTTCCGCTGAAAAGTCGCGGGGGCTGCCGATAATTCCGGATTCATTTTCAACCTGCACCATCAAAACCGTGTGCTCAGTGGCATCGAGGGTTTTGAGATGCCGCATAAGCGCCACAAATGCGGCTTTGTCAGCTTCAAGATTGGACTTCGAACTCGCAGAAAGCACATCAATAGGTTCGCCATCCGCGCGGATCACCCGTGGGAACCGCCTCGTGTCCGTTTTGACCCACTCCGGAACGTAATGCATGTTGCCGTTCTTCCAGGTCCCGAACCACAAGAACACGACATGTAGATTGTGTTCTCTCGCTCCCTTCACAACGGCGTCAACGTTGTCCCAGTTAAATTTGCCTTCCTGCGTTTCGATCTGTTCCCAATAGACCGGTGCTTCAACCGTGTTCGCGTGGAGTTCTTCCAGCGACTTCCAGACTCTTGGCAGTTCCGATGGCCATGCGCTCGAATTGTGGACCTGTCCTCCAAGAATCAGGTAAGGCTCGCCATCGACAAGCAGTGCCCAGCGCCCATCTTTTTCCACGAATCTGGGTGCCTCCCCTGCGGAAGCAAGGGCGCTAGCCATACCGACGACGAATGCAAGCGCACCGATCTGTAGTACCGCAACACCCATTCGTCGAATGAAGAATCGCAATTGCATTACGCCTCCCCGGGTGCAGCTTCACTCACGCGAAATTCCACTCGCTGCGCTCCCAACCTGGGATGTGTTGCGGTCAGCCGCACGGTTCCAGCTTCCTCCTTCGCGCGAACCCAGATCGCGCCGGTCCCGCCGACCAGCGAGAACGGATTGTCGCCGATAATCTCGGCCGGGCCTTCAAGTTCAAATTTGATCGAATCATCCGCGAACGGGCGGATTGCTCCGAACTCATCGGTAACCCGCAGCACAACTCTCGTGGCATCGGCTCCATCGCCCATCAGAGTTGTGTCATCGGGAGTTACGGTAAATTTCGTATCGACTCCGCTTCCCGACATGCGCTTCTCAATGACTTTCTTGCCCTGGATGTAACCCTCCAGCTTCAGATCTCCCCAGCCATGTCGAAAACTGGATCCCATTTCCACCACAAAAGGCGGATACCGCAGATGCTGGAACTGCGTTCGATCCGGATCGGCCTCAGCCACCAGTTTGTTGTTGATATAGAACTTCAGGTGATCACAATTCGAACAGACCACTGCCTTCGAGAACCCAATCGACTCATCTCCGCGGGCCCAGTGAAACGCGGGCTCGAGCACGACCTCCTCAGCCGGGTCACATTGTGATTTGTAGAATCCTGCCGCCGGCTTCGGCTCGCGGAAAATGTCGGTCACGCCGTGATAGCAGATGCGGTCTCCCGATCCGAAGTTCGCATGTGTGTTGTAGTCGAAAGCGCACCAGCCGATACCGCCCGCGTACTGCGGGTTTGACGCCAGTTGGTCGTGAATCCGGGCGTGTCGCATCATGTGCTCGGTTAGGCGCTCCACGTTGTCGATCGTCTTCGTCGGATAGGTGTGACCAACAAACTCCGTATTTAAATAGCGAGGATGATTGGGCGGCTTCAGCGGAAACCCGAAGTCGTTCATCGTAAATACGTCTTCGATGAATTCTGACTCCTGAAAATAGCGGATTCCGCCCGTCTGCCGCGTGGGGTCGAGCTGGTGGGCAGCCGCATTGGTCCGGGTGTAGAAGTCGTGATCGTCGAGCGACTCATTAATACGCGTGCCCCACAGAATGATTGCAGGATGATTCCAGTCGCGGCGGACCATGCGGCGCACATTATCCACAGATATATCCTTCCACGCCTGATCGCCGATGTGTTGCCAGCCGGGAATTTCCTCAAGCACGAGCAATCCGACTTCGTCGCACGCATCCAGAAAATGTCGGGATTGCGGATAGTGCGATGTCCGGACGATATTGCAATGTAATTTGTTGCGGAGAATGTCGGCATCACGCCGCTGAGCACGCCCCGACATCGCCTGCCCTACGAACGGAAACGTCTGATGCCGGTCGAGGCCGCGCAGCTTGATGACCTTGCCGTTAAGCTCGAAACCGTGGTCCGTAAACTGCGCTTGCCGAAACCCGAAACGGCGAGAGTCTTCATCCAGAACCTGATTTCCTTGCAACAGTCGAACCCGTACGCTATAGAGATTGCGGTTCTCGAGATCCCACAACTTGACGCCGCTCACATCCGCGAGGTGGACAACATAAGAAGTTGGCTCGCTCTGGGTTTCACTCTTCTTGGTAGACGTAGTGGCCGGAATGCGCTGCGATGCCTTGGTTACCGAACGATTGCCGTCCAGCAATTCCACCTCGAGAGTTAGGTTTTTCGGCAAAGTCGGTGCGCTATCGAGAAAGCACTCCACATCCACCGTCGGCTTCCCGCCGAGGACGTCTTTTGGACGCACAAAAATGTTCTCAATAGCGGTCTGCGGGACAATCCGCAAAGCAACTTCACGGTAGATACCGCCAAAGGTCAGATAGTCAATCTCATAACCGAAAGGTGGAATGTCAGGGCGTTCCGTTGAGTCCACGTCGACGGCAAGCAGGTTGTCGCCGTCCCAATCCAAATGGGGCGTCAGCTCGAAAGAGAAGGGCGTGTATCCACCTTTGTATTCGCCAAGCCGTGTGCCGTTAATCCACACGGTTGACGCCGTCATTACTCCCTCAAAGTCGACGAAGACCCTCTTCCCTGCTGCGCTCTTCGGCACTTTGAACCGCCGCCGATACAGAGACACGAACTCATACTCTTTCTCATCGAATCCATGCCACGGCAACCGCTTGTTGGTGTGCGGGATCACGACTCGCTCAAAGCCGGAATCGTCAAAGTTCTTGTCATGTCCACCGTCAACCTGCTTTGAACTAAATCTCCATCCGCGATTAATAGGAAGTATTGTCCTGCCGCTGGGATTTGCATTGGCAGATTCTCCGAAGACAAGAGGCGAGAGATGTACTCCGGCTACGAGCGTTGCAGATGTAACGATAAAATCGCGTCGATCCATGATATGAGGCGGTCCTTTCGCGCGACTGTTCGCGCTATTCGAAATAAGAAAACGAGTATCTACACGATCCACGAAAGCAATTTATTCATGTCCAATCGTTCGTTCGATTCTGTCCCTCTTGGAACCGACGGTCCGATCACGACAGCCGAGTTGTGATCCTCAAACCAGGCCACGAACGCGGCCCTATCGGCACCCGGCAGCCTCTGCTGGTTCAGCCAGTTGTAATAAGCGCCCATGTCGGCATCCACCAGCGAGCCCAGCGGATCAAGTTCTAGATGTTCTCCCCCAGACGCCAACATTTCATTCATGGTTTTTTGCCGCTGCCTCGGCGCAAAGCGGACGACCAACGTGACCGGCTCAGCTCGTCGCAACGCTTCGCGCGCTGCCCATTGCGTGAAGCTTGTGCTGAAAATCTGTGTTCCCGATCCTTCCGTCAGGAGTCTGACCTGAAATCGATCCAGCACAGGATCACCCGTACTCTTCATCGCCAGATCGGAGGGCCGCCATCCAGCCATCAACGTTCGCAACATCTCTGGGCCCATGCCGGGCCTTTCGATCTCTGCATGCATATTTCGGAGAAGCACAGCACGGACGGGTTCCAGCCCGCCATACGAGACACACGTTAAGAGCGCATCATGTTCCGCCGGGTCTCCACCATCGATATACCAGTGCGCGTATCGTTCAGAATGCTCTTTCGCGCGCCCTGCTGCTGCATCGAGGAGAATACGAAGCCCATTCTCGGGATTGACCCGGCTGAAATACGCTCCGTGCGGCCGCAATTTCCGGAACAGCGGCCTATCGTACGATTCGACACCTTGACCGATAACCGCAATGCCAAGCCGCGGAATCATCGGCGCTTCGGCCGTCACGGCTTCATGCAGGCGGTCAGCATATTGGGTAGCTGCCAACCGGAATGCGTCCAGTTGGTGAGTCGTCCAAAGATGGTCCGACAGCTGCTCTATGAATTTCGCTGGTGAGTTCACCCAGTCAAAGCGTTCGAGCTCGGATGAGAGCTTGATCTTCACGAAACCATCTAGCCACTGCCTGCGTTCCTCTTGCGAGAGCCGCGCAAGATTTGCAACTTCCTTATCCAATGACCTGCGTTCCGCCGGAAATTTGTAATCGTAGTCGATGATTTCCCGCAGAAGTCCCGGCAAAAACGAAAGCGGCAATTCTCGAAAGACGCTGAGATTCTGCGTCACCAAGGCTTTCGCCTGCGGCGCGTAGGAATTGAACTGCTCGGCTTTGAGTTCGCTGGGCAGCATTACAGGATCTCGCCGATCGGCTTCCCCTCCGACTGGGAAGCCGAAAACTTCAAGATCGAGCCGATCGTCGGAACCAGGTCCACGGAATCAACCGCCCGATCATGGACCACGCCTTCGCGAATGCCCGGCCCTATCGCAATCAGCCAGGTGGTGCGCGAAAGCACATCTCCCGTGCGATGGTGCTGGAACCCATTTCCGCCCGGATCGGTATCAGCGTCCCGCCCGAAATCGGGCAGAATCAGCAGCGTCGTCTTGCCGGCATATTCGGGCTCGCTTTCAATCGCTTTCCATATCTCGGAGCAGAGGCGATCGGTTCGGCGGATTCCCTCGACGTAGAGCGAATACGTACCCGCGTGTGCGATGTCGATGTCGTGCATCGTGATCCACAACAAGCTTGGCGCTACCTGCCTCATCAGCCGCTTCGCAATGTAAACCGAGAGCTCGTCCGGGCTCGACAACGTGCGGGCGTGAGCTTTGAAGTCATCGACCGAAAGTTTGAGAAGCGTTTCAAGTTGCTGCAGCTCGAATTCGTTTCCGGCGAGATCGGGCGTGAAATACGGCGTCTCGTAGTTATCGCGGAGCAAGTGCTCGTAGTCTGCATGGCCTCTAGATATCGCAGCGGCCAGAAGATGTTTGGGCAGTATGACGCGCGCCCCCAGCCCCGCACCGTACGACCTGTGGTTGCTCTCTCCAATACGATTGAAGCCGTTACTCGGCGCCACCACCCACGTATCTGAAGATGGCCGCTTTCGTTCCTTTCGGTAGTATTCAAACGCAGTCGGATTCTCGGGAGGCAGCGACGCGAAGTTGTTGATGGTTTCGTAGGCCCCGGTAGCTAAACTGGCCGTCGCAACGTAGTGCCCCAAAATTCCCCGGTTGACCACCTGGGTGAAGAACGTGGCGCGAGGAATGAGATCGCGCAACATGTTCGGGACGTTCTCCTGGCCCTCGGGAGCGAACGTCTCCTGATCACGGGCGCCGCCGCCAAATGTAACGACCACCACTTTTCTCGATGCCGGGAGTGCGGCTGCGCGCGCCAAAGGCGACCGGGCTAACGTTGCCCCAAGGACGACGCCGGCAGCATCACGCAAAAAGTCACGCCGTGTGCCGGCAATCTGACTGCTCGTTGGCTCAGGGAGTGTCATGGCTTGCTCCCGCGGGCTCGGCGGACTTATCGCCCTTCTCGGAGACTACAAACTGCCGTATCTCAGCGCGCTGTTTGTCCAACTCCGCCAGATGTTGGGCACGCAGCTTCTGGTAGACCTGCAACTGCTGTTGCGCTTCATCTCGCTTGCCCAGATGCACGTAGGCCTGGCCCAGCCGATAGTGAGCATCCGCCAGATCCGAATTCAATCCCAGCGCTTGTTCGTATTGGGGAGCAGCATCGGAATACTTCTTCTGATCCGAGTACAAATTTCCCAACTGCAGGTGTGCTTCCGGGAACTTTGCATCAAGTTCGACAGCATTCTTTAGCAAGGATTCGATCTGGCTGAAGTCAACATTGGAATCCTGCGCTCGGCGTCCCTTCCAGAGGCTCATCGCGTAGTAGTACAGCGCATGCCCGTTCCGTGGCTGAAGCTCCGAAAAGCGCCGGAAACGTTGAATGACTTCATCCGCTTGCCCCGGAGAACTGTCGTACGCTTTAGAAAGAAAGTAGTAGCAACGCGCGTCGGATGGATCAAGGTCGGCAGCCTTAAGAAGAGCCTTCACGGCATCGTCATAGTTTCCGCGTGAATAGAACGCCATCCCCAGTCCAATCGCCAGCCGCGGAGATTTCGGATAGCGTTCCGCCGCTTCACTGAATATCTGTACGGCCGGATCCAGGGTCCGGTGCAGGAGCAATTCGCTCGCCCAGTCGAACAGGTTGCTTTCGCTTGGATCCATATGCGCCGCAGACTCATACTCGTGCTCGGCAGCGACAAAATTCCCGGACTTCTCTTCGATCTCTCCCAGCAGGTTGTGCAATTCCGCCGTGTTTTTCTGTGCGATAAGTTCTTTGACAACGATCTCGGCCCGGTTGTTCTTGCCGCTTTCCGCATATGCGAGCGCGAGATCGTATCCGTTGTCGTACGCGGTTGGCTTAATGCGGTGGGCCTTTTCGAGAAATGGAATCGCTTGAGCGATCTTTCCGCCCGCTACGTAGAATTCACCGAGGTTGTGATTCGTATCGTAATCCGCAGGTTCCAGCGCGAGAGCTTTCTTGAATTCGATCTCCGCCGGCGCGAGCTGATGGAGTCGAACGAGAGTGGTCGCAAGATTCGTCCGCGCGGCGGCAGAGTTCGGCTTCAATTGGACAGCGCTTCGAAGGTGCTCCGTCGCTTCCGCGTCTTTTCCTTCCGCGGAGTAAACCATCCCCATTAATTCTTGAATGTCAAAGTTCCGGGGATATTCATGCACAAGCTGCTCCAGCCGCAAAGCCGCCTCATCCAGACGATTGGAATCGTACAGCTGGACCGCTTCCTGAAACTTGCGCTGCAGTTGCTGTTCCTGTTGAGCCCCAACGCCGAGAGCCGCGCCACGCGCGAAAAGCATGAACAGGCAAAAAGACGTGATCCGGGAGGTCACAGCACCCGTATGTTAGCACCGTGTCTGAAATGAGCGGGTCCCGGCGCGCTCGCCCAAGAATCGCGCCGGGGCCCCGCTATTAGAAATACAACTTCAGGGCGAACTGGATCTCTCGCGGATCCAAAGGATTGTCGCGAGTCGACCCAATTTCGCCAAAGTTGGCATTGGTGAAATCAGTTGACCCGGAAACGGCGTTCACGCCGTTGCCTCCAAATCCGGGATAGTTGAAGTTGGGATGGTTCAATATGTTGAAGAGTTCGGCTCTGAACTCCAACCTGGTGCGTTCAGTCAAGTTGAAGTTCTTGAAAAGTGACAAGTCCCAGCGACTAAATCCAGGGCCCTCAATTTGCGAAGGCTGTTTTCCGCCCAGAAAACCTGCCGGAGTCGACTCCTGAATGCAATTCGTCGGAGTGGGCGTCGGGACTCCAAACTGGCATGGCTGAGCAAAGGCCGCGGCATTCAACATTGCCGGATTGCCGTCCGCATTGAAGTGAATCGATGATCTCGGATTTTGTCCGGGCAGCACGAACGAATAGCAACTGAGGTTTTGTGCAGTCCCAGATGGACAATCAATCTTGAACGGTTGACCGCCCTGGAGATTGACGACCCACTGCACTGCCCACCCACCCAGAACCGCGTTTGTCGCTCCTCCGGCATTCCCCATGAACTGCTTCCCTTTGCCAAACGGCAGTTCATAGCCGCCACTGAAATGCATTACGTTGCGGATGTCGAAGTTCGCCAAACCGTAGTCGGCGTGGATTCCGACGCCCGGAACGTAGGGAGCGCGATATCCGTTGCCGGCGAACCCGTTCAGCAAGTCCAACGCGTCCGATCGCACTTTCGAATACGTATACGCCAGCATGAAGCTGAGCCCCTTGGCGAATTTCTTTGAAACGTTCGTCTGCAAGCCGTGGTAATAGCTGCTACCCCAGTTCGCCGCATAGCTGGCGCCTTCGGCGAAATCGGGGAATTGCAATCCGCCTTGAGCTGCGGTAGGAACGACGTCGGTCGGCAACGCTTTTGTTAGTGTTGTGCCGGGCGCGAATAGAGCAGAAGGCTCATTCGATCCTGGGAACACCTCCAGATGCCGGCCAAGCGTTGTCACATATCCAGCCTGAACCGACAAGGTTGGCGTCAGCTCATACTGGACGGTGAAATTTCCACCCATCGAATAGGGGGTTTGATAGTTAAACTGAATCCCCCGGAGTTGCAGGCCTTGCGCGTTCACCAGTTGCGGAACCAGCGGAATGCACGCGAATCCAGTTTCCAGAGTCGCGCTGTTTGCAGTCGTAGACGATCCCGCAGGGCACGGCGAGCTGTACACCACCGGAGTCCAATCGTTCGGATGGTTGAAGTCGAAAGAGAACTGGAATGGATAATTCTCACCCAGGTTTGGAGAATACCCCCGGTTCTCAAATCCGTTGTAGAAGATGCCGAATCCGCCACGCGCCACCAATTTTGGCGTGACCTGATAGGCGAAGCCAAACCGTGGAGCGAAGTTTGACTTTTGCGAATTGCCCAGACCCTTGCCGTATCTGTTCGTTACCGCCAGATTGATATTGTCCAGCCCCAGCAGGCTGCCAAAGCTCGATGAGAACGTGCTCGGGTCTGCGTTCTTGCCCGCAGGGATGATATACATCGGCGAACCCGTTGGCGGACCAAACGGGACGAAGTTTGCTTGCTTCCCGTAGTGATCGTAGACCAATCCGAAGAAATCCCACCGCAGCCCAAGATTCAAGGTAAGGTTCTTGGAAACCTTCCAGTCATCTTGAATGTAGGTGCCCCAATAGTTCTTGCCGTTGTCACTCAGCGAGATATTCGACGCGTAGACTTGGCTCGGCCCACCCGCATAATCAACGAAACAGGGTGCCACACCGGGTGTCGGGCATCCGGTACCAAGGCTATTTGTGGTTGGCGTTAGCAGGAACTGAGCGCGCCCCGTCGTCGAATCACCGATATTCGGAATCTCCGTAAAAGCGCCATTGAAATCGAACTGGCCGCGCGACCACGGTGGCTGCAGTGTGGAGAACTTCACATGCTGCTGCTCGAATCCCATCTTGAAGGTGTGTTTCCCGTAGATTTTCGTGAAGTCGTCCGTCACCTGGATCGTCGAACTGACTTCGTCCGACGGCAGGAATGCATTCCCGCCAAGAGTCTGCAGCCCGCCAATGCTCAGCGCCGGAAGACCGCCGTTCTCCTTCTGCTGTGGTATGTCTTGTATGCCAAATTGCGACGGGATATCCGTCAGATCGCTGGCGGACGGAATGTTCCGCGTCGTATGCAGGTAATTCAAACCGACGCGCGCGACGTTGATCGTAGTCGGCGTAAATATGTGGTTCCACACCAACGCGCTGTGCTGTGAATTTGCCGTCTGATTCCCCTGGAAGAAGCCGCCGCCATCGGCAACGCCGCCGAAAATGCTGGGAATCAACTCGGGTTTGTCGTCATAGCTGAAGCTGAAATACACCTGATCTTTTTGAGAAGGATCGACATCCAGCCTCACGTCGAATTGTTTTTCGTTCTGGATGAGGACCGGTGAGTTGGCGTAATTGTTGACGACACCGGTGTTCGTCGGGTTCGGGTAGAGGTTCAATAGCGCAATCGCATTTTGATCCAGCCTGGTAGGATCCGTGATGATGTTCAGGCCCGGACACGATGTGAGGTCATACGCAGGACCACCACCGGTGCAGGTAGAGAAGCCGAAGGGATCACGAACATAACCCGATCCCGCCGCGCGGGTTGTTGCCGGGTCAAAAACGGTTCCTTTTGGAAAAATCCGGCCAAGTTGATCTGCAGTTTGAGTGCTTCCCACCTGGATCAGATCCTGCATGTTCGTGTAACCACTGCTTCGCTCAGCAGCCGTGGGCACTGATCCGATCTGTGGCTGCCCCTGACGGAGTCGCCAAATTTGCACGTCACCAAAGAAGAAAACTTTGTTTTTGATTACCGGACCGCCGATCGTACCTCCGAACTGATTCCATCGCAGCTCGCCTTTTTTCGCTGGTGTGCAAACACCCGCATTGCAGTTGTGTTCAAAAAAGTCTCTGG
>Ga0335079_10001982_pt1 | contig 23523 bp, 21 predicted proteins | sample Lox_Sample_33_FD_206719 | JGI IMG/M metagenome (GOLD analysis project Ga0335079, IMG submission 206719) | Soil microbial communities from Loxahatchee National Wildlife Refuge, Florida, United States - Lox_Sample_3.3 | ecosystem: Environmental > Terrestrial > Soil > Wetlands | place: USA... | reverse complement strand
TCGGCAGTGCGTTGCTGTTCTTCATCGTGCGGGGCGTGAACCGGGCATTACTTCAAACGGTAACGGAGTTGAGTGACGGGGCCGATCAGGTGTCCGCCGCGGCCACGCAGGTCTCCTCCTCGAGTCAGTCTCTAGCGCAGGGATCTTCCGAACAGGCCGCATCCATCCAACAGACCTCGGCATCGAGTGAAGAGATCAACTCCATGTCACGCAAGAACGCGGAAAATTCCCGCGTGGCCGCGGAAAGCATGGGCGAGGCCTCCCAGCGAGTCGACGAAGCCAACCGGAACCTGGCGCAGATGGTGGTGTCGATGAACGAGATCAACGCCTCCAGCGACAAGATCTCGAAGATCATCAAAGTCATCGATGAGATTGCTTTCCAGACCAATATCCTGGCCCTCAACGCCGCGGTGGAAGCGGCACGGGCGGGCGAGGCGGGCATGGGATTTGCGGTGGTGGCGGACGAAGTCCGGAATCTGGCGCAGCGCTGCGCCCAGGCGGCCAAGGACACGGCCGCTCTGATCGAAGAGTCCATCAGCAAATCGACGGACGGCAAGACCAAGCTGGACCAGGTGGCGACTGCCGTGCGCTCGATTACCGATGTGGCCAACAAGGTGCGGACCTTGGTGGACGAAGTGAAGCTGGGGAGCGAGGAACAGGCGCGCGGGATCGAGCAGGTCGCCAAGGCCATCACGCAAATGGAGAAAGTAACCCAGACCACGGCCGCCAATGCGGAGGAAAGCGCCTCCGCCAGCGAGGAATTGAGCGCGCAGTCGGACACGCTGCGGTCTGTCGTCGCGCGGCTGAGCGGCATGGTGGGTGGCGGATCAAAAGGCGCGAGCCGCGCCGTCCCCGACCAGAGGCGGCCGGCGCCGCAGCAACGGGCCGCAGGGGTACGGGGTAGCCACGACCCGGCCTCGGGGTTAGGGATTTGGCACGGCGCAGCATCGCCGATGCAGGCTGCGGGCGATCGCAGCGGGAACGAACCCGCTCTGGCCGCCGTGCATGCGGACAAGAGCGCGTTTCCGCTGGACGAAGACTTCAAGGAGTTCTAAGAAGTGGCTCAGCAGCCGCACGGGTCGTGCAGGCGGCCTATCCTGCCGCGCAAGCACTGGCGAGCCAGAAGGTCGTCAAACCCGGATCCTGCCACGGCAAGGGACTAGGAGGCGACAGGGGCGGTATGTGGCTGACGGCGATGCTCATGATTCTGGGAGCGGGTGCGGAGGCTGTCGTTTTCCTCACCCTCCTTCGCCGCGAGCGGGCCCAGCGCCGTCTTGCCGAGCGCGCCAGCGTGGAGAATCACGCCCGCCTGGTCGAGATGCAGGAACTCGCGCGGATCGGCAACTGGGAGTTCGACCTGGTCCACGATCAGATTCGCTGGTCGGCGGAGACGTTTCGTATCTTCGGACTTCGGCCTGGCTCCCAGGAACCCGATTTTGCGGACCTGCTGCTGGCGATTGACGAGGAGGACCGGCCGGCTTTCGACCGGGCGATCCAACTGGCCATCGCGGAAAGGCAGCCGTACCGGCTGGACCTGCGCATTCACACACCGCAAGGAACCCAGAAGTTCATTCATGCACAGGGCTCGGCTGTGCACGATATCCCTGGAGAGGCCGTGCGACTGATCGGAACCATTCTGGACATTACGGAGCGCAAGAGAGAGGAGAACAAGCTCGCCACTGCGGCCACGCACGATCCATTGACGGGGTTATCCAACCGGAGGCATGGTTCGGCAGCGCTGGAACAGGCGATTCGTGACGCGCGCGAAACCGCAACGCCTCTGGCGCTGTGCCTTTGCGATATCGATAGATTCAAACAGATCAACGATTCCCATGGGCACAGCGCGGGCGACCACGTCGTGCAGGCGGTGGCACAGTGCCTGGTGGCAGGAATCCGTCGAGGTGACCTGGCAACCCGGTGGGGTGGCGACGAGTTCTGTCTGTTGTTTCCGGGAGCCAGCGCTCAGGATGCCTCCGTGTCGGTCGAGCGGATCCGGCGGAGGCTGGAGTCGCTCACGTTTAGCGCCTGCGATGGGAGCGGGTATGGCGCCACGGCGACCTTCGGGATCGCCGAGCTGATGCCCGGAATGCGTAGCGAAAGCCTGCTGGAGGCAGCCGATCAGGCCCTTTATTCTGCCAAGCAACAGGGCCGAAATCGCCTGGCCTGCGCCCGTTCCACCCCGCAGCACTCCGCACCCGCCGCTCCGGCGCGCGAGGAACCAGCCTGCCATTCGCGCACCGGGCGGCCTGTGGCCGAGTTCGGCACGCCGTCCCCGCAGACACCCGAATCTTCGGCAACGCTGCCCTAAGGCTCCGTGACAACTCCTCCGATGGATAGAGGTGAACATTAGTTGGAGCTCCGCGTCCCTGTTCGCTTGGGTGCACCAGTCCTCGGTGAAGCGGGAGCGCGCGGGCCGGCCCCTAAGTGAGAGCTAAAAATGTCCGACACGCGACAAGATGAGCTGGAAGGGACTCCCATATTACGCGAGATGCTGGATGGTCTGGCATCGCAGCTGGTCCTGAGCGACGGCAGCTGCCCAGACGCATGGCTCGAGCAGATCGGGAGTCTTCTCGCTCGCATCTCGGCCATGGCCGAGCTGAGTGGCCGGCCGGACATGCGCACGGCGAGCGCGGCGCTCGAACAACAGACCGCCCGGGCACGGCGCGGCGAGGGGGACCGGAGCGCCCTGGAACCGGCGCTTTACACCGGCCTGGCACAGCTCCAGGAAGCGCTCGACCGTGCGGTTAGCGTGCCCAACGAAACAGAGAAAGCGCCGGCGGCACCGGCGCGATCCGTTCTCCTGTCGCAAGATCGCGAGCTGGTATCCGAGTTCATTCTGGAGGCGAGAGAGCACCTGGCCGGTATCGAAGCGCAGCTGCTCGCCCTGGAGCAGGCACCCGGCGACCTGGCGCCCATCCACTCGATCTTCCGGGGTTTCCACACGATCAAGGGGGTGGCGGGATTTCTGGAATTCTCCGCTATCCAAGAAGTCTCGCACGAGGTCGAGACGCTGCTGGACCTCGCGCGGAATGGGCGCCTGGCGGTGACGCCGGCCGTCATTGACGCGGTGCTGGCCGGCTCGGATTACCTGAGCGGTGAAATCGGACGGGTGGAGCGCGAGATGAACGGCGCGGGCGTCACAGCGGCCCATGAGAATCAAGCGCTTTTGGAAACGATTCGCGCGTTGATGCGCGAGCCCGTCATCGACGCCAGTGCGGAGCCAACCCCGCCGTCGGGCAGCGCGGATCTGGGGAACCTTTCACGAGCGGTGCGGGGTGCCGAGATGCCCGCCGCGGAGAGCGAAGGCCGGCCTCCGGCGCCCGACGGCAGAAGTGAGAAGAAGCCCGCTGGGGGAGCGGTCAAAGTGGATACCGCCAAGCTCGACTATCTGGTGGACATGGTGGGCGAAATGGTGATCGCCGACTCCATGCTGCGGCACAACCCGGAGCTGGCGATGCTCACGAGCACGGGCGTGCTGCGCACGCTGACGCAGCTCGGGCGCATGACCAGTGAAGTGCAAAAGACCGCCATGTCCATGCGCATGGTCACCATCGGCCAATTGTTTCAGAAAATGGCCCGGCTGGTGCGCGACCTCTCGCGCAAGCACGGCAAACAGGTGGAACTCGACACCTTTGGCGAGGATACGGAGCTCGATCGCAACATTGTCGAGGAGCTAGGCGATCCGCTCATGCACATGGTGCGCAATGCCATCGATCACGGAATTGAGAGCGCCGAAGGCCGCCAGGCGGCCGGCAAGCCCGCGGCCGCCCGGGTCACATTGCGTGCGGCGCATCGCGGCGGCCACATTTGTCTTGAGGTATCCGATGACGGCCGTGGGCTCGACAAAGACAAGATCCTGGCCAAGGCGCGGGAAAAGGGGCTGATCCAGAGCGCGGACCACCTGTCGGATAGCGAGATTTTCAATCTCATTTTCGAACCAGGTTTCTCCACAGCGGCCCAGGTGACCGACACGTCCGGCCGCGGTGTAGGCATGGATGTGGTCCGCAACAAAATCCAGCAACTGCGCGGCCGTGTGGAGATTCAGTCGATTCCTGGCCGCGGGAGCACCTTTGTGTTGAAGTTGCCGCTCACCCTGGCCATCATCGATGGCCTGGTGGTGGGGGTGGGCAAGGAGCGCTACATTGTGCCGGTGTTCGCGGTGAAGGAAATGCTGCGGCCGGCGGAGAACACGATCTCCACCGTCGAGAACCGGGACGAAATGGCCCTGGTCCGCGGGCGGCTCTATCCCGTGGTCCGGCTGTCCCGCCGCTTTCACGTAGTGCCTCGTTCCGAACAGCCTACCCAGAGCGTGCTTATTATCGCCGAAAGCGCCGGAAAGGACTTCTGCTTGATGGTGGACGAAGTAATCGGCAAGCAGGAGGTGGTCATCAAGAGCCTGGGCGAAACCATGAAGCGTGTGCAGGGGGTGGCGGGTGGCGCCATCCTCGGTGACGGGCGGGTGGGGCTGATCCTGGACATGGAGGGCGTCTACGAAAGGAATGCGCATGCCTAGTTCCTCCGCGCCATGGCACCAACAGCCCGTGCAACCGCTGACGCAGCACGAATTCGACAATATCAGCCAACTGGCTTATGAAAAATTCGGCTTAGAACTCAAAGGCGAAAAGCGGGAACTGGTTTCAGCCCGTTTGGGCAAGAAGGTGCGGACACTGGGTTGCGGGTCCTTCCAAGAGTATTACGAGCACGTCGTCGAGGACCGGACCGGAGAAGCGCTGATTGAGCTGATTGACGCGCTTACCACCAACTTCACCAGCTTCATGCGCGAGCCATCGCACTTTGAGTTCCTGCGTCAGGAGGCGATGTCCGGGTGGCTGGCGCGCGATCGCGTGCGCATCTGGAGCACCGCCTGCTCGACCGGCGAAGAACCTTACACGCTCGCCTTTTCCCTGCTGGATGTGCTCGGCGCCGCCAAGCGTCCGTGCCTGCAGATCGTGGCCAGCGATATTTCATCGCGTGCGCTTCAGGAAGCCCGGCGCGGCATCTACACCGCCACCCGCCTCGAGAACCTGCCGCCGGGCTGGCTGCGAGCCTTCTTTCTGAAGGGCGAAGGGAAATGGAAAGGGTGCTACCGCGTCAAACCTGAGGTCGCCGGCATGATCGAGTTCCGGCGGCTCAATCTGATTGAACCCGTCTCAAGCTCCGAACCGTTTGCCGCGATCCTCTGTCGGAATGTGATGATCTATTTCAACAAGGCGACGCAGCAAACGCTGGTCCAGCGGCTGGCCAGCCAGCTCGAGCCGGGCGGTTACCTGCTCATCGGGCATTCGGAAAGTCTCACCGGCATCGATCATCCTCTCACCTATGTGCGTCCCACCATCTATCGCCGGGGGCGCGCATGAGCTCGGTGGTGGTGGGAGTAGCGGATTGCCAAGTCAGCAAAGATACCGAGAGCACGCTGATCACCTACGCCCTCGGCTCGTGCATCGCCATCGCCATTCACGACGCGGTTGCGGGCGTAGGCGGGTTGTTGCATTTCATGCTGCCGGAGTCGTCCATCGATCGGACGAAGGCCGCCAGCAACCCTTACATGTTCGCCGATACCGGCATTCCCATGCTGTTTCGGAACGCCTATGAACACGGCGCCGAGAAACGCCGGCTCACGGTACGGCTGGCGGGTGGAGCGCAAGTGATGGATGACAACGGGGTTTTCAACATCGGGAAACGGAACTACCTGGCGGTGCGAAAAATCCTCTGGAAAGCCGGGGTTCTGGTTCACGGGGAGGCCGTTGGCGGGGACAGTTCGCGTACGGTCCGGCTAGAGGTGGGAAGCGGCAAATTCTGGCTGCGATCGGGCGGACAGCCGGAGCAGGAAATGCCAGTGGCCCGCGCCAACTGGAAAGGAGTTACAGATGGCATACCGCGTCATGATCGTGGATGACTCGCGGTCCATGCGGGCCTTCGTGCGGCGCGTCATGGACTTGTCAGGATTTGAAGTGGAGTCCTGCGACTACGCCGCCAACGGCGCCGAAGCGCTGGCGCTATTGAACCAGCAACCCGTGGACATCATTTTGACCGACATCAACATGCCGGAAATGAATGGCGAAGATTTCGTGCGCCAGCTCGCGCAGGTGGACGGGCTCCGCTCCATACCCGTGGTAGTGATCTCGACCGACGCCACCGAGAATCGCATCCGGCGCATGCTCGAACTAGGGGCCAAGGGTTATGTGGTCAAGCCGTTCTCGCCGGAGGCCCTGCGCGCCGAGCTGGAGCGCGTCCTGGAGTTGGAGAATGCCTGAGACCCCGATTGCCGAAGCTCTCTTCGCCGCCGCCGGCGATGTTCTCGAAACCATGTTTTTCAGCCCGGTGGTAGGCGAGGCTACGCCGGAAGCCCCTCCATCGGAGCCCGCGTTGACGGCGCGCCTCAGCTTTTCCGGCGGACGGTCGGGCTCGTTCGCCGTGCGGGTGTCGGCGGGGGCGGCCGACACCATCACCGCCAACTTCTTGGGCGAAGAAATCGACGTCCCTGAGCCGGGCCAGGTTCGCGATGTGATTTGCGAACTGGCCAACATGATCTGCGGCAGCGTGCTCAGCCGCCTGGATCGCGAGGCGCATTTCGATCTGCAACATCCCGAAGTGGTGGAAACCTGCGGCGCGTCCCCGCCGGGAGCCGTGTGCCGCATCTTTGATTTAGAAAACGGGCAGGTAGCGCTGTGCCTGCAATTGGATCCCGCCGCATGAGCCCCGCTCGCCCGATTCGCGCCCTGATCGTCGACGACTCGGCTATCGTGCGCAAGATTCTGACTGAGGCGCTCACCGGCGAGCCGGATATTGAAGTTGTGGGCACCGCACCGGATCCGTATGTAGCGCGAGACAAGATTCTGGCTCTGAACCCGGACGTGCTTACGCTGGACATCGAAATGCCACGCATGGACGGCTTGACGTTCCTACGGAAGCTGATGGAATACCACCCCATGCCTGTCATCGTCATCAGCTCGCTCGGTCAATCGTCCTGCCAGGCTGCCCTGGAGGCTTTGCAGTTGGGCGCCGTGGAGGTTCTGGCTAAGCCCGGCGGGCCGTATTCGGTGGGTGAACTGCGTCTGGCCTTGGCCAACAAGATTCGCGCGGCGGCTGCCGCCCGCCTGCGGACCCGCCCGCCATCGCCCTCGGGAGTCTCGCCCGACGCCCTCCAACCCGTGCTCCCGGGATCAGTCCGGCAGAACGGATTCGACCTCACCAAGGTGATTGCCATAGGCGCTTCAACCGGCGGCACCGAAGCCATCGCCGAGGTGCTCTCGCACATCCCCGACCATTGCCCGGGAATCGTGATCACGCAGCACATCCCGGCGAATTTCTCGCGGGCTTTTGCCGAACGGCTGGACCGCATTTGCCCCCTGGCGGTGAAGGAAGCGGCCGATGGAGACCAGCTAACGCCCGGTCTGGCCCTGGTGGCTCCAGGCAATTTTCACATGCTGCTGCGCAAACGGCCCGGCGGATATTTCGTATCCGTGAAAGACGGCCCACGCGTCTGTTACCAAAAGCCGTCAGTGGATGTGATGTTCCGATCCGTGGCGGAAGCGGCCAGTTCAAACGCCGTGGGCGTCCTGCTGACCGGTATGGGAGCCGACGGAGCGGCTGGCATGCTGCAGATGAAGCAGGCCGGAGCGCAGACCATCGCGCAGGACGAGGCTTCCTGCGTGGTTTTTGGCATGCCTAGAGAAGCCATCCGGCTGGGGGCGGCGGATCACGTGCAGCCGCTGGCGAATATCCCCGGCGCGATTCTATCCGCGGTGCGCTCTTAGGTCTCGCGCACCCCGACTAGCCCGTGCCTTAGGTCGCTCACTGAGTTCGTCGCGATGTGGCGGCAGTCTTGAGAGGGGCGGTCCTTTGAAAGCGGAGACTGGGCCCATGGGATGGCCGGGAACGGGTTCAGCGGCCGCGCGAAACGGGAGGGCGCGCTTGGCTGCGCGAACGTCCGACCACGCAAGCCCGTGTTGCAAAACGAACTTGCCTGCTGAGGAAGCAGCTCGAGTAGCTTACTTCCTCCAGCAGGGCTGAGAATCGGATTCGAGAGTTTGGCCAGTGCCCATGCGGCGCAATCTAGCTGGCCGACGAATTGGCAGCCGCCAGCCGGCTGTTGGTCGCACTCCAGATACCGCTGACACTGCCTCCAGCGCTGATAAACAGCGCGGCCGAAGCCAGACATACAAAAGCCAGCAGCAGCGTGTACTCGATCAAGTCCTGACCTTGTTCGTCTTGGATGAAACGGCTAAGAAACGTCTTCATGTTGATACCTCCTGGGGCTTACATCTCAAATATTCCGTTTATCATGGCCCCACATACCCGCGACGTCAATGTTGTATTTGGAGAACGACGGTTCTGGTGGGAACCTCCTTTCTTTTCAGAGTCTGTACCCCCGGAAGTGAGTTGCCAATCAGATACTCTCTCTGGGAGAACACTTGAAGCGACAGGCAGGTGGATTGGTCCTCCAATCCAGCTGAGGCTAAATGAGTCCGAAAAAGAGAAAGGAGATTGCGAGGCCGGCCACAGGAATACTAGGATCGATTCAGCATCAAAGAGCGAGCATGCGCCGCGTGCAGAATCATGCCGCCGCACGCAACCGTGGCCGTTGTCATGGCGCTGAGGACACTCGGGTCAGAGGACATCCTCACGCTGCAAGCGGGCGGCGGAGTACTCATTTCGACGCCATTGACAACGCTTGTGAGGAGGAGCAAGATGAACTCGGGAAGCTGCAAAGGGATGCTTCCTTGGAATTGCCGCTGTGCGGCGGGGAGGTGGCGTATAGAACCTTGCCAGCATGAGGGCGGTTGCACCTGATTCTCGAAGGCAGGCTTCAAGAAGACTGACGAACGATCTGATTGGCGCGCGTGGATGAAATGGCCGCCGCGCAAATAGCGCTTTTAAGCTGCTGACGATCGTCGACGATGGGCTTCAAGTCCGGGTGGAAGAATCAGGTGGACCGCCCTTTCACATATCTGTTGTGCCCGCGCTCGGCCCCCCCAAAAATCCCAACTTAGCCAGTGCTCGAACGGTATAATCGATTATGCCCACTTCAAAGGATGTGCGCCCGCTTACCAGCGAGCAGTCCGTTCAGCTCCGTCATGATCTCACGCTTGTTGAGGAGCGGCTTCAGGACATCGCAATTTTGATGCGCGTCTGCTACGGCGAGGACAGCCAGGCGGTGATTCGGGCAGACGAAACTGCCGCCGCTCTGCAGCGGCTGAAATGGGAGTTGGAAAGAATGCAGGTGCGGAGACAGGCAGCGGGCTCCTTCTAAAGGGACGCTCCTGGCCGTGCGCAGCAGCCGCAAAGGCTGCTATCTGCCTGTAACCGGCTGCGCGGCCACTTCGTCGCTGGTCTTTGATCGTTCTTCGAGCGTGGATCGTCCTGGGGGCGCTGACCGCGGTTGCACTCACCGCGGATTTCACGTTTGAGCTCCCACCCGTCCCGGTTTCCCTGAATCTCGCTGGCCAGACTGTCGCACTCACAATCTCCGGCAATATTTCCGCGGCCGCCGCAAGAAGCGGGGAGGGCGAGCGCTCCTTCCAACTCAACCTGCGCGGGGACCTCGCCGACCTTCAGAACCACATGACTCCCCTGCTGCAGGCGGAGCTCAATCAGTCCAATCGCTGCGGAGAACGAATCGCCATCGAGCAGGCGGCGCTGGCGCCAGCCGCGCCCACGGGTCGCCTGACCGTTCGATTGCATTTCGAAAAATGGGTCTGTTTCAAGGCATTCGGCAAGCAGAATGCGAAGAGACTGCTGGGCGGCAACGGAACGGTGCAAGTGATTCTCACGCCACGGGTGGAGAACGGCAAATCGGTGCGTCTCGAGGCGGAAATTGGCAGCATCGATGCCGATGGTCCGCTCAGGGAAGTGCTGCGTTCCGGATCGGCAGGCGCCACCGTGCGGACAAGATGCGCGAAGCACTGCTGAAGACGATTCAGAAGTCGGCGGACCTGGAGGCTGTGGTTCCAGCGCAGGCGCGGCCCTTCGTCACGATTCAGTCGGCCGCATTCGCCGATGGAGGAAGCGGACGACTGGCGCTAAACCTGGCCGGGCGATTACTGATCCCGGGGTCGCAGGTTTCTACGGTGCTGGATCAGTTCCGCAATCACCGATAATGGCGTGGATCAGTTCGCCCTCTGCTTCAGGCCGTCGAGCTCGCGACTGCACTGCAGGGCCCGGGGGGCCATCCTGCACGCCGCTTCGAGGTGCGCGCGCGCCTCGTCGAGGAGCCCCAAATGCTTGTCCGCAAGGCCCAGCCCGAACTGCGACGGATAGTCGTCGGGTGCGGAAGCCACTACCTGTTCAAAGCTCGCGCGGGCCTTGCTGTACTGGTGGAGGTCGAGGTAGCAGGCGCCCAGGTCGCGGCGTGCCAGCGTATTGGTGGCGTCCTGCGCGAGAACCTGACGGAGAAGGGCGACGGCCGCGCCCAGATGCCGGTCCGCGACGGTGGCGATCGCCTTCTCGTAGAGGCGGTACTCCGGCAGACGGTCCTTGGGATCGGCTCCCGCGTCTGCCGTTCGCGCGCGCGGCCCTGAAGCCAGATAGCCGAGCGAGGCGAGAAATTTCTCCGTCTGCGGTGTGGCTTCGGCCGGCTGTGTGCCAGTGTGCCGCGCATAACGCGCCAGCATCTTTGCGAGTTCGGCGTGAAGGGTGCGCGCCTTGCTGGGATTTTCGCCGGCGATGTTGATCCGTTCGTCCGGGTCGTTTTCCAGGTCGTACAGTTCCGGCCGCGGCGCCTCGATGTATTTGTATCCGTCCAGGCGCATGCTGCGGAGAGGCGCCCATCCGAACGAATCGTGCGTGTGCAAGCTCTCGCTGTAGACAGCCGACGCCGCGCCGCCCAGCAGGCTGGTCCCTTCGAAAGACGCCGGCTCGGGCACGCGCAGGAAGTCGAGAACCGTGGGCGCGACATCGATCAGTCCGGCGGGCCTTTGGACGCGAGCCGGCTGGCCGGTGAAGCCCGCGGGCCAATGAAAGATGAGCGGCACGTGGAGCGTGCTCTGGTAAATGAAATATCCATGGCTGGATTCGCCGTGGTCGCCGAGTCCCTCTCCGTGGTCCGACAGTAGGATGGCAAGCGACCTGTCCCAACAGCCGCTCTGCACCAGTGCGCCTTTCAACTTGCCGATAAGGTCATCCTCGTATTCGAGCTGCGCATCGTAGCGCGAGAGGCCTTTCCGGTGTGCCGTCGCCTCTGGAACACTATAGGGCGTATGCAGGTCGAAGAGATGAATGAAAACGAAAACAGGCTGATCGCGGTTGGCGCTCATCCAGCGCAGCGCGGCATGCACCACCAAGGCGCCATCGCGGCGGTCCCGCACCGAGTACGGAGTCCCCCCCGTGCCCCCAAAAAACATATCGCCGGAAATAGGAGAGAAGGCCTCGAAATTGAAAGGGCTGTCATAGGTGTCGAAACCCCGGTCGAGGCCCATTTGGCGTTCCAGGAAGACGCTGCCGATGAACGCCGCGGTCTTGTAACCACGGGACCTGAGGATGGCGGCCAGAGTAACGGCGCTCGGAGGAACCGGCTCGGCGTTCTCCTGGATCCCGTTCTCGAATGGGTAAGTCGACGTGAATAGCGACGTGTGCGAAGGCAGGGTCAGCGGCGTCTGGCAGGCGATATTGGCGAAAAGCGTGCCGCCCTGCGCGAACGAGTCGATATTGGGTGTGGCGATGCGGCGGTAGCCATAGGCGCCTACGTGGTCGGCACGAAGTGTGTCGATAGAAATCAGAATCACGGGTGGGAGCCGGCGTTCGTCCGGCGTGGCCGCCGAGAGCCCAACGGCGCTCGCAAACCACAGGGCGCCAGCAGCCCCGAAAAGAAACGCGACGATCCGGCCGCGCATCATGGCAAAACTACGAAAGTAGCGCGCGGAAATGCGAACTTCCGCCCGATCTCATCCACTACGTTGATCTGCGCCGTGTATGTGCCGGGATTGAACTTCGCCAGAGGAAGCTGAAACTGCAGGGGGAGGACGCTGGGCCGATTGGCCGCGAGCGTTGTGCCCTGAATCATGTTCGACTCAAAGGCCTTTCTGCCGGACCGAAAAAGGGCCAACTCGGCCGTGACATTCGCCGTCTTGCGGCCGGCGTTTACGATGGCATCGTAAACCTCCAGGTAGACGTACAGATTCTGGTCTTTGCGGAAGACGTGCGTGACGCTGGGGACCAGCTTCTCGCCGTTCTGCACCAGTGGATGATGGGCCAGCTCCTTCTTGTTCTTATCGGCGGCGCCGACGATCCCCGAGACCGGTTCCCGCTGGGACGACCAGATGATGGAGCTAAGGCGCACCGTCTTGGTTTGCGCATTGAGATCGGGTACTGAGAATTTTGTTTCGAATGTGCCCATCTTTCCGCTCAGATTCTCGCGCGCCAGAAACCGCAGAGAATAGTCGCCGGGCGCGAGCGTAAGGCCTGTGTCGTACTGGAAGCTGCGCCGCTCAAGTTGCGACGCGTTCGCTTCGCCAAGCTTGGCTGTGATCCCGTCGCGTACGGCGGTCACCAGCCGGCCGCTCTTGTCGCGAACCTGGCCGATGAAATCCAATTCCACCGATTCCCGGTCACCCTTCTTCGCCAGATTGATCGCGGATCCCGGGATTTTGACGGAAATCGGCACGAAGTAACGGTCCTTGCCGATGCGGAAGTGATCGATCTCGATGGCCAGCGGCAATTCGCTGACTGGATCGCCCAGCATCAGGGCATCCTGAAGCTGCCGCTCCTTGTCTGCGGAAGTGAATTTGGCGAACAGTTTGTCGGAGTAGTAACCGTCGCGGTGGTCCAGTTTCACTTGCAGCGCTTTGTCGTTAACCTTCACCTGGATGCGCCGGTATTTACCGTCTTTGGCGTTGTTGGTGCTGTAGTAGCCGATGATGTAGTACGAGTTGATGTCCCTCTGCGCGTGGACGATTCCCAGGCTGAGATCATTGTTGTCGAGCAACGCCTGGCCTCCGGTATCGGCTGCCAGTGTGACTAAAGTCTCCTGCTGGTTATTCCGCGCGTCCACGCGGCCGCGCTGGTGCGTGCCGGTGAAGACTCCGGTTCCCCTCGGCGAGGCCACGCTGGCATCTCCGGAAGGCGCCTCTGCCACCAGTCCCGTCGCATCCACGGGGTAGAACGCAACGTTGGCGCGAACCGCTGCATTGACTGTAGCGCGAAGCTGCGATTGATTCTCGACACCCGTCTTGGGAATGCCGCTCGAAAAATACACGAGCGCCTTCTTTTCCGGGAACACCGCGAGTTTGCGCGCGGCCGATTCCAGCGCGGCTAGCTTCTGGTCGGTGTTGAAGATATTGAATTCGGTTTCGTCGGCGACGAAGGAACCGGTGTCATCGCCCTCCGCGGCTGTTCCCGTGTCTCCCAACCCGGCCATTTCACTGGCTGCGCCCACCTGAAATCTCTTGATATCGGCGATGAGGCGCTCGCGGTTGTCGGTAAAGTCCTCGATGGTCTTGATCTCGGCGCCGTAGGCCATAATCGATACCAGGTCCGAAGACGTCATCTGTGTCTGCAGGAAGTGGACGGCTGCTTCTTGAGCGCGGATTTGGTCGTCCGGCTGCATCGAGGAGAAATCGAAAAATAAAGTGATCAACCGCCGATCCCGGAACTTCAGCGGACCTTGCGCGGGCGCCGGTTGCTTTGGAGAGGTGGTATTCCGTTCGACAAGCGTCTTCGTCTGATCGGCCATCGGCGGAAGAACCTCGCCATCGAGTCTTTGCAGCTCGAACACGGAAATCGCCTGCGCCTTCCCGTCCTCCAAAATCGTGAAGTCTTCTTTCTTGAGGGTCAGAACCGGCTTGCCCGATCGATCACGGGCGTAGACGTCCACCACAACCAGGTTCGTGTTCGACGTAAATCGGGCCATTCCCTTTTCCGGCGTGGTCTTCTCCTGCGCAGCTAAGCTGGCGATCAGTACGGCGGCGCAGAAATGGAACGGTCGCGTCATTTCTAAAACCGGAATCTCAGAGTGAGCGCAACACTGCGCATGCTGGCGGCGGATAAGGGCAGGCCGTAGGTGGCTGAGTTCAGAGTCGTCCCGACGCTCGAGATATTCACCTGATTCAGAACGTTGCTGGCATCGAAACGGAACTCCAGGTTGCGCCGCTCACCAAGCCCAAAGCCGCGGCCGAACGACGCATTCAAACCAACCGAGCCCGGCCCGGGAATGGTATTGCGTCCGGCGGTGCCAAACTGGCCAGGCAATGGGAGAACGAACGCCGCCGTATTGAAGAACCCTGCGCCGTCTTCCACCGGAAGGCCGGTAGCATCTGGGCGGGTTGTGCCCGTGGCGCCGGTCCCGGCGGAGTCAGATTGGTTGCCCAGAACTCGAGGACTCAGCGGCGCTCCGGTTTGCGCCGTGACGCCGCCGCTCAAAGTCCAATCCTCTAACACCTTGCCGGCCACGTTGTGGTGAGGGAGCAGGTGGCTGTTGTGGCCGAAGGGCGAGGTCAGAACATAGGTCGCGCTCAAAGTGTGACGGTGGTCGAAGTTCGAGAGGCTGCGTTCGGCGCGAATATCGAGATCGTTCTGCGCCACGCCGCCGCCGAAGGTGGAGGCGTCGTCTATCGCTTTGGCTAGCACATAGTCGATGTTGAACGACATAGTGCGATGGAAGCGGCGGATCAGAGAAACCCTCGCCGAGTGATAGATGGAATCGGCATCCGAGTCTTCAAACGTGAAACCGATGGCATCGCCGATCATGCGCCGCTCTTCGGCCGTCAGTGGCGAGCCGGGGGCGGCGCGATTGGGAAGGCGCTGCGTGTCGAGCCTCGTCCCTTTCGTTCCGAGGTAACCGAGTTGCAACACCATTCTGCCCGGCAGATCGCGTTGGATCGACAGGTTCCAGGTCTGCGCGTACGGAACGCGGTAATAGCGGTCGATGGCCCACGTATTCGTCACCGTCTTTCCTGGCGGGCTGACGGTGAAGCCATCGGTCAGGGTCAGCAGGGCGGCCGAACTGGTGATGACGCTGCTGCTATCGGCGAACGGGGGCTGCGCCGAAAGGTTCCGCATGAAGCCGTTGTACGCCGCGCCGTTGTAATACCAGCCGTACCCGGCGCGCACCACTGTCTTTCCTTCGGTTCGCGGCCTCCAGGCGATCGCTACGCGCGGTGCGAAATTATTGCGATCGGGATTCACAAGGCCCGATGGGTATTTTCCGGTGTACGGCCCCACCTGTCCCGGAACCACTGGCGCGACGGCCGTAAAGAACGGCGCGATATCCAGGTTGGCTTCATGCCCGTAGAGTTCGGAGGGCACGCCGAAATACTCATAACGTAACCCGTAGTTAATGGTGAGATTGGGCCGGACGCGCCAGTCGTCCAGGCCGAACAAGGAGTAGTTTGAACTCCGGAAATACGTACTCGTGTCGCCATAGCGAATGGATGCCGAATTCGGAAACCCGAGCAGGAAGTCCGCGAAATCGTAACCGGTGCCCGCTAGCGGCTGGCCGCTGGCATCAAATCCGCTCGTCGCGAGACCGGTGAAACTGAACGTGCCTCGTCCGTTTGAGTCCGTCTGTATGTTGTTCTGCATTCGCTGGAACAACCCTCCGAATCGCAGCGAATGCTTGCCGCGCATCCAGGTGAAGCCTTCGTTGAGCGTCGCACTCTGCACTCGACTGAGGGAAGCGCTGCCATCCGTCAAGCCGGCAAAGTTGGTGAACGCGAGATTCGGGGGGCCGTAGTTGAGCGGGTTGGAACTGGTGCCTTCGATGCCCAACGACGCGGCAACATCCTGCCCGTTGGCAAAAAACGGCAGGGCGTTGGTGCGGTTCCGGTTGAAGGTGACGCTCGCCAGGTTAAAAACTCGCGGAGCAAATGTGTGCGTCCAACTCAGGCTGCTGTTGATCCCCCTGCCTTGGCTGTTATCCAGAAAACCAAAGATCTGCGGGCTCACGCTCGAGCGATCCTGAAACTGGAAATTGAGAGCCAGCCGGTCCTTCTGTCCAATGCTTTGGCCCAAACGTAGTCCCACCGAATCCGTGTTGTTCGGCACGGTCGTGGTGAATTGGAAGTTTTGCGCCTGGCATACCGCCGAAATGCTGGCGGAACATGATCCGGCCTGGTTTGGCGCGGGAAAATAGTGCAACAGGCCAAGACCAGTCGGACTAATCTGCGAAAGCGGAATCTGGTTTCCCGGAAAAGGCGCGTTTGTGGACGGATTGTAAATAATGCCGCCGAACAGCGAGAAATTCCCCGCCCGCTCGAGCGTCGTGGGCACCGTGCCTACCTGGCTGCTTAAATTGTCGGCGCGGTTCGTGGTGAAGTTGAAATTGAACGTTGTATTGGCCAGACGGAACAGCTTGGGCACCATGAGCGGACCGCCAATTTGGAAGCTGAACCTCTCCTTGGAATATCCAGGCTTGGGGACTTCCTGGCCGTTGACGGCGAATGGACGGGCGTCCAACGCGGAATTGTGCAGAACGACGTTCACCATGCCATGAATCCCCTGCCGCCCGCGATTCCTCCGGTTGCCAATGAGTCCTGTATCCGTATTGCCACGGCCGGCTCCGCGCGTCCGATCGAAACCGCGGCCACCACTGCGGCCACCGCCACCACCACCGCCGCGACCACCGAAACCACCGCCGAAGCCGCCGGCTCCTCGGCCACCTGCGCCGCCGAAACCCGGTACGCCGGTGGGGCCCGCGGCGCCGCCTTCAACACCCTGGACGCCGTTGTTATCCGCGAATCCACCGGGACCGCGGCCGAAGCCCGCATCTCCGCCCGGATCGCCGCCCACCTGTTGTAATCCACGGCTGAGGGTGCCGCTGAGCAGAAAAGCTTCGTTGGCGCTTTCACTTTGCACGCCGGCCGGGAGTTCCACCGGTCCCGTAGAGGCATCGGCAGTCGAGTCCATCTGATTTGTCAACTCCTGGACGGCGTTCGATTGCTGTTCACGCTGCGGTCCGCCCGCCTGCCCGCGCCTTGCGAATTCGGGCCGCGAATTGTACACACCGCGCCCGGGTTGTGTGACGCCGGGTGATGTCCGTCGCGGCTCGGCAGGAACGCTGGTTGGGAGCGGTTTGAGCGTGAGGTCCCAATCCATATGGAGAGGTCGCTTGACCTGGATCTCCTTCCGCACAGTCTCGAACCGGAACATCTGCACTTCGAAAACCCAGGTACCGTCGCTGACGCCTTCCAACGAGTACTCGCCGTTCTCGTTGGTAAACGTCGTGAGTGTCTTGTCGCCGAGCGTGGCCTTGACAGTGGCCCCGGGCACCGATATTCCGTTCGCGCGCACGACGCCGGTTTGCGCCTGTCCGGCGGGAAGCAGCCAGAAGTGAACCAAGACCAGTAGCGAACCTAGAGTGCAGAACCTTACCATCGCCGCAACTCCGAACACACTACATTCCGCCGCTCATTTGGAACGGTCCAGTTCCTCGCCGATCTGCTCCAGTCAATGGCATTGCCCTCCGCAGCCGGAAAAGTTCCACAATTCGCGAATTTGTTTTTTTCGTTGTGCGGTTGGGAGCACGGTGAGTGTCCGCCGGCCCGCCGATGTTAGATTGCCAGTTCCCCGTGATACAACATGTCCTTCAAGTTGAACTTGGTCTTCACGTTTAAGCCCCCCATCCGCGTGGAGAACGTGACTTCTTTATCGTCGGGCTTTAGGGCCAGCGTTTCTTTTGAAAAGCCGAACAGAATGCTTCCGGCCCCGGAACTGGGCTGCTGCTGCGCCACTCCTGGTTGCACGCCCTCTCGGCCCTTGGGCTCGAGGTAGGTCAGCGCCTTGAGGTTATCGAGCACGTCTTCGGTGGACTGCGATGAATTCGCGTCGGAATCTTCCGGGTATCTACGCCGCCGCCCGGCATTTAACGGGAACCCGCTCACGCTGATCACATAGTGGTTGGCGAATTCTTCAGGAAGCGGACTCTTCATCGCGTCCAGGATGGGCTTCGCACTTTCCCATCGAACCGTGCCCTTGATGGACGCCGATCGTTGTCCGCCGCCGCGGTTCCGCCCGCGGCCCATTCCTCCACCGCCCATCCCCGGTATCCCCATTCCACCGATGCCACCTCGTCCGCCGCCCATGCCACCGCCGCCACCTCCTGGACCGCCCATGCCGCCACCGCCCGGCCCGCCCATGCCGCCACCGCGGCCCTGTTCCGGCGAGTATTGAGCCGTCGTTTCCTTGGCCCAAGGTGATTTCGTCGTGAGTTGCTCGATCTCCTCGCCGGACCATTGTGAGGGCTCCTTCTTGTTCCAGAAATCGGAAGTGAAGCCACACAGCCGGCTGAAATTCGCCACCGCGGCGCTACCAGAAAGCACCAGCAGGCCGCGCCTGGTCAGCGCAAAGTTAACCCGCGTATCGCCCATGAATTTCTCCCTGTCTGAGTGAGGACGTCGTTCAGACGGATGAAGGTTGCAGCTGGCGGCGCTTTTTTTCGCTCGCCAAGGCCATTTGTAAGAAATTGTAAAGAACAGGCCCGGCTTGACGAATTCCGGTGACACGCAGCCTCTTAACCTGCGTCATCTATTCGAAGGACGGGAGCCTGCGTGAGCACGTTGACGAAATTCCTGGAATGGGTGCCGTACACGCGGTGGTGGGTCGCACGTCTCAAACGTGAGCGCGTGCAATGGATCGAAAGTTTGAGCCGCCCCCACCAGGCGAGTGATATTTACTCAAAGTAGTCAGTAACCATACGATGCTTTTGCGCACCTAGCTGACTTAGCACCCATGCAAACCCCAGCCGCCACTATCTTGGTTGTGGATGATGAGCCGGCTCTGGTCGATCTTGCCAGGATGACGCTCGAAGCGGGCGGTTACGAAGTCCTGACGGCTCTTGACGGGCGGCAGGCGTTGGAACTCTGCGCCGATCAAAAGGACCGCGTGGACCTGCTGCTGACAGATATGAATATGCCGCGAATGAACGGCGCGGAACTGGCATGCTCCGTGGCAGCATTGCGGCCTGGCTTGCCGGTCGTATTCATGACCGGAGACCACACCGCAACTCCTAGGCTGGAGATGCTCGTCAAGCATGGCCCCTTCAGCGGCTGCCGCATCATCCGCAAGCCCTTCTCTCCGGCTCAACTGCTGGAAGAAGTGAATCACCTCATTCCGGCCAGGCTAAGCAACTAATCGGCCAGGAAAACCACCATGGATTTGCTGGTGCAGATAATTCTCGCCGCGGCCGGCTGAAACTCGTTGCGGAGCGGTTTTGACCCGGCAGCAGAATCTTTGTTCATCTCGATGCGTCCGTAAACCACGGCCCAACGGTCGTAATCTTGGGAGCCAAACCGAAAACTGGCCAGCGACGTGTGCCGCCGGATGAGTTCCAGCTCTTTGTCAATGAGGCTCCGATCGAAATAGAGATCGCGAGCGGGTTTTGGAGCCGATTTCGCATCGTACACGACCAGGATCGCAGCCGGATCTGCGTGACCCTCGCTTTTCATCGAATCACACGTCTTCTCGCTAAGAAACTTCCCCTCTTCGCGATACGAAAATCGTCCCACAACCGCTGCCACCTTGCCGTAATACGATGGCAGGTCGCGCAAGACGTCGCACACTCGTACAACCGGGAGGGAATCTTCGGCCGCATGAAGTCCGGCTCCGGTGAGGCAGACCATCAACACCCCGAGCCAGCCCAGGGATCTCAAGATTGTTTCGGCGCCTCCGCTTTAGGTGCTTTCTGGCGTTCGATGTGGACGTTGATCGCTTCCATCTCCCCGTCAGCAAAACGCTTGGTCTCCACCGTGACCTGATCTCCCGGCTTGATGTCGGAGGGCTTAATCTTTTTGTCGCCGTCGTAATACTGGGTTTTCCGGGAACAAACAAATTGCAGCGTTTTTGAGTCGCTTTCCTGAAGCGTGAGCTTCTTTTTGTCGATGTTCTGCACGGCCCCGGTGAACGTCGCCAGGGGTACGTTTGGGGCGGTCGCGCCAGACGTCGAAGGGATCCTTCCCCGGCCTCCGGGCATGGGCCGCCCGAACTGCGAAAACGCGGGCAATCCCAAGGCCAGCAAGAGCACAATGCTCAGCCCGCACGAGCGTGAGTCGGCTTCCATCACCACCTCCCTTCCTTCTTTAGACGTCTAGGCGGATGTGAAATGTAACAGGCGGGCTCCACCCATGGGGTTCCTTTTCGTCTTCAGATTCGCCCTCCCGGCTTCCGTCGCCAACAAGGCGACGAATCGCAAGCGGCGCTATCGCGTACATCGAGGCAACCTGGCCGCGGAGGAGTGCGAATTCCGCTTGACATAACACTCGGATTCCGATATAACGGGAGCCGATTATGACTGAGGATCTGAGTCCCTTCCTCCCTTTATCTCCGGCGACGTTGCACATCTTGCTGGCTCTGGCCGGTGAGGACCGTCACGGCTACGGCATCATGCAGGAGGTGGCGCGACAGTCCGAGGGCCAGTACAAGCTGGGCCCCGGCACGCTGTACGACAACCTGGAAAAGCTCATGAATCTGGCGATGGTGGAGGAGACTCCGCGCCCTTCGCCGAATGAGGACTCGCGCCGCCGCTACTACCGCCTGACGGGGCTCGGGCGCCGCACGCTTACCGCCGAAATTGCACGGTTGGACACCGTGGTCCGGGAAGCGCGCTTGCGCTTGCGGGTGCCGAGTCCGAGGAGGGCGTCATGATGCGATCTCTTTATCGATCGATGCTGCGTCTGCACCCGCCGGGTTTCCGCCGGCAGTACGCCGAAGAGATGCTGTGGATCTACGATGAGACGGCCGGCGCCGGTGCGATTTCGCTGCTGGCCGACGGCTTTTTTTCGCTGGTACGCCAGTGGCTGACCCTTCCCGGTACCATGACGCTGGCGGCGGCCGGCTTCGGCGGAGCGATGCAGATGGCGCTGTTTCTGGTCATGACGCTGCCGATGATGAGCCTGTCGCCCGGCGTGCTCTACGTGCGTCGTCCGATACTGCCGAGCGGCATGCCCGATGTGTCGACGGTCCGGTTCAGCGGCAACTGGGTCGGCACGTTGCGCTCCACGGGTCCTTCGGGACCGATGGAGCTGATCCTCTTTAATAACGGTGCGGCTTGGACCGGAAAACTGTACCTCCAGGGACAAGATGGCGTCATGCACGGCGGCCCGCTCGAAGAAATTCACGTCGACGGCGATGCGCTTCGCTTCCGTGTGGAGGCAGGCGATGCATACATGACGTTCAGCGGGCATCTCCGGCAGGGCAAACTGACCGGCATTCTCGAGGCCACCGCCAACGGCGCACGGTTCGCGCCGAAGGGCCGAAAGGTAGGCGAGGGGACCTGGGTGATGGACCGCGCCGGGGCTCGCCGCCAGCCGTCCGATTCCTTGCCGCGCCAGGCGTGAGCTGACACGGCTTGCGATCTGTGCCGCGAATCATTGTGAATGTCCCTTATTGGTTTTGATAGATTCGCGTTCATTCGCTTCCAAAACGGTCTTTCCAGGACAACTCCGCGTCCGGCCGCCGGATGTAATCGGCGTCTATCTCGGCGGGGTCTCGCGCCAGTCCGTCACAGAAACGGTCGTAAGCGATGGCGCCAATGGCGGCCGCGAGAGCGCGGGGCGCGGTTACAATGCGCGATCCCTCGAAGCGCGTGCCTGCGAGCGCCAGTTGGAACGGAGTGAAATCCGTAGAAATGAACTCGACCTCGCCTTCGGGCAGCGTGGTGAGCCACAACGGAAACTGCGTCACTACCGGCTCACATAGCGCCAGGCCCCCGGCGTCGTACACTGCACCGTAAATCTCGCCACGGCGCGCGTCTAAGACCACCCCCCGCTGCGGGGCCGAGCCGAACCACGCCAGCGCTTCAAGATTCGAGACCGTAACTACCTTGCGCCCTGTGGCTTCCGCCAGTCCTTTGATGCATGCCAGGCCGACGCGCACTCCAGTGAATGATCCCGGCCCGGCAGCCGCCGCAAAGCACTCGACCTCATCCACGCGCCGGCCATTGCGATCGAGCAAGCGTTCGAGATGCCCGAACAATACGTGACCGAAGCCATCGGGAGAATGCAGCAGCACCTCTTCGACAACTTTGCGGCCGTCGAGCAAAGCCATGCCGCCGAATTCGTGCGTCGTATCGAGAGCCAGAATGAACGGGTTCACTGCGTGAGTTGGTAGGTGCGGTCCAGCGAATAGACTTTGCCGTTGGCGTTCATTCCGAACAAGCGGACGTGAAGAGCTGCCGGATAATGCTGCGCCATATTCGCCGGAATCTGTAAGACGCCTCTTTCGCCGGTGCCGATGATATGGTAGCCCTGCAGTTCATCCGCGATTTCTCCCGTCCACAGATACATTATCGAACGGGTAGCGTGCGTCTCGCGAGTCAGCTTGATCGCATAGGCGGCGGGCGACTTCAGTGAAATCGTATCCGACGATGGTTGCACCACCTGGAATGGAACCTTGCTGGCGCTCACCTCGACATCCTGCAGGAGAATGCGGCGCGACTCGAACTTGTAGGATTTCAGCATTCCCTGTTTGTGGCCTTCGCGAGAAATGTGCAGCACCCAATCATGTGTTCGGTCCGGCGGCTCCCCAGCGAATTTTTCGGTCTTTACCCCTTTGAGCGGCACGGTCTCACCGTTCGCCGGGTTCAGCCAGACCACGTCATAACCGTGATGTTCCACCAAAACCTCGACCGGCCCCGCCGGGTTCTCGACATAGAGAATGTACTCGACGTCTTCCAGCGCCACGGCGCGTCCGCCGTCCACGTCAAAAAACGGCTCCAGCTCCCAGTGCCGGTTGTCGGCGAAAAACTCGAAGAAGATCTTCATCTCGGCAGCGGCGGCTCCGTCGGCGCCGGCCGCGGTCACATAATCGCCATCCATCGCGGCGTTCCAAAGCCGGTGACGGAAGGCGTCGCGATCGGTGGCCGCCTTCCCGGCGAACGCCATATTAACGAAGGGCACGGGATAGAGCTGGTGCTCGATGGCTCCCAACTCGTCCGCGGCCGATTCTTGCGTGACGAAATCCATCCAGCCATCGTCGAGCAGTGACGCCGAGGTGGCGCGCGTCCCCGTGGAGCGAAGATGCTGATACGGATCTTCCTTCTTGAGTAGCAGGCCGATCTCCTTCATCAGATCCCGGCCGTTGTTGTAGTCTTCGAAGTTCTCCACACCGCCCCAGGTAATGTTCATTCCGGCATAGCGCGCGATGAGGTAACGCACGTAGCGCGCGCGCTGCTCCCAATCGGGAAAAAGTTTGAGCAGCTGGTTCCCGCCGCCTGCCAGCAGCAGATCCACCGTGATTCCCTTCTGGTTGATGTAACGAATGCGCTCATCGAGCTGGCGGAAATAGCCGGGGTCGGGTGCTTCAGGCGTGGGGAAGGCTTTCGCGGCATCGTCGCCCGAGCCCAATACATTGCCGCGAATGTGGGTGAATTTCTGGGCGGCGCGCGCGTCGACGAACTGGGCGAAGGCAGCGTTATCGGCCTGCGCGAGACGCATGAAGGTGTCGCCCATCCACAAGTGGGGTGTATTACCTGTGCCGCCGGTGTAAGCGAAATGATGAACGTTGGCGGTACGGATGAAACCCGGCGCCTCCGACTCAGTGGCGGAAAACTGCCCCATTTTGCCGTTGTAACTTTCCAGGTTGCTGGTAACGCGGAAG